>OWIE01000199.1_pt1 | contig 23211 bp, 20 predicted proteins | sample 1733001 | NCBI WGS metagenome assembly OWIE01 (sample SAMN05065778, study PRJEB22554) | human gut metagenome | biome: ENVO:2100002; feature: ENVO:00000062; material: ENVO:00002003 | host: Homo sapiens | place: USA | reverse complement strand
CTCAAGAAATAAGGAGCCGGTTGGTTATACAGCCAACCGGTCCGAGATTTTGGGCCTAAAGGAACGACTTGACCATAAAAGGACAAATCGTAGGTTATGTGCGCGTTAGCTCCATCGATCAAAACCTTGCTCGACAGCTTGAGCAACTGAAGCATGAAAACGTAGACAAGGTTTTCGAAGATAAAGCCAGCGGTGCAACAACCAAGCGACCTGCGTTTCAGCAAATGCTGGATTACGTTCGTGAGGGCGACACGATCGTTGTCTGCAGTATGGATCGACTTGCACGCAATCTTTCAGATTTGTTGTCGATAACAACAGAGTTACACGCCAAGGGAATAAACATCAAGTTCCTAAAAGAGAACATCTTGTTAGACGCTTCTGGTACCGAACATGCAATGACCAGATTGTTGATGTCAATGCTCGGTGCTGTTGCTGAGTTTGAACGTTCCCTAATACGCGAACGTCAGCGAGAAGGAATCGAATTAGCGAAAAAGCGCGGTGCATACAAAGGAAGAAAACCAACTGACCCTTCAATCATCGAAAAAGCTCGATCAAAAATTCAGCAAGGAATTCCACTCTCTAAAGTGGCGCGCGAGTTCGAAATATCTCACTCAACTTTGTATCGTCATTTCAAAAGCAACAAACATTCAAATCAATAAATCAACATTATGTCTGTGGCATTAAATATTGAAAAAGCGCTATCAAGAACTCATTGAGGAAGGTGAGGGTTACGAAGAAGACCGCGACTTCTACGAAGAAAAGTGCATTTTCTTTGTACCCAAGACTGCTCGATGGTCCGTCATCAAAGAGAAAGTTGCTTGATACTTATGGCGATGTGGCCGGAGATGGGACCATAACCATCAACTTGAGGAAGGTGTGCGAGAAGCTGAAGTACGCAGGCGTTCGCGTGCTGGTAAGCAATGCAATCAGCGACGCCGTTGAATGCTACATTGCTTACGAGGAGCGCAACGAGGTGGAGCACGCCTTCAATACGCTCAAGTCCCGTCTGTCCTGCAATCGCACGCAGGTTCATACGACTGAAGCTTGGGAGGGCAAGCTCTTCCTGCAGATGCTTGCGACCGCCATAAGCGCCATAGTTCGGGCTCGGATCAAAATTTACAATCAGGGAGCCGTTGGGAAGAATGGCCAAAAGAAGTATCGGGTGCACTATGACAGCGACCATAAACTTCTGGCCAAGCTCAACAATATCTACATGACCCACGTCAACGACGGATGGGTTTTCGACGAGATTGTCGAGGAAAAGAAGGAGCTGTTCAGAATCCTCAACCTTCCTGTGCCGACAAGTGGGCAGTTCGTCGAGCAGAACGATGCGCAGGAAGCGCCTGACGACCTCATTGACATAGAGGAAATTGCCACCGAAACGGCCTTTGACGACGTCGCGGACCTTTAACACCTACGCCTCTGGGAACGACTGCCTCAGGGGCGTATGGTTACGCAAAAACGCTTACGATTTCCGGGCCCTGGGAAACAGGAGTTCAGAAAACAAAAAAGCCCCGCGGGCCGAATGCCTGCGAGGCGATTTTCATGGAGCGGGTGAAGGGAGTCGAACCCTCGTCTCCAGCTTGGAAGGCTGGGGTAATAGCCGTTATACGACACCCGCTTCGAGAGTTTTGGAATCTTACCACAGAGCCCGTCGAATTGCCAAACACCCGAGCCCTGCGGACCGTGCGCCTCAGGCGCTGCGCGAGGCGAGAAGGCGTTCGAGCCAGAAGAGGCCGACGATGGTCTTGACGTCCGTGATGCGGCCGTCGGCGCACATGTCGAGCACCTCCTTCAGATCGACGCGGACAACCTCGAGATGCTCGCCCTCGTCAAGGGCCTGCGTGCCCCAGGAGAGGTCCTCGGCCAGAAACACGACGATGCGTTCATTGGAATAACCGATCGCGTTGTTGAGTTCGCCGAGTCGCGTCCAGCGCGCTGCGTGAATGCCGCACTCCTCGACGAGCTCGCGCTTCGCGCAGTCGAGCTCGGCCTCGCCCTGATCGAGCTTGCCCGCAGGAATCTCCCAGAAGGCCCTGCGCAGCGGATGGCGCCACTGGCGTTCGAGGACGATCGTGCCGTCAGCCCCCAGGGCGATCATGCCGGCCGCGCCGCCGTGGCGCAGGCCGAAGCGGCGGCTCGGACGTCCGTCGGGAAGGACGACGTCCTCCTCGACCACCTTGATGAAGCGGCCGTCGAGGAGCACGCGCTCGGCGACGGACGTTTCGGTGAGCGGATCGTTCTCTCGCTCGGCGCGGGGAACGGGAGCCTCAAGCTTCGGATAGGGGCACTCGGCGGTCGTATGTTCGGTCATGGCGGATGTTCCGGAAAAAAGCGGTTCCTTCAGTATATGCCAGCCGTACGTGCGGGGGAGGCCCATGCCGGCGGACTGGGCTACAATGACCGATTCCTTTTTTCCCAAAAAAAATACCAGTACATGCACGCCGCAGTCGTTGGAGCGGGCCTCACGGGCCTGCAGACCGCCCTGTCCCTCGTCAGAAAAGGTGCCGACGTCACCGTCATCGAAGCCCAGCGCGCGCCCTGCCAGGGCGCGAGCTACTGTGCGGGCGCCGTTCTCGGCGACCCCGCACCCGCGCCGATCGCACGTCCGGCAGGACGTCTTGCGCGCCTCAAGGCGCTCGCCTCGAACACCTCGGAACTCGTCTACGGCAGCGGCGCGGCCGTTCGCCACCCGAGCTTCATCTCCGCCATGACCGCATGCCGCGGAGCTCTCCGAGGCCTCGACGTCGATGCTCAGGGCCGAGGCGCAGGAGCACGGCTTCATTCTTCAGGAAAGCGCGGGCACGATCATCGTCTCGCCCGAGGCCGGCGAAGCGTCCCCCGCGACGCTTGAGGACGTCACCGCCATCGAGCCCTCGCTCTATGCGGCCACGGACGTCGGGAGCTTCTCATTCTCGCGCGCGACCACCTGGTCCGTGAGCTACTACGCCAAGCAGCTCAGGGAACACCTCGCCGAAGCGGGAGTGAAGATCCTCTGCAGCAGGAAGGCGACGGGCCTCATCTCCGACAACGGCCGCATCTGCGGCGTGGCGGCGGACGAGCCCGTCAGGACCGACGCCGTCGTCGTCGCCTGCGGCACGGGCGCCCTTGAAATTCTTCCCGAACATGCCTACGGCGGCGTGCCGCTTGCGCCCGTCACCCGCTCCGTGCTCAACGTGAGCCTCTCGGGCGACGCCTGCGTGATGCGCCATGCCGTGAGGACGCCCGAGGGACGCATCGCACTGCCGCTCGACACGTTCGTGCGCATCATGGGCCGCTGGCATCTCGGCGCCCAGGAGCACTGCCCCGTCGACAAGGAATACAAGGCGCTCTGGGAAATGGGCGTGAAGCTCTTCCCCGCCGCCACCGACTGGTCTCAGGGGCGCTATCTCTCGCACACCGTGCTCTCGAGCCCCGACGGCCTGCCCGTCGCAGGCGCCTCCGGCATGCCGGGGCTGCACCTGAGCATTGCGGGCGGCATCCACGGCGCCGACTTCTGCACGGCCGTGGCGGACGTCGTCTCCGACGGCGTCCTCGGACGCGAGAACCCCTTCTCCGAACGCCTCTCCTGGCGGCGATTCGGCGGTTGACTTCCTCCTCCGTCCTAAAGGGCGGGGATTCCTTGGGCCACGCGATCGCGTGGCTTGAGGATGGCTCCCATTGATGGCATCGAGTCCTCCGGCCGAAAGCCTTGCTCCCCAATACTCACTACATGGGCGATGTGCTTTTTGTTGTGTGCACTCGGGCCTGTCCGGCCCTTCCTCAACACGTTCAGGGCGCCCACCACGTCGGCATTCGCTTTGAAGCCGCAACTTTCGTTGACGCACTTGAAAATCGCCTGAGTCGGGCGGTTGCGTTTGTCCCTGGTCTGACAGTGCGGGCAGGTGATGCTCGTCCCTCTCGGATCGACGGGAATCACCACACCACCCATTTTCAGAAGTTGCCATTCGATTGCTTGGCGAAGACTGTAGAACCCCGTGCGCAGGATGGCGCGGTTGAGCCCGCTTTTCTGCTTCACATTTTTGCCGGGGTTCTCAACGGTGCCCTTGACGGACGCCGTCATGTTCTTCACCTTCAGGTCCTCGACGTACACGCAGCCGTACTCCTGCGCGAGCGCATGCGCCGTCTTCCTGTTGAAATCCTGTCGAATGCAACGAATCTTTCGATATAACTTTTGAAGCTTCTCCTTGAGCCGACGCCGCTTGCAACTCGGCTACTTCTTGTCAAAAGGCTCCGCCAGTCCCAACTTCGCGAGTTTCTTTCGCGACTCCTGGTTGAGCGAAAGCTTGCGTTTCAAGCCCGCAATGCGTTTCTCGATCGAGCGAATCTTCGCCGTGTCGAGATCGTAGAATCGTCCGTCGTTCGTCGCGACGGCATGCACGACGCCGACGTCGATTCCAACATCGAGCGCCTTCATGTCGGGGACCTTGACTTCGAACTCAACCGTGAAGATCACGAACCAGTGGCCGCAGTCCTTCCTGACGTGAATCTGCTTCACGACACCGGGAACGAGCATCCCGTCCGCACACTCGAACGCGATGGGACGCGTTCTGCGGTATCGAATCCAACCGATCTTTGGGAGCTTGACTCGCCCGTTGGCATCGTCGATGTGTTCAGGAGCAAATTGCGGAATCCGAAAGCCGTCACCGATGTCTTTCGCCTTGAACTTCGGCCACCCTTTGTGTGCCGGATCGCTATTGGGACGGAAGCTGTCGCCGATGGCGCGATCGAGATCGCGCAGGGCCTGCTGGAGCGGTTGGGACATCGCCTCTCGAAGAAAGGCGGTCTCGGGTTGTTTTTTTTCCAGAGCACCAACTCGTGAGCGAGCTCCTTGTAAGTGAGAAGCTTTTCACCTTTGGACTTGCGCTCGTTTTGGATCTCCAACGCCTTGTTGAAGACAAACCTGCGGCAACCGGCGTTTCGACTCAAGACCGCACGTCGGGTCTCGTCAACGTAGAGTTCGTATCGAAAGGCGCAGGTGATCTTCATACGAACATCATGGCACACTTCCTTCAGGAATGCGTGTTTTTCAACCAAATGCCCATTGGGGCCTTATATCCTCCCCATGAATGGAGAGGTTTTACGGCCCGTTGGATAAGGCGGCCTTTGAGAAGCCTCCTGTGCCGCGTGCGGGCGCCGCGGCCATTCGTCAACATCAATAATGTGCGAGTACAATAACCCGCACATTTTCCTTTCAGGACCCAAGGAACCCGATCATGAGCCTTACCATTCTCACCGCAGACGAACTGCAGAATCTGGAAATGCGCGCCGCCAACCAGCTCGGCGCCGATACGCTGATGAAGCGCGCCGGCGCGGCCGCCGCCGAACTCATCATGAAGCGTCTCGAGGATGCCGGCGTTGAACAGCGCCGAGTCACCCTGCTCGTCGGTCCGGGCAACAACGGCGGCGACGCCCTTGCCTGCGCCTGCGAGCTCCGTGAGAAGGGCGCCGTCGTGAACGTGGTGCTCCCGGGCGGCCGCCGCCCGACCTCCGCCCTCGCACTCGCCCAGCTCGAACGCTGGACGCAGGCCGGCGGCACGACTTATGACGATCCGTACATGACGGAAAAGGCCGACTGCGTCGTCGACGGTCTCTTCGGCACGGGCCTTGCCAAGCCGATCACGGGTGACTACCTCGACGCCGTCCTCTGGTTCAACGAACGCCAGGCCCTCAAGGTCTCGCTCGACATTCCGTCCGGTCTCAACCCCGTCACGGGTCACTGGACCGGCAGCTATCCCGGCTGTAGCGCCGACGTGACGATCACGTTCCTCTGCGTCAAATCCGGCCTCTACATGTGCGAAGGCGCCGACGCCGCCGGCGAGATCGTCCTCAACGAGCTCGACGTCTCCGTTCCGCTCTCCCCGCTCTCCGTGATCGGCACCGACGAATTCCCGCGCGTTCTTCGTCCCCGCGTCAAGAACTCCCACAAGGGCGACTACGGCAGCGTGGCCGTCATCGGCGGCACCGACGGCATGATCGGCGCCTCGATCCTCGCCGCCCGCGCCGCCCTGATCTCGGGCGCCGGCCGCGTCACGCTCGAATGCCGCGCCGAGCATGCGCCGCACGTCGACATGGTCTATCCGGAAATTATGTTCGCGACCAAGCCCGTCAATCTTGAGGACTTCGACGCGATCGTCCTCGGCTGCGGCCTTGGCACCTCCGCCGAAGCGAAGGCCCGCGTCATCGAGGCCCTCAACTGCCAGAAGCCGCTCATCCTTGACGCCGACGCGCTCAACATCATCGCCGCCGACATCAAGCTTCAGGACATGGTGCTCGCCCGCCGCGCCCCGACCGTCCTCACGCCGCACCCGGGCGAAGCCGCCCGCCTGCTGCGCCGCGACACCGCCGGCGTCACCGCCGACCGCGTCGCCGCCTGCCGCGAGCTCGCCGTCCAGACTGGCGCCATCGTCGTCCTCAAAGGCGCGGGCACCGTCATCTCGATGCGCAGCTCCCGCACCTGGATCAACCCGACCGGCAGCCCCATGCTCGCCACGGGCGGCTCGGGCGACGTCCTCGCCGGCATGATCGGCGCCATGTTCGCCCAGGGCTACGACATGGTCGAGTCCGTGCTCGCCGCCGTCTACTTCCACGGCCTCTCCGCCGAGGGCCTCGAAGCGGGCTTCACCGCAGGCGAAATCGCTCCGAACGCCATGGCCCTCATGCACGACGCCAGGGTGAGCTACGACCTCTGACGATCGGACGGCTTGTTTCACGAATCCCCGCCGCGCAACAAAGTTTTGCGCAGCCGGACGTCGAAAACACCTGATGTCCAGCAATTCGAGCAAATTTCAACCGAAAACGGGAATTACATTCTCTTACGGACAATGACTCAAGGAAAAACATCCCGGAGCCCTCTGCCTGTAATCTTCTACTCAACGAAGCACGCAAGTGCTGAGTCTCCTGAATCGGTTGGATACCGCTAACAATGAGGGTTTGCCCCGCGTTCCGAAAGGACGCGGGGATTTTTTTCGCCCTGAAAACGGCAGGGGGCCGGCGGATCATTCCGCCGGCCCCCTTGCCTCAGGTTCGTCGTGCTCGTTCATGTCTCGACCGAAGCTAGTCCTCCCTGAAGGCCGTCTCGCGGCCCGAGCGCACGGCCGGGGCGAGCACGAGAAGCAGCAGAAGGACGCTCAGCGCAAGGAACGCCGCCGAGAGCGGGCTCGTGAGGAAGCAGCTCATGTCGCCCCTCGAGAGCAGAAGCGCGCGGCGCATGTTCTCCTCCATCATGGGACCGAGGATGAAGCCCAGAATGAGGGGCGCGCTTTCGCAGCCGAGCTTGTTGAAGAGATAGCCCAGCGCACCGAAGCCGATCGTCATCCACACGTCGAAGACGTTGTTGTTGATCGAGTAGACGCCGATGCAGCAGAAGGCGAGGATCGCGGGATAGAGCCAGCGGTACGGCACGCGCAGGAGCTGCACCCAGACGCCGATCATCGGCAGGTTGAGGACGATCAGGATGAGGTTGCCGATCCACATAGAGACGATGAGGCCCCAGAAGAGTTCGGGGTCGGTGTTCATCACCTGGGGGCCAGGCGTAATGTCATGGATCATCATGGCGCCGATCATGAGCGCCATGACGGCGTTGGACGGGATGCCGAGCGTGAGCATCGGGATGAAGCTCGTCTGGGCGCCCGCGTTGTTGGCGGACTCGGGGCCCGCCACGCCGCGGATGTTGCCCTGTCCGAAGGCGGGTTCTGCGCGTTCGCCCGCGAGCTTCTTCTCGAGGGTGTAGGACGCAAAGGACGAGAGAAGCGCGCCGCCGCCCGGCAGGATGCCGAGGAAGGATCCGAGCAGCGTTCCTCGGGCGATCGGGCCCGCCGACACCTTGAGGTCCTCCTTCGTCGGGAGCACGCTCTCGACCTTGACGGGCACGAGGCTGCGCGTCTGGCTGATCTCGAGGTTCTTCATGATCTCCGCGAAGCCGTAGATGCCCATCGAGATCGCCACGAAGTCGATGCCGTCCATCAGCTCGTCGACGCCGAACGTGTAGCGCAGCGCGCCCGAATTGATGTCCGAGCCCACGAGGCCGAGGATGAGGCCCACGAAGATCATGCAGACGGCCTTGAGAAGCGAGCCGTTGGCGAGCACCACGGCGCCCACGAGGCCGAGCACCATCAGGCTGAAGTACTCGGCGGGGCCGAACTCGAAGGCGAGCTCGGTCAGGGGCGGCGCGAAGGCCGCGATCAGCATCGTGGCGAAGGTGCCCGCGATGAAGCTGCCTATGGCCGCAATGCCGAGCGCCGCGCCCGCGCGACCCTTCTTGGCCATGCTGTGGCCGTCGATGCAGGTCACCACTGCGGCGGCCTCGCCCGGAATGTTGACGAGGACGGCCGTCGTGGAGCCGCCGTACTGGGCGCCGTAGTAGATGCCCGCAAGCATGATGAGGGCGGCCGACGGGTCGAGCGCGTACGTGATCGGCAGGAGCATCGCCACGGTGGCAACGGGCCCCATGCCGGGCAGCACGCCGATGAGCGTGCCCACGGAGACGCCCGTGAAGCAGTAGAGAAGATTCTGAAGCGTGACGGCGTTCTGAAAGCCGAGCAGCAGGTTGGAGACGAGATCCATGTGCGCACCTCCCTCAGAGGAAGGCCGGCAGAACCGGCACCTGAAGGCCCACGCCGAAGATGAAGATCACCCAGCAGAGAAGGCACATGAAGACCGTGAGCACCGCCACCTCCCTTGCACGGAAGCGTCCGCTGGCAAGCGACGAGATCACGATCATGAGGGCGATGGAGAGCAGGACGCCGAGCTCGAGGAGCGAGACGGCGAAGACCGCGACGCTGCCGAGGATGAATCCGAGTACGCCCCAGTTGACGCCTTCGAGGGAGCCGTCGCCATAACCGGAGAAGAGCAGAGCGCGAAGGCTCAGGCAGCAGCCGAGCAGGGCCAGAATGACGCCAAGGGCCGTCGGGAAGAAGCCGGGCCCCATGCGCGAGAGCGTGCCGAGCGCATTCTCCTGGGCAACGGCCGCGGCGCCGGCGCCGAAAGCGATGAAGAATATGCCTGCCCAGAAGTCCTTTTTGTTTTTGATCATCATTTCAAGGGGTCTGCGTCAGCCGCACGGCCGTCCGGGCCGCGCGGCTGCGCCGTGCGTTAGTCATTGTTTTCGTTGAACAGCGAGCCTTGATTCTAGCGAATGAGAAAAAAGGCCTCGATTCCTTGGGATTCGAGGCCTTCCATTCGAGCTGCGCCCTGCGTCAGTCGACGCGTGCGCCGGAAAGCTTGACAAGCCTTGCGTACTTCTCGCTTTCGCTTGTCACGAGCTCCTGGAACTCTTCGGGCGTTGTCGGAGAGGCGACGCCGCCGAGCTTTTCAAGCCTTTCCTGAACGGGCGCGGACCTGAGGGCTCCCGTGATCGCCTTGTTGAGGTGCGCGACCACGTCGTCGGGCGTGGAGGCGGGCACGAAGAGGCCGTACCACGTGGAGATGTCGAAGTCGGGGACGCCCGCCTCCTGCATCGTCGGGACGTCGGGCAGCGCCTTTGCGCGCACATTCGTCGTGACGGCGAGCGGCAGGAGCTTGCCCGCGCGGATGTTGGCGGTGGCGCTCGCGAGGTTGTCGAAGATCAGGTCGGTCTGACCCGCGAGCACGGAGAGCTGCGCGGCGGCGGCACCCGCGAACGGGACGTGGACCATGTCGATGTCCTTGATCTGCTTGAGCCATTCGCCGGCCATGTGGCCCGCGCTGCCGTTGCCGCCGGAGGCGTAGTTGAGCTTGCCGGGGTTCTTCTTCGCGTATTCGACGAGATTCTGGACCGTCTTGACGCCCGTCTTCTGCGAGAACTCGGGCGTGACGACGAGGACGTTGGGCACGTGGGCGATGAGCGTCACGGCCTTGAAGTCCTTCTTCGCGTCATAGGGCAGGCGCTTGTAGAGATGCGGGTTGATCGCATGCGTGGCGACCGCGCCCACGACAAGCGTGCGGCCGTCGCCGGGACGACGCTTGACGTAGCCCATGCCGACGCCGCCGCCCGCACCGGGACGGTTGTCGACGATGACGTTGCCGAGCGTGTCGACGACGGCTTCCGCGATCGTGCGGGCGGAGACGTCGAGAGGACCTCCCGGCGGGTACGGCACGACGATGCGGATCGGATCCGAACCTTCACCCCGAGACATGGCCGCACAGGCTGTCATCGGGAAATAGGAGGCACTGGAGAGTGCCACCGCGCCGATGGCACCGATAAGAGTGCGACGTTGAATCATATTGATTTCTCCTCTGAGAGATGAAGTTGTTCCAAGCATATACGCTATGGACGGGAAATGGCAAAACTAGGCACTTTGTTTTAGGCGCACCCGCAACAACCTCTGTCACAGGCGTTTCGAGCGCATATTAGGGTTTTCGCCCTAGGTATTCACCACTATGAAAATCGTTGGCGAGCCTACAATTGCCTTGTTGAAAAAGGCGGCGGATCCCGACCGTCGCCCCGACATGAGGACACATCATCATGCAATCCGTTCATCCCTGGCCCTATGCCCGCGTCTCCGCCCACCGCGGTGCGGGCACGATGGCGCCTGAAAACACCCTCGAGGGTTTCCGCGCCGGTCTTCACCACGGCTTCCACGCCTTCGAGACGGACGCCATGCTCGCCAAGGACGGCATTCCCGTCCTGATGCACGACGAGCGCTTCGGCCGCACGATCCGCGACACACGCTCCGTGCCCGAGCTCACGAGCCTCGAGATCAGGTCGCTTGACGCGGGCAGCTGGTTTGCGCCGCAATACACGGGCGTGCCTCCCGCAGGCTTCGAGCAGGCCGTCCGCTGGTGCCGCGCCAACCGCGTCTGGCTCAACATCGAGATCAAGCCCGCCAAGGGCGCCGAGCTCGAGACGGGCCGCGTCGTCGGCCGCCTGACGGGCGAGCTCTATGCCGACCTCGTGCGCGAGGGCGGCGCCACTCAGGCGGGCGTCGTGCCCGATGCTCCGCTCTTCTCGTCCTTCAAGCCCGAAGCCCTTCGCGGCGCGATGGAGACCGCCCCCAACATTCCGCGCGGCTTCCTCGTCGACGAGCTGCCCGAAAACTGGCGCGAGGTGCTCGAGGAGATGAAGTGCGTGGCGCTTCACTGCAACCAGCGCCGCCTGACGCCTGAATTCGCACGCGAGGTGAAGGCCCTGGGCTACTGGCTCTTCTGCTACACGGTGAACGATCCGCGCCGCGCCCGCGAGCTCTTCTCGTGGGGCGTCGACGGCCTGTGCACCGACAGGCTCGACCTGGTGCGCCCGTCGCTCTGAGGCACGCACCCGACGTCTGAAGTCTCAGGAAGGGCCTGAATGAGGGCCCGAATGAAGACTCAAAAGCCCGCCATTTCCATCAGGAAAGGCGGGCTTCTTCATGTCCTGCAGGGCGTGGCCATCAGGCCTTCTGGATCTTCATGGGCGAGGCCGTGACGGGCGAGGGCGAGTGGTCGAGGTCGACCGCCGAGACGATGGCGCGCAGGCCCTCGGGGTCGAAGATGCGGACGTGCTTCTGGTTGACCTCGATGAGGCCGTCATGGGAGAAGCGCGAGAGCACGCGGCTCACGGTCTCGAGCTTGAGGCCGAGGTAGGAGCCGATTTCGGCGCGCGTCATGCGCAGCACGAACTCGCTGCGGGAGTAGCCGCGGTTTTCGAAGCGCTGGGAGAGCGACAGGAGGAAGGCGGCAAGACGCTCCTCGGCGTGCATGGAGCCGAGCAGCAGCATCACGCCGTGCTGGCGCACGATTTCGCGAGAGAGCAGCTTCTGGAAGTGCTTGCCCATCGTCTGGATCGTGGTCGTCGCCTGTTCGACGCGGTCGAAGGGGAGGACGCAGACCTCCGTGTCCTCGAGCGCGACGACGTCGCAGGAGTAGACGTTGCTCGAAATGCCATCAAGGCCGATCATCTCGCCGGCCATGAAGAAGTTGGTGACCTGCTCGCGACCGTCGCTGCTCATGACGGTGCTCTTCAGGAAGCCGAGGCGAACCACATAGAGATTGTTGAAGTAGTCGCCGGCACGGTAGAGCGCCTCGCCGCGACGGATGCGGCGGCGGGCGGAGACAAGCTCCTCCACCGTCTCCATATCCTTGAGCGTAAGGCCGAGCGGCATGCAGACCTCTCTCAGGTTGCAGTTCGAACAGCCAATGCGCAGTGTCGTGATATTCATCTTGCCCCCGTTGCTGAGGAAGGCCCGAAGTCAGGCCACTCCCCTCGATGAAACCAAGACCGCCGGCCGCCCAGTCCGCGGCCGCGTTCTCGCGTTCAATAATCTAGAAATAATCTGCCGCGTCTAGAATGCCCACATGCATCCTGAAGCACGGACCCTTTCTGTCGTCGAAGTGCCGTCACACAGCACTTCCGACGCGAGCGCTTGTTGACGTGAGTCAAAGAAAAGCGATCTACGGCCTCAATAATATCAGGAAGTTTAACTTAAGTCACAGACCAAGGAAAATCCTCAGATGACGAATCCTGCAACCAGCGGCGTTGAACTGCCCGAAATGGACCTCCTGCGCAAATTCGACGTGCCCGCCCCCCGCTACACGTCGTATCCGACCGCCGACCGATTCAACGCGAGCTTCGGTGCCGAAGACTACCGCAAGGCCCTCGCCGGCCGCGCTGACGCGAAGGAGCCCTCCGACCTCTCGCTCTACGTGCACGTTCCCTTCTGCAACGACGTCTGCTTCTACTGCGGCTGCAACAAGATCGTCACGCGCGACCACTCCCGCAGCGCCGAGTACATCGAGATGATCGGCCGCGAAGCCGACCTCGTGAAGGAGGCCGTCACGGGCTCCACCGAGCTCGAGCAGCTCCACTTCGGCGGCGGCACGCCGACCTTCCTCACGAACGACGAGCTCACGCTCATGATGGAGACGCTCACGAAGCGCTTCCCGCTCGCCCAGGGCGGCGAGTTCTCGATCGAGGTTGACCCGCGCACCTGCGACGCCGACAAGGTCAAGCACCTGCACGATCTGGGCCTCAACCGCATGTCCCTCGGCGTCCAGGACTTCAACCCCGACGTCCAGAAGGCCGTGAACCGCATCCAGCCCTTCGAGATGACGAAGGCCACGATGGAGGCCGCCCGCGAAAACGGCTTCGAGTCCATCAACATGGACCTCATCTACGGCCTGCCCAAGCAGAACCGCGGCACGTTCGAGAAGACGATCGACCAGGTGCTCGAGCTCTCCCCCGACCGCATCGCGCTCTATCACTACGCCCACCTGCCGAACCACTTCAAGCCGCAGCGCCGCATCCTGCCCGCCGACCTTCCCGATACGGTCGAAAAGGTCAACATCATGTTCGACGCCATCAAGCGCCTGACGGCCAACGGCTACCGCTACATCGGCATGGACCACTTCGCCAAGGAGACCGACGAACTCTCCGTAGCCCAGAAGGAAGGCTCCCTGCAGCGCAACTTCCAGGGCTACTCGACAAAGGCCGAATGCGACATGATCGCCCTCGGCGTCTCGAGCATCTCCAAGATCGGCAGCGCCTACGCCTGCAACCCGCGCGAGCTTGAGGACTACTACGCCGCCATCCGCGAGGGCCGCCTCGCCACGAACCGCGGCTACCTGCTCAACGCCGACGACGAAATGCGCCGCTACGTGATCATGACGATCATGTGCAACTTCGAGCTCCGCAAGCGCGACGTCGAGGAACGCTTCGGCATCAAGTTCGACGAAACGTTCGCCTACGAGCTCGGCAAGATGAAGCCCTACGTGAAGCACGAGCTCGTCGAGCTCTACGACGACCGCCTCGTCGTCTCCGCCAAGGGCAAGATCTTCGTGCGCGCCGTCGCGATGCACTTCGACCGCTACCTGCGCGAATCCACCCGCGCGGGCGGCTACTCCCGCATCGCCTAAGCGGCCCGGCACGGCGCGTCCCGCCGGGCGTCTCAGGACGCCCGGAGACGACGCCCGCACCCTCCGACGCCCGCCTCCCGTGAGGCGGGCGTCTCCTTTTTGCACGATCCGGCCCCCGTTTCGACCCTCAGGGCATGAAAATCCGCATTCCGACAGGGAGTTGCAGGGCCGAACCCATGCGATGGGGGTAAAATATGAGTTTTCGTCCCGAGTCTTCACGAAGGCTCCCGACACACCGTTCATGCCGCGGCCGGCACTGCCGGCCGTCAGCCAGAGCGGGCCGCCTCGGAGCTCGCCGTCGCCGCCACAGGCAGACCGACCTCCGTTCCCGCCGCCGGCCGGAGCATCCCGCCTCCGGATGCAGCTGCACGGCACCGAATTGACAAAAACCTATAGGAGATGGAACGGCCCTGACCAGGCGCACGCCGCCTGACAGGGAGTCCCGAAAACCCATTTATGAAAGTCGCAGACATTCGCCGCACCTTTCTGAACTTCTACGAAAGCAAGGGCCACACGATCGTCGCCTCGAGCCCGGTCGTCCCCGCCCATGACCCGACGCTTCTCTTCACGAACGCCGGCATGAACCAGTTCAAGGACGTGTTCCTCGGCTTCGACAAGCGCCCGTACACCCGCGCCACGACGTCCCAGAAGTGCATCCGCGCCGGCGGCAAGCACAACGACCTTGACAACGTCGGCTACACCGCCCGCCACCACACGTTCTTCGAGATGCTCGGCAACTTCTCGTTCGGCGACTACTTCAAGCATGACGCCATCAACTTCGCCTGGGAGCTCCTGACGAAGCACTTCATGCTGCCCGCCGAAAAGCTCTGGGTCACGGTCTATGCCGAGGACGACGAGGCCTACAACATCTGGCACGAGGAAGTCGGCGTTCCCGCCGAGCGCATCGTCCGCATCGGCGACAACAAGGGCGCCCGCTACATGTCCGACAACTTCTGGATGATGGGCGACACGGGGCCGTGTGGTCCCTGCACCGAAATCTTCTACGACCACGGCGACAAGATCCAGGGCGGCCCTCCGGGGAGCCCCGAGGAAGACGGCGACCGCTACATCGAGATCTGGAACCTCGTTTTCATGCAGTTCAACCGCGACGAGCGCGGCGTCATGCACAAGCTTCCGAAGCCCTCCGTCGACACGGGCATGGGTCTTGAGCGCATTGCCGCCGTTCTCCAGGGCGTGCACAACAACTACGACATCGACCTCTTCAAGAACCTGCTCGCCAGCGTCAAGCGCGTCCTTGAGGAGACGAGCGGCGAAGCCGTCGATCCGGAATCCCCGTCCCTCAAGGTGATCGCTGACCACATCCGCGCCTGCACGTTCTCCGTCGCCGACGGCATCGTCCCGGGCAACGAAGGCCGCGCCTATGTGCTGCGCCGCATCTGCCGCCGCGCCATCCGCCACGGCTACAAGCTCGGCGCCCGCAAGCCCTTCTTCTACAAGCTCGTCGACGCCGTTCGCGCCGAAATGGCCGAAGCCTATCCGGAAATCAACAATCCGCGCATCGAGAAGGTCATCGAAGAAGAGGAACGCCGCTTCTTCCTCACGCTCTCCAAGGGCATGGAAATCCTCGACGCCGCCATTGCCGGCTCCAAGGACGGCGTGCTTGACGGCGAAGTCGTCTTCAAGCTGCACGACACTTACGGCTTCCCCGCCGACCTGACGGGCGACGTCTGCCGCGAACGCGACGTCAAGATCGACTTCGACGGCTTTGACGCCGCCATGGCCCGCCAGCGCGAGGCCGCCCGCGCCAGCGCCAAGTTCAAGATGGCCGCCGGCCTCGAATACACGGGCGCCGACACGGTCTTCACCGGCTACGAAACGCTCGAAGAGAACGAAGCCACGGTTCTCGCCGTCTACAAGGACGGGCAGGCCGTCGAACTCGCCGAAGCGGGCGACGACTGCATCGTCGTCTTCGACCGCACCCCGTTCTATGCCGAACAGGGCGGCCAGGTCGGCGACCGCGGCCACTGTCGCAACGACGCCTCCCTCGCCGGCGTGCTCGACACGATCCGCGTCAAGGGCAAGGTCACGGGCCACTCCTGCCACGTCGAGGAAGGCCGCATCGCCGTGGGCGACAAGTTCCGCCTGACGGTCGACGCCGACCGCCGCCACGCCACGCAGCGCAACCACTCAGCGACCCACCTTCTCCAGCAGGCCCTGCGTAAGGTCCTCGGCGAGCACGTCGAACAGAAGGGCTCCCTCGTCTCCCCGACCGAGCTGCGCTTCGACTTCTCCCACAGCCAGGCCATGACGACCGAGCAGATCGCCCGCGTCGAAGACCTCGTCAACGAGCAGATCCTCGCCAACACGGCCACGAAGGCCGAAGTCCTGCCGCTTGAAGAAGCCCGCAAGACCGGCGCCACGATGCTCTTCGGCGAAAAGTACGGCGACATCGTCCGCGTTGAGACGATCGGCAACTCCGTCGAGCTCTGCGGCGGCACGCACGTCGTGCGCACGGGCGACATCGGCTCCTTCAAGATCCTCGGCGAAGCGGGCGTTGCCGCCGGCATCCGCCGCATCGAGGCCGTCACGGGCATGAACGCCCTTGCCGAAGCCCAGAAGAACGCCGCCCTCCTCGGCCAGGCCGCCTTCCGCTTCAACGTCAAGGCCTGCGACCTGCCGTCCAAGATCGACGACATGATGGCCAACGTCAAGGCTCTCGAAAAGCAGCTCGAACAGCTCAAGAGCCAGATGGCCAGCCGCATGGGCGACACGCTCCTTGAAAAGGCCATCGAGGTGAAGGGCATCAAGGTCCTCGCCGCCCGCATGGACGGCGCCGACGCCAAGGCCCTGCGCGAAACGATGGACAAGGTCAAGGACAAGCTCGGCACCGCCGTGGCCGTCCTCGCCGCCGTCAGCGCCGAAGGCCGCGTCCAGCTCGCCGCGGGCGTCAGCCGCGACCTCACCGACCGCGTCAAGGCCGGCGAACTCGTCAACTCCGTCGCGCAGAAGCTCGGCGGCAAGGGCGGCGGCAAGCCCGACATGGCCATGGCCGGCGCCCAGAGCGCCGAAGGCCTCGACGCCGCGCTCGCCGACGTTCAGGCCTGGGTCGAAGCCAAGCTCTGAGGACGCACGATGACCGAAACGCTCGAAGTCGTCGACCTCTGCCTGCCCGGCCTCAACTGCCCGATGCCGGTGCTGCGCGCCAAGAAGGCCCTCGCCAAGATGGCGGGCGGCACCCTCCTGCGCGTCGTCAGCACCGACAGGCACAGCCTGGCCGATCTGGCGGAATTCTGCCGCCAGACGGGCCACGAGCTCGTGAGCCAGAACACGGACGAGGCGGCGGGCGAATACGTCACCGTCATCAGGCGCCGCGAGGACTGACCTCCGGCCGGTCCGAACCCTGATCAAGGTCCCTGAAGCATCCGCTTCGGGGGCCTTTTTTCATGCCCGCCCGAAAAGACTGTCCCGCAAGCAAATCGACTGAACAGGAAGGGAACGGATACCATATTTGCGGTATTTTCACAAAAAGCCTTGCCTTTTTTCTTCGGGTTCGCTAATATTCTGCTCCTACAGTTTTGACGCGGTAGTAGCTCAGTTGGATAGAGTATCTGGCTACGAACCAGAGGGTCGTGGGTTCGAATCCTGCCTACCGCACCAGCCATTCCGAAGCCGCTGTTTTCGTCTGAAAACAGCGGCTTTTTCGTTACACTTTTTCAGGCGATTTCAGGCCTTCTAATTTTTCAGCACGAAACTCCTGTGGACAACCCACGTTTGCACAAAATTTATGCAAACTGCATCAATCATATTTTGCAGGGTTATTCCCGTAGAAGACCCCGCTTTTTCAACCTTTATGCACATTTTCTGTGGATAACTTACCCACAACCCCGTGCATGAGGTCTTCATTCGCATGAAAAGGCCCGCGTGGAAGCTGCGTTCCATGCGGGCCCTGTCTTTTCCTGCGTCCGTCCTCAGGAGGTCGTCAGGCGCGGCGTTCGCAGCGGCAGAAGGTCACCTCGAAGGAGCGGGACTCGGTCGGCTCGAGCATTTCGAGCACCTCGGTGGTCCATTCGGACTCGGGGAGCTCGGGGAAGGTCGTGTCGCCCTCGAAGTCGGCGTCGATCTTCGTCAGCCACACGACGTCGGCCGACGGAAGAGCCTGACGGTAAATCTCGCCGCCGCCGATCACGAAGACGGTGTCCGTGTCAGCGAGCGTCCTGAAGGCCTCCTCGAGGGAAGGAACCACTTCGGCGCCTTCGGCGCGGTAGTCCGCATTGCGCGTGACGACCACGTTGCGGCGGCCGGGAAGCGGACGGCCGATGGACTCCCAGGTCTTGCGGCCCATGACGATGGGGTGGCCCATCGTGGTGCGCTTGAAGTGGGCGAAGTCCTCGGGCACGCGCCAGAGCATCTTGTTGCCGCCGCCGATGACGCCGTTGCGTGCGGCTGCGACGATGAGTGCGATCTTCATGAGTCTCTCCTCAGACGGCGACGGGCGCCTTGATGTGGGGCCACGGATCGTAGCCGGTGATTTCGAAGTCCTCGAACCTGTAGTCGAAGATGGAATCGGGCTTGCGCCTGATCACGAGCTGCGGATAGGGACGCGGCTCGCGGGAGAGCTGAAGCTCGGTCTGCTCCATGTGATTGTCATAGAGGTGGCAGTCGCCGCCCGTCCAGACGAAGTCTCCGACCTCGAGGCCCGCCTGCTGCGCCACCATGTGCGTGAGCAGCGCGTAGCTCGCGATGTTGAAGGGCACGCCGAGGAAGATGTCGCAGGAGCGCTGGTAGAGCTGGCAGGAGAGCCTGCCGTCGGCCACGTAGAACTGGAAAAGGCAGTGGCAGGGCGGAAGCGCCATCTGGTCCACGAGGCCCGGATTCCAGGCGCACACGATCATGCGGCGGCTGTCGGGATTGGTCCTGAGCTGCTGCATCAGGTTCTCGATCTGGTCGACGTGGCTGCCGTCGGGTGCGGGCCAGCTGCGCCACTGGACGCCGTAGACGGGGCCGAGGTCGCCGTTCTCGTCGGCCCACTCGTCCCAGATCGTCACGCCGTTGTCGTGCAAGTACTTGATGTTGGAGCTGCCCTGAAGGAACCAGAGCAGTTCGTGAATGATCGAGCGAAGGTGAAGCTTCTTCGTCGTGACAAGCGGAAAGCCTTCCGCCAGATTGAAGCGCATCTGGTAGCCGAAGACGGATCGCGTGCCGGTGCCTGTGCGGTCGGACTTGTGCGTGCCGTGTTCGTATACGTGGCGCATCAGGGTCTCGTACTGATTGCTCGGCACGGTGCTGTCTCCCGAATGCTGGAAGGTCCCTCCGGAATGGCGGGACCCGAATGATAGGTGACCACAGTTTACCGAAAATCGGACTCTCCAAAAGCAGGCCCGCCAGTCCTTCGACCGGCGGGCCTGCATGCTTCACGAAGCGGAAGTCTGGAGGATTATTCCTGAACCACGACCTTCACGTCTTCGCCGTACTCGTCCTTCGTCGTCGTGTGGATCGCAAGGAGCGCGAACCAGCGGCGCAGCGTGCCGTAGATCACGAAGAGCATGAGGAGCATGACGATCACGGAGAGCGTGGCAAGCAGGATCTTGCCGCCTGGCAGGTACTGGTTGACGATGAGCCAGATGCCCGCCCAAAACGTGATGACGGTCATGAAGAGGCCGGGCACGCCCGTGATCCAGGCGTACTTCGCCTTGTTCATGCGCAGGATCACGGTGGTGCCGATCAGAAGCGTCACGCTGGCGAGCAGCTGGTTGCAGATGCCGAAGAGCGGCCAGATGGAGCCGATGTCGCCCGAGTAAACGAGATATCCCCAGGAGCCCGTGAAGAGCACCGAGGTGATGATCACACCCGGAACCCATTCCTTGTCCGCAAACTTCGGGATGACCTTGCCGATCATTTCCTGAAGGAAGAAGCGGCCGACGCGGGTGCCGGCGTCCACGGCCGTCAGAATGAAGACGGCTTCGAACATGATGGCGAAGTGGTACCAGTAGGCCATCAGGTGTTCCATGAACGGGATCTTGGAGAAGATGTGGGCCATGCCGACGGCGAGCGAGACGCTGCCGCCCGGACGGGCCATCAGACTTTCCTGAACCTCGGCTTCAAGGCGCGGAAGCTCCTGCACGGCCATGCCGAGCGCCTGGAACTTCTCGGCGGGCGCATTGATGGCGAAGTAGTCGGCGGGCACCAGCACGCAGGCGGCGACAAGGGCCATGATGGCCACGAAGCCTTCCATCAGCATGGCGCCGTAGCCCACGAAGAGCACGTCGCGTTCGTTGCCGACCATCTTCGGGGTCGTACCCGTGCCGATCGTGGCGTGGAAGCCCGAGAGCGCGCCGCAGGCGATCGTGATGAAGATGAACGGAATGACGGGACCGCCCACGATCGGGCCGCCGCCGTGGATGAAGTCCGTGAAGGCCGGCATCTGGAAGTTCGGCATCACGAAGGCGATGCCGATGGCGAGGGCGCCGATCGTGCCGATCTTGAGGAAGGTGGAGAGGTAGTCGCGCGGCAGCAGCAGGAGCCACACGGGAAGAACGGAGGCGAAGAAGCCGTAGATCGGGATGAGGATGCTCATCGCCTTGCGGTCGATGTCGAGCCAGCCGAAGTATTCGGGATGGGCGGCGACCCACGGACCGGAAAGGATGCAGAGGAAGAGGAGCACGACGCCGATGACCGTCGCGCCGACCACGTCGCCCTTGCGCCAGATCTGCATGTAGAGGCCCATCAGAATGGCGATGGGAATCGTCGCGGCGACCGTGTAGGTCGACCAGAGCGAGTTGTGCATGGCGTTGACCACGGCGATCGAGAGGCCCGCGAGCGTCAGGATCAGAATCGCGAGGACGGCCCACGAGGCGACGAAGCCCGTCGTCCTGTCGATCTCCTGCGTCGCGATGTAGGCGAGCGAGCGGCCGCGGTGGCGCACGGAGCAGAAGAGCACGACCATGTCGTGCACGCCGCCTGCGAGCACGCAGCCGATCAGAATCCAGAGCAGGCCCGGCATGTAGCCGAACTGCGCTGCGAGAACTGGGCCGAGAAGCGGGCCGGCTGCCGCAATGGCTGCGAAATGGTGGCCAAAGAGCACGTACTTGTTGGTCGGGACATAGTCCTGCCCGTCGCTGTACTTGACGGCAGGCGTCTTGCGGGCTTCATTGAGGCTGAGGACCTTGGTCGCGATGAAGAGACCGTAGAAGCGGTAAGCAATGGCAAAGATACAGAGCGCGGCAAAGACGATTGTCAGTGCGTTGACTCCCGTTCCTGTTTCCATGTTTTTCTCCGGGTTGGCTTTGGGGGGATTTCGTCGGCTTCAAGCGTCTTTCCGGAACACGAAAAAATGGCCTGAAGGATCCGGTAGGTGCGGATCCCAGGCCATATTGACGGGCCCGGCGCTCTCAAACTCGCCGATCTGCCTGTCAGTCTATCGTTTTCAAGGTTTTGCGCGCAAATGGTGCGCGTGATTTTTTCCTCAGTGTTTTTGCGCACCCTTGAAGATCATGAATGCCATCGGGAGCTCAAGAGAGGGCTTTGCACCACTGAAAACACCGCTCCAGCCGATCATGAAGTCGATGTACTCCTTGGGCTCGATCTTGCGGCCGAGCATCTTCTCATGCGCATCGCGCGCCGTCAGAAGCTCGAGGTCCTTGAGATAGCAGGAGAGCGCAAGACGGATCACGGCCTCATCGGACATGGCGTCCGTGCCGCCCTCAAGACCCTGAGCGGCCGTCTCGGCGGCAAGTTCCTGACGAAGCGAGGCGCGCAGGTGCTTCGCAAGCTCGGCGCCCGCCCAGCCGTTCTGCACGATGCGGGACTCGTCACCGCCCGTCGAAAGAAGCATCAGGATGTCGGCGAGGAATTCCTCGGCCTGCTCGTGGACGGCGGCCGCATCCTTGTGGCCGGGGTCGTTGCTGCGGATCCAGGCGTCCTGCATGCAGGCGATTCCGAGCTCCTCGAGCGCAAGGAACATGCTGTTCTGGTCGCGAAGGTCGATGGCGGCGTGAGGCGCGAATTCAGCGTCACGGGCTTGCTGGGGCATGTCTGTCTCCGAAGTCAAAGAGTGTTTTGAAAGGGTATCGGCATTGTACAACGCCGCGCTGCGCTGCAGAAACGGAGCTCAGTTGAGCCGCCTAGAGACCGCATCAGGGAGAGGCATCACGGGAATGCCCTCCTCATGCAACGCCTGAGCCCCCTCGCCCGAACAGGTGCCCTTCACCAGGCGCCTCTCGGCGCGCCCGTCATGAATGTCTCTCACAGTTTCGGGAAAGCGCTCGCCGACGTCCTCGGCCATCGCGGCGGCCTCACGCAGCACCTTCATGGCGTCCGCCTGCATTTCGCGGGCCCTCTCCCAGCCGCGGGCGGCGACGTCGGCCGCAACGTCCGTCCTCGTCGTCCCCTGCACTCTGACAAAGTTGGGAGCGCTCGGGCGCTTGGCAACGCACGGATCTCCGCACACGGGACACTCGATGCGGCCTTCCTTCAGGTCCGCCTCCAGCTCCTCATCGGAGCGAAACCATCCCTCGAACACATGTCCGTGACCGCAGCACAGGTTGCAGATCTTGATTCCCATCACCGTCCTCCCGCACGCCCTTGAGGCAGGAGCCGAAAAAAGTTCACACGACTTTAAAAATATACTGTACAATTGCGCTCTCTGACGCAACCGTCAGCTCGCTCCATCTTGGAAGGGTGGCAGAGTGGTTGAATGTACCGCCCTGGAAAGGCGGCATACGGAAATTCCGTATCGAGGGTTCGAATCCCTCCCCTTCCGCCAGAACACAGACCCCGAAGCCTCTCAGGCTCCGGGGTTTTTCTTTATTTACCTTGAGTACTAGGCACATTCCAGAATTCTACTTTCGTCGATTCCGCCAAAATCCGCCAGATTGCGACATATCACGCCATGCGATAGACTGTGGAGGTGGGTCTTTTGGTGGGTCTTTTTTCGGTGGGTCTCTGGTGGGTCTTACGCGATTCACCGCCCAAAGGTAGATATGAAAGATCAAGTCACGTCGAAAAATTTCATGACGCTGCCACCCGGCCGGTACTCGCTCGGCGGTGGGTTGATGCTTCTCGTGCGTTCTGAGTCTTCCCGGCAGTGGGTTGTCCGCTACCGATTCGCGGGGACACGGAAAGACTTGTCGATCGGTGGCGCCTCGCGCATTTCAATCACGTCTGCAAAAGCGCGGGCAGCAAAAATTCTCTCAATGGCGGCCGACGGCATCGATCCGTCATCATCAAAGCTTTCAGAAGAAGACGCCCGAGAAAGCATCACTTTCAAAGAGTTCTATCCTGGTGCAATCGCGACCATTCAAAACGTCAAGCGCTGGAAAAACGAAAAGCACGCATCGCAGTGGGCGTCCACAATCGAAACCTATGCCGTCCCGGTTCTCGGTGCTCTTCGCGTAAAGGACCTGTCTCTTATACACATCTCCGAGCCCACGAGACCGGAGCCTA
>OWIE01000183.1_pt1 | contig 23877 bp, 22 predicted proteins | sample 1733001 | NCBI WGS metagenome assembly OWIE01 (sample SAMN05065778, study PRJEB22554) | human gut metagenome | biome: ENVO:2100002; feature: ENVO:00000062; material: ENVO:00002003 | host: Homo sapiens | place: USA | reverse complement strand
GAGATAGGCTCCGGTCTCGTGGGCTCGGAGATGTGTATAAGAGACAGGGTGATTATTTTGTGTGATGAGATTGGGTGCGGGATTGTTCCGATGGAGAAGGATGAGAGGGAGTACAGGGATCTGGTGGGACGGATTATGGGGATGGTGGTCAGCCGGGCGGAACGGGTGGAGCGGCTGGTCTGTGGGATTCCTCAGGTGTTGAAGGGGGATGGGAAGGCAGAGGGCTAAGCGAGAGAAGTTAGGGCTGTGAGGAGGAGAATTATGAGCTGGCGGTTGTTTTTAATTCGGCATGGGATGACGGAGGGGAACCGGGAGAAGCGGTATATTGGGAAGACGGATGAGGGTTTATGTGATGAGGGACGGAGGATGCTGGAGAGGCGGAAGGCTGCGGGGGAGTATCCGGAGGCGGATTTGGTGTTTGTCAGTCCTATGAGGCGGTGTCTGGAAACGGCGGAGGTGCTGTATCCGGGGCAGGAGCCGGTGGTGGTAGAGGAGTTCAGGGAGTGTGATTTCGGGTTGTTTGAGGGGAAAAATTATCGGGAATTGACGGGGAATGTCCATTATCAGGCGTGGATTGACAGCGGGGGGACGCTGCCTTTTCCGGAAGGGGAAAGCCGGGGGGCTTTTCAGGACAGATGCTGCGCGGGGCTTGTGCGGATGGCAGGGATCTGCGCGGAATGGGAAAGGGCGGAAGAGAAGAAAGGGACGGGAAGAAGGGAACTGAGGTCGGCCTGTGTTGTTCATGGAGGGACGGTAATGGCGCTGTTGGAACGGTTTGGCACGGAGGGCGGCGATTATTATTCTTATCAGTGCGGCAGCGGACAGGGGTATCGCTGTGTGGCCGGGGGCAGTCCGGAGGAGATTGGAAAAGGAGAGATTGAACTTTCATGTATACAACCATTAGTATTTTCGCAGGATTTATCTTAGATTTGTTTTTGGGGGATCCTTACTGGATGCCTCATCCTGTCAGGGCCATGGGGAAGGGAATACAGGCGCTGGAAAAGAAGCTGCGCCGTCCTGACGGGACGCCGGCAGCCCAGATGAGGGCGGGGGCATTGCTGGTGTGTATGATTGTGGCTGTTTCGATCCTGATTCCTGTTTTGCTGTTATGGCTGGCTTATAGGCTGCATCCGGCGGCGGGACTTGTGCTGGAGTCTTTTATGTGTTATCAGATTATGGCGACGAAATGTCTGAAGGTGGAAAGCATGAAGGTATGCCGGGCTCTTCGGGATGGAGATGTGGAAAAAGCGAGGGAGGCGGTTTCCATGATCGTGGGAAGGGATACGGCGGTGCTGTCGGCGGAGGGGATAACCAAAGCGGCGGTGGAGACTGTGGCGGAAAATACTTCGGACGGAAGCATTGCCCCTCTGTTCTTCATGCTTCTGGGGGGCTCTGCGGCGGGATTTGCCTATAAGGCTGTGAATACCATGGATTCCATGCTGGGATATAAAAATGAAAAGTATTTGTATTTCGGAAGGCCTGCCGCAAGGCTGGATGATGTGGTGAATTTTATTCCGTCCCGTCTGGCGGCCCTTCTTATGATAGCTGCAGCCTGGCTGTGCGGAATGGATGGAAAAGGCGCTTTCCGTATCTGGCGCAGGGATCGGTTTAAGCACGCCAGCCCCAACTCGGCGCAGACGGAATCGGTGTGCGCAGGGGCTCTGGGGGTCGCACTTGCCGGAGATGCCGTATATTTTGGCAAGGTGGTGAAAAAGCCGTTTATCGGGGATGGAAAACGCCCGGTGGAACCGGAGGATATTGCCAGGGCAAACCGGCTTTTATATGTTTCCGCATCTCTTTTATGTGCGGCGGGACTGCTGATACGGTGTGTGCTTCCATTGGTATTTTAACTAAAAAGACGGATAAGGCAGGACGGGAGAGGAAAAATGGATTTTTTTGAACACGGAGGCAGAATCGGGAAAAATATCAGATATGATTTTTCCGCGAACATAAATCCGCTGGGGCTGCCGGAGGGGGTATCGGAGGCGCTCCGGGAAAGTCTGTGCCAGGCGGTGAGGTATCCGGAAGCGGAAAGCCTGTCCCTTCGGGAGGCGATTGCCGGAGAATGGGGGACGGACGCCGGAGGCGTGGTGTGTACAAACGGAGCCTCCGAATTGATTTATGCGGCGGTACGGGCTTTGAGGCCGACGGCAGGCCTGCTTCCTGCCCCCACTTTTTCTGAATATGAAAGAGCGTTTCTGTCTGTGGGATGTCCGGTCAGGTATTATCCGCTGAAGCGGGAAAACGGATTCGCCGTGGATGAGGATTTCCTGGATTTCCTGGAAAAACAGGAAACGGGAAGCCTGCTGTTTCTCTGCAATCCCAATAATCCCACAGGAAGCTGTGTGGAACCTTCTCTGATGGAACGGATTTTGAGGCTGACGGCGCGCAGGGGGATCTGGCTGGCTGTGGATGAGGCCTTCCTCGCTTTTTCCGGAGAATATGAACGGCGGAGCATGAGAAGGTATTTTAAGGAATATGAGAATCTCCTGGTGCTGAATGCGTTTACCAAGCTGTATGCCATGCCGGGGCTGCGGCTGGGGTATGGGGTATGTGAAAGCCGGGAGGTGATCCGGCGTCTCCTGCTCCAGCTTCCGGCATGGAATGTTTCGGTTCCGGCGCAGGCGGCGGGACTGGCGGCGCTGAAGGAAAAAGAGTATGTGGAAAAAACGGCGGCATATGTCGCTGAGGAACGGGGATTCCTTGTGGCAGGGCTTAAAAAGGCGCCCGGCCTGATCCGGCGGATATATCCGTCTATGGCTAATTATATTTTTCTGGAGGCTCTGCCCGGTCTGGACAGGCTTCTTGCAGACAGGGGAATCGCAGTGCGCAGCTGTGAGAATTACAGGCAGCTGCGGGCGGGGGATTACAGAATTGCGGTCCGCAGCAGAAGGGAAAACGAAGCGCTTCTGCAGGCTATTTACGAGGAGGAGGCAGCATGGCAAAAAATCTGATGATTCAGGGGACGATGTCCAATGCGGGGAAAAGCATACTGACGGCGGGGATCCTGCGGGTGCTTAAGCAGGACGGCTATCGTGTGGCCCCGTTTAAATCCCAGAATATGGCGTTGAATTCCTATATTACCAGGGAAGGCCTGGAGATGGGACGGGCACAGGTAATGCAGGCGGAGGCGGCGGGGATTGAGCCGAATGTCTGGATGAATCCCATTCTGCTGAAGCCAAACAGCGATATGGGCTCCCAGGTAATTGTAAACGGCGAAGTGTTCGGAAACCGGGAAGCACGGGATTATTTCCGGATGAAAAAAAGCCTGATCCCTTCTATTATGAAGGCTTATGGGGAGCTTGACAGCCGGTATGACATTATCGTCATCGAGGGGGCGGGAAGCCCTGCGGAAATCAATCTGAAGGAAAACGATATCGTCAACATGGGCCTTGCGGCTCTTGTGGACGCGCCGGTACTTTTGGTGGGAGATATTGACAGGGGCGGTGTGTTTGCCCAGCTGCTGGGAACCATCTGGCTTCTGGAGGAGGAAGAACGGGCGAGGGTAAAAGGGATTGTGATCAATAAATTCCGCGGGGATAAATCCATCCTGGATCCGGGACTGAAGCAGCTGTATGACAAGTGCGGTATTCCGGTTACGGGAGTCATCCCTTATGTCAGACTGGATATTGATGAAGAGGACAGCCTGTCGGAGAAACTGGAACAGCACACGGCGGCAGGAGGGATTGATGCAGCGGTCATCCGTGTTCCCCATATCTCTAATTTCACGGATTTCGGCATGCTGGAAGGCTGTGAAGGAGTTTCCGTCCGGTATGTAAAGTCGGCGGGGGAGTTGGGGAAGCCGGATTTGCTTTTGCTCCCCGGAAGCAAAAATACGATGGCGGATCTGCTCTGGATGCGGGAGAATGGCCTGGAAGCGGGAATCCAGAGGCTTGCCGGAGAAGGCTGCCGGATTATGGGAATCTGCGGAGGCTACCAGATGCTGGGAAGCCTTCTGGAGGATCCGGAAGGGGTGGAGCATGGAGGAAGCCTTGCAGGCATGGGCCTGCTGCCGGTGGTGACCCGGTTCAGGGGGAAGAAGCACCGTACCAGAGTGGAAGGAAACGTAGGGAAGCTTTCCGGCGTCTTTGAACAGATGAGCGGAACCAGGGCGGAGGGCTATGAAATCCATATGGGTGAATCCACGGCAGGCGAAGGCTGCAGCTGTTTTGCAGACGTAACGGACTGCGTGACCGGGCAGCGGTATGCAGACGGGTGTGTAAAGGGGAATGTATGCGGAACCTATATCCACGGAATATTGGATTCCCCGGAACTACTGAAGGGGCTGCTGGAACCTTTGTACCGGGAAAAAGGAATACAGCCCGGAGTATACAGGGATTTACAGGCTTATAAACAGGAGCAGTATGACCGGCTGGCGGATGTGATACGGAGGCATCTTGATATGGAGGCGGTGTACAGGATAATAGGACTGGATTAAAACGGAATACCTGAAAGGCAGCAGGAAAACAGAAAGGATGATACATATGAAACTGGAAGAATATGCTCCCGGAGAAATCGAGAAAAGGAGCTTCGCCATTATAGAGGAAGAACTGGGACGGGAGCTTGATCCGGTACAGAAGCCCATCATAAAAAGAGTGATCCATACCACCGCGGATTTCAGTTATGCGGATACCCTTTTTTTCTCGGAAGGAGCGGTGGAGGAAGGGCTTAATGCGCTTCGCAGCGGTGTTTCCATCGTTACGGACACCAATATGGGAAAAGCGGGAATCAACAAGAAAAAGCTGGGACAGCTGGGAGGAAGTGTCCATTGCTTTATGGCGGATGAGGATGTGGCGGAGAAAGCATCCCGCCGGGGAATAACAAGAGCGGCCGTGAGTATGGAAAAAGCGGCAGAAATGCAGGAGGATTTTATTTTTGCCATCGGGAACGCACCCACAGCCCTTATCCGCCTGTATGAACTGATAAAGGAAGGAAGAATCCATCCCCGCCTCATTATCGGGGTTCCGGTGGGATTTGTGAACGTGGTGGAGGCCAAAGAACTGATTCTTACGGCAGGCGTGCCTGTGATAGTGGCAAGGGGCCGTAAGGGAGGAAGCAATGTGGCCGCCGCCATATGCAACGCCCTGCTTTACCAGTTGTAGAAAGGCGTGGATGATCCAGAGTACTTTCTATGGTTTTTATAGCGGCTAAGCACGGTGCATTAACTATTGGGTTCATATAATATATTTTATATATTTATAAATGGAAAACCAGTTGTTTATAAAAAAATTTTATGTTAAGCTATGGTTAGAATTAAGAACATCGGCATAAACTACTATTGGAAAGTGAGTGATGAAAAATGAAGTTACAAGAAACAAATCAACAGGAAAAAATAGATAGAGATTTATTTCATATATTAGACAGGGGAATAGACGATATGGAAGCAAAACGGGAGTTACCGTTTGAGGAAGCCTTTCAAAAGATTAGTGAACTGAGGACAGTTAGAAGAAATGCCAGAGTATAAAATAATAGTAACATGGGAAGCTATTTATGATATGGCAGATATTATGGACTACATTGAAGCTGATTTTGGAGAGGAAAGAGCAGATCGTTTTCAACTGGATATAAAAAGAGAATTAGAAAAATTATCCTATACAGCAGTTTCCCTTCCTAAAACGCAAATCGTATACAGAGGATATGCGATACATAAGAAATTATTTTCTCCCTCTATTATCTTTTATATCGTGAAGGAGCAAAAACAGGAAGTGCATATTTTAAGAGTAATTAGAGAGGAACAGAATTGGGAGCGTTTTTTTTCTGAAAAGAGATATTATACATATCCTCATGAAACAAGTTAGTTTACTACTAATTAAGATCAAGCCACTGACATGCTGCAGATCCTTTCTTTGTTAATAACAGGGAGAGGATCTTTTTTGTGTGCCCGGTGACAGCCTTTCTTAAGGGTAAAAATCTCAAATCCATCTGACAGTGGAACGGCTTTAGCAAAACACCAAGACAAATCAAAAAGAAGTTGACATACAATTATTGCGGATATAGGATATAAAAAGATTGGAAAGGCTGAACAAGTACCGGCATTTAATACTTTTTGCTTATAAATAAAGGCTTATGATTGGAGCCATATATCCTGCAGCAGGGGCAGGCATTTGAATATCGCGGTAAAATCAACCTTTGGCCCGTTGATGGCGGGAATAGGGAGGAATTCTGTATGGAAACAAGACGAAAACATAGAAGAAGAGGCCGTAGACGAAGAAAACGAACAGGAAAGATTTTGATTCTGGGAACAGCAGTACTGGTGATAGCCGGGCTGGTGTTCGGCGGTTTCATGCTTCTGAAAAATATTCTGCCCGCTGCAGGGGAGAAGACGGAAGAGCCAAAAACCCCGGAAGAACTGCTCTGCTATTATATGGCGGAGATTGAGCAGGATAAGTATGAAGAAATGTATGACATGCTGGAGCCTCAGAGCCAGGAATCCATCTCCCGCGAGGCATTTGCAGAGCGGAACCGAAATATCTATCAGGGAATAGACGCGGCGGAAATCCGTGTGGAGGTTACCCAGGTCCAGGAGAGCGGCAGCCAGGCGGCAACCGTTTTCTATGATACCAGAATGGATACGTCCGCCGGAGAAATCTCTTTTTCCAATAAGGTTGTTTTCCTTAAAAACCAGCTGGAAAAAGGAGAGGAAGGCTATCCTTATCTGCTTGTCTGGGATGACAGCCTGATTTTTCCTGAACTCACTGCAACGGATAAAGTCAAGGTCACACGGGATGACGCGGCGCGGGGAGAAATCGTGGATCGCAGCGGCAGGATGCTGGCAGGAAAAGGCGTTGGCTCTTCCGTCGGGCTTGTACCCGGGAAGATGGAAAAGAATGAGGAATCCGACGATATATTCGGCGAAGAAACAGTTACGGATGAAGACCCGGCAGGAAACGAAGAGACACCAGTAAATGAAGAAACAGCAGCAAATAAATCCTCAGACATAAAGGAAGAAACCAGCTCCGAAGGTACCGAAGCTAGTACCGAAACAAATACGGAAACAGAGCCGGAAAAAATTTCGTCACCCTCTGTAGTGCGTCTGGCAGAGCTTTTGGAGGTATCTCCGGAAAGCATTGAAAAGAAGCTGTCCGCCAAATGGGTAAAGGATGACTCCTTTGTCCCCATAAAAACGATACAGAAGCTGACCGATCAGGAGCTTATGTCGGATAATCCGGGAGAAGAAGTACAGAAGAAAAAAGAACTTCAGGAAGCTTTATTAGCCATTCCGGGAGTCCTAATAACCGATGTGGAAATCAGAGACTATCCCTTAGGCAAAGCCGCCTCCCATCTGACCGGCTATATCCAGCAAGTAACAGCGGAGGATTTGGAAAAACATCCGGGAGAGGGATACCGCGCCAACAGTGTCATCGGAAGAAGCGGCATGGAGCTGCTCTATGAAAAAGAACTGAAAGGGCAGGATGGATGCGAGATTGCCATTCTGAACGATGCGGGACAAAAGAAAAGCGTTCTGGCACAAATCTCGAAAAGGGACGGCCAGACCATACAGCTCACTATCGACGCGGGGCTCCAGAAAGAACTATATGACACTTATGCAGAGGATAAAAGCTGCTCCGTAGCCATGGATCCCTTCACGGGGGAAGTACTGGCCCTGGTGAGCACACCCTCATTCGACAGCCGCGACTTTATATATGGAATGTCCCAGACACTTTGGGACAGCCTGAATGAAGACGAAAGAATGCCTCTTTATAACAGATTCCGGCAGAAGCTGTGTCCCGGTTCCTCCTTTAAGCCTGTAATAGCAGCGATAGGCCTTGAAACAGGAGCGATCGATCCGGACATGGATTACGGAAACGAGGGACTTCAGTGGCAGAAGGATGCCAGCTGGGGAAAGTATTACGTCACCACCCTTCACGCATACGATCCCGTTATTCTGGAAAATGCCCTGATTTATTCCGACAATATTTATTTCGCCAAAGCCGCCCTCCGTATCGGCAGTGATAAACTGACAGACGGACTGGATAAGCTGGGCTTCGGGGAACCGATTCCCTTTGAAATATCCATGGCCCAGTCCCAATACTCCAACAGTGAAGGGATTGATTCGGAAATTCAGCTCGCGGACAGCGGTTACGGACAGGGAGAAGTTCTGGTAAATCCCCTGCACCTGGCAGCGCTTTATACAGGCTTTGCCAACAACGGAAATGTCATCAGCCCCTACCTGCTTTATAAAGGAAACCCGGAACCGAAAATATGGCTGGAACAGGCATACACACCGGAAGCAGCGCAGCTGATAGAAAAAGGATTGATGCAGGTTATCAGCTCCCCCCACGGGACAGGCTACGGCGCAAGACGTGAAGACATTTCACTGGCAGGCAAGACCGGAACCGCGGAAATCAAACTCTCCAAAGATGACACAAGCGGTACCGAGCTTGGCTGGTTCTGCATATTTACCACCCAAAAAGATACAAAATCCCCCATCCTTCTGCTCACAATGACAGAAGACGTAAAAGGAAGAGGCGGAAGCGGTTACGTAGTCGACAGATCAAAATCCGTCCTGAATTACTATTTCAGCCGCGATTAAGCACTCAGATCCAGAAAAACAGGCATATGGTTTACAGCCGGCAGAAATTTTTCCAGAACATCCCTTGTGGAAAGACGTATGCTGGAAGTATTAATACAAGGATGGCACCCCATATAAGGCTCCTGCAGCAGCTCCCGATCCATAAGAAGCTTCACCCGCTGCGCAGAATCATTCATCAGCCCAAGCACAGTCACAGAACCTGGCGTAAGATCAAGAAGCTCCTGAAGCTTTTCTTCAGGAGCAAAAGAAAGCCGCGAAACACCAAGCTGAGAAGACACCTCCCTGGTATGAAACTTCTTTTCTCCCGGCATTAACAACAGATAAAAATCCGTTTTTCCCGAATTACATAAAAAAAGATTTTTACAAATATGGATCTGAAGACGTTTATCCACATCCCTGCACGCCTCAATAGTAGGCATAGCCTCATGATCCAGCCGCAGATAAGAAATTGCCAGCCGATCCAAAAGATCATACGTCCTAATCTCCTTCTCCAGCCGCCCCTCCCCCAGCTTAGGCCTCCCTTCATAAATCGGAGCCTTTAATATATCACTCATAAGCCCTCCTTTGCTCTTAAACCAACGAATATGTATATATTTTTTCTGGAGTAATCTTAGAATATTACCATAAAGATGTCAAGCCTAACCCCGCTTTTCAAATTGGCTTTATTCCAATAACTTTGCAGGTAACTGTACCCGTGAGCCCTGTGCCGTCTTGCCGTACCCTGAGCCCTGGCCGTCTCTCCCCGAGACAGTCTGCCGCAAAGCAAGGATTCCTGTAAGGGCCGTATAAATACGCCGGTCCTTAGGTTGCGTCCTGTGCAACCTTAGTACCGCTGCGTAGTTATCCGAGCGAGAGCGTGCCCGCACGGGAACCTTGCTTTGCGGCAGACTGTCTCGGGGAGAGACGGCCAGGGCTCAGGATACGGCAAGACGGCACAGGGCTCACGGGTACAGTTACCCACACAACCTTCCGAATCTTTCCGTTTGACAACCCGCCCTATTGCCCCTATAATAATACAGAAAGTAAAAGCCGGTATTTATCTGAGAAAAGACCCCGGCTGAAAATCAGGAGGCACACAATGACATTTACCTACCCGGCGGTTTTTACCCCCAAAAAGGAAGGCTCAGGCTATCATGTGGTATTTCCTGATCTGGAATGCTGTGAAGCAGATGGACCGGATTTGGAGGATGCCATTGATAATGCTGCGGAAGCGGCATATAACTGGATTTGCGCGGAAATGGAAGAAGAGGAGTGCGAACTTCCCTCTCAGACCCATGAAGGTGATTTGGAACTGGAAGAAGGACAGTTTGTGAGAAAGATTCTTGTCAGAATCAAGCTTCTTCCGGATAATGATTAGTCATAGAGTAAAATTAAGCCGGCAGCAGGATGAATTTCCTGTCTGCCGGCTTTTAAATGCTCTTTACTTAAATAAATGTATCGTTCCGTTATCGTTCAGATGCCGGAGCAGTGACAGGCTGATAGGGAAGCCGAACAGCCCCACGACGCCTAAAAGCTGGACGCCGACAAACATGCTGGCAAGAGTTACTACAGGATGCAGGCCAATCTGGCTTCCCACAATTTTGGGTTCAATGATGTTCCTGATAACGGTTATGATCAGATAAACGATCAATAATCCTATGGAAAGAGAATAATCTCCCGTCAATGCGGCGATTATTGTCCAGGGAATCATGATGCCGCCGGTGCCCAGTACCGGTAGGATATCGAATACGGATATCAGAAAAGCGATTAATATGGAGTTTTTGACACCTATAATACTCAGCCCCACAGACAGCTCAATAAAGGTAATCGTCATGATCAGGGCATAGGAACGGATACATACAAAAAGTGTGCCCACCACATATTTTTTTACCTGAAGAAAAATCTGTTTGGATTTGCCGTCCAGCTGCTTTAAGAAAAAGCCGGTGAGCAGTTCATAATCCGCCGCTATGAAAAAAGTGGAAATAATCATGAGCAGCAGCTTGATAAACAGTCCGGGCAGGGAAGAAGCGACACCTGAAATGGTGCCCATCGCGCTCATGGAAAGGCTGGAAACCATCTGTCCGATAGACTGGATAAACTGGTTGAAAAGATCCTCCAGAGTGGATACCAGCGAGGGATCCATTTTTTTCAGGCCCTGTTCAACGTTTCCGAAGATATCTGTCAAAACAGGTTCCACATGAGCGGCGTAAATTTGCGGCAGATTCATAACCAAATCCCTTGTGGTGGAAAAAGCGCGGATGCCCAGCAGGGAAATCAGCAGCCCGATAGTGCTGTAAAAGACCAGCACAAGGAGGACTGCCGCAGGCTTCCTCGGCAGATGGAGTTTGCGTGACAGGAAAATAACAGGTCTTTTCAGCAGATAGGCTATGACAAATGCGATCACAAAGGGAGACAGCATAGGCAGCCCGTACTTTAGGAGCAGAAAAACGGCGCAGAGCAGAAATGCAAAATACAAAAAATTAATGATAAAGGCTTTCTTTTTTTCCATGTTGTAATCAGACAATAAAACAGAATGTTATTGCCGTATCCTTTCTTATCTTAATTTATCCTCATCGGTTCAGGAAGGTTCCCGGTAAAAGAAAACTACAAAAAAAGCATACCTTGTATTTGGAATCAATACAGGTTATGCCTGAAGATATTATTATTTGAAGACTTATCGGAATCATCGGATTCGGGCACCGTGGTATTCGGTGTGCTCATGCGGCGGTATCTCTCCTTGCTTGTTTATGATTGTCATTTATTTTAAGGGAAAATAAGGCATTTTACAATAAAAATTTTAAAAATTTGCAAAGTCTTAACATTTTATGCCGGATTGGGCCGGCTAAAATCCTGCGTATGAAAATTCTAAAATCCTGCATATGAAATTTCCTGCTTGACAAATACCCTGTATGGGTATATTTTAGATGCATAGGATATACCCTGCCGGGGTATACTGATAACATCAGGCAACAGCTTAATTCTGTTCTTATAATAATCCGTTTCATTCATGGAGGTAATATATTATGCCGGATAAATCAAAGGAAAAAGATAACTTATGTACGGCCTGCCAGGACTGCTGTTCCCATCATAAGAACACTCCCCGGAGCGAATCGTCCAACAGACAGCTGCAGAACCGTCTGAACCGGATGATTGGACAGTTGAACGGTATAAAAAAAATGCTGGATGACAATCGTTACTGCGGAGATATCCTCACCCAGATCGCTGCCGTGGAAAGCGCGCTGCAAAGCTTTGGCTACATCATACTCCAGGATCACATGGAAACCTGTGTGGTGGAGGAAATCAAAAATGGAAACCTTCAGATTGTAGACGAAGCGGTGGATTTGATTAAAAAATTAAAGTAAACACAGATTACTTTGAAAAAGAGGTGAAATCATTGAAAAACGAAAAGTTTCATATAACAGGGATGACCTGTGCCGCCTGCCAGGCGAATATCACCCGGAATGTGGGAAAGCTGGATGGGGTGGAGGAGGTCAATGTCAGCCTGCTGGCGAACCAGATGACGGTGGCCTATGATGAAGAAAAGACAGATGAACAGGCCATTATCCATGCGGTTACGGAAATTGGCTATGGCGCATCCGGCACCGGAACGGAAGCCCAAAAGGACAGTGGATTCGGGAAGGAATGGCAGAACCGGAGGGAAATGACGGAAGAGAACCAGAAGGAGATGCAAAGGCGTCTGATAACCTCGGTAGCCATATTGATTCCTCTGATGTATGTGGCGATGGGGCCGATGATGTCGCTGCCTGTCCCGGGATTCCTGGTGGGTATGGAAAATTCCCTGATATCCGCTCTGACCCAGCTGCTGCTCACTGTTCCGGTAATGATCATCAACCGCCATTTTTACCAGTCCGGTTTTAAGGCGCTGGTGAAAAAAGCGCCCAACATGGATTCCCTGGTGGCGATAGGATCCGCGGCAGCTTTTGTATATGGCGTGTTTTCCATGTATCGGATGGCCTACGGCTTCGGCCATGGGGACATGGATCTGGTGCATCAATATGGTCATGAACTGTATTTCGAGTCCTGTGCCATGATACTGACACTGATCACCGTAGGAAAGTATCTGGAAGCGCGATCCAAGGCAAAGACCTCCGACGCGCTCCGTAAGCTGGTGGATCTGGCTCCGAAGACGGCGGTTGTCCTGCGGGACGGCATCGAACAGGTGATTCCCGCAGAAAATGTGACGGCAGGCGATATCGTGGTAATCAAGCCGGGCGGAAGCATTCCCGTGGACGGAGTGGTGACGGAAGGCCACGGCTATGTGGATCAGGCGGCTATTACCGGAGAGAGCGTCCCTGTGGAGAAGAAAGCGGGAGACGAGGTTATATCGGCAACGATTAACAAAAACGGCAGTTTCCTTTTCCGTGCCTCCAGAGTAGGAGATGACACCACACTGGCTCAGATCATTCGTCTGGTGGATGAGGCGGGAAATACCAAGGCCCCTATCGCACGCCTTGCCGACAGGGTGAGCGGGGTTTTTGTCCCGACGGTTATTATCATTGCCATACTGACAGCTATAGTGTGGCTGATAGCGGGCCAGTCCTTTGAATTTGCCCTTTCCAACGCCATCGCGGTGCTGGTAATATCCTGTCCCTGTGCCCTGGGCCTTGCCACACCGGTGGCAATTATGGTGGGAACGGGAAAATCTGCGGAATACGGCATTCTCATAAAATCAGCGGTGAGCCTGGAAACCCTGCATTCCATTGATACGATAGTACTGGATAAGACAGGAACGATCACGGTAGGGCATCCTTCGGTAACGGATGTGATCCTGTGGAATAAAAAGAACACCCGGGAGGAATTCCTGGCGGCAGCGGCGGCCGTGGAAGCCGGCAGCGAGCATCCTCTTGCCGTTGCCGTTGTGGAAAAAGCCGGGCAGGAAGGGCTCGTCCTTCCTAAGACAGAGGCCTTTGATTCTCTTGCGGGGCGGGGCGTGAGCGCCGTTATTAATGGAAAACGGTATCTGGCAGGCAATATGGCCTTCCTGCAGGAAAACGGCCTTCTGAAACAGCCTGAGCTGCAAAAGAAGGTACAGGAGCAGGCGGACAGCCTGGCGTCGGAAGGAAAGACCCCTCTGCTGTTTGCCTGTGATGAGGAAATGGAAGGGATTATTGCCGTAGCGGATACGGTGAGGGAAACCAGTAAGGCGGCATTAAGGCAGTTTAAGGAAGCCGGACTGAAGGTGGTTATGCTCACCGGTGATAACCGGATTACAGCGGAAGCCATACGTAAGAGACTGGATATTGAAGAAGCCATTTCTGAGGTAATGCCCACACAGAAGGAATCCTGTATCCGCGAACTTCAGGAAAAGGGCCATAAGGTTGCTATGGTGGGAGACGGCATCAACGATGCCCCGGCGCTCACCCGTGCGGATGTGGGGATTGCCATCGGTGCCGGAACGGATATTGCCATCGATTCGGCGGATGTGGTACTCATGAAGGATTCCCTGGCGGATGTGGTGACGGCAATTGATTTGAGCAAATCGGTTATCCGCAATATCAGGATGAATTTATTCTGGGCATTTTTCTACAATGTCTGTGGCATTCCCGTGGCGGCAGGCCTGCTTTATCCGATGTTCAATATCCGGCTTAGCCCCATGATTGGCGCGGCGGCCATGAGCCTGAGTTCCGTCTGTGTGGTCACCAATGCGCTCAGGCTGCGGTTTTTCAAGGGAAGGACGCTTCCTTCCGATACGGCGGAAGAACAGAAGAAAAATGGAACGGCAGATTCAGGTACGGCAGAGTTAAGAACTGCGGAAATAAGTGCTGGAGATGATAGCCATGAATCAAACAAAGAAGCGAATTGGGAAGTGAAAAAAGAAGAAAGGAACGGCGAAAAAATGCCGTCCGGAAAAGGAGAAAAAGAAATGGAAAAAGTAATTGAGGTAGAAGGAATGATGTGTGCTCACTGCCAGATGCATGTACAGAAGGCTCTGGCCGCAGTGGAAGGAGTCAGTGAAGCAGCGGTTGATTTGGAGGCTAAAAAAGCGGTGGTTAAGCTCTCACAGGAGGTGTCCGATGAAACGCTTATGAAAGCGGTGGAGGATGCCGGCTATACTGCCGTAAGCTGCTCCGTTCAGTAAAGGCGGGGCCGGAAGCGGCAGGCGCATTCCGGACAAAGGCAATCGGAGCAAAAAAGCAGGATATGTCAGTTTAACAGGGAATAGTTCATTGCGGACGGAAGAAAAATAGGCTATAAAGGAAAAGGGTTATTAAATACCATTTCTTCCTTCTGCCGGCAATGGAAATACACAGCCTTCGCGGCGGCAGAAATGCTGTCCGGAGGCTTTTTTATGTCGTCGGAGGCAGCGAACTGCGGTATTGGCTGGGCGTCATATCCGTAAATTTTTTAAACTGACGCATAAAATGGAGTTCATTTTCGTACCCGCACAGTGCGGCGATGGACTGCACGGAAATATCTGTTGTGCGCAGATAAAAACGTGCTGTGCCCAGGCGGGCCTGTATGACCTCCTGAATACAGGAAATGCCGAATAATTCCCGGTACAGATGCTGCATATAGGAAGGGCTTAAGTGGACGTATTCCGCCATGGCTTCCACCGTCCATTTTTTATGAGGGGTATTTAATATGGACATGCGCAGATCATTCATAACAGGATAATACTTATTGGTCATGACCTTATCCTCAGGATCCTTAAGCTGGGAGGCAAGAGAATAAAGAAGGGCATGCATGAGTGAATTGATGATCTGTTCCCGGTAAGGGTGGTCCGTATGCTTCTCCATGACGATCATCCGGGCATACTCGGAGAGCTGCGCCATGTAGGGAAGGGAGAGGGGCGTGCTGAAAGGAATTTCCAGCCCCAGCAGAAAAGGAAGGTCCGTTTCATCAGGCAGGAAGTGGATCCAGTCATTATTGAAAAGGAGCCCGGTACTCCCGTAATGGACAGGTACATTTTTATCATAAAGGATGACGGTTCCCGGAAGCGTGAGCACACGTTCCCCCTTTATGGAGAAGAACGCGTTTGTTTTAACGAGAAGAAGCGTATAATCCGGAGTGCCGCAGGGGCGCCTCATTTCCAGATGCGTCCGGTGTTTGGAATCATAGCCGCAGTGGCCTACTGTGATCATGGCAGCCTGTCCTTTCAGATGGTATGGGGAAAATGCATTTATGCAGGAATCCCGTTACATTTATTTTACAGTCAAATTTTTATTTGTATAGAGGTTAAATGAAAGAAAGGGGAATTTTCAATGGAAAAAAGAGAAGAACTGCAGCAGGAAAAAAAGAAATGGCTTGAGGAGGTATACGGAAAAATCTGTACCAAGATGAGTGCGGAATGTACTAGGGTAGGGGACAGGATTCCCTATATTCCCGAAAACGGACGCTACGAGGGTGACCTGGCCGAAACGGATGTATGCTGGTGGACCAATGGATTCTGGGGCGGAATCCTGTGGCAGATGTATCACGCCACGGGAGAAGAAAAATACCGTCTGGCGGCTGAAGGCGTGGAAAATAAAATGGACGCCGCTTTTACGAGCATCGGAAAGCTGAATCATGACGTGGGCTTCATGTGGCTGCATACGGCGGTGGCGGATTACCGCCTGACCGGAAATCCCAAATCCCGTGAAAGAGGGGAAAATGCCGCCAATATACTGGCAGGCAGGTTTAATCCCCTTGGAAAATTCATCCGCGCCTGGAACGGGGACAGCAATATCGGCTGGATGATCATCGACTGTATGATGAACATTCCCCTTCTGTACTGGATGAGCGGGGAAAACAAGGATCCCCGTTTTAAATCCATAGCGCTGATGCATGCGGATACGGCGATGGAGAAGCTAGTCAGGCCCGATGGTTCCTGCAACCATATCGGAATCATGGATCCTTTGACGGGGGATCTTCTGGAAGCGCCCGGCGGGCAGGGGTATGGCGAAAACAGCTCCTGGAGCAGGGGACAGGCCTGGGCATTATATGGATTTGCACTGAGTTACCATCATACCAAAGAGGAGAAGTATCTGGACACTGCGAAAAGGGTGGCCCATTATTTTATCGCCAATGCGGCCATGACGGACTATCTGCCGCTCTGTGACTTCCGCGCCCCCGAGGAGCCGGTTTACTATGATTCTACAGCGGGTGCCTGTGCGGCATGCGGCCTTCTGGAAATCGCCAGGTTTGTGCCGGAAAATGAGAAGAAGCTTTATGAGGACAGTGCATACCGCATTCTGCGGGCCATGGAGGAGCATTTCGCCAATTGGGATGAAGATGCGGATGCCATTCTGGAAATGGGAAAAGTGGCATATCATGGGGAAGCCGGGCAGGAGGCTATTATTTACGGGGATTATTTCTTTATAGAAGCCATCCTGCGCATGCTGGATAAAGACTGTTTTATCTGGTAAAATATAACAAACAGGAATACGGGCAGAAAATTTCCGGATACACGGCCTGAAGTTCATGGAAGCTGCGGCAGGGAGGAATGGAAAAAATGGAGAATCAGAGAAGAAAAGAATGGCTGGAGTCTATGCTGCGCATTGTTTCACCGGTTTTTGATGCATTGGAGAAAGAGGAATTACATAAAACCATGCCATTGAATTTTCATGAGGAAAGGTCGGAATATGCACCGCTGGAGGCCTTTGGAAGAAGCATGCTGGGGCTTGCGCCCTGGCTGGAAGCGGAAGGGCTTGAGGAAGAGGAAGAGAAGCTGCAGGCCGTCTGGCGGAAAAAGGCCCTGCGCTGTCTGGATGCCGCCACGGATCCGGAATCCGCGGATTTTATGAATTTCACCACAGGAGGCCAGCCCCTTGTGGATACGGCATTCCTCTGCCATGCCCTAGTGCGTGCGCCGAAACAGCTGGCGGGAAGCCTTACGGAACGGGTGCGGCATAACCTGGCGCAGGCGCTGCGCTCTTCCCGCACAATCATGGCCGGAAGCACCAACTGGCTGTTCTTTTCCGCCATGGTGGAGGCCGGCCTGTATCTGCTTGGAGAAAAGGATTATGATAAAATGCGCATTGCCTATGCGCTGCGCAGCTTTGATGGCTGGTACAAGGGTGACGGCGTTTATGGGGACGGAGAGATGTTCCACTGGGATTACTATAACAGCTTTGTCATCCAGCCGATGTATGTGGATCTTCTGGAGCTGTTCGGGGATTCGGCGGAAGAATACAGGATATTGAAGGAAAAAGTAACGGCCAGAGCTTCCCGGTATGCCTCCGTTCTGGAACGTATGATTGCTCCGGACGGAAGCTATCCCGTGATCGGCCGTTCGATCTGTTATCGGTTCGGCGCATTTCAGATGCTGGCCCAGGCTGCCCTGCAGCACCGGCTGGAGAAAGGGCTAACGCCTGCCGGGGTACGGTGCGCTCTGACCGCCGTACTGCGCAGATGCCTGGAAAACAGGGATATGTTTGATGAGAACGGGTGGCTGCGTCCCGGGGTATACGGCTTCCAGCCGGAGCTTGCGGAAGGGTATATCAATGTGGGAAGCCTTTATTTGTGCAGCGCCGTTTTCCTGCCGCTGGGGCTTCCGGCGGAGGATCCCTTCTGGACAGGGGAGGATGAAGACTGGAGCGGCAGAAAGGTATGGAGCGGCGGACATATAGCTATCGACCATGCCCTGGACTGACGGGCTTAAGCAAAAAAATGAACTCCATGCAGCAAAATTCAAACGGCCTCATATGATAAATGTACTCTTGACTTGATATATCCGGCAGGATAAGCTTTTAGAAGAACGAAACTGTCGGGAGGAGAGCTGGGGAAATGACATATGAAGAAATGGACGGCAGACTCAGAGGTCTGGAGCCGTATGAACAAAAGCTGAAGGATAAAATCTGCCGTCCCGATTATTCTGGTTTTGAACAGATTACCTATAAGCAGAAGGGAAAAACAATCCAGGTGTACGTTATGGGGTATTCCTGTTCGGAAACATTTGATGCGCCCGGACGCCTGCGGACGGCCAGAGGGCATACCGTCTATGTGGATAAGAAAAGATGCAATCTGTTCATGAATAAGAATGCCCGTTTTGCTGAGGTGGAGCCCCATGTCCATGATTGGGTGGAACTCGGATATATGTATTCGGGAAGCTGCAAGCAGACGGTGGGGGAGACAGAAATCCAGCTGAAGCAGGGGCAGATTATAATACTTGACTCAGGAATTCCCCATGCAATCGGATATACCGGGGAAAATGATATTTTGATTAATATGCTGATGGAAAAAGAATTCTTCGACCATTCCTTTTATTCCAGGCTGGCTGATTTGGGTATCATTACGGAGTTCCTGATGAATGTCATGTCGGAACAGACTTATCATGACAGCTACATTGTTTTCGATTCGGAAAAGGATCGGAGGATCCAGCTTTTTATGAAGGAGCTGATCTGTGAATTCCTTTCGCCCACCAGTATGGAAAATGAGATTATCAATAATCTCATCGTACTGCTTTTCTCGGAGCTGGTGAATGTTTATGAAAACGGAAACGTAAAGGAGCTTGCCGGTCACAGGAAAACCTGTGTGGTGCCGATCATGCACTACATTGAAGAAAACTTCAGGGAATGCACGTTAAAGGATACGGCTGAAATATTCGGACTGAATGCCAATTATATGACGACACTTCTTAAGCGTATGACCGGATATTCCTTTAAAGAACTGGTGATGGAACAGCGCCTGCAGTTTGCCGCAGGCATGATCCTGAATACCGATCTTGCGTGTGATAAGATTATCACTATGTCAGGCTGCGGGAACGGAACCTATTTTTATAAAAAATTCAAGGAAAGGTTCGGATGTTCCCCCAGGGATTACAGAAAAAAAGGAAAGACAGGGTAAGGTATTACAAGCTTCTTTAACCTCATAAAACAAATAGAAAACCGTGTGTATGATTCGGGCTGTACCGATTTCTGACACGGTTTTTTGTTGTGTTTTCAGGTTTTTGGAATGTGAAGTTTTGACGTAAAACTGCTGGGCTTTTGTCGTAGAATAATTAAATAAGAAATGTTAATATCTCATATATAATTCAAGCAAAGATATGAAATTTATATAAACATGCACAAAACAACAGTGCTGAAAAATAGAAAAACCTGAAAATATCTTTTAATTATCAATTTTTACTCGTCTGTCATATCAATTTGTATAATCGTCAAAACAACAGGAAATCAGATAAAATAAACAGGAAATGGGGAGAAAAGTGATGCGGGTAAGGTCAATGGCGTCTAAGACGGATTTCATGAAGGAAGCACGTTTGCAGAAACAGAAAAAACTGAAAAAATACAGGTTCCTTTATCTGGCTCTTGCCTTTATCGTGATGTACTATCTGCTTTTTCAGTATATCCCCATTTTGTGGGGCTTCCTGATTTCCTTCAAGGATTTTAAGGTGGGCGGCACGATAATGGGGGCGAAATGGGTAGGGATAAGCAACTATGCCGCAATTTTCAGGGATCCGGATATGCTTCGGCTGATACGCAATACCCTGGTTATCAGCTGTTCCCGGTTACTGTTTACCTTTTTCCCTCCTATACTGCTGACGATCGCCATATTTGATCTGAGGAACAGCCGGTTCAAAAAATTGAGCCAGACGATAGTCTATATTCCTCATTTCTTTTCCTGGGTCGTCATCTACGGGATTGTATATGCTTTCTTTTCCGGAAATGGATTTATCAATAACCTCCTTTTTGCGGCAGGAGGAAGCAGGACAGAGTTCATGACCTCCACCAAAGCTTTTGTTCCGCTGCTGGTGGGCTCGCAGATTTGGAAGGAGACGGGCTGGGCAACCATTTTGTATTTTGCGGCGCTCACAGGCGTGAATCCGGAGCTGTATGAAGCGGCAAAAATCGACGGGGCAGGCCCCCTTGCGAGAATTAAGGCGGTCACGCTTCCGGCCATGCTGCCGGTGGTCACATTTTCCCTGATCATGGCGATGGGCAATATACTGAACAATGATTTTGAACAGATACTGTTGTTCTATAATTCGGCTGTTTATGATGTGGGTGACATTATTGATACCTGGGTATACCGTGTCGGCCTTGGCAAAATGCAGTATGGCCTCGGCGCGGCCGTGAGTATGCTGAAGGCGGTGATAAGCCTGTTCCTGATTCTGGTGGCAAATTATACTTCGAAAAAGACAACTGGCAGAGGAATGTTTTAGGAGGCATAGGAAATGAAACATAATTCCAATAAGATTAAGCTTTCGAAAGAGGAACTGATTTATCAGGCCGTGATATCCCTGTTTCTGATTCTGTTTTTAATCATCTGTATTGTGCCGTTTCTGTATGTATTGGGGATGTCTTTCACATCGGAAGGTGAAATGATACAGAGAAATTATTTTGTAATTATTCCAAGGGAACCCATTCTTGCGGCCTATAAATATGTGCTGAATAAGAAATTTTTCCTCAGCATGGGCGTGACGGTGGCAAGGACACTGCTGGGCGTGGTGGCTGCGCTGGCGCTGGCGGTTCCGGCGGGCTATATACTGGCGAAGCAGGATCTGCCTTACCGTTCGGCATGCATGATTTTCTTTATCATCACGATGATACTGAACGGCGGGCTTATCCCGAATTACATGCTGATGACAAGGCTGAAGCTGCTGGATTCCTTTTGGGTATATATAGCGCCGGCCTTTGCCAATACCTACGGAATCCTGGTGGTAAAGCTTTTTGTGGAGGGAATACCGTCGGATGTGACGGATTCGGCGGAGCTGGACGGGGCGTCGGAGCTCCAAAAGCTTGTATATATAGCGCTCCCTCTGCTGAAACCCACCTTATGTGCTTTGGGGCTGTTTGCGGCGGTTACCCATTGGAACGCATGGTTTGATGCGCTGGTCTACATAAGAAACGAAGCCTTATACCCGATTCAGCTGGTAATCAGGAACCTTCTTATTGCCAGTTCAAGCGGAGATATGATGAGCAATGTCAATACCTATGCCAAAATGACGTCGGAATCCATAAAGATGGCCAGCGTAGTCATAGCAGTGCTGCCGATTCTCTGTATTTATCCGTTTCTGCAGAAATATTTCGTACATGGCATGTATACCGGAGCGGTAAAGGGTTAGGCGCACTATGAAATCATAAATAAAAGGAGAAGAGAAGATGAAAAAGAAGTGGAAAAGACAGACAGCTGTGTTAATGGCCGTCACGCTGGCAGCATCCCTGCTGGCCGGCTGTTCGGGAAAAGCGGAGAATGCATCGGCCGGCAATGCAGCCACGGAAAGTGAACCGCAGCAGAGCGCTGCGCAACAGGAGAGCACTGCGGAAACAGGGGAGAGCACAGGTAAGGTGACGGCATTTGAAGACATAGATTTTCCGGATTCCATGCCTGCGAATCCCACTCTGGCCGAAGAGGACTGGTATGCTTACGATGATATGAGCAAACGGTATGAAATTGAGCTTTTTACCTATCATTACGGAAAAACACCGCCGGCAGAGGATCCAATCGAAGCATGGCTGGAAGAGAAGTATAATGTGGACATCACATTGACAACCTGTGCACAGAGCGATATGGAAACCGTTCTTTCCACAAGATTTTCTTCAGGGGATGTTCCGGATCTTGTGACGCTTCCGGTCCTTCCGAATGCGGCAAGCGGCAAGAATTTCGGCTTTACCCTGGGAGAACAGGGGCTGCTGCTTGACGCGAAGGAGATCTATCCGTATCTGCCCCAGACCTGTAAGTTTGTCACAAAGACCATCCTTGGCTACAGTACGATGCCCGACGGCACCATTCCCTTCTTTACCAAATATTCCATTCAGGACAGTGATATCTGGGCCTATGCCATCCGTCAGGACTGGCTTGACAAATTCGGCATGGATATGCCTGAAACAAAAGAAGAGCTGATGGAATACGCGAAGGCGTGTACTTTTGATGACCCGGATGGAAACGGGATTCAGGATACCTGGTTTATGACGGGCGCCGGAGGAGGCACCAGCTTCGGCATGATGAGCAATTTCGTCAATTTCTTCGGGAATCCCACCGACCATGCGGAAAACGGAACGCTGGTATCCCCGATGTTTGACGGCACAATGAAGGCATATCTGGAATTTTTAAATGAGCTGTATGATCTGGGAGTCCTGGCTCCCGACTGGTATACGATAGACTGGGAAACGGCCAAATCCTATACCATGAATGATAAGATAGGAATGGTTCATTATCCTTCCAACGCATTATATGAAGAATATGTCAACGCCCACAACAGAGATTACAGCATTATTGATGCATGGGCATTCCTGGATAAGCCCCCTATTGAAAGCGGTAAATATGCGGCAAGCGGCAATCCTGGTTTATTGTTTGCGATTCCGGCTGCAAGTGTAAAGGACGATCCCGGTAAGCTCATGAGAATCTGTCACATCATGGACGCCATGTGCTACGGAGGAGAAGCGTATTTCCAGACCGTGCAGGGCGGCGGGCTGGATGTGTTCCCGGATTATAAGGATGATTACAGGCAGTATAATGAAGACGGGACCAATATATGCTATGTATCCCCCACACATCCCGGCTATACGAAATACGGCACCGATAACCTGGATCTGGCTGCCTGGCAGAATTTCGGATATACACTGAAATGGCAGCAGTATTATTCCACAAATGAAGAGGAAAAAGATTATTTTGCCCTGATAAACGAGGGTGTTGCTAAAATGGCCAAATATGAACGGTGGAATAACGACGCGCTTTTGATTAATATTCCGGGGGACATTGCTCCGAACCTGGATGAATTCAATATCGCACAGCAATACAAATTCGTAACGGGCCAGAGAAGCTTTGACGAATGGGAGGCCTTCCAGAAGGAATGGCTGGATAAGGGCGGAAGAGAAAAACTGGCGGCGACTGCAGAGAGTCTCGGATGTACGCTCCCCGATGAAATGAAATAAGGCAGGGTATTAAGATGAATAAGAGCTATATCAGGCCTCTTTTCTGGCAGCATGGGGAACCGGAGGCGGTACTGAAGGAAGAAATACATCAGATGTTCCAAAACGGAATCGACAGCTTTATTGTGGAATCCAGGCCGCATCCGGATTATCTGAGTTACGGCTGGTGGCGGGATCTGGACATCATAATCGCCGAAGCCAAAAGGCTGGGAATGAAGGTATGGATTTTTGACGACAGCGCATTCCCCAGCGGCTACGGGGCGGGAAAGCTGAAAAGCCTTTATCCGGAAGCGGGGAAAAAATATGTGAAGGAAGCCCATATCGATGCCATAGGCCCTCTTGACGGCAGTTCTTTCCGGATCCGTGACTGGCTGAAACAGGATGAGAAAATCATCCGGGTGACGGCGGCCAGGAGAAAAGGAAATTACGAGGATCTGGAAGACGGCAGTCTGGTGGATATCACGTCTTTGGAAGAAGACTGCATTCTGTACTGGGATGTCCCGGAGCTGTCTCTTATACACATCTGACGCTGCCGACGATCGCATAAGTGTAGAT
>OWIE01000104.1_pt1 | contig 34850 bp, 48 predicted proteins | sample 1733001 | NCBI WGS metagenome assembly OWIE01 (sample SAMN05065778, study PRJEB22554) | human gut metagenome | biome: ENVO:2100002; feature: ENVO:00000062; material: ENVO:00002003 | host: Homo sapiens | place: USA | reverse complement strand
AAGAAAAATCCTCCCAGACTGGCAATCTGGGAGGGAATATTAACTTTTATAGTGTGTACTAATTAAACATTACCTACAGGTAGTGTACAGTTAGTACACTACTAGCCGAAAAAAATACCGGTGATTTCACCGTCATTGTTAATCTCAATTTTCTTAATAATAGACCGCCAGAACGTTCGCTTTTCTTCCCTGGACAATCCTTCGTATATCTCCTTAAATCCATTCTGCATCATATGCTCCACCAGGGAAAAATCCGGCGCCTTTTCTTGCTGTTCGTCCGGGATGTTGGCCAAGGCAGTAGAATATATCTCATAATCTTTTTTATAATCTTCCAGGTCAATCAAATCATTTACATACAGTTCTTTCAATTTCGTTAGCTTATTTTTAAGTGCTGCCTTTTCTGCCTGCCGGGAACTACGTTCTTTTGCAGCAGCATTCACAGAATATGCAATCTTGCATTTCTCTATCTCAGATGCAAGGTTATTCAAAAGCCAGGATTCAATTTTCCGCTCACTAAGGCTACGGTTATGAGGGCAGAGTTTTCGCCGAAAATGATGATTACATCTATAGTAATAATAATTTTGTCCATTTCTATATCCGACTAAATTGTGTTTGCATTCTGCACAGACCAGGAGAGAGGTGAAAATATATACATGACCGGATGGGGCAGTTTTCCCATTTCTCTTCATAAGCTCCTGGACGTGGTTGAATTGTTCTTCGGATATGGCAGCAGGGCAGAAGGAAGGGTTATAACGCCCGTTTTTATCATATACACCAATGGCCAGCTTATCTTTCAACATGCGGCTAAAAGTAGCTTCGCACCAGTTTAGTCCGTATTTATTGCGGATATAAGTAATAGTACCTCTTTTAGTAACGGTAGCTTCGTAGTGGTCAAATGCATCCTTTAAAATAGCAGCTTTCTCAGGGATGATTTCCAGCCGTTTTTCTTCGTTGATTCTGAGCCAGAAAGGCACACTTCCGGACACAACAGTACCGTTCTGTATTTTGCTGTCAAAGACAACGTTAATACGCTCCCCAGTCTGATCGGCTTCGTTCTGAGCAATAGACAGTTTCATGTTTATGTATAGCCTACCTCCGGCGGTAGAGGTATCGTATTGCTCCTGTGTGCAGCTCCAATCACAATGGTTCTTTTCCAATATCTCCATAACCTTGTAATAATCCCCGACATTACGAAACCAGCGGTCTAATCTTGTGCAGAGGATGCGGTCTATTTTCCCTTCTTTTACATCTTCCAGCATCCGTAAAAATTCTGCACGTTTATAAATTCTTTTCCGGGCAGTCTTAGCGGCATCTACATAGATGCCGGCAACAGTCCATCCCTGCTCCTTTACATGTTGCATAAGGTCCTCTTGTTGTGCTTCCAGGGACAATCCTTTTATAGCCTGTTCGTCTGTAGAGACGCGGATGTATAAAGCCACTCTCAAGGGCATGGTTTCTAGGTTTCTTGCTAAATTATTCATATGTTGCACCTCCGTATTTTTAAAAATGGGTATAAAAATAACAGCCAACAACAGAACAAACGTTCTGATTGTTAAACTGTTCCGAAGATGATACAATGTATTTGCTAATTTTACAGAGTATATCTTCGGATATCTCCTCAACCGTTCCTGTTGGCGCAGGGGCGGTTTTTAATGTTATTATAACGTAAAAGACCCCGTATTTCTACGAGGCCTTCACATAATAAACTTATATCTTCTTTGATGCCCCTAGGGCGATATTGGAGAAGCAATCTTCTCTGTTAGTTTATTATAGAGTATATTATGCTCGTAGTCAATGAAAATATTACGTATTTCCGATATTCATTTTCCAAAAACATATAATTCTTTTATTTTGTCATTAATTTTTTCCATATTTTCTTCTGATAAAGATATACCAGCAAGAACACCCTTGAGATTACGAGGGTCAAAAATTCGTATTTTACTTACTGTGGTTATTTGGTTCACAAGAGCAATACTGCCTTCTTTCATTCGTGAGATTTCAAGCCCTATTTTTTCCAAGTAGACCTGTTGCTCCTTGTTGTGTTTTTCTTTTGCTTCCCATATTTCCTGTAACGAATATGAAGCATCTGAGTATTTCTTTGCTACAGAAATTTTTTGTTCAAATTCTTTTGAGTTACGTTCATATTCTTTTAGCTCATCTACTGTTTGAGTTGTTAGGTCTACAAGTACTTTAAAAAGTGTAAGCATTTGTGCTATCTCTTCTTCTTCTTCTTTCAGAGCCTTAGAAATAGTATCAAACTTTATTTTTAAGGATTTATAGATTTCATTTCCAAGTTCCACATTATTAGAATGCGTTTCTTTGGCAGATTTTATAGAAGTAAGAGGGATAACTGTTACAACTGGTGAGTTATGAGGGTTTTTGTTATCCAAAACTATGCCATAATGTAGACCACCATATTCTGCACCAATATTGAAGCCAAAATCAATTTTTACAACATTTCCTCTTTTATAGGATAGATTTCTTGTTGGGTCAAATTGTTCTTCGAAATTAATCATTTTAACATAATCTTTAATCCAATAAGAGATTAAATTTGCTTTCTTTAAATGAGAACCACCAGCTCCATTGATATATCCTTCAAGTAATTTATTTAAAGATTTTATGGCATCCTTTTTATTTTGGATTACACTCTCTTTTGTGAGTTCATGCGACAAAGTTCTCCCTCCGTTCTTTCTTTAATTTTGTATGAATTAGCTTAGTTTCATGCACGCCCTTCCGGCTGTCCGGGTAAGTATATTATATTGTCAAGGTGGATTGCTCTGGTGAACATGTTGTTTAGTCTAATCCAAGGGTTTCTCTTAAATTGTCAGCAGCAGAATATGTATCCCCGTCGCTAAATAATTCATATTGAAAGAAGGAAATATCAATCTGAACATTGCTGTTATAGGAATCTTCGGACAATCCATATCCTTCAACTGTATCACTCAGTTCTAAACCTTCTAATTTAGAACATAGAGCGTCTAAACGCCTATCAGTTTCTTCTGCATCGATATCGGCACTGTTATATTTATCCATTATTTCTAGTGCTTTTACACCTATATCGTAAGTTTCCTGCGACATACCATCAGGAAGTTTGTTTCCACATGATGATATAGAGAAAGATAAGTACAAAGCTAATAAAACAGATACCATTTTCTTTTTCATAACCTTTTCCTCCACATAGGAACTTTGCCATTAACACGCTGACAGTTAATTAATCAATTCTTTTAAAATCCATAATTTTTTCATTATACCCAGCCAATCTTGCCAACTGATTTTTTGTCATTCCTGGATTTTCATATATAAGAGAATCTGGGATGAGTAGTTCGGCGGCAAAAGTATTAGCTTCCTTTTCAATCCATGCTGTGGATAAGAATGTTTTATTACGGATAAAGTAGCAATTTTCTTTCCGGTGTAAGAGAGCGTGACCAAGTTCGTGAGCCATAACTAAACGCATTTCTTGCTCAGAAAGATTTTGATTTAAAAATATGTATCGGTGATTCTTTAAGAACATGTAACAACCCTCACAATTAATCTCTCCGATCTGATATAGAACGCCTAAATGTTCTGCAAGTTTAAAAGGGTCATTTGTTCCAAATTTTCTTATGTAGTAAGCGACCATACGTTTTATGTCTTTTCGCATTTGCATACACCTACTTTTTGTTTTTATTCGGATTGTATTTTTCCTTATTAATTAGTTTCAGACGTTTTAATGCTATTTCTAATTCTTCTTTGAATAAATCCATAGATTCGTCTGAGAGATTTTCTCCGTTGTAAGATACTGGTCCATCTTCCTTGTTTGATAGTTTAGCCATTATAGAATCTAAATCTTTTGCAATGTCTCTATTGTCTCTGGCAGTCAGATTATTTTCGGCTTTATCTCCCGACATAAGGTAATCAGTTGTAACATCTAAAAAGTCAGCTATTTTTTGTATTTTATCAATACTAGGAGTTATTGTTTTAAATTTGCCTATATAGCTCCTTGCAAAACCGAGTTCTTTTTCAAGTCTGTTTATAGAGTACCCTTTTTCTTTAGCTGCTTCTCTGACATTTTCATAAAGTCCCATAGTAAATCCTCCAAATATTGCGCAATTTACTATTGACATACGTAAAATCTTGTGTATAATAAAGATATGAGTTACGCAAGATATTGCGAATGTCTAAAATAAAAATGCGATATTTAATGTTTGTTGGTGGTACTTCAAATATAGAATATTTTGCGTAACTTGTCAATACATAAACGTAAAATTTTGCGAAAAAAGAAAGGATGTGAGGAGTTGCCTATTTACGAAAATATCAAAACTGCGTGTAAAGAAAAGGGAATTTCGATTTCTGCTTTAGAGGAGGAATTGGAATTCACCAGAGGGAGTATTTATAAGTGGAGTAAGCATTGTCCAAGCGTAGATAAATTAAGAGCAGTATCAAAAAAACTGGATAAACCTATTGAGTATTTCCTAGAGTAGAAAGCGGGGTGAGGAAGATATCAGATTGGCAAAAAGCATTGATGATTACATTTTTTTGGATACTTATACAGGTATGTGAAAAATGGATGAAAAAGGTAGCACCACACGACAAAATTTACCCGTTTTGGGCAAACCTTGTCGCTATGCTAATGACATTTTACTTTATATTTGTTTAGAGGAGTCAAAAGAATTGTCTTTGATAAAAAGCTCTTTTGATAAAGCGGAAGAAAGCATAGAAAAATCGGAAAGAAAGTATTCTTCTACGTTTTCTTTACAAGGACGAAGAACTATACGCTCAACAAATTCAGAAATAGATTGCCTACAAGTATTGGTAGAGCAAACTGACATAGAGTAGTGCGCAGAAGAATAAAGAGCTTCTAAGGCTTTCCGGTCACTTGCATCAGAATGGTATCTAGCGGCGGATTTCATTAACTCCGAAAATGCGGCATTTTTAGCATCATATTCTTTTTGGAAACGAGTTTCCTCAAGATGTTGTAATAATTCCATTTTTTTAATCTCTTCAAGATGGTTAAATTCAGCAATCCGAAGTTTTGCAGTATTTCGATTATTTATTATAGCAACAAAAATCGGAGAAAATACAGCTGATAAAGCGAGGGCGATAGAGAGAATTATTGATAGCGTAGACATATTTAAAACTCCTTTCATAATACTCAGCCATGGCAGTGGCCTGTAAGTAAATTATAGATGGGAAAATATAGAAAATCAAGAAAGAAGGTGAAAAGATGTGGATTCCAAAGGAAGAGTTAGACGCTCTAAAGGAAAGAATATCTACCTTAGAAAAGGAGCAAGTAGCGGTCCGTAGTTATATAAGGACCTGTATTGAATCGGACAAGGAATTGCTTAGAGTTGTGAAGAAGCTAAACAGTGATTTTAACAGTATTATCCAAAATAACGAAAGGTAAGAAAAGCATTTATACGAAGGGAGGTAAAACCATGGAACAGACACAAAAACCAGCAGTAAGAATCGAAGGACAGCTAAATCCCAGATTATTTGCGGAGACCATGGCCAGGATATTTTCCAAGAAATACGGAGTAAAAGTAACTGTGGAAAGTGTGGAGAAAATTGGAGATGAAAAGACAGCATAAGAAATTAGACAGGGAATCCGCTGTTAATGCGGTTCTGGGGACAGCGCTGGTATTTAATACAGTCTTTCAGATTCCAGAAGGCGACCCGCTGATTTTGCAGGTATATGGTGTAGGTCTGGTGTTCGTAATGCTGTACAAGCTGCTTGAGAACGCCAGGAAGCTGGAAAAGAGAATTAAAAAAGTCCGCCAGGCCTAGGAACCAGAAGCGGACAAAAACATAAAATACACCTTTATTGTAAGGTGTGCATAGGGAGGATGTCAAGATGATTAATGTAGAAAATGTAAAACTTCCATTTGATGAAGATGGAGAGACGGCAATTATCACACTTAGTAAGTACAGCTATGATGCACTGATCAGAAAATCTGCACAGCTGGAAGCTATAAAAAATATGGCTCTGCAAAAAGAAGTACTGGATGGAGATGCCGTCTTGGCTGTATGTGGAGTTGTGAAAGAGAGTGAATGAGATGTATGTAGGCATATGTTCAGAGCATGGAAATAAGGTGGATGATGAGGATGCTTTCTGGTATGCCATGAACCGCCTGATGGAAACACCAGAGGAAAGAGAAGAGTTTGAAAAAGAGTTTTCGGAGAGCATAGTGGAATGGTACTACTCCGGGAACTGGGTACATAAGGAGGATGAGCCGTGTTAAAACCATATTCAGAGCTTATAAAAGTGGATGTGACTCCATACTGTGAAGAGCGTGACGGTATGTTGTATCTGAATTGGGCTATGTGTATTAAGCTGCTGCATGATAACGGTGCAGAAAAAGTGCACTGGGAACCTATTCAGAACGAAAAGACAGGAGGTAGCCTTTATTTCACAGATGTTGTTTTTAAGGATAAAAACGGAGTAGAAAATAGATGCTACGAAACCAGAATCAGGGTGACGATAGATAATGATATCTATGAAATGCAATCCCCGGTAATGAATGGGGTAAACCCAGTCAAAGACAATTCTATGAGCCAGCAGAGGGTTTGGAACAGTATGTGCCGGTCTTTTGTAAAATGTGTGGCAATCAATACAGGGTTAGGTTTTCATCTTTGGCTGAAAGAGGAATTTAACAAAATGAGTGCACAGATTCCAAACAGAGATCAGGAAAAAGCAACCGATGCACAGTTAAAGACGATACGTACCTTGCAGGATGCACACCCGAATCTGAATTTTGATAAATGGATTGCTATGTATAACTTTACGTGGGATACCCTCACAAGAGAAGCGGCAGGAAATATCCTGAAAGCAGTAAAAGAGAGATACGGTGATGAGTAATGTATGAGCATGTGGTGCTGGAAAAATACCGGGTAGACAGTGCCGGTACACACTTGCAGATCGTGATACCCGATAAGGATGTGAGTTATTACATCACAGACAAGAAGGCCAGAAGCGGAGAGCTTCGGATTGATGATGGCAGGTATATTTCCTCAGAGCAGCGTAAGAAGATATACGCTACTATCCGGGATATTTCGGACTGGTCTGGATATATCCCGGAAGAACAGAAAGAATGGTTGAAATTTCTCCACGAAGAACAGACGGGACAACCTCCATTTAGCCTTTCTGACTGCACTATGGATACTGCACGTGAGTTTCTTAATACTATACTGGAATATGCCTTAAAAGAGGGCATACCGATGTCAGACAAAGGGGTAAACCGAACGGATGATATTGGAAGATACCTGTATTACTGCTTAAAGCATAAGAAATGTGCAGTCTGTGGTATTCCAGGGGAAATCCACCATGTAGATACAATCGGAATGGGAAGGGATAGAAAGCAAGTAGATGATGCGAATTATCGAAAAATCTGCCTGTGCAGAAAACACCACACCATAGCCCACCAAAGAGGCATGCATAGCTTTGAAGAAATGTACCACGTGTACGGAATAAGGTTAGAATGAGCACATTTGTGTCCTCTAATAATATATCACAAAATACACACGCCTCAGAATCCCTGGGGCGGAAGGAGGCTTCATGATAGCTTTTACAGTGCCTGGTCCTCCACAGGGGAAGGCCAGGGCAAGAACAGTATATAATCCAAAATTAAAAAGAAGCATTTCTTATACACCGGACAACACAGTCCTGTATGAGAATCTGATAAAAACAAGATATCTGGAAGTAACAGATAAGAAATACGAAAACAAGGAGGCGCTGCATGTTTCCATTACTGCTTTTTTTGAACCACCGAAAAGTACCTCGAAAAAGAGGAGGGAGATCATGCTTGCCGGGTACGAAAAACCTTGCAAAAAGCCAGATATCGACAATATCGCAAAGGTGATTTTAGATTCCTTAAATGATATTGCATACCATGATGATACGCAGGTAGTAAGCCTCTGCATGACGAAAAAGTATGCAGAAACACAAAGGGTAGAGGTTGAGATACAAACCCTGCTGGAAATGGAGTACAAGGCAGGTGAAACCCTTGAAGAGAGATAGCTTTGTTTTGTACACCGAATACATGGAGCAGGTGAATTTACTGTCCATAGAGCAAAGAGGGGTTCTGCTTACTGCTATTTTTTCTTATGCAGCAGATGCAGAACTGCCGGAGATGGATGGTATTACAAAGATGGCATTTGCATTTATCAAGTCCAGGATAGATAAGGATACAGAAAAGTATGCAAAAACCATAGAAAAACGGAAAGAAGCAGGGAAATTAGGAGGCAGACCAAAAGCAAATGGTTCTACAGAAAAGCAAGAGAAAGCAAAAAAAGCAAATGGTTTTTCTGAAAAGCAAAATAACCCTGTATATGTAAATGATAATGTTAATGTAAATGATAATGTTTTAAAAGATAAAACATATACGTGTGCTTTCGAGGCACTCTGGAAGGCGTACCCGAGAAAAAAAGAGAAGGCAGGAGCTTATAGATGCTATAAAGCAAGACTGGCAGATGGTTTTTCAGAGGACGAGCTGGAAACAGCAGTTAAAAGATACGCAGATGAGTGCCAGAGACAAAAGACCGAGCAGAAGTATATCAAACTGGCTGCTACCTTCTTGGGACCAAGTACACCGTTTATGGATTATCTTGGAGAGGCGGAAGGATATGACACTGGAGGAGAAACTGCAACAAGTGAAACAGGATATGTCAAACGGCTTGTTGAACAGGGATTCGGAGAAGAGTTCGGAGGATTCTGATGTCTGCCCGATCTGTGGGGGCACTGAATGGATTACCGAAGTGGTGGACGGCGTGGAAGTAGCTTCTCCCTGTAAGTGCAGGGAAGAGAACCGGATGCGAAGGAGAATAAGATTCGCAGAGATTCCAGAAGCGTTCAAAGATATGACCCTTGCTACGTTCCGTACAAGCGTTTATAAGGCACCTGAGAGCAGGAAGACGATAAATGTTGCCTGTGCCATGATAAAAGAGTATATAGGAGCCTTTGACGAAGCCAAAAGCACAGGCATGGGACTGTATCTGTATTCCAGAACAAAAGGTTCCGGGAAAACCAGAATGGCAGCATCTTTGGCAAATGAGATTATGCAAAAGCATGATACAGGCGTGAAATTCGCTACGTCCATGAACATCCTGGCAGAAATCCGGCGAACTTATGACAATGACAGCGAGTACACAGAGAGCCAGCTTTTAGATGCTTTGGTGATGGCAGAAGTCCTAGTGGTGGATGATTTCGGAACTGAGAAGGCAACCCAGTGGGTGCGGGATAAGTTCTATCAAATCGTGAACAGCCGGTATGTGGAACGGAAAATAACAATCTTCACCAGCAACGAGCCAATACAGGGCCTAGATTATGACGAGCGGATAACAAACCGGATTAAGGAGCGGTGCTACCAGATAGACTTCCCAGAGGAATCTGTACGGGAGCATATCTACCAGGAGAATATGCAGAGGATGGTCGAAAAGATAGGTGCAGGTTATGCACAGAAAAAATAACAAAAATAGAGGTAAAAAATGCAAGCATTATACACAATACAAGAGATTGCAGTGCTGCTTATCCAGGTAAGCGTATTCCTGATAGCCCTGCTGGTCGTGTGGGTTCTTGTGCTGGCAGGAGCGGAATTATATCGGGACAGGAAAAAAGAGTTATGTAGAAAAGAGAGCGTAAGAGGCAGGAGGAGAAAAAATGAATCGCAAGGAAGAACAATGGAGGAATGAGGGTGCAGCTTATGCACTTAGAACAGCAAAAGCCAAGGGAATAGACGGACTGGAAGCGGACTTGCGGTGCAGAGGTATCTGTGGGATATCCGTTGTAGTCTCGGAAGAGCACCTTAAGAGCATGTATTTGGTGCTACTGCACAGATTATCGGATACCATTAGAACGTTGGCTCTATGGACGTTATACGAGGACTACGGATGGCGAGGAAAACGCCTGAAACAGTATATTGAGCGGATGCTTAAGCACACATTAGACTGTGACAGTTGGGATATCTATGCGAATAGGTATGTGAAAGTTTCCGACATGATGAAGGAATTGGAAGAGAAATGCGGTGTTGAATCTGCCTGGAAAGAAATGGAAAACAATCTAATAGAGGCAGATAGTAAAAACAGATATATTTCCGTAGACCTGGCAGTAAAAACACTTCTGGATGCAGGATACGAAGAACCAGCTGCATTGATTCAGAAAAAGTGGCAGGACAACAGGGAGGGGTGAGCATGGATAAGAAAGACCTAATCCCAGGAAAAACATATCTCCGCAAGCACAAAGCAACTATGCACAGCAGATATGGCAACAAAGAAGCTGAAGCAGAGGGCTACATCGAATGTATGCAGGTGACACCGGCAGGGGCTGTATTCTTCCAGTCGGGGAATGTATTAAAACTGAAGGATGAGGAGATTGAGAAAGAAGTGAGGGAAATATGAAAGGAATCATAAAATACCCAGGAAGCAAATGGTCTATTGCAAGATGGATTATTAATTTCTTTCCTGAACATCACACATACATGGAACCCTTTTTAGGTTCTGGTGCTGTCCTTTTTAATAAACAAAGGAGCGACATAGAAACTGTAAATGATCTGGATGGAAATGTCGCAAATCTCTTTGAATGGATTAAGAAAGACCCTGAACGCCTGGCGAAAGAAGTATATTACACACCATACGCAAGGCAAGTATATGAGGAGAGCTTTGGACGTGTACAGAAAAACAGTCTTTATAAAGCAGTACATTTTTTGATTAAGCTGAATATGGGACATGGTTTTCGGACAAACGGGGGAAAAGTAGGATGGAAAAGTGATATCCAGGGAAGAGAAAAAGCGTATGCAGCTATAGACTGGACAACCTTGCCAGACAGAATATTAGAGGCAGCAGAACGTCTAAGAGAAGTACAGATAGAATGCAGACCAGCAATAGACCTTATACCACGCTACAATTTTCCTAATGTTCTTATCTATGCAGACCCTCCATATATGCTAGAAACAAGACATGGAAAGCAATACAAAGAGGAAATGACGGATAAAGACCATGAGGTATTGCTTACACTTCTGAAATTGCATAAAGGGCCTGCACTCATAAGCGGGTACGAAAGTGATTTGTACAATGAAATGCTAAAAGACTGGCATAGAGAAGAAACCTACTGCTATTCACAAGTAGGCAGCAGGAAGAAAGAAATCCTGTGGATGAATTTTGAACCGGAGCAGCAGATGAGTTTGTTTGATGAAATTGAAGGATGAGGAGATAGAAAAGGAAGTGAGGGAGATATGAAAAGTGAATTGATTATTGATTGTTTTGCTGGAGGAGGTGGAGCAAGTGTTGGAATTGAGATGGCACTTGGAAGACCTGTTGATATTGCAATTAACCATGATCCAGAAGCTATACGGATGCATAAAGTGAACCACCCAGATACAATTCACCTGACAGAAGATATTTTTAAAGTTGATTTGCAAAAATACGTCAAAGGTAGAAAAGTTGCACTGATGTGGGCAAGCCCGGATTGTACCAGCCACAGCAAAGCAAAAGGCGGACAGCCACGCAAGAGAGGACTTCGTATTCTTCCATGGGCGGTATATAAACACGCAAAACAGATTTTGCCAGAAGTAATAATCATGGAAAATGTGGAGGAAATACAGCAGTGGGGTCCTCTGGATAAAAAAAGGCATCCAATTAAGGAACGACAAGGCGAGGGTTATAAGAAATTTATTACGGCAATGAAGAGTCTTGGTTATGCGTTTGATAGTAGGGAACTGGTAGCAGCAGATTATGGTGCACCAACAACACGAAAACGCTGGTATGCAATATTCCGTAGAGATGGAAAAGATATTATCTGGCCAGAGCAGACACATTTTAAAGATTCGGAACCGAAGTGGAAACAGTGTGGAGAGTTCATTAATTGGTCAGATCTTGGGAAGTCCATATTTGGGAGAAAAAAGCCTCTTGCAGAAGCCACGCAGAAAAGAATCGCAAATGGAATCAGGAAATATATTCTTGAAAATCCAGAACCGTATATTGTGAAAAATGATGAGGCTGTTGCATTTTTAATTCAGTACCACGGTGAGCAGAAGGCTGGAGAGTCCAGAGGGCAGTTGCTTTCGGAACCAATCAAAACCATAGATACAAGCAACAGATATGGTTTAGTAACAGCGTTTATTACAAAATATTACAAGACCGGAATCGGGCAGGGGTGTGATGAGCCGTTACATACAATCACTACATCACCAGGACATTTTGGCTTAGTATCTGCTTTTCTTATTAAATATTATGGCTCTGGATGCGGTCAGGAATTAAAAGAACCACTTGCAACTATTACAACAAAAGACAGGTTTGGACTCGTGAATGTGATTATAGATATTGCAGGAGAAAAATATATCATCAAGGATATTTTCCTCCGGATGCTGAAACCTGAGGAGTTGAAACTTATGCAGGGCTTTCCAAAGGATTACATTATTAACCGGGATATAAACTGGAAACCATATCCAATCAAGGAACAGGTTGCAAGAATCGGAAACAGTGTAGTGCCAGTTATGGCGGAAGCATTGGTGAAAGCAAATTGCCCATATCTGAAAATTGGTGAAAGAATGGGAAATCTAAAGATAATGAACGATGAGCAGCAGCTAAGGTTTGCGCAAAGGAGAACAACATGGGAAAACAGATTCCGGGGCAACTCTCCATCGATGATTTGCTGAGAAATAAAAAGAATGGGAGTTGTACTGAATGTATTTGCAGAAACTGCCTGTACTGGTGGAGCAGCAGATGCCATTACGGAACATGCTATGACGATTACAGAGCAAAATCAGATCCTTATGACAAAGCACATCCAGGTAAGCCACTTCGGACAGCCTGGAGCAACTGGAACAAACCGGGCGAACAGGCACATTGGTGCAGAGGTGGAATGTTATACCCAGCAAATTACTGTGAGCATTTCGAAAAATACACGGGAAGTACAATAGAAGATTGTGTATTAGCTCCTATACAGATATTCCAGGATGGATTTGTAAGCTGCTCCTTAAAAGAATCTATTGGTTGCGAGGCCTGTATTATGCAAGCGGAAGGAAAGGAAAAACAGAACGGATTTGATTGCGAATGGATGACGGATACTGGATGTGAAAGGATGACAACAGCAAAGAATCTGATGATACAAGCAATTGAAGAAGGAGAAGATATAGAAATGTGCCGGGAGCAGTGTTGTAAGGGATGTACTAAGACTTGCGGATACCGATGCATGGCAATACAAGGAGGATGAGATTATGACAGAACAAACAAGAACCTGTGCCACCTGCACAGAAAATGACGGAGGCCTGTGCGATTTAAAAGGCATCCTGGTAGAAGATGATGATACATGCGAAAGATGGAGCAATAAGCAAGCAGACTGGAAAGAGCATATGCTCAATACCTTTCTGGCCGGACACTGAAGGAGGTGCGGAATGCTTACAGTAGGAGAATGGATTGACAAAGTGCATGAGATTACAGATGAACTTGAACATAAGGCAAATGAAGAATTTGAAAGTTCTGTGGAGAGAGCAAAAGCATATCGTGAGGGATATGTGCAGGCATGTGAAGATTTCGGGCGAAAAATGAGGAAGGCTATCGGCAGTGAGCAAGGCTAAAATTTCAAAGAAGGTGACTAAATGGAAGATAGATGCATATGTTGCGGGGAAATAATCCCAGAGGGAAGGCAAGTATGTTGGGCATGTGAGAGAGGAGAAGTAAAGATGAATAAAGAAGGATACAAAGACCCAACGGCAGAAATAGCAGTACATAGAGCTAGCCGGATGCCAAGACACATCTGGAATATCTTTAAGGAGCTGAATCTGGTAGCAGGGAAATCCGGGGTGGAAGTGACGGAAATCAGAGACAAGGAGACAGGGAAGAGATACAGGAGGTGATTCCATTGGAGAAAAGACTAAGAGACATGACTTGGGAAGATTATGGGATATCAAAGAACCGTTACAAGGAGCTAAAAGCCTTCTGCCTGCAATATGACGAAAAGAAAAGCAAGATTAAGTATGGGATATCAGCTATGCAGTATGATGGACAGCCAAAAACCCACAGCACAGGAAGCCAGGTAGAGAATCAGGCAATAGAAAATGACATCTACAAAAGAGATTGTGCTATGATAGAGGAAGCTGCTATAAGGGCAAATCCTGGGATATGGAAGTACATACTGAAATCAGTTACGCTGGATTTGTCATATCAATTTATAGAATATGATGATGAGCAGGGAAAAATCCCAATGTGTAAAAATGATTTCTATGGAACCAGAAGAAAATTCTTCGCAATATTAAATAAATTGAAATTGGAGTACAAATTGACCGACATTCCATGATATTATGATATCAGGTAAAGTTGCAACAGAGGTAGTAACTTGCCACGTTTGATTATCAGCCTCCTTATATGTATGGCATGGCAGCAGGGTGTCACAGCTCTGTTGCTGTATCGGGTTCAGACGGTAACGCCTTTGCAGAGAAAAGCATAGAGACCGTCATCTCCCCCAAAATATTTTTTTCAAACACCCTGTAGAAATATGGGGTGTTTTGTTGTAAAATAACAAAAAAGAAATATATTTGGGGGCAAACGAAAGATGGAAGGTAAAAAAGAAATTACTGTAGGTGTGATTACTGAATTAACAAAGGAAGCTATAAAATCGATATATAGCGCATGTAAGGAATATTTCATAGATGCTTCTAAGATGGATGATATAGATTTTGGAAATGCATATGAAAAATATATAAAAATTTCCTCTGAAAAAATTCGTATGATCAAAACGCTTATATATAGAAAAGAACCGAGAGATTTAACGGATATGTATGAGTGTGTAAATTTAAAGTATCATGAAAATGAAATAAGTTCAAATAAAGTGAATAATATACTAAATATCGGTCATAGATTAATAGTAACAGGTACTGCGGGCATTGGTAAGACAACTATGTTGAAATATTTGTTTTTAAAAATATTGCAAGAAGAAAGTTTTATACCAGTATTTGTTGAATTACGCGGCATAAATAACGAACAAACAAAAGATATTAATGCGTTAGATATGATTTATGGCTCATTAAGCAGTTGCGGGTTTGAACTTGAAAGAAAATATTTTGAATACAGTATGGAAACAGGAAAATATGTGATTCTTTTTGATGGTTTCGATGAAGTTAAGACAGAAAAAAGTTTTGTTTTGGGGAAAAGTATGCGAGAACTTTGTACAAAATATCCTGATAATTACTATATAATGTCTTCAAGGCCTTTGGAGCAATTTGTTGGCTGGAATGATTTCAAAGAGCTTCAGTCTCTTGAATTAGATAAAGTACAAGCATTAGAGTTGATTTCAAAGCTTGACTATAATCAAGTTACCAAGGAAAAATTTATGTATGAATTAAATCATGGATTGTTTGAAAAATATCGATCTTTTGCATCAAATCCATTATTATTAACAATAATGTTAATGACATTTGATGAAAAAGCATCTATTCCGGATAAGTTAAATGATTTCTATGAACAAGCATTTTCTACTCTTTTTAATGTACATGATGGGTCTAAAGATTGTTTTAAAAGAGATATAAGAACTGGATTAGGAGCCAACGATTTTAAAAGTGTATTCTCATATTTTTGTTTTAAAACATATTTTAATAATCAGTATGAATTTAGCGAAAGCGATGTAAGAAAATACTTAGGTTATGCACAAGAAAGATTTGATAATATTAGTTTTGGTGTGGATGATTTTTTGAATGATTTAGTTAAATCTGTATGTATGTTGGTGAAAGATGGGCTTATGTATATTTTTTCACACAGATCATTTCAGGAGTACTTTGCTGCTAGTTATACAACAAAACTTGAAGATGGAATACAAAATAAATTAATTGCTAATTGGCTAAGCGAGAAGCAAGGAGTTGCAGATGATCCATATTTTAATATGTTGTTCAATATGCAACCGGAAAAATTTAATAAAGTAATATTATGTCCAGGTATTAAAAAGATTCAAGAATTGTATGATAGATGCGGAACTATGGAGTTGTATAAGCAGCTATTTGAGTGTGTGATGATTACAACAAGAGTAACAGAAGGAGGGAATCAATATAGGTTCTATCTGATGATAAAAGATAATTATTTATGTGCAGTATTGAAAATGTCTTGTGTGTTTAATAATTTTAAGTATAGTCATTATGGTGCGGAAAGTGAAGAATTTGTTGATTACGCAACAAATTCAAGAAAACTATCAGATAATAAAGCTCTTGAGTTCTTTTTGATTGAAGATGCGGAAATGACAAGAGAATTTCTGAAACATTTTTCGTGGGTTGAAGAGCAAATAAATTTTTCCATAGAAATATTGGAAAAGTACGGAAAAGATAGTACGAAAAATAAGAGAAAAGTATCTTCAATTATAGATAGCTTGTAAATCCATGCAAAGTTTTGGTGCCAGCCTTATTTAAGGTATTTGTCTCTATACAAGTGAAATTTGACATGCTATCCCAGAGGTGATAGCATGAATAAACAGGAACAGAAAAACAGGCAGAAAAGCCTAAACAAATTCAACAGCATAACGCAAAAGGTGAAGCTAGAAAATCAGAACCAGACACATAATGTCCGTTCTGAAGCGGTAGAAGCTAAGAACAGACAAGTATAAGGCACCCATCTCGGGTGTCTTTTTTAATCCCCATAAGGACCCTTAACTCAGCAGGTTAGAGTAGCTGCCTCATAAGCAGCCTGTCCTGGGTTCGAATCCCAGAGGGTCCATTTACAAAACAAACGAAGAGAGGTGGTGATGTTTGGATGGAGAAGTAAAGGCAACAAATGCAGAACTTGCCTATCAGGATTACCTAAAAGGCATGAAATACAAAGAAATAGCCGAGAAATACGGCGTGACCATAAATACAGTAAAGTCCTGGAAGACCAGATACAAATGGTCGAAGGATGGTAAAAAAAGTGTGCACACAAAAACAGGAAAGGTGTGCACACAAAAAACTGATAAAAACAATGTAAAAAAAGAAGCCATTGCAGAAGCGGTTGAGCAGGTAATAGAAAATACTGAATTAACCGATAAGCAAAGGCTTTTTTGTGTTTTGTATGTCAAGTGTTTTAATGCTACAAAGGCGTATCAGAAAGCATATGAAGTAGATTATAATACTGCAGCATCTATAGGGTATAGATTGTTGGAGAATGATGGAGTAAAAAAAGAAATACAAAGATTAAAGAAAAACCGCCTAAACCGGGAAATGCTAGACGAATCTGATATTTTCCAGAAGTACATGGATATAGCCTTTTCAGATGTAACAGACTTTGTAGAATTTGGTCAGGAAGATGTTCCAGTGATGGCAGTTTATGGACCGGTACAGGTAAAAGATGAGGAAACAGGAGAAAAGAAAACCCTCACGAAAAGGGTGAATGTTGTTCGTTTTAAAGATTCCTCAGAAGTAGATGGAACCCTAATTGCAGAAGTAAAGCAGGGGAAAGATGGTGCAAGTATTAAGCTACCGGATAGAATGAAAGCCCTGAAATGGCTTGCAGAACATATGGACATGGCAACAGAAGAACAAAAGGCAAGAATTGAAATGATGAAGCAGAAGAGCAACGTACAACAGGAAGAAGAGGATGGGGTGACGATTATAAACGATGTGCCAGGAAGTTAGAATTTCAGATATTATCATACCGAAATATTATAAGATTTTTAACGATAAAAGCATCCGCCACATTATCCTAACATCTGGACGTGCGGGAACGAAATCCAGCTTTGCAGCAGTCCGAGCAGATTATCAGATTGTTTCAGATGCAAACGGTTCTGTTGTGGTGCTCAGAAAACATCATAACAAACTTAGGAAAACCGTTTATAAAGAAATGCTGAGAGGGATTGGCAGGCTAAAAATAAAGAAAACAGCTTTTAATATTACAAAATCCCCCATGGAAATTAAGTATAAAAAAACAGGCGCCACGATTTATTTTTCTGGTTCTGATGGTATAGACGATACGAAAGGAATTATTGATGAAGATAAACCGATAAAGCTGGTTATTTTGGATGAGCTGACAGAATTTTTTGAAGATGGAGAGGGCGAAGACGAACTACAGAATATAGAGGCGACCTTTATTAGAGGAAACGCGGCAGGATTCCAAATGATATACCTGTACAATCCGCCAAAGAATCCGAATGCTCCAATCGTAGAGTGGTGCAAAAAAATGGAAAAACGTCCTGACTGTGTTCATATACATACCGATTATCGGGACGTACCACAGGAGTGGCTTGGAAAAGACCTGGTGGAATCCGCTGAAATGATGAAGCGTTTAGATGAAAAGCAATATAACTGGGTATGGCTTGGACTTAGCACAGGAGTGGATGAACTTATCTACTACATGTTTTCAGATAAACACAAAGAGAGGCCTTCACAGAAGCATTACCAATTAATCGGTATAGGTGTGGACTATGGGCAGCAGAATGCGACAACCTATCAATGCTTTGGACTGGATATCTACAACAGAAAAATAGAAGGGCTTGCAGAATATTACTATTCAGGAAGAGATGAAGGGAAGCAGAAAGCGCCATCTGAGTATGCGCTGGACTTTATTCAAATGACCGATTCTCTATACGAAGAATACACCTGCAACGTTTTCTATGTTTACATAGACCCATCCGCAAAAGGATTAGCAGAAGAAATAAAGAGGGCTGCAGCAGATAGGATGTACCAAGTATCAATCAAGGACGCAGATAACGCGGTAGCTCTTGGAATTTCCAGGGTGCAAAAATGCCTGACCTATCATATTCTGACAGTCAATCCTATACAGGAGAAGTTAATTGAAGAGTTCGGCCTGTATGAATATGACAAAAACTTGTTAGACAAAGGAAAAGAAGTGCCTGTTAAAGTAAAAGACCATGCCATGGATGCATTGAGATATCTGGTTATGGGACTATGGAACAAATTAAAATATTTCCTGCCAGCAGGAGAACGGGAGGATGAATCATGAACATAATAAAATACCTTAATAAGGCAGGATATGACACTGTAAATTCCGGGTTCTATACCTTGATTAGTGCATGGGAGAGTTGGTATCGGGCGAATGTGAAAAAGTTTCACAGGTATAAGGTATACAACGGAAAAGAACATATTACCTGCAAAAGATTAAGCCTTGGAATGGCAAAAAAACTGTCTGAGGATATTGCAGATCTGCTATTAAATGAGCGCGTACAGATTACCATTGATGATGAAAATACAAACACTTTTGTTATGAAAGTGCTGGAAGATAATAATTTCTCTGTGCTGGGAAATGATTACCAGGAAAAGAAGGCATACACGGGGACGGTTGCTTACGTTCCTTATCTGGATAAAATACGGGTAAATGAGGAATCTGGGGAGATTGTGGATGGCGGAGAAATAAAAATTAATTACGTTTCTGCCTCTGATATCTACCCATTATCTTGGTGTAACGGATACATTACAGAGTGCGCTTTTACCTTTTATAAAATAATCGGAACAAAGAAATATGCACATATACAAATGCATCTGCTAGAAAATGGATTGTATGTTATCGAAAATCATATAGTGGAATGCACGAATGGAGCCGGAAAAGAAATTCCTGTAGAAGATTGGAAAGAGTTAAAAGGATTCGAAAACCTCTCTCCTAAAATGGAAACTGGAATGAAAGAACGTCAATTTGTTATAGACAGGCTCAATATTACGAATAACTATGAGAAAGATAATCCAATGGGCGTTGCCATCTTTGCTAACAGTATAGATGTGCTACAGGGCCTTGATACTGTATATGATTCTTATATCAATGAATTTGTGCTTGGAAAGAAGCGGATTTTTGTGGCGCCGGAAATGATGGGTACGGACATTTTTGGCAATCAGACATTCGACCCTAACGATGTGGTTTTTTATCAGCTTCCAGAAGATGCGTTAAAAGATGGCGGAAAGCCTATTGTGGAAATCAATATGGAAGTGCGTGCAGATGCGCATGAGAAGGGAATTAATGATAATTTGAACATGCTTTCCATGAAGTGCGGATTTGGACAGAACCACTATAAATTTGAAAATGGGAGCATACAGACAGCCACGCAGGTAGTTTCCGAAAACTCTGATATGTTCCGGAGTATCAGCAAGCATGAAATTATCTTGGAATCTGTGTTAAAGGAATTAATCCAGATTGTAGCAAGGCTTGGAGCGGTACTTGGAGAACCAGTGAATCCAGAGGCTGAAATTGTGATTGATTTTGACGATTCCATTATTGAAGATAAGCAGGCGGAACGCCAAAGTGACAGACTGGATGTAAGTATGGGTGCACTCCCGTTGGTGGAATACCGGGCAAAATGGTACGGAGAAACCGAGGAAGAAGCTGCAAAGCATGTTATCCAGGAAACGCTGGACCCGGACCCCGAGGAGGAATGATATCATGACACCGGAAGAAAAAGGGAGCCTTCCTCTTCAACTGGAAAAAAAGTTTTATGAACTTCAAGACAGGATTTTTTCCGATATCGTGAGAAGAATCCGAAAAACAGGAAAGATTACCAGTACAGCGGATTATCAAATCAATAAACTGCTGGTACTTGGAAATAGTACAGAGTTTATAGAACAGGAATTGAAACGTTTACTGGAGGCAAGTTATCCAGACATATGGGCTCTATACGATAAAGTATGTGATTGGGAATACGTCCGATATAAAGATGCTTACGAGCAGATAAATGGGAGTTTTGTTCCTTTGGAGGAAAATGAGCAGGTGCAGCAGTGGTCACATGCCGTTATAAATCAGACACGCAACGAATTAAAGAATATCACACAGTCTATGGGTATGACGGTCAATATCAGTGGGAAAGCAGTCTTTACTCCTCTAGCAGAATATTATCAAATGTATTTGGATAGAGCCTGTTTGGATATTGTAACAGGAGCTTTTGATTATAATACAGTGCTCCGTAGAGTTGTAAAGGAAATGACTGCTTCTGGAATTCGCTCTATTGATTACGGGAAGTCTGGGTATAGCAACCGGGTGCCTGTAGCAGTTCGTAGGGCTGTTATGACGGGAGTTTCACAGCTTAGCGCACAAATTAATGAAATGATAGCAAAAGACCTTAAAACAGACACATACGAAGTCACATGGCACGCAGGACACAGACCTTCTCACTGGTGGGGAGGGAATATGTACACTTATGAAGAGTTAAAATCAATATGTCACCTGGGTCAAGGTGATGGGCTTTGTGGCTGGAACTGCCGACATAGTTATCTGGCTTTTGTTCCGGGCTATTCTATCCGTACTTATACACCAGAACAATTACAGGAATTGGAGAGAAGGGAAAAGCAGACAAAACAATACCAGGGCAAAGAGTATACCCAGTACCAGGCAGAACAGACCCAGAGAAAAATGGAAACCAAGATGCGGGCACAAAGAGCTTATGCAAAACAACTGCAGCAAGGAAAAGCAGATAAGAGTGATATTATAGCTGCGAAAGCAAGATATTTGAACACTTTGCACCAGTACCAGAAATTTTCTAAAATAATTGGGCTTCCAGAGCAAATGGAGCGCGTCTATATGGACGGGCTTGGCCGGGTAGCTCCGTAGTGGTATCAAGAAAGGGAAAATATGAAGTTAATTAAATATGGGGAGAAGTCCTGCCAGGGTATGTTCCTGGCCTCCCTGAAAGTAACGTAAGACATGGCGGAATGCTGTGTCTTATTTTAATACATGAAAATAGAAAGGACATGGAATTATGAAACTAAAACTTGTGAAACATGGGGAATTTTTAGGAACAGTATGTGATTTTTATGTAGATGAGGAAAACAACATCTATATGAGCAGGACACAGATTGGATATGCATTGCAGTATAAAGACCCTGCAAATGCAATTAAGAATATTCACAATAAAAATCATGATAGATTTGATAAATATTCTGTAGTATTAACGGGTGCTCAGTTTGAACCCCCGTTAAAGAACAATAGTAAAGCGCAGAAAGTGTATATGTACAATGAATTTGGAATATATGCCATGTGTGCACGTTCAAGACAAGCTGTTGCGGATGATTTCAATGATTGGGTAGCGGAGGTTATATCTTCAATCAGAAAGAATGGTTACTACATAGCTGCTGAAAAAGACAGCAAATGGCTTGGAATCCGTAATGAATCCAAACAGGCAAGACGATATGAAACAGACCAAATCAAACTCTTTGTGGAGTATGCAAAAGAGCAGGGAAGTAAAAGCGCAGATAGATATTATATGATATTTACAAAACTGATAAACAGCAAGATTGGAATTCAAAGCGGAAAGCGTGATGAACTGTCCCAAGAAACGCTTATGGAACTAAAATCTTTGGAAACGCTGGTTAAAATGCGAATTCGTAAACTTATAGAGAAGAAGACACCTTATAAGAAAATATATCAAGATGTGAAAATGTTGGTGGAGGAGTTTTAGGATTTCTAGGAGGAGATTGCGTGTATAACTGGATAGAGAACTTTATTCTTAGAATAAAACAGCGTTTTTGCAAGCATAGATTCAAAAAGCGTTACAGCAAAAAGAAACAATGCTATGAATACCGTTGCATAAAGTGCGGAAAAGGAGTAGGAATGACTACAATAACCTATATAGATAAGGGTTTAATTATTGACGGTCACGCAGAGAATCCGGTAGCCTGCCATGGGATTTCTGCTATTGGCCAAATGGTAGCAAACTTTGTTGAAGAACGTGACTGGGGGAAAGTTCATATTCGTGACGGGCATCTGGAAATCACAGATGTAAAGGATGAGGTTTGCGGAGATACATTATTCCAGGCTATGAAAATTGCATTTGAGGATATTGCACAGCAGTATTCAGATTGCGTAAAGATTGTATGGGATTAGAAAGGCGGTGGTCCGTAATCTCCCTTTGGGACGCGGGGTGAAGCGTCTTATTTTTGTGTCCAAAACGTGAAGACATAAAAAGCTCAGGGAGCCTGTCGAGGCGAAACGGAGGTAGAAAGAATGAAGTGCAGAATGAATTTACAGCTTTTTGAAGACGGTGCAGGAGCTGGCTCTGTAAATACACAGAGTGGAAATACCGGGACTGGAAATGGCGGCCAGAATACCGCTGGGAGTGCTGCCGGTGCACATGGAACCGGAACGTATACCTATGAGCAACTGGAAGAAATCGCAAACGCAAGGGTAGAAAGGTCAGAAAGAACAGCACTTGCTAATTTCTTCCGCAGTCAGGGAATGACGGAGGCAGAGGTTACACAGGCTATTTCTGATTTTAAAACACAGCGTGCGGCAAACCAGCCGAATACAGAACAGTTGCAGCAGGAAAGAGACAATGCCCTGAAAAAAGTAGAACAGATGGAACAGGAAAAGGTACTTACTTCTAAAGGAGTTAAAACAGAAGATCTGGACTATGTCATGTTTAAAATCTCCAAAATGGTGGATGAAAAGACAGATTTCAAGAAAGCTGCTGAGAAATTCTTGAAGGAAAATCCACGGTTTACGGGGCAGTCATACCGGGTAGTAAGTACAGGAGTACAGACCGGAGGGGCGGAAGGAACAGAAAAAGGAAACGATTCTATTAATGCAGCAATCAGAAGAGCTGCAGGGAGGTAAAAGATGAACAGAAACAGAATGAATCTTAGATTATTTGAAAATGATGCAAAATTAATTGACAGAAGCGGTGCTGACACACTGATTCCAGAGGAAAGAGCAAGAGAGATTATCCAGGGTGTGGTGACACAGTCTGCTGTACTCTCAAGAGGTCGGAGACTTCCGAACATGTCCAGCAAAACCTATAAAATGCCAGTCTTGGACATGTTGCCGATGGCATATTTCGTAAATGGTGATACTGGACAGAAGCAGACAACCAAAATGGCATGGGACAAGAAATTTATTACTGCGGAAGAAATTGCGGTAATTATTCCAATCCCAGAGGCTGTTCTGGATGACTCCGAATATGACATTTGGGGAGAAGTAAGACCAAGGGTAGAGGAAGCGTTTGGAAAAGTAATTGATGGTGCGGTTATCTTTGATGTAAACAAACCTTCTACCTGGCGTGACGGCCTGGTTGCTACTGCAACCAAAGCAGGAAGTGTAGTAACCTTAGGTGCAAGCGACCCTCTGTATGACAAAATCATGGGCGTGGATGGCGTGATTGCTAAAGTAGAAGAATCGGGCTTCTTCGTAACCGGACATATGGCGGATATTTCCATGAGAGCAAAATTGAGAGGATTAAAAGACAGCACAGGACAGCCAATCTTTAAATCTGATATGCAGAACGGAACTACCTATAGCTTGGATGGTTCCCCGATGAACTTCCCGAATAACGGTGCGTTTGACAAATCAAAAGCTCTGATGATTTCCGGGGACTTTTCTCAGCTAACTTATTCTATCCGTCAGGATATTACCTTTAAACTGTTTACAGAGGGCATTGTACAGAATACAGATGGAAGCATTGCTTACAACCTTATGCAGCAGGATATGGTAGCATTAAGAGCAGTTATGCGTCTTGGCTGGGAGATTCCGAATCCGATTAATTCCTTGCAGCCGAACAAAGCAAAACGCTGCCCATTTGCGGTATTAAAGGCGGGGGAGTAATCCCCTCCGACAATACTGCCTTACCTGCCGGAGGAAGCAAGAGAAAGGCAAGGGTGAAAAAGAATGATAAAGGTGACGTTTGATTTTTATGTAAATGAATATGGCGGAAAGGTCATTCCAGATGATTTGGAATTGAAACAACCGGTTTTGAAAGCAAATACCTACCTGAAAAATCTTATGCACCAGGAGCCAAAGGAAGAGGCAATGGAACTTATTAAGATGTGCCTGTGTGAAGTAGCAGAATTAATTTATCAGGAAGACTGCAGAAAGGCGGAACACGGTGGCAGAGAGATACAATCTGAGAATACAGATGGATATTCTGTAACATATGCCACAGAAGCTGAGGCTGGAAAAATCGCCACAAATTCTTTGCAAACAAAAGTTTATGCCGTAATTAGACGATACCTTTCTGGCACTGGACTTTTATATGTGGGGGTGAATTGCAATGCTTACAAATGCAGAGATTACGATTTTTAACCGCTTTCCAAACAGGGAAGAAAAGAAAATCATTTATGTTCCTCATGTAATACCGCATGTCTGGTTCCATACAAATCAGAAAAGCAGTGTTGGGGAGCGTGGGTTGTCCAGTGCAGATGAGTATAAAATCAGGATTCCCTATGAGGAATGCAGTACATGGCTTCCAGAGAATGATTTTAAAGAGCTTGCAAATTCCAAAGGACACTGGACTGTACAGAATGGGGATTTTTTTCTGGTTGGAAATTGGAACAAAGGAACAGTGAGAGGAATTGATGAAATCAAAAAGAAGTTCTCAGGAACGGTTGGAAAAGTACTCAGCCATTCTGAGAACTTTTTTGGTTCTTCTAAGCACATACGGATAGGCGGTGGTTCCTAAATGGCAAAGATTAAACTGCAGATAGACCCTACAGACAAAATTCTTTTAAAGAGAAATCTGAATAAAAACGGGAAAGGCCAGAGGTTCTTTACTCACGAAGTAAGGCGATTATCTACGCCTTATGTACCATTCTTATCCGGGTATCTGTCGAATGGCTCTGTAACAGAAACACCAGGTACGATTACCTATAACGCTCCTTATGCAAGGCGGCAATATTATGAGAACAAGGGAAAGAACAGAACAAAGCACCCACAGGCCGGAAGCCATTGGACAGAAAGATGTTGGGCTGACCGCGGGAAAGAGATTGTACAGGCAACTGCAAAGTTCTGTGGAGGGAAAGCAAAATGAGTATTGCAGGGAAAATTACGGATTTTATTAAGACATGCCCGTTTTTACAGGATTTTGAAAGCATGTTCCCGAAGGTGGATTTCGACAATCTGGAAGAAGATGCAACTGCATATTGTATAGAAAGCACTCCGGCAGAGCCAATTTTGAAGCGCTATACCAATGGCGATACCCTTCGGCAATATGTTTTCTCCCTTTGCTCCAGGGAATGGTACGGACCAGAAGAGAACCAGGATACCTCAGAGTTCTACGAGAAATTCGCGGACTGGTTGGAGGAATGCACAGAAAATGGCACGCTTCCGCAATTACCTGGGAAATTGGAAAGCAAATCTATCCGGGCAACCACAGATGGTTATTTATATGCGGCACAGGAAAATAAGTGCCAGTACAGAATACAATGTCAATTTGTTTATTATAAACGGAGGTAGAGAGAATGAGAAAAATGAATTTACAGCTTTTTGAAACTACACAGAAAGGAGTTGTTGGACGCTGGCAGCACCCAGGATATCTGGATGTATCTGGAGGGGCAAGCCAAGCACAGTATGAGCTTCTTGGTTTTGGAGTAACACAGTTGGATGATTCTCCGTCCGCACAAACATCTTCTAAACGCTATGTGAATCAGAAATCGGCAACACAGACCATTGGTTCTTACGAATGGACCGCACCTTTAGAGTTTGACTTGATTCGTTCCGAGAAGGCGATTGAATTTATTGCCGGTATTGGAGAAAACGAAAAGACAGGTGCAGAAGCAGAAACTTACTACGTCTTGGTTTACCTTGAGAAACCGGTAGCAGAAACAGAAGGAAGCTATGAAGCAAAAAGAAGAAAGGTTGCTGTAGAAGTATCCGAATTCTCTGATAACGATGGAGAAATGCAGGGTTCCGGAAATCTTCTGGCTGTTTCCGACTGGGAAATCGGAACTTTTGACACGAAAACTAAGGCATTTAAAGCGAAGGGGGAGTAATTCCCCCTGTTAAAAAAGCCTTGAGTAACAGGGTGGCGGCAAAAGGCAGGAGAAAGGAGAAAACACATGAAGATTAACGGAGTGGAGTTAGAATTTGAATTATTTGATGCAGACAGCGAAGAATTGAAGAATCGGTATTTCCAGGAATTGGAGAAAATGAAAACAATCAAAGCCGATATGCCAGATGGGACAGAGCGTGAGAAATCCGTTTATCTGTGTCGGAAGGTGAAGGGATTATTTGACCATGTGTTTGGCGAAGGAATGGGAGAAGAAATCTGCGGAGCTGGAAACAATGCGTTGTTATGCATGAGAGCCTACAGGCAGTTAGTACATGAACAGATTCGGCAGCAGAATGAGTATGAGGAGATTCTTTCCAGTCTGAGGTGATAACGTGAATGTGTTAATGGAGAAATTTCCAAAAGAACTGGAAATACAGGGAAAATGTTGTTCCATAGGCTGGGATTTCCGCACTATCCTGTCCTGCAATGAAATGATAGAACAATGCCGGAATGAAATCACAGAAGGAGAATTATTAAAAATCCTGGAAACATTTTATAAGAACTGCAGGCATTACACGGAAGAACATGTGGAAAAGATGTTTTGGTTCTTCTCCTGTGGAAGAGAAAAGGAAAAGAAGATTTTTCCAAGAAAGATTGCGGGAATTAATGATAAACAGCCATTTGACTTTGAAAAAGATGCAGAGCTTATTTACGCAGGATTCCAGCAACAGTATGGCATTGATTTGCAGACCACAGAAATGCACTGGTGGCGCTTCATGATTCTTCTGGAAAATCTGGGAGAAGGAACCCGTCTTTCTAAAGTGATTGAGTACAGGACAAGGGACACATCTTCTAAACACCTATCTAAGGAAGAGCGGTCTTTTTATAAGGCTATGCAGCAATATTATGGTTTAGACAGAAAATACAGCAAGCAGGAAGATGAGATACTGAAAAAGATTGAGGAAGCTCTTATGAAAGGCGAAGATATTACAGAGCTATTAAGAGGTGGTGAGTAAATGGCAGATGGAAAAGTGGTTATTGAGACAGATCTGGATTCTTCCGGGATAGAGAAAGGAATTTCGAAACTTGGAAGTTTGACTACTAAAGGCTTAAAAACAGCCGCAACAACCATTACCGGAACAGCAGTTGCCCTTGAAGGAATTGGTATTGCGGCTGTGAAAGCCGGTTCAGATTTTGAAGCACAAATGTCCCGTGTAAAGGCTATCTCAGGAGCGGCTGGGACAGAATTTGAAAAGTTAAAAGACCAGGCAATTCAGCTTGGTGCAGATACTTCTTTCTCTGCCAGTCAGGCGGCAGAAGGTATGGAGAATCTAGCGGCTGCCGGATTTACAACGAATGAAATCATGGAAGCCATGCCGGGGCTTTTGGATATGGCGGCGGCCTCTGGTGAAGATTTAGCTAACAGTTCTGAGATTGCAGCATCTACATTAAGGGGCTTTGGCCTAGAAGCAGAAGAAGCGGGGCATGTAGCGGACGTACTGGCGGAAAATGCAAACCGCACGAACGCAGCAGTATCCGATACCGGAGAAGCAATGAAATACGTGGCGCCTCTTGCCAGGGCAGCAGGTATTAGCTTTGAGGAAACAGCGGCAGCTATTGGTATTATGGCAAATGCTGGTATCAAGGGTTCCCAAGCAGGGACTACGTTAAGAGGGGCAATCTCCCGTCTATCCAAGCCTACAGACGATATGAGAGATGCTATGGAAGAATTAGGAATTTCCTTCTATGATTCCAACGGAAAAATGAAGTCCTTGAGTGAGCAGGTAGGCATGCTTGAGGGCGCATTTGGCGGCATGACAGATGAACAGAAGAATAACTACCTTGTAACTCTGTATGGACAAGAAGCACTATCCGGTATGCTGGCTCTGATTAATGAAGGCCAAGGAAGCCTTACGGATTTAACGAAATCCTATGAGAACTGTGATGGAAGCGCCAAAAAGGCTGCTGATACCATGAGGGATAACTTAAAAGGTGCTATAGATGAACTTGGAGGTTCCGCAGAAAGTCTGGGTATTGTTTTTTATGAAGAGGTATCTGGGAGTTTGAAAGATACTGCTGAATCCGCAACAGAAAGTATTAATAACATCACAAAAGCCTTTCAGGACGGTGGAATGGAAGCTGCCATTGATGCGGCTGGTGATGAATTTGCAAATCTGGCTGTGAAGGCAGCAGAACACGCCCCTGATATGGTAGACGTTGCTATTGATTTTATTCAGTCTTTTACAGACGGGATTGTGGATAACAGAAAAAAACTGTTAGGTGCAGCCGGTGATATAGCAGAGACGTTAGCCGGTGGATTAGCCGACTTGCTTCCAGACGAACTGGAACGCCCGGTAGATGCGGCTATTGATGCTATCTCAGATTCTTTAAATTCCGGAGGGTTAAAAAAGGCAGGAAAAACACTTGTTACAACTTTTGACAATCTGGTAGAAGCGGCGGGAAATCTTGCAGAAAAAGCATTGCCTCCTTTAACAAAAGGATTGGACTTTGCAGCGGAAAATCTGGATGTGCTTGCGGCATCTGCGGCAGCCGCATTTACAGCATTTAAAGGATATAAAGTTGTAAAAGAAACAAGCAATGTACTGAGTAAAGGTGCAAAAGCATGGCAAACAGCTTCAGATGCAGTAGATGTGTTTAATGCGGCACAACTGATTGCCATGGAATCTGGTATCAAATCTAATGCGACCATGACAGCAGGGCAGACGGTGGTTGGGTTACTAACAGGTAAAATTACACTGGCAACTGCCGCACAGACTGCATGGAATGCGGTTATGAACGCAAATCCTATAGGACTGGTGATTACGGCAGTTGGGGCATTGGCGGCTGGATTGACAGTATATAAGCTAGCTACGGATGATTCTAAGGAATCTCAATATGCATTAACAGAAGAACAAAAGAAGGCCAATGAGGAAATCCATAAACAACATGAGGCTTACAAGGAACTGGATTCTGCAAGAAAAGAAGCTATGGAAAGTGTTAATGCAGAATACGGCTATCTTACAGAGCTAAATAACGAACTTAAAGGTTTAGTAGATTCCAACGGACAGGTAAAAGCTGGGTATGAGGATAGAGCGAATTTCATTGTTAATCAGCTTTCAGAAGCACTTGGTATTGAAAAAGAAAAAATATGGGAAATTATCCAGGCCAATGGTGATTTAGGGACATCTATAGATCAGATTATCGAGAAAAAGAAAGCGGAAGCTCTTCTGGTGGCAAATGAAGAAGCGTACACAGAAGCAATAAAAAACAGAGCTGATGCATTAAAGAAATACACAGACCAGACAGCAGAATTTGAAACCGCACAGAAAAACTATAACAGTACCCAAGAAGCTGCAAATAAAGTAATGGATGAATATTATTCATTACTACAAACATCTCCAGATGCAGCAAATGCGTATTTATTAGCAAGTCAAAGTATTTTAAAGGAAGCGGATGAGGCAGAAGCAGCATTTAAAGAGCAAAAGAAAAGTTTAAAAGAAGCAGAGGGAGCTTATGTTGGATACAATGCTATAATTCAGAACTATGAGGGACTGTCCAGTGCAATCATATCTGGTGATGCTACCAAAATCAGTGAAGCAATGTTAAATATCCAGAACAGCTTTATTACTGCTGAAAATGGTACAAAAACCAGCTTAGAAAACCAAGTGAAGAGTATGCAGGAGAATTATGCCGCATTAAAGCAAGCTGTTGAAGATGGAGTACCAGGTGTTACACAGGCTATGGTAGATGGTGCTCAACAAATGGTTATCGCGTCCGCTACGGAGCTTGAAAAATTGCCAGATGGGGCAGCGACTGAAATAGAAGCATTGGGACCAGAGGCAAGCGCGGCTATGATATCTGCTTTAGCTCAAGCTGATTTAGACGGAAAATTAGGTGAAGAGTCCCAAAGTGCGTTAAGAAGCTTTATAGATGGTTTTAATGGGTTGGATGCAGAAACACAGAAAACGTGGTCTCAGGCTTGGTTTGGGGCACTGGCGGGATTGGAAGGGTTTGAAAAACTGAAAGACCCTGCCGAAGATGGTGTAGAAGCTTTTCTTGAAAGCTTAAAAAATGCTTTGGAAGTCCATTCTCCTTCTAGAGCTGTAAAAGCTATCTTTTCTCAAGTATGGCCAGGAGCGCAAGAGGGATTACAAGAAGGACAGGAAGAATTATCAACAACCGGAAGCAATGTAATTCAGACATTTTTAACATCATTGACAAACGGAGGGATTCTTGAGGGCGCGAAACAAATTGGTTCTAATATCATTACTTTTTTAACGGGAGGTATGATAGGCCAAAAGGGAACAGTAGATGCAACCTCTAAAGGAATATCGGATTCTGTAAATCTTAATCTGGGAAGTGCTGACACAGAAAGCACAGGAAGCCGGAAAACAAAAGAATACAACAATGGCATTCAGAGCAACAAAGGCAACATAGAAGCAACCTCAAAGGAGATTGCAAATACTTCGAATCAACTTCTTGGTAGCGCTAACACAAAGGGAACCGGAGCAAAGAAAAGCTCTGAATACAACAGCGGACTTGGAAGTAATAAAAGTGCTGTTGATTCTACTTCTAGAGAATTGTGCAATACAGCTAATAGTGGAATGGGGACTGCTGATACCAGAAGTACTGGAAGAAAAATTGGCTCTGAATATACTGGCGGTATTGGCGAAAAAACAGATTCAGCAAGAAAAGAAGGAAAAAATCTTGCAGATAATGCAGAAGGGCGCTACGGAATGCGTTCTGTGAGCGCTAGATCAGCAGGGTATGATTTTGGCTCTGGCTTTGGTGGTGGTGTAACAAATGCGATTCGAGTTGCTGTAAATGCCGCAGCTAGCTTAGCAAGTCAAGCATTGTCTGCGATAAAAAGCACACTTAATATCCATTCCCCGTCAAGAGAAACAAGAAAATTGGGTGAATATTTCGGACAAGGCTTTGAACAAGGTATAGAAGGAGAGGAAAAACAGGTACAGAGAACATCTGAAAATCTTTCCAGAATTGCCTTGGAATCCATGGACATGTCCGCTATTACAGAGCGTATGCATGAAGTCATGGCGATGAACACAAATCGTGTTACAAAGCAGATAACAAGCCAAAATATCCATGTGCAGCATGCGATTTCAAATGATAGCAATAGATTGTCGGAGAGAGAAGCAAGGATAATCGGAAAAGCGGTGGCTGATGTTGTAAATGACCGTATGGAAGAATTTAAGTTCATTTTCAAAGACCGGGAACTTGGAAGAGCGGTAAGGGAGGCTTTAAAATGAGGATTTACTATGAAACTGGAAAAGGGAAAGAAAAAATCTATTTGGACCAGCCCCCTTACTGGATGCAGACCGGAGACTTTCTAGATTATCTCTGGGAGTATGAGTTGTCTGGAAAACGTGTTGGGAAATTGCGAAAAACCGTACAGGAAAAAGAATTTACCATAACTGTTTTTGGGAATACAGAGGAGCAGTACGCAAAGAATCTTAATCTTCTGCATGAGGCTCTTGAGAAAGATATCTTAGAAAATACCCCAGGCAGGTTCTACTTTGGAGAGTATTACTTGTCCTGTTACATTTTTGCCAGTGAAAAGACCGAATGGGAGGGCTTTTCTTATTCCATGGACAATACCTTCCGGCTAATACAAACAGACCCGTCCTGGATAAAAGAAACCTCCTACCAGTTCCACCAACAGCAGCTTCCTGTAAAAGAGCCGGATATCCAATATCCTGTAATATCCGGTGGAACATACAGCGAAAAAGCGCTTGAGAACCAGGCAGTACTGGGGGAATTTCCCTTTGATTTCGCAAGGACATCTGATATCAAAATTGAATACCCCATGTTTGGATTCCCTTTCGACTTTGTAGCGACCAGCTACGGAAGAAGAACCATAAACAATCCGTCTTTTGCAGACAGCAACTTTATCCTGACTGTTTACGGATTTGCAGACAATCCAAGCATCATGATTGGCGGGCATCCGTATACCGTATATGCAACCATCTACGAAGGAGAGCGCATGGTAATCAACAGCGTGGACAGAACGGTTTTAAAAATTGGAAGGATGGGAGAAGTAACCTCCCTGTACAATTCCAGGGAGAAAAACATATCGGTATTCCAGAAAATCCCATCCGGAGCGCATGTCATGACCTGGCCGGGAAGCTACGGAATAGACCTTACACTACTAGACGAAAGGAGCGAACCAAAATGGAGTTTCTGATTTGCGATAAAAACAAGATGGAATTAGGAGGAATCCCGAACAACGTTGCTATAGATTTCGATATCGGGGACACTAACGATGTGGAAATAACATGCGAAAGGGGATTCTTGGATTTTGGAATGTACCTGATTTGCCCAGGAACAGAGTACGGTGCCATGATAGAAGAACTGGATTCCTGGACCAGTGACAGCAAGGAAACCTGGATGGGGAACTCTTTTCGAAGATTCTTAAAGGAAATCGTGATAGAACCGCCTGCCGGTGAAGATTACCGCGTAGTTTCCGGGGACGCTCACGATATCATGAGGGAGCTTTTGAAAGATTCTTATGACCAGTTTTTTACCATTCCGGAAAGCCCAAGCGGCATTACGATGGAGAACTACAAGTTTGACCGCTACACAGATGCTTTAACCGGATTTGGCAAGATGCTGGAAAAGGAAAATGCAAGGATTAATATCGAGATTCAGCAGGGAGGCCCGAATGAGCCTTTTTTTGTTGCCCTTTCTGCAGTCCCTATCCAGAACCTGTCGGAAGAGGTAGAGTTTTCCCAGGACAGCCGGATTGCCATTAACCTAAAGGAATCCAGGCGTGGAATCAATCACCTTATCTGCCTTGGCAAAGGGGAATTAAAAGACCGCCAGGTGGTGCATTTGTATGCGCAGCTAGACGGAAGTATTTTACAGGACAAGAAGTATTACACAGGCTTACAAGAGCGCACAGAGGTATATGACTACAGCAGTGCAGAAACCCTGGAGGATTTGATTTCAAACGGGAAGAAGCGTTTAAAAGAGCGCATGAGTTCCAAGGCTATGAAGATGAAGGTACAGGGCATTAACGTCCAGATCGGGGACATTGTTGCCGGAAGGGACTATGAGACCGGCCTCCATCTGCAGAAACCGGTTGTACAGAAGATTGTAAGCGTAGAAAACGGAGTTATCACCATAGAACACAAAGTGGAAGGAGAAGAATAATGGCAGTAAAACTTGTAACAGGCTATAAAGGAAAAGACCATGTAACGGCAGAACAGTGGGCAGACTTCAACCGGGGGATTTTCGGGGATGCGGCAATCCTTCCGGTGGGAAACAAGATGGAGACCGCCATCCAGACCGCGAACCAGATTACCATTAAAGATGGCGTGGCGGTGATGGATGGAAGGCAAATCTATATTGGATATGGGGAATCTGAAAACATCTCCATCCAGTCTGGCACACAGGGGATGTTGAGAAGGGACATTGTTGTGCTGGAATACACCAGGGACGAAGATACCGGGGTAGAAGATGTACAGTTTAAGGTAGTAGCCGGAACGCCATCCTCCGGAAGCGCAGAAGACCCGGCAATTAACAACATGGACATCCGTACCGGCGTATCCGTAAGCCAGAAACCATTTTGCCGGGTGCGGCTGAATGGTACCGCAATCGAGGGCGTGGATTCCCTAGTGCAGTTGAAAGAACTTAGCCCGCATGCATTTGCGGCTGTGGTGGACAACTTGGAATCCGAAGACGAAAACCTGGCCCTTAGTGCAAGACAGGGCATGGAACTGAAAAAGATGATAGATAACAGGAAAATGACAAAGCTGTGGAGCGGGTCTGCGTGGAATGGACAGGAAGCCTTCCTGAGTGAAGACATTGATAAATTTAACTTTATTACCCTGGTCTTCCGGAAAGAAAACAAGACCTACCACAACGCTACGTTTCTTACGTCTATGATTTTAAAGACAAACGAAACAAATACTGCACAGCAGATTTTATTCCAGAACGCCGACGCCAGCATTTTTATGGAATCAGGGAATAAGAAATATCTGCATCTGTGGTGTAGCAGCAACCTGGCGCTGATTGAGGTGTACGGACATTAACAGAGGTGATGAGATATGGTAATAGTAGCATTTAAACCAGGGGAAAAGGAAATAAGCAAGTACGAAGAACTGGACCAGTACGATTACGGCCAAATCCTCCGCATCCAGGGCCTCAATCTCCCGCAGGCGGTAGAGATACACTTTGCATTGCAGAAAACAGGAGGAACATCCAAAACCCGTATTGGAAT
>OWIE01000098.1_pt1 | contig 36163 bp, 30 predicted proteins | sample 1733001 | NCBI WGS metagenome assembly OWIE01 (sample SAMN05065778, study PRJEB22554) | human gut metagenome | biome: ENVO:2100002; feature: ENVO:00000062; material: ENVO:00002003 | host: Homo sapiens | place: USA | reverse complement strand
GACACGCCGTTCTTTCGCACCGCAAGGTGCGAATATGAGCAGGGTTTGGGGCAGGCACGCCCCAACAAGATCACTTCGGAAATGCAGATGCATTGAAGAAGTGAAGTCCCGATGGAGCACAACATTTTCAAGAATTGAAAATTTGTGGCCACGGGACGGTTCTTGCCCTCCACCGCTGCGCTCAAAACGTATTTCCGAAAATTGTTTCCGAATTGTTAAGACACAAAAATAAGTAGAGAGTTCCGCTGCTCGTGTATGTTGATCGCCGTTTGACCCGAACGAAGTTCCTGCCCCTGTTTTGCAGCGGCGTTGGCCGGAAAGCCGGTATCACATTCGGACGGCTCATGAAATTTTCAAGGTACAGCTTCCCGGAAAAGAAAAAGACCGCCCACGCAGTACAGGCGAAGGATTTTGTCGGGTGAAACGGCGGCAAAACGATCGGGTGTGTTGTGGGGCGGTACGTTCTTTTGGGGGCAATCACTCACTGAAAGTGGTGGTTATCACGGTGAGAACCACCACTTTTCATAGCAAGCCAACTTTTCAATGCATCGGCAACATCGTTGGCTTGCATATCGCAAATATGAAGTTTCGGTTGAGCCAATTTCTTATCTTGCGATAATGTGATTTGTGACAAAGGGTATCATGGTTTGCAAGGTGCGTCAAGATGGTTTTGAGTATTTTATTGTGGTAAAGCAATAATAGTAGGACTTATAGAAAAAATTGGAAGCTTTCAGCATAGCGGACACTTCCATAAGTTTTTACCCATTCATACTGAAATTTCAAGTCTATGTTTCGGATAAAAAACTGTTCTGCTTTTCAACGTATATCTTCTGCCAGGGCACCGCCAGTGGCACGATATACAGCTGGCGTACAGCCGTAGCGCACCTGAAACTTTTTATAAAAGAAGTTCTGGTTGGAATAGCCACACTGGTTGGCGATCTGACTAATAGGTGCTTCGGTGGTCAACAGCAGGAAGGCGGCGCGGGACAGCCGCCCATCCGATACCAGATCCTTGAAGGCACTGCCGGTGCCCTCCTTGACCATGCGAGAAAGGTAATTGGGGTGGAAGCCAAAATGCGCTGCGGTGCTTTCCAGTGTGCAGTCGATGCAGTGGTCATCCATGTATTGCAGCACTTCGGTGAGGTAGTTCTTGTTGGATTTGTGGTATTCGTGTTCCTGATTGCCCTGATAGCAGCGTGCCAGCTCGATGAAGATCAGGCTCATATAATTCTCCACCGCACCCGCCGTGCAGGTGGTAGGGTCCAGATATTCGCAGAACACACACTCAAACAGATCCCGGAAAATATACGACCGCTCCGTATGAAACAGCAGATAATGGTCGTGATCGTTGCGCTCGTTCAGCGCATTGGAAAGAAACCGCGGCACCGCTCCACTGGCGGCAAGCCGCTCGATGAAGCTTGCCTTGAAATAATTCTGCCCCATCAGGCAGTTGAGCAGGATGTCGTTTTCGCCGGTGGGCAACACCCGGTGCACCACATCCCGGTCCAGAATGGTCACATCGCCGGTGTGCATCTCAACCGTCTGGCCGTTGATCTCTTGCACGCAGGTGCCGGAGTACACATAGTTCATTTCAATGTAGTTGTGGCGGTGCAGCGGCACCATGCCAAAACGGGTCTGCTTGTTAAAGGCCAGATTGCCTCCCTCCAGCACGCGGGGCGCAATTTTGGGGGAGATCACACCATGCAGATTGGAGGCCGCCTGTTTTTTAGGGGACGGAAAAAACAGGATCTCATCGCTGCTGTCCGCACCCGTCACAACAGCCGCTTCGCCCTCATACCGGAAATTTTTGAAATAGATCAGAGAATCCTCCGGGTGCTCCCGGTAGTGCAGTTCTTTTTCACTGAGGGGAAAGAGCATTTCCCGGAATGCCTCACGCGCCAGCATGGCAGATACCTCCCAAAAGGTTTGATTTTGTCAGTGAGTGTCTTAAACTTTGCCAGTATCGTTCGACGAAAAGTTTGATTTTGTCAGCACCGGAGTTTGCTTTTGAGATTGTGACACCGTGCCGGATACGGTACAATACAGGTACGATTTAGACACAAGCATACAATGAAATGCCAGCTGTGTCAAGTTTTTGTGCGTATTTTGGAAGATGTCAAAGAGAAGGAGAACAAGATCATGGCAAGAAAAGACTACGATCAATTTGCCGATGAGCTGATCGCGGCAGTCGGCGGCAAAGAGAACATTGTCAGTGTGACGAACTGCATGACCCGTCTGCGCTTTGTGCTGGCAGACGAGAGCATCGTCAAGGATGACGAGGTCAAAAAGATCAAAGGCGTGATGAGCGTTGTGCACGGTGCAGGACAGTACCAGATCCCCATCGGTACTTATGTCTCTGACCTGTGCCCCGTCGTCAAGGCAAAGCTGGGCCTGACGGAGGATGCCATGGCTGCCGGCAAGGCCAAGGCCGAAAGCATGCGTGTAGTCAAGAAGGACAGCTTCTTCAACAAGTTCTTCAAGGCCATTTCCGGCTGCATCCTGCCCATGATCGCACCCATGGCCGCCGGTGGTATCATCAAGGGCGTTCTGACCATCCTGACCACCTTCGGTGTGCTCACCAGTGACAACGGCATTTACCTGATCCTGTATGCAGCGGCCGATGCGTTGATGTACTTTATGCCCATCATCGTCGGTTTCTCGGCCGGCAAGGTCTTTGGCATGAATCCTTATACCGCTGCTGTCATCGGCGCAGCGATGCTGTACCCGAAGCTGGCTGCTTTCGTGGGCGCGGAGGAAACGCTTACCTTCTTCGGCCTCAAGGTCACGATGCTGGATTACTCCCAGACCCTGCTGCCCATCCTGCTGGCCGTCTTTGTGGCAAGCTGGATCGAAAAGGCTGCGAAAAAGATCATCCCGCAGATGCTGCAATTGATGTTCGTGCCGACTGTGGTGCTGGTCATCACGCTGCCGCTCACCCTGCTGGTGGTCGGCCCGGTCATGACAGGCGTTTCCAATGCTCTGGCTACCGGTGTCAACGCGCTGTACCATGCGGTGCCTGTGGTCTGCGGCGGTGTTCTGGGCGCGTTCTGGCAGCTGTTCGTCATGATGGGTGTCCATGCAGCCATGATCCCCATCATCCTCAACAACCTTACCACCCTGGGTTACTGCCCGGTCAACGCCATCTTGGGCCTGACCGTCTGGGCACTGGCTGGTGTGGCTCTGGGCTACGCACTCAAGGTGAAGGATGGTGAGACCCGCGCAACGGCATTCGGCACCATGGCTTCTGCTCTGTGCGGCATCACCGAGCCGGTCATCTATACCGTGGCCCTGACCAACTTCAAGCGGTTTATCTGCGCCTTCGTGGGTGGCGGCGTTGCCGGTGTCATCGGTGGTATCCTGGGCATCAAGTTCTACACCTGGGGCGGTGACGGCATCTTCCGTATCCCGTCCATGATCAACCCCGCAGGTCTGGATATCAGCTTCTGGGGCTTCCTGATCTGCGCAGCCATTGCCTTTGTGGTTTCTGCAATCGGCAGTTATGCTGTGACCAGCGCGGACGAAAAAGCGTAATATTTCCCGCATGGCACCTGCCTCTTGCAAAAGGGACGGGTGCTGTGCTATGTTCAGAGTGAGTGAAACGGAAGGAAAGGACCCGAGCATGAAAAGCGTTTGTGATGTCCTGCATGGACAGACCCCCAATGCTCTGTATCCCTTTTTGTGGGTGCATGGCGTAGAAAGTGAAGAAGAACTGCGCCGCGAGGTGCAGAAGATCCGCGAAAGCGGCATCGGCGGCTTCTGTGTGGAGGCCCGTCCGCACAAGGATTTCAACGGTCCGGGCTGGTTCCGGGATCTGGCCCTGCTGCTGGACGAAGCAAAGCGCACGGGTATGGAGATGTGGATCCTGGATGACAGCCACTTTCCCACCGGTTTTGCGGATGGTGCGGTCAAGCGGGAGCACCCGGAGCTGTGCAAAAAGTTTCTCTGCTGCAAAACGCTGGATTATGCCGGCCCGATGGAGAACATGACCGCTGTTCTTAAGTATGCCCTCCGCGACCCGCGTGACAAAATCCTGGCTGTGACCCTGAGCCGCAAAACCGCGTTTGAAACCATTGACCCGACTACTACCATCGACCTGACGGACAAAGTTTATACTTTTGAAGATGCCCATACGGGGGAGATCATGCTTTCCTCCATGGGCCAGCCGCTGCCCGGCAACCCCAAGGAAGGTCCCTGCGTGGCCGTGGATTTTGACCTGCCGGATGGACAGTGGACTCTGAACGTCATCACTGTCAGCTACAAGGGCGGCGAGAAACAGACGGAAGGCTATCTGAACCCGCTGGATTCGGCGGCGACCAAGGTACTGCTGGATACCGTCTATGAGCCGATCTATGCCCACTTTGGGGAGGAGTTTGGCAAAACGCTGCGCGGGTTCTTCTCGGATGAGCCGCGGCTTGGCAACATCCACGGGGCGGAGGATGCCGCCATCGGCCACAACAGCGCCATGAACCTGCCCTGGCGGGATGGCATGGAGAACCTGCTGGCCGGAAAGCTGGCCGGAACGGCTCTGACAGACCGTGCTGCCGGGAACATCCGTGCGTTGCTGCCGCTGTTGTTCCTGCGCAGCAGCGATGAGAGCGCTCATGTGGCACAGTATACCTATATGGATCTGGTCAGCCAGCTGTACAGCGACAACTTTGATGGTGTTCTGGCGGCCTGGTGCCATGCCCACCACTGCGAGCACATCGGCCATACCATCGAGGACAACAATGCCACGGCTCGTCTGGGCTATGGTGCGGGGCATTTCTACCGCGCCATGGCGCATCAGGATATGTCCGGTATCGATGTGGTCATCCAGCAACTGCTGCCCGGTATGGATGAGGGAATGTTCAAGGGCATGCACAGCCCCGGCTGGGACGGCGAGTTTTTTACCTATATGTTGGGCAAGCTGGGGGCAAGTCTGGCCCACTTGGACCCTGCCAAGAAAGGCCGTGCCATGTGTGAGCTGTTCGGTGCCTATGGCTGGGGCGAAGGCAACCGCCTGTGCAAGTGGCTGTCGGACTATATGCTGGTGCGCGGCATCAATCAGTTTGTGCCGCACGCCTTCAACGCGGCACCCTTCCCGGACCCGGACTGCCCGCCGCATTTCTATGCCCACGGCCATAATCCGCAATATCCGGAATTCCGGCAGGTAGCCAACTACCTCAACCGGATGTCCGCAGTGCTGTCTGGCACCCATGTGGCTCCGGTGGCGCTGCTGTATCAGGCCGAAGCCGAATGGAGCGGCGAGTTTATGCTCACCCAGAAACCAGCGGCCCGGCTGGCCCGCAATGGTATCGACTATGAGCTGGTGCCCTGTGAGGTGCTGAAAGCGGACACCGCGAAGGATGGTGCGCTGCACCTGAACGGCATGCAGTTCCGTGCGCTGGTCATCCCGTACGCCGAGGCTCTGCCTGCTGCACTGCTGGAGAATGTACAGCGCTATCTGGATGCTGGGGTCAAAGTTTATTTTGTGGGCGGTCTGCCCATTCGCTGCTGTGAAGGCGGTCCGGCACCGGTACTGGAACATGCGGTCGTCACCACGCTGGATGCGCTGGTGGAGACGCTTACGGCAGACAGTATCCCTGCGCTGCATCTGAGCGCAGCGGCACCATATCTGCGATACTACCACGCTCGGCAGGCAGACGGTGATGTCTACTTCTTCACGAATGAGGGCACGCAGCCGCTTTGCACCACTGTGACTGGTGCAAAGCCCGGTGCAGCCTTTGTATACGATGCCTTTGCCAACGTTGTGACGGCAGCACCGGATGCCTTTGCTCTGACACTGGCTCCTTATGAATCCCGCTGCATTCTGGTGCCGGATGACCCGACTGCATTGCAGGTGCAGGCGGTGGCGGCTCTGCCTGCCGGTGTTCCGGCGGACTGCATTCATTTGACAGCATGCACTGTTTCGCTGGCCGATGCCGACACTGGCTGCGCCGAATATGGTGCCCCGCTCCCGCTGGAAAAACTGCTCTCTCTGCACCGTCTGCCGGGCTGCATCGCGTTTGCAGGCCGGGCACGGTATGCATTCCGCTTTACGCTGAACGAAGCACAGGCCGCACGGCCCGCCGTGCTGGCCCTGACGGCACAGGAAGGTGCAATCGTCCGAGTGAACGGGACGGACTGCGGTGTACGGATCTGCCCTCCTTACCGCTATGCAATCTCCGGTTCCCTGCACACCGGGGAGAATTTGTTGGAAATCGAGGTGAACACCACCCTTGGCCGCCGGATGAATGATTTTCTGGGGCAGTATATGCCCACCGAGCCACAAGGCTTGAAGAGTGAAGTAACCATACAGCTGTTCTAAAAAACTATAATCAACGATGCCCTTTGTTACTGACAAGGGGCATCGCTTTGTTTTGTGCGCGTTGAAAAGCAACCTTAAAATGTCAAATTCTTCCCACAGATTTTTCAACAGGATATTGCGGAGCAACTAAGGTTTGACGCATACGATCGTTCTGATTTTTTTCGTAGAAAAGGATGCGTTTTCAGTTTGTCTCGTTATAATTTGGAAAAGGACTTCTTCGGGTCAGAAGCCAGACAGAAAAGGTGGAATTTGATGCTGTTCTTGTCGTTTCTGTTTCATAACACTTTCAGAATGCGACTAAAAAATGAGACAGGCCAGCCTCTTTTCGGGCCGTCTATCTCATTTTTTTGGAAAAACTGTTTTACAACAATCGCGCGATATCAGAGATGATCCAGAAAATCAGGAGAGATCCTCGCCATTGGAGGCGATGACTTTCTTATACCAGTAGAAGCTGTCCTTCTTCTCCCGGCTCAGGTCGCCGGTGCCGTCATCAAATTTGTTGACGTAGATAAAGCCATAGCGCTTTGCCATCTCACCTGTGGACGCAGACACCAGGTCGATGCAGCCCCAGGGGGTGTAACCCATCAGATCCACGCCGTCCTTCACGGCCTCGGCCATCTGCTCGATGTGCTGGCGCAGGTAGTCGATGCGGTAGCTGTCGTGGATCTTGCCGTCCTCGCTCTTCACATCGTAAGCGCCCAGGCCGTTTTCCACTACCATCATGGGCAGATGATAGCGATCGTAGATCTCGTTCAGGGTGTAGCGCAGGCCAATGGGGTCGATCTGCCAGCCCCAGTCGCTGGCTTTCAGGTAGGGGTTCTTCTTGCCGGTGGCGATATTACCGCCCACGTCCTCGGCGTCCTTGTGGGTGGTGACGCAGTTGGACATGTAGTAGCTGAAGGTGTAGAAGTCCACGGTGCCGGCCTTCAGGATGGCGGCATCCTCCGGCTCCTGATGGATGGTGATGTTGTGCTCGGCGAAGAAACGCTTCATATAATAGGGATACTCACCGCGCACATGCATATCGGAACAGAACCAGTTCATGATCTGCATCTGCTTCTGGTTGGCCACCACGTCGGCGGGGTCACAGGTCATGGGATAGCTGGTGATGAAGCAGATCATGCAGCCCATCTTGAACTGGGGGTAGTTGTCGTGGGCATACTTGACAGCCCTGGCGCTGGCCACGAACATGTTGTGCAGGGCCTGGAAGCGTGCCTGCTCGTCGTTTGGCACATCGGCGGTGGAACCCTCGTATCCCTGGATGGTGCCGGTGTTCAGGATGCCGCCCATGGGCATGGTGCCGGTGTTGATCTCGTTGAAGGTGAGCCAGTACTTGACTTTGTCCTTGTAGCGCTCGAAGATGGTTTTGCAGTAGTTCATGTAGAAGTCGATTAGCTCGCGGCTGGCCCAGCCGTTGTACCTTTCCACCAGAGCGTAGGGCAGCTCGTAGTGGCTGATGGTGACCAGCGGCTCGATGCCGTGCTTCTTGCAGCAGTCAAAAACGCGGTCGTAAAATTCCAGGCCCTTCTCGTTGGGCTCGCTCTCCATGCCAGTGGGGAAGATGCGGGTCCAGTTGATGGAGGTGCGGAAGGTCTTGAAGCCCATCTCCGCAAACAGAGCAATGTCCTCTTCGTAGTGGTGGTAGAAGTCGATGGCTTCATGACTGGGGTACAGGCGGTCCGGGTGGATGTGGGTGGTCACCCACTTCGGGCTGGTGTGGGAGCCGTTGGTACACATATCCGGTACGCTGGGGCCTTTGCCGTCCACGTCCCAGGCACCCTCGAACTGGTTGGCTGCACATGCACCGCCCCACAGGAAATCATCGCGGAAAACACTCATAATCTCTTATTCTCCTTCTTATCGATCAATCGTTTCTTGTTCTTGAAAGGCTCATCACTGTAATTAAGAAAATCAGTCGAGGAACTCCTCGTTCAGGGTCACGCCAAAGTCGCGGGCGATGGCGCGCAGGTCATCATCGGTGATGGTCTGACGGATGAGGCCGCCGCTCATGCTCAGCACCTTGACATAGATCTCGGCACTCTTCTCGATGGTGTGAGCCAGACCAAAGGCGATGTCAAAATCCGGGCCGGAAACGAACAGGCCGTGCTGTGCCCAAATGGCTGCCTGATATTTCTTCATCAGTTCGCTGGTGGCCATGGCGATGTCTGCACCGCCGGGCACCATCCAGGGGCAGACGCCCACACCTTCCGGGAAGACCACCGGGCACTCGGTGGCGCTCTGCCACAAAGCACGGGAGAAGTCGCGGTCGGTCAGGGGCAGAATGTAGGTCAGAGCGATGACATTGGTGGCATGGCAATGGTAGATGACGCGGTTTGCGCCGTTCGTGGCCGCCTTGCGGACGCTGTGGTTCATGAAGTGGCTGGGGAACTCGGAAGTGGGCTTTGCGCCGCCTTCCAGGCCCCAGACGATGCGCCAGCTGTCGCCCTTGTCGTTGATCTCCACGATGCCGATGCAGTGGATGGGGTCCGGCTCCACATTGCGGAAGAACTTGCCGGAACCGGTGGTGATGAAATACTCCCCGGCCAGGTTGTCGGCCTGCACGCCCATGTTGACCCATTCACCGGGCTGTGCATTGAAGAAGGGACGGCACTCGGCCACTTCCTCTTCCTTCATACGGTAGGTCAGGTTGCCGCCGTTGCGCTCGTGCCAGCCCTGCAGCCAGCCGTCGTTGCACATGCGGATGTAGCCCTTGACGATTGCAATATCCAGAATGCCCATGATAAAATACCTCTCTTTTCTCTCAGCTTATCGGGTGATGACGTCCACCGGAATATTGAAGATCTTTGCCACCTTCAGGATGGTATCGATGTGGCGGCCGGTGGCAGCAGCCATGTGATGGGTGGGGCCTGCCTCGCTCCAGCGGTTGCAGAACTCCCGTGCCCCGCAGGTAAAGCGGGTGCGCATGTTGGTGTCACCAAAGGTGAAGATTGGGCCAGGCTCGTTGACGCCCTCGGCCACCACGAACTTGAAGTGACCGTCCTTGTCCTGCGTGATGCCCAGATAGGTCACGGGGCCAAGGTGCGGATAGAACTGGGTCAGATAGCCGCCGCCGGTCTTGCCGTGGAACACCGGCACGATCTTCATGGTGGGCTTCTTCTCGGAAATGTCGGCATCGCCGGAACCGGAATGGCCGATGATGCAGATATCCTCGTCAAAGTCGATGGAGTACATCTCACTCAGCTGGCCGCAGCCTGCAATGGTCTTGAGGATGGACATGGCCATAGCCACCTTGATGTCACCCTCCACGGCACAGGCAACGCCCTGCTTGATAAGCATGGAGAAGGCCGGGATCAGCATGCTGTCCAGCACACCGGCCTTGCCCTTGGCAAAACCATCGTAATGCGACGCGATGAAGGCGATCTTCTCGTCCTTGACCCACTGCTCAAAGGCGACGACATACTTTGCCATCTCCCAGACCTTTTCCACCGTGCCGCCGCCTTCGATATCGAAGGTATTCAGGATATCCTCTGCCTTGGCACGGATGGCAGCTTCGTCGGTGATGTTGTCGGCGATGGCCCACATCTTTTCCCAGTCGAACTGCTTGGTATACAGCCACATCCGGTTGTAGAGATTCGTTTCGTCGATGTACAGGTCCATCATACCGGGATACGGGCGGCCGATCTGGGCCAGATTGGTGTCGCGGAAACGGCGGCGCACCTGAGCCGCACGGCACCAGTCCTCGATCTCGGCCTGCACCTGCAGGTCGCCGCCTTCTACCACACCGGTGATGACGGCATGACGCTTGCCGGCACGCTCCAGATCGGCCACCATCTCGCCCACGGCACCGCAGGCGTACAATTCACCCAGCCAGGTGGGCGTATCGGTGTTGGCGTAGTCCGGGGCTTTCTTCTTCTGGACGTTCACCAGCACGACCGGGACATCCAGATCCCGCACAGCAGGCAGCATGTTGTAGGAAGTGGCGTAGGTCAGCAGCTGCAGGATCACCAGGTCCACATCTGCAGCGCGGAACTTATCACCCGCCGCCATGGACAGCTCTTTGGTGGTGACGATGCCGCCGTCGATGACCTCCACGGTGTCCGGGATGGTCTTTTTGAAGGCAGCGTACTGCTGCTCAAATTCGGGCACGAGGGTCGGGAACTGAGGCAGGTAGGCACCCAGCGCAATGGCGAACACGCCAACGCGGGCTTTGGTTTCAACCAGCATAATTTGTCCTCCTTAGTGGATGTTCATCTGTATTTTCAGGTTGCCGATGGCGGTCGCCTCAATGGGCAGGGCCACGACCTGTTTTCCGGTATAATGGGCGGTCAGCTCGTTCAGGGTGGCATTCTTGGCGCCGCCGCCTGCAATGTAGAGCTTGTCCCAGTGCTGCCCGGTGACGGCTTCCATCTCACGGTAGGCTTCGCCGTAGCAGTACGCCAGCGAATGATAGATGCAGTTGATGAGGTCAGCGTCCGTGGCAGGCGGTGCACCGGTCTCAGCAAGGGCAGCTCTGATTTCCGCGCTCATATCCTGCGGAGCCGAGAAACGCGCATCGTTCACATCAAAAATGCGGGTGTAGGTGCTGGCCTTTGCCAGCTCCACCATCTCCGCAAAGGAGATGCCCAGCTGCTTCTGCACGCACTGGATGATCCACAAGCCCATGATGTTTTTCAGATAGCGGATGTAGCCCACGCCGCCTTCATTTGTGAAATTTGCTTTGCAGCTTTCTGGAGTGGTGACCGGCTGTGCCAGTTTGACACCCAACAGGCTCCAGGTGCCGGAAGAAAGGAACGGTGCCTCCCCCTGCTCCATCGGGATGCCCTCCACCGCGCTGGCAGTGTCGTGGGTGGCACACAGCACCACGTTGGTCTGCCCGCCCACCTCGGAGGCGATCTCCGGCTTCAGCGGACCCAGCACCGTGCCGGGTGCGGTCAGCGGCGGGAACATGGTTTCCGGCAAGCCCAGCGCAGAGAGGATCTCCGGGTCGTATTCTCTGATCTGGGCGTTGACAAGGCCGGTGGAGGTGGCGTTGGTGTACTCACGGGCCTTGACGCCGCAGAGTTTCCAGAGTAGATATTCCGGAATCATCAGGAAATCGTCTGCCTGCGCCAGCCGCCCGGCTTTTTTGTCCGCATACAGCTGATACACCGTGTTGAATGGCTGAAACTGGATGCCGGTGCGCTCGTAGAGCTTCTCAAACGGGAGGATGCCGTGCACCTCATCCAGAACGGCCTGTGTCCGGCCGTCGCGGTAAGCATAGACCGGATAAAGGGGCTGTTCCTTTTTCAAAAGTACGTAGTCCACCGCCCAGGTGTCGATGGACAGGCTTTTGATGGCGGGGTACTTTGCAAAAGCCGCTTTGATGCCCTGTTTCACGTTGGCAAACAGGCTGTCGATGTCCCATTCCAGGTGGCCGTCCACCCGCCGGACACTGTTCGGGAAGCGGTAGACTTCCTCGGTCTGCAAGGTCCCGTCCTCCATCCAGCCGATGATATGCCGCCCGGACGATGCGCCGATGTCGATGGCGAGAAATTTTTCGTGCATAGTGCGCCTCCTTCTGTCTCTTTCCGGTACCAGTATAGCGGCCCGGAAAGGCGGATTCCATCCGCAAAGGTGACGCATTCTTTGTGAAAAGTCCACTCTTGCATCACAGGGTAAAAGCCGCTATACTGGAAGCAGAAAGGCGGGAGAAAAATGCTGACTTACAACATGGATGTGACCCCGGAAAGCATCTGGAAGCGCACGACGCTCAGCGAAGCGGAGCGTGCACAGCCCTATTCCTGCACCGAGGCGGGGCTATTCTATGCACAACAGCGGTTCTCCACCGCCCGCACCGATAAAGAAAGCTATATCCTGTTCTACACCCTCCGGGGTGCCGGTCTCATCGAGCAGGATGGGAACCATGTCGTGCTGGAGACCGGGCAGGCACTGCTGCTCAACTGCCGCACGGCACAGAGCTACTGCACCGCACCGGGGCAGAGCTGCTGGCACCACTACTGGGTGCATCTGGACGGTGCCGGTGTTGCGGCCATGGAGCCGCTGCTTCTGCCGGACAAAAAACTGACCCCGGTCCAATTGACCGGGGTCAGGATGCAGGAATTGTTTGAACTTGTTCTGGAGCAGATGGAGCTTGGCACGGTGGACAGCATGGTGCAGACAGGTCTTGCCCTGCACGAGATGCTTGCCCTCTGTGCACAGAGCCTGTTTGCGCAGGCGGAGATGACCACCAACCGCCAGCTGATCCTGCAGGCGGCAGAGACCCTGCGCAAGAACTACCGGCAGGAACTTTCCCTTGCCGATCTGCTGTCAAGTGCGCACATGAGCAAGAGTTATTTTCTGCGCCTGTTCCGGCGGTACATGGGCACAACGCCGTACAATTATCTGGTCAACTTCCGCATCACACAGGCAAAAGAGCTGCTGGTGCTCACCGACCACAGCATCAGTGAGATCGCACAGGAAGCAGGCTTCGGGGATGCCAGTAACTTCTCCACCCGCTTTGCCAAGGCCACCGGCCAGAGCCCGATGCAGTATCGGAAGAGCACATTAAAGAGCAAAGAATCCAAGTAAAAACACAGCTTGCATTCCCTTGCAAAATATGGTATATACATTATACGAAGAACAGCCTTGAATAAACGTACATTCGTTCAATGATGTGTAAAAGTGAGGTGCTTTCCATGAATGCTGTGATCTACGCTCGCTATTCCAGTGACAACCAGCGTGAAGAATCCATTGAGGGCCAGATTCGGGAATGCACAGCATATGCTGAAAGAAACGGCATTACAGTGGTCAGGCACTATATCGACCGTGCACTTTCTGCCAAAACAGACAATCGACCGGATTTTCAACAGATGATTCGGGACAGCAATAAAAAGTTGTTTGAAATCGTTTTGGTTTGGAAATTTGACCGTTTCGCTCGGAATCGCTTTGACAGTGCAAACTACAAGATGATTCTGAAAAAGAACAATGTCCATCTGATATCGGTCATGGAGCCGATTGCAGAAGGCTCGCAGGGCATTCTGGTGGAGACGCTGCTGGAGGGTATGGCAGAATACTATTCGGCGGAACTTTCCGAAAAAGTCATTCGTGGCCAGACCGAAAATGCGCTGAAAGGCAAATGCACAGGCGGCACAGGAACGATTGGCTATAAAATCGACGCAGATAAGTTCTATCGCATCGACCCGCTGATTTCACCGCTTGTATTGGAGGCTTTTCAGCGGTACGACAACGGTGAAAAAATCGTTGAGATCATGAACTACCTCAACGAAAAAGGGGTTCGTAATATGCTGGGTGGAAAGCTGACGTGCAGCAGCATGAACACCATGTTAAAGAACCGCCGCTATATTGGAGAACTTTCTTTCCGGGATACCGTTGTCCCGGATGCAATTCCAGCCATCGTTCCCAAGGATTTGTTTGACCGTGTGCAAAAACGTATGGAGAAAAACAAACGTGCTCCGGCTCGCGGAAAGGCAGATGAGGAATATTTGTTGACCACAAAGCTGTTCTGCGGTAAGTGCGGGGCATTGATGTTCGGCGAGAGCGGAACAAGTGCTACCGGGCGAACCTACTATTATTATAAATGTGCCACTGCCAAAAAGAAGAAAGGCTGTAACAAGAAAACCGTACAGAAGGAGTGGTTGGAAAATCTGGTCGTTCAGGAGACGATGAAGCTGATTCAGGATGATGCAGTGATTGAACGAATCGTTCAGCTGGTCATGGATTTCCAAAATCAGGAGAATACCGCGATCCCTCTGCTGGAAAAACAGCTCCGGGAAGTGGACCGAAAACTAGACAACCTGATGAAAGCAATCGAGGAAGGCTTGTTCACACGGACGACCAAAGAGCGTTTGGATGCGCTGGAAGCGCAAAAGGATGAACTGACCGCCAAAATTGCTGACGAAAAGCTAAGAAAGCCTTCCTTTAATGCTGACTTCATCCGATTCTGGTTGATGAAATTCAGAAAGTTCGATGTATCGCAGCAAAAGCAGCGCAAGGCACTGATTGAGATCTTTGTGAACGCCATTTTCCTCTACGATGACAGAATGCTGATCACGTTCAATTATAAAGACGGCTCTCAAACCGTCCGCTTCGAGGATACTTTGGCTGCCGATGAATTGGCAGGAAATAGTTCGGATTTGTCCAGCTCTGCTCGATATGACAAAAAGCCACGATGAACCGTTTACAAATGCGGTTTCGTCGTGGCTTTATTTGTTGCCAGTCTCCTGAGATCCGGCTGGAAGATGCCTTATTTGTGCGTTACCGTCTCAAAAACTGCCCCTGCGCTAAAGGGCAAATGCGCACCCGGCAGCTTTCCGATTTTGTTCTTTTTTTATTTACAAACAGTACCTTGACACCGAAATATCCTTTTTGTAATCTTAAAGAGTATTCTGAATGTAAGTGAATGCCGTCCCGAATCAATACGGTTTTTTCGGGCAGGACGGCAGGAAGTTTCTCCAGCGAATGTCCTGGGGTGGTACCCTGCTGCCACAGGCAGTAGGGCGGGACCGAAGTTCCGGGCTGTTCGCAGAGAAAGCTTCCTGATGGCCTGCCAAGTGAACACAAGCTGACGGCAATGGGAAAGGAGCAACTACCAATGGATCATCTGCAGAACGTAATGGGATACTTCGACCAGCAGCAGCCGCTGTGCGCCGAACACGACCGCATCAGCAAGGACCTGTACAAGGAGTTTGGCGTTAAAGCGGGCCTGCGCGACGAAAACGGCAAGGGCGTGCTGGCAGGCCTGACCAATATCTCCGATATCCGCGCCTTCCAGTATGTGGATGGGGTGAAAAAGCCTGCCGACGGTCAGCTGCTCTACCGCGGCTACGACGTGAAAGACCTGATCCGCGGGTCGTCCGGCAGCCGCTTTGCCTTTGAGGAAGCGGGCTATCTGCTACTGTTCGGTGAGCTGCCCACGCAGGAAAAGCTGGAAGAGTTCTGCCGCGTGCTGGGCGAGTGCCGCACCATGCCCACCAACTTTACCCGTGATGTGATCATGAAGGCCCCCAGCCACGATATCATGAACTCCATGGCCCGCAGCGTGCTCACACTGGCATCCTACGACCCCAAGGCCGGTGATCTGGAAATTTCCAATGTGCTGCGCCAGAGCATCCAGCTGGCCGGCATCTTCCCCATGCTGGCCGTGTACAGCTACCATGCCTATAACCACTACGAAAAAGACGGCAGCATGTACATCCACCGGCCGGACCCGGAGCTTTCCACCGCAGAGAACTTTTTGCGGATGCTGCGCCCGGATATGAAGTACACCGAGCTGGAAGCCCGCGTGCTGGATGTGGCATTGCTGCTGCACGCCGAGCACGGCGGCGGCAACAACTCCACCTTTACCACCCGCGTGGTCACTTCGTCTGGCACCGATACCTACTCGGCCATGGCGGCTGCCCTGTGCTCCCTCAAAGGCCCGCGCCACGGCGGTGCCAACCTGATGGTGATGCAGATGATGCAGAACATCCGCGAAAACCTGCACGACACCGAGGACGATGAAGAGCTGGAAGCCTACCTGAAAAAGCTGCTGCACGGCGAAGCATTTGACCGCAAAGGCCTGATCTACGGCATGGGCCACGCGGTGTACTCCCTCAGTGACCCCCGTGAGGTAGTATTCAAGGGCTATGTGGAACAGCTGGCCCACGAGAAGGGCCGCGACAAGGACCTTGCCCTTTACAACAAGATCGAGCACATGGCCCCGCAGCTGATCGCGGAGGAGCGCAAAATTTTCAAGGGTGTCAGCCCCAATGTGGACTTCTACAGCGGCTTTGTGTACGATATGCTGGGCATCCCCATGGAGCTGTACACGCCGCTGTTCGCCGTGGCCCGCGTGATGGGCTGGAGCGCCCACCGCATTGAAGAGCTGCTCAGCGCAAACAAGATCATCCGCCCGGCTTACAAGAGCCTTGGCGGCACCCACGAATATATCCGCCGCAATGAGCGGGAATAACAGGGAGGATGCATGATGAGCGTGGAACTGAAACATCACCCGGAAGAATGGTTCTTCCTGCACAATTTTGATATCGACAAGGTGTTCAGCACCATCCAGCGGGCGGATTACCTGATCTTATATTACATCAAGATGCAGGCCGAACAGCACCCGGACAGTAAGGTTTATCTGGCTGACCTTGCTGCCGTGATGGGCCTGAAGGTGACAGAGCTTTCCAAGGCCGTTGAAAAGCTGCAGGACAAGGGCTTTGTGGCATGGAAGACCGACCGTGAAGCGGGCCGCACCTATGTGGAGCTTTCCAGCAAGGCTGTGGAGCTGATGGCGGAGGAGCGCGCGTTCATGCAGCGCTGTTACGCCCGCCTGCGTGCAGAGCTTGGCGACGAAGAACTGCATCGTGCAGTAAGCACCATGCAGAGCGTGACGGCCATCCTGAAGGATGAACGGGAACACAGCGGCGTATAAAAACAGCCTCAACGAAAAAATGAGATAGACTTCCCCGAAAGGGGTTGCCTATCTCATTTTTGTTGTAAACTGAGGTTCCCGGATCAACAAATAAATTCTACTGAAAAAAGCCAGAGCGGCTATTTTAAATCCTTTACCGGATCAGGTTCACAAACACCGGGCAGAGCACTGCGGTCAGCACACCGGCCACCGCAATGGAAAGGCCGCTCATGGCACCTTCCACCTCGCCCATCTGCAGAGCTTTGCTGGTGCCCACGGCATGGGCCGAAGTTCCGATGCCCACGCCCTTGGCGATGGGGTCGGTGATGTGGAACATCTTGCACACCGTCTCAGCCAGCAGCGCTCCCACGATGCCGGTAACAATGACGATCGCACCGGTCAGGGCAGCAATGCCGCCCAGCTCAGCGGCCACATCCATGCTGATGGCGGTGGTCACGGACTTGGGCAGCAGGGTGGCATACTGCTCACGGGTCAGGTCCAGCGCCAGTGCCAGCGCCAGTGCGCTGCCAAGGCTCACCAGCGTGCCCACCGAGATACCCGCAATGATGGCGGCGGCGTTCTCTTTCAGCAGGTCGATCTTTTCATACAGCGGAATGGCCAGTGCCACGGTGGCGGGCAGCAGCAGATAGTTCACCGGTGCCGCGCTGGCCTTGTAGTCTGCATACGGGATGCTGCACACCGACAGAAAAATGATCACAAAGATACTGCCCAGCAGCAGCGGGTTAAAAATGGCTTTGCCTGTCACCTTATTGATAAGGGTGCCCAGTGCAAACGCGGCCAGCGTAAGCAGAACGCCCCATGCTGCGGAGCCGGACAAAAAATCATTCAGCAGCTGCGTCATTGTCAGCCTCCTTTTTCTTGCGGCCGGTCAGGGCCTGCGTGGTCTTGCCTGCACTCACCATCACCAGCACAGTGACCGGGATAATGGCAACGAGGATGGGCAGCAGCATCTCGCCCATCTCTGCCCACAGTTCCATCACACCGGCGGCAGCGGGCACGAACAGCAGCGGAAAGATGCCTGTGAGATAGGTTCCAACCTCTTTCACATCGTCCAGCTTTACCAGCTTGAAGTTCAGCGCTGCCAGCAGCAGCACCAGACCGTAGACGCTGGCCGGGACCGGCAGCGGCAGCACTACATGAAGGATCTCGCCCAAAAAACAAAACGCAAGAATGCGCGCAAACTGAAAAATATATTTCGTAGTAAAGTTCCCCTTTCCTCGATCAAAAGCGTAAATGGACACATCAAGGGTAAAGTATACCGCAGGAGCCCCAATCCATCAACCGTGATTCTGGATAAGAAAAATTGCACATTTCGCCGAGAACTGTGCAAAAAAAGGCGCACCGGTTTTCCGGTGCGTCAAAAGACTATTCATTATAGATGAAATGGCACTTTGGATAGTTCGAACAGCCCCAAAATGTTTTTCCGGCTCCAGAACCCTGTCTGGCCACCCGAGGAACCAATCGTCCTCCGCATTGCGGACATGTCCATGTTCCATCTGGTTGGATAATGGGGTAGTGTTTTGCTCGAACCTCTTCTATATGTCTTGCTTTCTGTTCAACTGATGCGTCTGTAAACTTAAGAAGTAGTGCATAAAAAGCATTTATCTGTTCGTCAGTCAAACACCTACCAACGCTTCTTGCGTTCTCAGATAATTCTCCTAAAAGGTATCTATAATAAGTTACGCGATGCCGGTTGCTCACTAAATGTAAGTTCTTTATCTCACAGTTGTTGCCGAAGACCACATAAGAATAGTATGGAACTTCATTGTTCTGCAATAAGCTTTTCAAGCATCGTACGTGCGTTTCGTTTTGCCAAAGCGGGTTATAAAACTGATACTTTTCGGCTTGTCCGCTATGGTTTGGCAAACTTTGCGTCCAATACTTATGATTCTCACTGCCAAAAATCCAGCCGCTATAGTTTTTTGATTCAATCACATAGATACCCGATTCATGAATTAAGATTAAATCAACTTCTGTGGTTCCGCTATCTTTTAGCGGCAGATAACAGTTGGATATAATTGCTTTTTGCCCTTCAAGTTGTTCCAGTACATTGTAAATTTGCATTTCGCCTGCGTGTCCCTTGTCTTCTCCCCAAACAGCTGCAAGGATAGCAGCCACAAAGGCACCGAGGATGCATAGAGCAATCAATGAAATCATGGCAATTATAGTCCACTCGATTATTGTCATATCAGATCACATAATCATTCCCGGCCTGATCAGGCCGGGCGAGATCGGCCAGTGTGATATTGCCGAAATAATTGGAGATCAGATCGTCCAGCCCCTTCCACATCTCGTAGGTGCGGCAGTTTGCCATGCGGGAGCAGGGGGTCGCATTGGGGGTCAGGCAGCTCACCGGCGCAAGGCTGCCCTCGGTCAGCATCAGGATCTCGCCCACGGTGTACTGATCCGGGCTGCGGGTGAGCCGGTAGCCGCCGCCCTTGCCGCGCAAGCCCTCCAGAAAGCCGTTCTGCACCAGCACCTTGAGGATGTTTTCCAGATATTTTTCCGAGATCTCCTGCCGGGCAGCGATCTCCTTGAGAGGGACATATTTTTCAGACTGATGCTCGGAAAGGTCGATCATCACGCGCAGTGCATAGCGCCCTTTGGTGGACACGATCATAATAGTGTACTTCCTTTGTTGGTTATAGATTGAGTTGTTAACCTATTATACAACAGGGTAAATAATATTTCAATCCCACTTTTTTCAAAAAATCCATTGACAACCGCACAGAACGGGTCTATAATACCATCAAACCCACAAATGATGTTGGTATAAAGGTTTTAGAACCGGGTCGTCCAGCAGGGCACATGTGCCCATAACTGTATCAGGGAGGAAACTACAATGAGCAAGATTTATACTGCCGCAGATCAGCTGATCGGTCATACTCCGTTGCTGGAGCTGACCCACATTGAAAAGGAGCAGGAGCTGCCTGCCCACATCATTGCCAAGCTGGAATACTTCAATCCGGCCGGTTCTGTCAAGGATCGCATCGCCAAAAAGATGATCGATGATGCCGAGGAAAAGGGCCTGCTGAAGGAAGGTTCCGTGATCATTGAGCCTACCTCCGGCAATACTGGCATCGGTCTGGCCGCTGTGGCAGCCGCCAAGGGCTACCGCATCATCATCGTGATGCCCGAGACCATGAGCGTGGAGCGCCGCCAGCTGATGAAGGCTTACGGCGCAGAGCTGGTGCTGAGCGAGGGTGCCAAGGGCATGAAGGGTGCCATTGCCAAGGCCGACGAGCTGGCAAAGGAGATCCCGAATTCCTTCATCCCCGGCCAGTTCGTGAACCCGGCCAACCCTCAGGCCCACATCGAGACCACCGGCCCCGAGATCTGGGAGGACACCGACGGCAAGGTGGATATCTTTGTGGCAGGCGTGGGCACCGGCGGCACCGTGACCGGCGTGGGCCAGTACCTGAAGAGCAAGAACCCGAACGTCAAGGTGGTGGCTGTAGAGCCTGCTTCCTCTCCTGTGCTGAGCAAGGGCACCGCAGGCGCACACAGGATCCAGGGCATCGGCGCGGGCTTTGTGCCGGACGTACTGGACACCAAGGTGTATGACGAAATCATCGCCGTGGAGAACGACGATGCCTTTGCCACCGGCCGTCTGATCGGCCACAAGGAAGGCGTGCTGGTGGGTATCTCCTCCGGTGCTGCTGTTTATGCTGCCCTGCAGCTGGCAAAGCGCCCGGAGAATGCTGGTAAGAACATCGTGGTCCTGCTGCCCGATACCGGCGACCGCTACCTGTCCACCCCGCTGTTTGCAGACTGATCTTTCAAAAAGCTTGCTTCTCCCGTTCTGTGACTTCACAGGGCGGGAGTTTTTTGTTACAATATCCCTATCAAACACTTTGGAGATTTGCTCATGAATTACTATGCTGCCCCCATGGAGGGCCTGACCGACCGGGTGTGGCGGCAGGCACACCAGAAATGGTTCGGCCCTGCTGGCAATGCCGACCGCTACTATGCCCCTTTCATCTCCCCGCCGGAGAACCGGGTGCTCATTAAAAAGAAGATGGCCGAGCTTGCCCCTGCGGCAAACCCCGGCGCACCGGTGATCCCGCAGCTGCTGGCAAAGGACGGCGAACTTGCCGCATGGATGATCGGCGAGCTGCGCGGCCTTGGCTACACCGAGGTGAACCTGAACCTCGGCTGTCCTTCCGGCACCGTCACCGCCAAAGGCAAGGGTTCCGGGATGCTGCGCGACCCCGTCAAGCTGGACGCTTTTCTTGCCGCCGTATTTGCCAATGCGGAAGGGCCTATCTCGGTCAAGACCCGGCTGGGCGTGGAAAAGCCGGAAGAATTTGCTGCCATTCTGGACATCTATAACCGGTATCCCATCTGTGAGCTGACCATCCACCCGCGTGTGATGCGCCAGCTCTACCGCGGGCAGGCCGACCGTGCCGCTTTTGCTGCCTCCCTGCCCGGGTGCCGGATGCCCGTGTGCTACAACGGCGATGTGACCACCGCTGCGGACCTGCACACGTTGGAAGCGCAGTATCCGCAGCTGTCCGGCATCATGGTGGGGCGCGGCATCATTGCGGACCCGGCGCTCTTCCGTGAAGCACGCGGCGGCGCACCGGCCGCACGGGAAGAGCTGCGCGGATACCTTGACGACCTCTACCACGGATACTCCGAACTGTTCGGCAGCGCCGGGTGCGCGGTGAGCCGCATGAAGGGACACTGGTTCTACCTCATTCACAAGTTTGAGGGGGCCGAAAAGCTGGAAAAGCAGCTGCGCAAGGTGCGGGAACCGTGGGAATATGAGGTCGTCGTAAACCAGATCTTTACACTGCCGTTCCGGCCGTAACGGTTGGAATGGCCTCCGTTTCGCTCTGGCCATCTTCAGCGAAAATTTTATTTTATATAGTTGCAATTCAGAAAGATCTGCGGATTTTTCTGAATTGCGTTTTCACCGGAGGGGCTGTAACGGTAAACGGCATCTGCATTCTATTATGAAAAAGCCCCGCCATCATAGCGACGGCGGGGCATGAGCAGACAAGCGATATCAGACGTTCAGATAACTGCGCAGCATGGCCTGCAGCAGATCGTCACGATCCACCTTGCGGATCATGGAACGGGCATTTTTATAGGTCGTGATGTAGGTGGGGTCTTCGGACAGGATATAGCCCACCAGCTGATTGACCGGATTATAGCCTTTTTCCTTTAAAGCATCGTACACCTGCTGTACGATCTCATGGATCTCATAGTCCTTTTTGTCGTGGATCGAAAAAATAGCGGTCTCGCCACTCACGGAATACACCCCCTTAGGAAGAACTACATTCATTGTACACGAATTGCGAGGAAACTTCAAGCTAAACAGACCGGATTTGCACAGTTTGCATAAAATTTCCGGTCCTGATTTTGCAGGCTGACGGCCTGCACCGCCGCAAATGCGGCAGAAGGAGGGCCTTTATGCTGTATGGCATCGGCTGCGACCTGTGCGAGATCGCGCATCTGGAAAAAAGCCTTACCGGCGCACACGCTGCAGCCTTTATCCGCCGGGTGTACGGCGAGGCCGAACGCGCTGCGCTGAGCCTTGACGAACCACTGCCCGCCGGGCGCAGCGCCACCCACCGGCTTGCCAGCGCCGCAGCCAACTTTGCCGCCAAGGAAGCCTTTTTAAAGGCGGCAGGCACCGGCCTGCGGGAGCCGTTCTCCCTGTGTGAGATCGAGGCTGTCCGGCTGGAAAGCGGTGCACCTGCCTATCATTTTTCCGGCCAGACGGCGGAATGGATGCAGGCCCATGGCCTTGCCGCCCGGCTCTCTCTGAGCCACGAGGGCGGCATGGCGCTGGCCTTCTGCACACTGGAAACTCTGTAAGCCTTTGTGCATACAATGGAATATCCCCTGCGCTGCATAACCGGCGCGCAGCCGGCTCATACTGAGAGCAAACGAAGATGCGCCGGACGCATCACATAAGCGGGGCGCATCCTCCAAATGCAGGGAGGGAGATTCCATGGAGGTACACAGAGGAGAAGTTTTTTACGCAGATCTTTCGCCGGTGGTGGGGTCGGAGCAGGGCGGCGTGCGCCCGGTACTGATCGTGCAGAACGAGATCGGCAACCGGCACAGCCCTACCGTGATCGCTGCGGCCATTACATCCCGGCTGGACAAGGCCCGCCTGCCCACCCACATCAATATCCGGGCAGCGGATACCGGCCTTGCCAAGGACAGCGTGGTGCTGCTGGAGCAGATCCGCACGCTGGATAAGCACCGCCTGCGGGAGCGGGCCGGGCAGATCACGCCGGAAGATCAGAAACGTGTGGATCAGGCTTTGGATGTAAGCCTGGGGCTTACTTCATATTAAGGGGCTGTTGCAAAACAGCTCTTTGAAAAGATCATGCACAAAACCCGGAACCTTTTTTCGGCCAAAACGGCTCAAAAAGGTTCCGGGTTTCTGATTTTACGCTGTTTCTTTGTGCAAACCGCGATTGTTTTTTCATTTTCCAGCTTAATTTTTTTTGAAAAGGCGCGCGAAGGCTGGTTATTCCCGCCAGAAAATGCTATACTTTTCTGCAGAATGGTTGTGCTGTCGTGTGCAGCATATGCAGGTTTTATGATGATATCGGAGGGCTGATTATATGATCATCCAGAGCAAAAAAGTATGGATCGCCGACCAGTTCATTTCTGCCGCAGTCGAGCTGGAGCAGGGCAAGATCACCGGCATCTTCCCCTATGGTGAAAAGCAGGCCGATGTGGACTATGGCTCCAAGCGCATCGTGCCCGGTTTTATGGATATCCACTGCCATGGTGCCTACGAGTTCGACACCAACGACGCAAAGCCGGAGGGCCTGCGCTACTGGGCAAAGCATATCGTCTCTGAGGGTGTGACCAGCTTTCTGGCCACTACCGTCACCCAGAGCGTGGAGGTGCTGACCAACGCCGTGGCCAATGTGGCCGACGTGATGGAGGGCAGCTACGAAGGTGCCGAGATCCTTGGCATCCACTTTGAAGGCCCCTACCTCGATATGAAGTACAAGGGCGCACAGCCTCCGGAGTACATCGCAAAGCCCAGCGTGGAGCAGTTCAAGCACTACCAGCAGGCAGCACGCGGCCACATCCGCTATGTGACCCTTGCACCGGAACACGACGAAGGGTTTGCACTGACCCATTACCTGACCGAGCACGGCGTGGTGGTCAGCATCGGCCATAGTGCCGCCACCTATGAGCAGGCCGTGATGGCCTATGCCAACGGTGCCCGCTCCATGACCCACGTGTACAACGGCATGTCCCCCTTCGCCCACCGCGCCAACGGTCTGGTGGGCGCAGCCTACCGCATCCGCACCATGTACGGCGAGATCATCTGCGACGGCTGCCACTCCACCCCTGCTGCCCTGAACAACTACTTCATGAGCAAAGGCCCGGATTACGCCATCATGATCTCGGATGCACTGATGGCCAAGGGCACCCCCATTGGCAGCGAGTACATCTTTGGCGGCAACCATATCACCATCTACCCGGACGGCAGTGCCCATCTGGACAACGGCACGCTGGCCGGTTCCACTTTGAACATCAACAAGGGCCTGCGCATTCTGGTGGAGGAGGCCATGGTGCCCTTCAACTATGCACTGAACGCCTGCACCATCAACCCGGCACGCTGCCTGCATCTGGACGACCGCAAGGGTTCCATCCAGATCGGCAAGGATGCCGACCTTGTGGTGCTGGACGACAACTACGATGTGCTGCAGACCTACTGCATGGGCAAGGCCCAGCTGTAATTTCTGGCTGACGCGAACAAAGGATGTGGTAAACCCGTTATGATCCAGATCGCCTTCTGCGACGATGATCAAACAGTTCTGGACCAGCTCTCTGCCCTGCTGGAAAAATATCGCGCCCAGCGCTGTGTCCAGATCCAGTGCACAGCCTTTCACAGCCCGCTGGATCTGCTGGCCGAGATCGAAAAGGGCACCCGGTACGATATCCTGTTTCTGGATGTCATCATGCCGGCCGAAAACGGCATTACCGCCGCCAAGGAGATCCGGCAGTACGATAACGTCGTCAAGATCATCTTTCTCACTTCTTCCGCCGAGTTTGCAGTGGAATCCTATGTGGTGGGTGCCTACTTCTACCAGCTCAAGCCCATCTGGGAGGACAGCTTTTTCCGTCTGACGGATTCGGTGATCGCCGAGTGCCGCCGCGCCGACCAGCGCAGCCTGATCCTGCGCTGCAAGACCGGCATCTCCCGCATCGATCTGGACCAGCTGCTCTACTGTGAAGTGCTTGGCCGTACTGCTGGTCATTGCGCTGTTCCCGACAGGCGGCACCGCGCTGCAGAATGCCACCGAGCTGGTCGTCACCCTGCCGCTGCTGCTGGCACTGGTGCACTGGATCGCGCCTTCGGTGCGCGCGCTGTCGCACTCTTCGCTCAAGCTGCAGCTGCAGTTCGGCGTGGACGGCAGCGCAGGCTTTTACCACATTGAAAAGTCCGGCACTTTGCTCCGCCTGAAGGCCGAATAAAATCACAGTGCGCATTCGTTCCACCCTTAATACGCAAAACACCCCTCGGCTTCCGCAGCAGGAAACCGAGGGGTGTTTGTTATGCTTTATTTGTGTCGGGTCAAGCCCTTACGCCATTACTTGCGGGGATTCTTGATCGCAGCCTGGGCGGGCGATAAAATTGCAGAGTTCTCCTTTCCAGAAATATCATTTCACTTTCCGTTGCGCCCGTGGTTCTTTTTTGTAAGCCCCGCGTATGCGGGGAAAAGCGCCTTTGCGCACCGCCCATAGCATCAGCCGTAGGATCACCCCCGCGTATGCGGGGAAAAGAGACAAGACAGGCTGGACTACTACGTGCCCCAGGGATCACCCCCGCATGTGCGGGGAAAAGCCAAAGGTGATGAACTTGGTCTTAGTCAGACCAGGATCACCCCCGCATGTGCGGGGAAAAGGTGGCGATGGTAACGACCGCGGTCTCCACGCCAGGATCACCCCCGCATGTGCGGGGAAAAGAATTGCGGGTCGAAACTTGCTTTGCGGACAATGGGATCACCCCCGCATGTGCGGGGAAAAGTAATCTCTTTGTTTTCAGGAGAATAGAACCTAAGGATCACCCCCGCGTATGCGGGGAAAAGTTATACACGCCTTGTGTTATTGCGCCCAATGTGGGATCACCCCCGCGTATGCGGGGAAAAGACGTTTCTGGAGCCGAAAGGACAGACTAGACTAGGATCACCCCCGCGTATGCGGGGAAAAGGCTGCAATCTTGCGCGCGGTGTGCGTCCCGATAGGATCACCCCCGCGTATGCGGGGAAAAGCCGGCCCTAATTCTGCGCATAACGCGGCCTCAGGGATCACCCCCGCGTATGCGGGGAAAAGCGAATATCGGTCGTTCTTTCCTGCACGTCCGTGGGATCACCCCCGCGTATGCGGGGAAAAGCTCGGAGTTGTCAAGCTAATACCTCAGTTACCAGGATCACCCCCGCGTATGCGGGGAAAAGCAGGCGAGTACGGGAGCCAGACACACAGACCGCAGGATCACCCCCGCGTATGCGGGGAAAAGCCGGCCAGATCCAGAGCCAGACGCCGGAACTGGGGATCACCCCCGCGTATGCGGGGAAAAGATTCAACCAAAGATCCATGCTGGAACAGATGGGGGATCACCCCCGCGTATGCGGGGAAAAGAAGAATTTGCGTGCAAAGATGGTTCACAGGTGGGGATCACCCCCGCGTATGCGGGGAAAAGTAAAGTAATGAGCGGCGCAAAGGATAAGCGAATGGGATCACCCCCGCGTATGCGGGGAAAAGACTAAAAAGATCCCGTAGCACCGTGCCTCCTGTTGCTATTGTACCGCTGTTTCCTTCAGTTTGCAATAAACCTGTTGTATCAGACGGCAGTCCGGCAGGGCGCGATGCTCCACTTTTTCTGCCAGCTGAAAATGCTGTGCCAGCGTCACCAGCTTATAATTTGCGGTCCTTGTAAGGTTTCGGCGGGCAAGTTGTGCAAGGTCGATCTGGCGGTTGGTCGGTGCCGGAAAGCCATATCGTTTGCAGGTCATGCGCAGAAACTCCAAATCAAAGGCAATATTATGTCCCACCAGTGGGTCTTTGCCAATAAACAACAAAAAGCTATTCAGCGCTTCCCGTGGTTCTGTTCCCTGCTGCAATTCCGCAGCGCTGAGTCCTGTCAGGGCTGTGATCTCTGCCGGAACGTTTTCTTCCACGCAGACCAGCATGGTCAGCTCCTCCACCGATACACCGTCCCGGACCCGCAGCGCTCCATATTCGATGATGGAATCGGACGCGGCTTTCAGGCCGGTGGTTTCCAGATCGATCACGGTGTAATTGCCCGTGCTCGGCTTTGTTCTGCCCGCTTTCCGCGCCATTTGCTGCTGTGCCGCTTTGCTGAACCCGGGTTTCAGGTCGATTTGGTTTTGTTCGGCCTGCGGCAGCGGTCGTCGCATCAGTTTGATCCCGTCAAAGTCCACGGTTTCCCATGCGGTATTGTGGGTGCGAAAATCCATCCGCTGCTCTCCCGCCGTGGTAAACACCAGTGTTGCCTGTCCGTTTTTCAGGTTCTGACACACCCGCTCCCACAAGGCATCCCGCACGCGGCTGCTCACATTGCCTACATAAACGCCCGTGTTGATCTCGCACAACCATTTGGACAGATCCCCGCGCAGTTTTGGCGGGCAGTTCGTCATGGTGAGAACTACGATGTTTCATCACCCTCTTCTTCAAAATAATTGATGCCGTTGGCCACAGTGCCCACTTTGTTGTCCCACAGATAAACAGCTTCCGGCTCCTGTTCCCGCTCATCCGCATTCAGGAGCAGATACCGGATATCGTGCACCATGCGCTCCAAAATATGATGCTCTACCATGGCATCCCGCACCCGGCGGCGCACTACGGCCGGCAGGTCGTCCGGAGCCTGTGCCGCCACTTCAAAGGCGATGGGAATGGTCACCTCGGCCTTATACAGGTCGGCAATATCGTACACAAAGGAGCACTCGTGCCCCACATGAACAAAGCCAAGACCCGGGGCGCAGCCCAATGCCACGATCACCGCGTGCGCCAGACCGTACAAACAGGCGTGCCCGGCAGAAAGCGCCTGATTGACGGCATCTCCCGATGCAAAATCCTCCGGGCGGTACAGTCGGCCGCTCCACGGAACACCGGTATCCTTGGAAGCTTTGCGGTATACCTGCCGCACACGGCTGCCCTCGCGTCCCCGCAGCTGCTGCATCGTCAGCCGGGAGATATCTTCGTCCGGGAAACGGAGCTGATACATCTTGCGTACCACATCCAGGTGCTTGCGGGTGTTGCTGACAAGCTCTGCCTGCCGCAGCAACAGTTGCGAGTGGGTGGTCAGGGGACAACCATGGGCGTAATACCGCACACCGTGCTCACCTACCCAGACAGCACCCACGCCCGTGTCACCCATAAGTTCCATGGCACGGTGGGTCACCCGTGTACCCGGCCCCAGCAGCAGCACCGAGATGCCCGCCGCCGGGATCTGAACGATCCCTTTTTCGTCTGTAACGGTGATTGCGCCGTCCTGTCGGCCAAGGGTGCAGTGTTCCAGATACAGAAAGGTCATCCGGTCTTTCACCTGCGGCAGCGCCTGCAGGTCCGGCCGGATCATGCCCGGCATCTCGTCCATCTCAGTTTCCTCCGCGCATAACGGTCATCAGTCCAAGGCCATAGGCCTTGCCGCGCCCCATGCCCTGACACAGCAGTGCCCGGAACTGCTCTGCATCGGTCACCTGCAAAATGCCCTCATAGGTCACTGCCAACAGGGTCACCGGCCGGGTGCCGTGCTTGGCAAAGTGCTGCCACTGCACCCGGGTCACGGTAAATCCCTCCTCCCGCAGGGCAAAGCCGTGCTTTGCGGCGCGCTCCAACAGCCACTGCTTCTGGTACTGTGTCGTGCAATGTGCGGCTACAGTTCCCCGCGCTGCGGGGTTTTGGGGGTCTTTGCAGCTTTTGGTGGGGTTTGCGGTCAGCCGAAACTGCCAGCAGCTGCCCGGCTCCACCCGCTGCAAAAGCGGGTCGTAGCTGCGGGTCTCCGCAGCCGCTCCGGTGCCAAACTGCTCCACCACGCCGGACAGCTCTGGCGCATCCTCGCTGAGCAGCAGCAGATACAACCGCTCTCCCAGGCGATCCAACCGCCACAGTCTGCGGCGGCGCTCCCCTGCAAAAGCGCTTTCCACTGCGCCATGCAGTTTTTGCGGTGCCGACAGCGCAGCCATGGTGCTGCGGCGGGTGGGATCTAGTTCTACCCGTGATAAATACATTCTCTCGCCCCCTTTTTACAATTCCCGGAACGGATCGTGCTCCGTAGTCTCCGGGCTGTCCGGCACTTTCTGCCAAAGCTCCCGTACCGAGCGGTAGCCGTACTGCCGATGATGCGGGTCAAAGCTCACCGGCACATCCCGCTGCGGAGCCGTACCCGGCTCCAGCGGGTCGGCGTCCAACAAGATCCGGCTCTGCCGTCCCGGACACAGCGGCGGTTCCGCTTGCAGCACCTCCTGCAAGCTGCCCGGGCGTACTCCCAGACAGAGCGGCAGGGTAGGCGGGCAGCAGCGGCGGCCGAGATACAGCGGAAACACCGGGTGCAGCAGCGCCTGCTGCAGCTGCTGCAAAAGGGCGGCATCCTCGCTTTCAATACCGGCCAGAAACACGGCGTCCTGCAAATAATGGCGGTAGGTCACATAAGAGGTCTTTTCATCCTGCGTCTTTGCCGTGTGGTAGTCCACCAGCAGCTGCCCTTCCCGCTCCACGCGGACGCCGAACCGCAGCCCGGTCAATCGGAGCAGTGCTTCGCGCTCGTCCCGCCGCAGCCCAAGAGCTGCCGCCAAAAGGCCGATCACGCCGCTCTTGGTGGGTTCACGGCCCGTCTTGCGGGTCTCAAATTTGGAGTCCGCGCCCCACGCCTGTAAAGGCGCTGCCAGCCGAAGCAACAGCGTTGCCATTACCCCACCTCATTTCCGGCAAGTGCATCCCGGACAGCCTTTTCCAGTGCGTCCAGCATCGCCTTTGCCGTCTGCGCCGGAGCCAGTTCCTCCAGCCCGCTGCCCACGGTAAAGCTTTGAGCCGGGGCCTCGGCAAAGCTGCTGTACATCTGCTGCGCATACTGTGCCAGTGCCGCCTTGGAAGGCGCGGCATACCCCTGCGCACTGCGGGGCACGGCACGCTCGAATGCGCCGCACAGGTTCACCGGCTGATCCTCCCGCAGGGTCACATATACCGCATCCGGCAGAGTGCGGTTTGCAAAGGTGTTCTGCTTGCCGGTGGGCATGGAGAAGAGGAACGCCTCACCAAAGGCCTGCACCGTTTCCGCGGTCTGCGCTGCACCCAGCTGCCCGGCCAGCTCCATCACGTTCACTGTGGCATAGCGGTACAGGGTGGAGGAGTTGTACTCCACCGTGCCCAGATGGCCTGCACCGGCGTTGTCCTCTGCTTGACAGTCATCCACGGCGGTAAAGTAATCGTACTCGTTCTGCACAGCATGAGTGGAGATGCTGTGCGCCACCTGCGCAGCGGCGTCATAGTTCAGAGAAGGGTCATCTGCCACCATGCGGCCAAACAGCGCCATGTCCATCGAGGGCGCCGCTTTCAGGGCATCCCGATACTGCTTTTTATCCGCAGAGCCCTCCACAGCCAGCTCTGCCAATGCCTTTGCCTGCGCAGCGCTCATGAAGAACAGTGCCTTGGTGCCCTTATCGTCGCTCTTGATGCCCGCATTCTCCAGCGCTTTCTTTGCCAGCTTGTCTGCTGCATCCAGTTCCGGGGCCAGCACAAGGATCTGCTCCTTTACCAGTTCTGCGGCCTTTTTAGTGCGCTTGCCCACGTCCAGCTGAGCATTCTCCGCAAAGGCTGCGCGCATGGCATGCTTCCATGCCTGTGAGGAAACTCTGGCGCGGAGCACACCGCCGTACACTGCCGTTTTTGGGCTGCCGGTATCGTCCCGGTTGATGCAGCTGGGCGGGACGGTCTGCAAAATGTGGAAATCAACATACAGGCGCTTATTCATGATCAATTCTCCTTTTCTTTCTCATCCGGTGCAGGCTTCGGGTCGCGGTACAGGTCCTGTCCCCACCGCAGACGGACATTGGCGGGGGTCTGCGCATACCGCGGGTCGGTGCATTGCAATTCATACAGGTCTGCCGCAAGCTGCGGATAGTCCAGCGGGATGCCGCCATCCTTTGCCGCACTCAACAGCTGGATCATGCCCCGCAGATGGTGGCTGATCTCGGTGATTTCTTCTGCGGTGGCCAGCGCATTGAACCGCCGGAGCACACTGGCCTCGGTCCAGTCCTGTCCGGCACTGTTCCGCTCTGCCAGCTGCCGCACCGCACGCCCCAGCGTGTTGCCGGGGCAGTTCATAGGGCGGTCGTTCCCCTGCTGATGCATAGCATACAGGGTCAGGGCAAGGTAGACCGCCCACTCTGCCGCCGAGGGAGCACTGCGGCCCTGAAAGCTTTCCGGCATTTCCAGCAAAAAGCTTCCCCACAGTTCCGGCAGCTCGCCGGGTGCGTGGCCGATGCCCCGACGCAGCTTTGCCAGTTCTGCCCGCCGCTGGTTGTCCGGCAGAGCCTGAAGCCTGTGCAGCTGCTGCGCCGCATACATTTTGACGTCCTGTGTTTTCATACAATTCCCCCTTTATGGTTCTGTTTTGGGATAGATCTCCCAAAGCCTTGTGCGGAAACGATTATAGGCCTTTGGCGAGGTATACAGAATGGTGCGCTCGGTCTTTTTATCCTTATCCACCACAATGCGGTGTCCCTTCAGGGCGGCATTTCCGGCCTCCATCACCATCTGTTTTCCCAGCTTTTCCGCGATGTTTCGCGCCTGCGCCTGCCAGCGCAGCGCTGCCTCATCCGGGTCGTCCTGCTCCGGGTCGATCGCCTGCAGCCACTGCCGGAAAGGCTGATCCACTGCAAAGTAGAATTGTGCACGGGCGTCCTCCGTTACCTTTTGCTTATCCTTGAACCCTTTCACTTTATTGTAGTCCAATCCCCCGGCAAGCTTCAGTTCCACGCACAGTGTGCCAATGTTTTTGGCAGTTTCTTCACAGCGCTGTACTTCCCGGTTTATCCGCACCGTCCATTTTCGGCCAAGATCGTTTAGCGTAGCAAGTTGCATTTCCAACTGGTCAGTATACACATCCTTAACAGATGCTCCCTGATCGTCATATCGTATTCCGACCACACTAATCACGATCTGTTCTTTTTTGCTCAGAATTCGCAGACTTTGCAGCTTTTGATTCCATATCAGAACACCCGGTTTACGGCCCTCCGGGTCTAGCATGGCGGGAAGTTCTCGCCACAGCTGCTTTCCCATCTCATGCTGTTGCGGTTCATAGGTCACCTTTTCATTTTCCTTCGATGTTCTGCGCCAAAGAGTCATTTGCTCGCCAAACGCATTTTCGCTGTCCCAATAGTCTCCGCCCAACACCTCATACCCGACTACACCGGGCATTTCTTCTGAGCGTATCAGCAAAATGCGTCTGGATTGCAGGGTCAAAAGTTCTGCCTGATTTTTCGGCATCACAATCTCAACGCTCTGTTCCGTTCTGGCGTGCTCCCGCTCCCAGCAAGGCAGTTGCTTTTCCCGTAGAGCATCCTGCTCTGTCGAAAACGCCATATTCCGCAGCAGCGTTTCGTACAGATTTTTCCCCTTAACAGCCACAAACCCAATCTGCCCCAGCCAACCAACACCATGCCTTGGCTTATTGCCAGCCTTCGGGCGGCCGCCGCGTTCATCGTATCCATTTTGATAAATCAGCCATCGAGCTGCCTGTGCATAGGTGAGTACCGCACATTCTGCTTTTGAAATGTTCTGAAATAGCGGCGTTTTATTACCGCTTTCCGCTCGTTCCCCGTTCAACTTTTTTCCGTCAAACGCAATGCCATTGCTAAGGGTCGGCACCTGCCAAAAGGGGTGTGTCGGGTGAAACAGCCAGAAGCGGTCCTTCCACTGCTCCAGGTAGTCCCGGACAGGCTCTGCCGGGAAATGCCCAAGCTGCCACAGCTCGCTCCAGCGCTCCAGTGCATCATCGCTCTGTGCCAGCGGTTGGGGTTTTCCCTTTGCATCCACCCGGGAGAACACGGTGAACAGCACCGCCAGCAACAGCCGCAGCACGGCGGCATCCTGCGTGGGCATTTCGCCCGCCAGATCCACATAATCCTGCGCATGGAGCAGTGCGTCCGTCAAAGAAACTTCCTGCACCGTATTGTCTGGCCGACGAACCCGGACCCACGGCTCCGTCAACAGGTTAAATTCGATTTCCTTCATCCGTTTCCTCCTTTTGGTAATATAAGCCGTTTTCACGGTCATAACAAAGTTCCATGCCCGCAAGCCGGGCAGTCAGGTTTTCATCCAGCAGCAGGATCAGCTCTCCGTGCAGCAGCGGCGACAGCTGCCACGCCGCAAGGCGGCTGCGGTTATCCGCTTCCAACTCCCGGATGACCCTATCCACCTTCCACGCTTTGCCGAACACCGCCGGGAGCCGCAGCTTCTGCCGGGCAATCTTCAGTGCCGTTTCCGGCGGGGGCGGGCTGTCAGCAGCTACGGCGCTGCCACCCTCCTGCCACGGCAGAAAGTGGATGCTGCCGTCTGCCCGACACTGCATTATAAGCACCTCTACCGAGGGGTCGCCGTCCCGCACTGCTGCCCGCGCTGCCGGGTCGGAGCGGGCACCCTCGTTCTGCATCCAGTCGTCCAGCGTATTCAACTGCGCCAGCCGGTGCGTTTCCGGCTGCGGCACAAGGTACGCCTCGGCGCGCGCTTTCTTTTTCTCCTGCGTCTGCTCATATACGCAGCGCATTTCCTCCCCCTGCGCTCCACCGGGAGCTTCCCGCTCCCAGCCGTAGACCTGCTGCACCAGCGGAGAGATTTCCTCCGGCAGCCGGATGCTCCGGGGCAGAAACTTCCGGGTGCGCCAGAGCAGCCACTGTCCATATACCGCCTCGCTGCCCGCATCAAAGGCATCTTCCCCGGTGTCCAGCACCGCGCAGCAGGCCTGCTGCAATGGGGCGGGGCGGCTGCGGCGGTGACGGTGCAACCGTCCGATGCGCTGCAACAGCAGATCCATGGGGCAAAGCTCTGTAACAAGAACATCCAGATCAATGTCCAGCGACTGCTCCATCACCTGCGTGCCCACCACGATCAGGTCGTTCCGGCGCTCCGGTGCAGAGCCCTTGCCAATGCGTGCCATCAGCTGGTTTTCCCGCGCTGCGCGGTCCGGCATCAGGAACTGCGCATGGAACAGCTGCACCTCTTTGTCCGGCAGGCTTTCCCGCAGCAGCTGCGCGATCTTCTGCGCTTTTTTGACCGTGTTGACGATCACTCCCGCGCAGCCGCCCTCTGCCAGCTTCCGGCGCAGCAGCGCGGGTAACTCCGGCTCTGTGAGTGTGGTCAGCTGCACCGTTTTACCGGGTGCGTCTGGTGGGATGGCCGTCTGCTTTACCTCTGCGCCGTCCGTCCATGTCAGCAGCGGATAGCCGCAGCTGGTTTTCCATGGGGCGTCCGGGACAGCCTTTTTCTGCTGGTAAGCCTCGACCAGTTCCGCGCGCCGCCGGGCAGGCAGGGTGGCTGACAGCAGGATGACCGGCACCTTGTACCAACCCAGCCATTCCAGTGCGCGGTCCAGATAGCAGTTCATGTAGGTATCGTAGGCGTGGCACTCGTCAATAATGACCACCTTGCCCGCAAGCCCCAGATGCCGCAGCATAACGTGCTTCTGGGCAAGTGCCGCCAGCAGCAACTGATCCACTGTGCCAATCACAAAGTTTGCCAGCAGTGCCTGCTTGTTTCCCCGAAACCACTGGTGTACCTGCACCTGATGCGCTTCCTGCGCGTCCTCCTCCAACTGCACCCCGCGCCCCTGCAGCCGCAGATAGCACTCGTTCAGTTCTGCCATGCCGTGTGCCAGCTTTATAGCCTGCGGCAGCGTCTCCTCAGACTGTGTGTCTGCCCAGCCAAGCAGCCGGGGAAAGATGCCGTTTGCCGTGGCCTGTGTGGGCAGCCCGAAAAAGACACCACCCAGCCTGAACCGGCTGGCCATGACCTCCGCAGCGGCCAGCGCCGCCTCGGTTTTACCCACGCCCATCTGTGCTTCCAAAATCAGGATGCCCGGTTCCGCTGCGGTATCCACAGCCTCCAGAACAGCCCTCTGCACCGCATTGGGCGCAAAGCCGAACCGCACCGCAAACTCCTGCGGGTCTGCGATGCCCGGCTGTGCCTCCCACGGGAAGGGCAGCGCCAGCTTTTCCCAAGCCCTGTCCACCCGCGCCGGGTAATCCTCCATGCTGCCCAACTCCTCTACCGGGATCAGGGGAAAGTATTCCGTATTGCTGGCGATCCAGTCTGCCATGATCAGAAGCCCGGTCAGAAGCACTTCCTCCTGCGGATTCAGATCATCCAACTCCGCTGTGTCGTCAAAGCCACAGTCCTGCAAAACAGTCATAAGCAGTTCTGTCCAGAAGTCCTCCCAGACCTTTTTCTGTCCCTTGGGGTAGTAGTTGCTCTCCCAACCCTCTAACTGATCATCGACCGCCGCGCAGCTCTGTGGCTTGCCGTGGTGCGCCCCCACAATGGAGGCGATCCCGCCGGGGCAGTCATCCCACAGCAGGACTGCCTCGCCCGCCCGGGCATGCGGCGACTCCCGGCGGTTCTGTTCAGGACAGTCCAGCGGCGTCAACGTTTCCAGCCGCTGCCGCGCCTCCGGCAGGGTGCGCAGAATATTTGCCTGAAAGGCTACCGTAGCCTTGCCTATATCATGGATTCCACCCAAAAACCGGGCATGCGCGAGCAACGCTTCCTCGCGCTCAAAGCCCATGGCTCGTTTTACGCTTTCGGGGAGCCACTGCCGGACTAGCCGCTCCATGATGCCCGCCGTATCCCACAGATGCATCCAGAGCGGCAGCCACAGGCTGGTATTTTCCGGGTCCGTTTTACCGGCCAAAAGCCTTGTTTTATTCAACGTCCTTCGCATTTTTGCTCCTTTTCCGGTGTGTGCCTTTCATGTACCGAGCATAACAGATAATGTGTACTATAATCCGTACTTTTTGTATTTTATCTCCGCAAATGAAAAAAGCGGCACACCGGGTCGTGCCTCATCAAAACGAAGTGTCCTCGCAAGGTAAAGAAACCTGCTATTTATAGCCCGGTTCCGTTTTCTGTTTCAAAGATACGCTTCTGCCCTTCTGCTGTCAATGACTCTGCGCCAATTCATCAAAGCTACAAAAAACGATTTCTTTTTTGTATAAAAAGCCGCCCCGGCTTCCATTGCGGAAACCGGGGCGGTTCGTTTGTTTTATTGGTGCTTTTTCAAGCCCTTACGCAATCACTTGCGGGGATTCTTGATCGCAGCCTGAACGGGTGCCAAAATTACAGAGCGTTCGCACGTACTCACATCTGGTACAGTGCCACCATCAGCGGCATCGTGACGATACACAGCAGGGTCGTTACCACATTGATAGCGCTGGCGTAGTCTGCATCTTTGCCGTACACCTGCGCCATCTGGGTCAGTGTGG
>OWIE01000094.1_pt1 | contig 37456 bp, 48 predicted proteins | sample 1733001 | NCBI WGS metagenome assembly OWIE01 (sample SAMN05065778, study PRJEB22554) | human gut metagenome | biome: ENVO:2100002; feature: ENVO:00000062; material: ENVO:00002003 | host: Homo sapiens | place: USA | reverse complement strand
TCTACACTTATGCGATCGTCGGCAGCGTCAGATGTGTATAAGAGACAGAAAATATGCTTTTCCAATGGTCTCACCTCCCGCGCTGTATCTCAACCGAAAAAACCTCCCCAGATTAAAATCCCTATCTGTATTCCTGCTGCAAGTAAGCCTGTAAAAAAATTATATCTTTCACCTTTAAATTCCCCATGTTTGGCCAAGTCAATACCCAGGCTCAATATTATTAATCCCAGATAAATCATTTGCGGTAATCTCATATACTTTTCCCCCTCCAGCTCCTGCATATTTCATAATGTTCTTTACTGCTTGCACGCCGTCCTTTTATCATAGTCACCCTCCTCATAAATAGTTCTTCCCAAATTCCTTTCTAAAGTCAATTTCCGGATAGATTAAATGAAATGCCTGTTTTCCCTCCTGCTGCACCAGGCGCATCATGTCATGGTTCTGATGTACAGCTTCCGGGCCCTCCCTGTGATGTTCCAGGCATAAGTACACTTTCAGACCATACTCCTCTGATTTTTTCCGGTTTGCACCGCCAAAAATATGATGCGCCTCCAGATAAGGATATTTCTTGCAATCACCATACAGTTTCATGCAGAGAAAGCATGTTCTGTTTTCCTTGTTATGCAGAATGCTGTCCGGATGCTTCATTCTTTTCTTTGTTCGTTTTTGTTTCGGAAACATTAATTCTCCCATTCCATCCAGTCCTTTCTTCTGGTTTTTTCATAACTTCTTTCCTATACCACTGATGGAAGTTCTTTCTCCAATCATCTACCTGGTACTGTAATACTGTTATTCCCCAGAGTTTTCTATCCACATATCCCAAATCATTCATATGTTCTATATCGTCCATGGTCCCCTCCTCAATTAAACGGCAGTTCTTCGTCGATTCCATCCGGAAGATTCATGATCTACAGCCAGGGTGTACCTGGCTATTGCCATAGAGTTCCTGCGGTGTATCTTGCGTCTGGATCACGGGTTAATCGGCCCATTAATATCGCTTTATTCATTCCTGCTGCCTCCTGATTCTCCCAAATGTATACCCCACAACCCTTATCGCTCTGGATGTCCCTGGATCTGCATCCGTTTCCAGCAGACCCTCCTGCATCAGATCTTCTATGTGTCTCCTCACTGTCGTAGCCGATATTCCTACATTATCCGCAATTTCTCCATTACTCGGAGCATATCCATGCTTTCTGATGTACTTGATAATGTACAGGTATATTTCCTTTCGGTTCTCCTGTCCCTCTCTCCAATTCCCGCTCATATTTTAAATGCCTCCTATACCCATACTCCTAAAAGACAGGGCACATCTTCCGTTCCACGCTGAAAGAAAATCATGCCTGTATGCCGGTGTATGTCCTTTCCCAGTTCTTCTGCTGTATCCGCGACCATTATCGTGTCAGTCGGTTTGTCCAAATCCCAGATCCTGGCTACTACCTTATTGGGAAAATCCGAAGGATGGTCATATATGGCTATCATGGGATGCCTTATTCCGTCCAAATCTACTTCAGCAATACTATTCACTATCTTCGTCCTAATCATCTTTTCTCCTCTTTCCCCGTGTACATCCGTCCCACGGTTCATCTTGTTTTCTTCATTCTTCATCTTCTTCCCTTCCTTCCACATCCACTTCTTTCAATAACCAGTATTCCAAGGCCGTCTGGCTGTTTAAGATTTCCGGCCGAAGATTCTTGTAAATATACTCTGCGGTACCGTAAGCTGTCAGGGTATCCAGATAATCCTTTCTGGTCATATACTGTTCTGCCTGTACTTCCGGCGGGTTCATAGCCTCGGCAATATCCTGCTGCCCCTCATCCCTTTCGCATCTAGTATTTATGCGGGTTTCCGGCATTTCATGGGGATTTTCTTGCGCTGGCGCAACTTCTGATTCTTCATTTTGTATTTCCCCCGTGAAAACCGTATCCGCTTTTGTTTGGATATCTGAATTTTCTGTCTGTAATTCTTGTGTTTTTCCGGCCTCCTGTTGCCGGTCCGCTATATCCTCATGATCCGGCTCACTTCTAGGATTTATGCGCGTTTCCGGGTTTTGCGCCGGCGCAACTGGGGCCGTTTCCGGGTAATCATCCGGTATGGCCATCTGGCCCGGTATTTGTGGCTCTTCTTCCGGTAGTTCTTCCCCAAAGATTTCTCTTGTCTGAAAGAAGAAATCTGCCCATGACATATCTTCTGGTTTGGGCTGTCCAAACTTCTTGATCTTCAAGCCCTCACTCGGGCCGTACATCATCAGGAAGTATATCCCCTTGCGATATGACAGATTTCCGCTTGGATTAATCTGCTCTACCATTTCTTCCACATCACCTGTGGCAAACGCCTCGCTTGCATATAAGTTTTTAAGTTTTCCGGGATTGTCCTGGAAAAATGACTGTATCAATTCCTGTAAATCTCCTGATTCTCCCGGCTCCTGGGCATTGAACTGTTTCAGCTCTCTTATCGTTTCCCGGGTTGTCCCCGGGCGGATCATCTCTAAATCTCCATCCGGCAGTGTCAGCATTTCTGCCAGCTTACTGCTGCCAATCCCGGCAAATTCTGGCCGGAGACGTTCGGAGTATCCATCTATGGAATATTTCGCATTGATCGCCATAAATCTCGATACCGTAGATGGGGACAGGCCGTATTCCTTGCTGGCAAAATCCGCTATTGTCTCATAACCATCCTTCTGGTATAACTGCTGCTCCTCTATTTTTCTGAGTGTGTAGCCGATTCGCACAAAGCTCTCGGCCACTCCGTTTAAGTCCCTTTTTAACTGCTCTTTCATGCTCAGCCAGTCATCCAGGGTTAACTGTACATAATCCATGGTATTCCTCCTTTACGCTATCGCCGCCGCCCGGATCCGTACCGTCACCTGCTGCCGCTTTATACTTCGTTTAAATTTATCCAATACTCTGCTAATGGCTTTCTGATCTGGTTTCCGGTCATACTCTGCATAATACTGCAGTATCGTGTCATCCTTCATGTCGATTTCTATGGTGTAGTATGGCTTTTCCGGATTTTCTTTTTTCCTCAAGAATAATATCCAGGTTTTCCCTTCTGCCATGTTCTCCATGTAATGATCACTACTTCCTACACAATGATGCAGTGTGCGGCCCTCTGTAACTAATTCCTCACAGCTCCCCGCCGGAATGATCATATAATTATCATCCTCCCAGTAATATCTCTTTGCCACCGGTAACTGTTTTTCTATCTTCTTATTTAGTCCTGCATACTTTTTCTTTTCCTTTTTCAGCCTTTCTTCATCTTTCCTGGCATTTATGAGTTCTACTAACTGGTCATGGCGGGTTTTGAGGTCTTTTGGCAATCTCACAATGTCGTCTGATGTGTCCATTCCCTCGTCCCTGGCCATCCTGAGATAGTCCTTCCAAATCTGGGCTAGTGTTTGTGGGTTGATCCTCTGCTTTTTCATGTAATTCACCATACGGTTTACGCTTCCCAGCTCTTTGAGGATTTCTTCACAGTTACTCTTTGACACATTTTTTACCGTTAGATATTCCAGAGATTCCTGAGATATCTTGATTCTCTGCCCTGTGCCTTCTCTCTCCTTCTCATACTGCATCCATTCCAGAGTATTGAATCCTCCGTTGAGTCGTTTCATCCGGCTTACCCTGTTCCCGTCAAGCCTCAGAAGTTCCTTCAAATTTTCTGCGTTCCGGCATATGGCATTTGGCTCTCCCCACCAGCCGTATTTCCTCACAATATCTGCCACCAGCCTGCTCAGACCTGTTTTTGTCAGGTATTCCAACCACGGACGTTGCTGGAATGTAGTGATAAATTTATTTACCTCCAGCTTTTCTTTTTTCTTGGCCAACAGGTCCAGTCCGCTGTTCTGTAGTTTCCCATATGGCAGCACCTCATCCAGATTGCCCGGATACAGGTAGGATGGCATGAATCTTTTATTGAGTTGATTCTTATCCCACCAATCCTGTGAGAACTCATCCGCATCTGACTCGGTACCATAGTATACCTTTCCCCAGCACTCTCCTTTGGGGATGATGGCCCGTGCCTCCTCGTAAAGCTGAACCTCTTTTGTCTCCCCGGCTTTCCATGTGCACACCGCCCGGAACTGCCGCTCTACCCATTCCTCTCCGCACGCCTGCAAGAGTATCACCGGGGCTTTTGCTGTCTGTTCCTGCTTCCTGCTGTACGCTTTCACAGATGCGCCGCACTTTGGGCAGGTGGTCATCTCTCCGTGTTTCCAGCCTTTCTTTTTCCAGCTCTGCTCTCCGCAAGCTGTACAGCTGTACTCCGTACGTTTCTTGCCTTTTTTTGAAAAAGAGATAATTCCCCGGTAAAATCTCCTGCTGCACCCAGTCCTCCATTGCATCCGGCACGCATGGTATTTTCCCCATTATTTCATCAATCCGCTTACATTTCCTCTGGTAGGCTCTTTCGTATTTCAACTGATTGCATCCGACTTCAAAATTGATCACATTGTAGGTTCCCAGATATCCCAGTGCAGTCTGTTTATCCTCCTTTGATACAAATTCCCAGTTATCTCCGTAGTAATATCCATCCCCTTTTATTGTTTCTAAGTTTTGGCATACTCTGGCCACATTGTTTATCATGCAGGAGTACCACTTCCCATCCGCAAAAGCGGCGTGAGTTTTTTCTTCTTTATCCGCGAAGTACCTGCCTCTTAACTTACCCATATAAAACAGATCCATATTTAAGATCTCTTTGCCATCAAAGTTTACTATTTGGCTGACAGCCTGAACTTTCTCACTGATCTGCTCCGGGGCCTGGCAAGGCGGTGTACCCTTCATGATCGCCGTTCTTTTCATTTCCTTTCACCTCCCATGTAATATTCCCGGATGATCTTCTTTGCCCGGCCCATCCCTGGGATTCCCATGGTGACAACTTGTTTATTTGAGCCTTTTCCCGCTTTTGGCATGGGTATTTTCCCAGAGAATATCCCGGTTTGCTCAACGATATCCTTATCAATCTCATAACTGTTTTTAAAAGACCATGACAGCAGGGCTGCGATACAGCCTTTCAGGCTCTTTCCCTTTTTTCGTACATAAGCAGCCATAAGTTCATCTTTTATGCACTGTCCTATGATGTACTGCACCCAATCCTCCAAAATCTCCTTGGGTTTCAGTTCCTCTGCCTCTGCTTCTATCTTGCCGACTGCTGCCGTCACTGTATCACAGAGTGCCGGCAGCTCCCCCTGAAGGTACATCTCAACCACCTCTTCCTGAATCCCGTTCTCTTTGGCCATGACTTTTATATTCTCTAAATCCCCCTCATTAAAGAGATTTTCTGCCAGCTCATTTATTTCGGCAGATGAATTAAATTCTCCAAATTTATCAAACATTCATATCTCTCCTTTCCATTTCGGTTTTCAGCCATCCGGAATAGGCATGGCTACCATGTTCTGTTACTGTCATCTGACCTTTCAGCAGATTCCAGATTGTTTCCCACTCTTCCCGATTTGCCACCGGCTTTCCTTTTCCGGTAAGGAATCCACCTGCTGCCCACTTGTTCAGGTTGTTATCCACCATATTGAGTACAAACTCATTGCCAGAGTGAATATGTATTTCGCAGGGCTGCTTGATCCTGACAAGGGCTTCTGCCAGCGCTATAAGGACGGACTGGTTGTAAGTGCCCTCAGTCTGCCCAAATCCCTCTCTTGTCACTGGACGGCCGCGAAGGTCACATTCCAGGACATATCCGTATTTACGGACATGTGGCCTGGGAGATGTACTGTCTGTCTCTATATAAATATCTACCCGCCGCATCTTATCCGCCCTCCTTGATCAATGTGTAATACAGGAACTCGTATCCGTCCTCGGTGAATCCTTCTCGTAAGCTATCCTTATCCAGGTACCATCCTTCTGGAACCTTTATCTCCCGTGAAAATTTATTGCCTTTCATTTTCTTCGTTGTTGGCTTTGGCCGGATCAGGTTTCTACTACAGTTGTACGCCTTCTTCTGGATCTGCCCATCCGTTCCTTTGGTCTTCTGGCTGTATTTGATAAAATATCCTGCCAGTTTGCGGTACTGGCCTGAATCATCCAAAGGTTTGGCACCAACCCATCCATATTTCCAAAGGTCCTTTATCTTTCTAATGTCAATGGAATTTACGACCATATGGATATGAGTGCCGCCACGGTTCCCGACTTCGGCAGTTTCTACATACTTAAATTGCTTCCCTTCTGCCTTATAAATCTTCCTAAGGTCGTCCAGCAGCTTCTTCCTGTGCTTTTTCAATCCATCTCCATCAGGTCGCAGTTCCTTATGATATGAGAAGGTCAGATACCAACTGTCTTTGTCAAAATTGGCGTTCAATATTCTGGTCAGCTTCTTTTCCAAGTGGCGATCATTTATCTTTCGCTGCTGTTCTGAAGTTTTATTCCTTTTTGGCTGTCTCTTCCGCCCTTTCGGCTGCTGCCAGTATGTATAATACTTTGCTACTTCCTTTGTCCTGCCTGCCCTGCATGTCATTTTCATGTATGGCATATTATTCTCTCCTAAGTCTTAAGATAATAAACTTATCAAGTCTAAAGCGGGGAATCCCCCGCATTTTTTCGTTGCCATTTTGTGCCATACATGCTATAATAAATAAGACAATATTGTTTTAACAAATATGGCTTGTCCGGAAGTTTCGCACACTTCCGGACATTTTATTTTACTTTTTTAAATTTTGTGATCATATCTCTTTGGTGGTGATAGCGCCTGGTTGCGACAAAATCCCCTTTGCCACCATGACTGCCCCAAAACTGATCTACCAGCGGTAGGCACTCTATGGTGAGGCTTGTTATCCCATGACGATCCTTTACCGCCTGGATCTGTCTGAATATCGACTCCATCTCTTCCGCCAATTGTTCAAATTCAGTCATCCAGCATATACACCTCATTTGTGTCTTTATCATAGATAAGGACGGCCGTATCTCCGTTCTTATCCGTAATCTTTGCTGTGTTTCCTTCAACCAGCACCTTTACACTTCCGGGGTAAAAGTTTGTGTCAATCCATCTCCTGATCACAAATTCTGCTATTGTTTTTGCCATTGACGTTCCTCCAGTCTTATCCTATAATAAGGACGTAATGTTATTTTTGTGCCCCTGATTGCTTGCCGGAGCCAGGGGCTTTTCCAGTGCAAAGCGTAAAGCGATATGAAAATTCCGAATCGGTGTCCGTGTTGCTGATTTCCACCTTGAAACCACAATCGCTTTCGCTTGCGCATCTAAAATGTGTACCCGTGTCATCGTCAATCTACACGGCATGACCAGTTGTCTCTGTTCCCAATGCTATAGTAACAATGTCAAGAGCATTGTTTTTAGCGATCAGCTCCAACGCTCTTAAATGCGGGGCCATTTCTTTACATATTTCTATCCATTTTTCTTTTGTCATGATTTCTCCTCCTCCTTATCTTTTTTCTAATTTCCCACACTCACCTACGCGGTGGAACTGATTTGCGAAGTCAAGTATCGCATTGCGGGCCGCTATATACTCTGGGTCATCACAATCCAGCTTGCAAAAGTGGTATGCCAATTGCACGGCAATACGCTTGCACACCTTGACTGCAAGACTTCCGCACCACAATGGCCAGCAAGAGTAGTCCAGGTTGGCACTTCTCAGGTCGGCTCCTCTCAGGTTGGCTCTTCTCAGGTTGGCACTTCTCAGGTCGGCATCACTCAGGTTGGCATCACTCAGGTCGGCTCCGCTCAGGTCGGCTCTTGCACCACCCTCTTCGCCATTTATCCATTTTTTATGCGCGTCTAATATTTCTTGCAATTCCTCTTGTTTCATTTCTGCAACTCCTCTCTTTTTCTTCTTTTTTGGTAATCCCTGGCAACCTCAAAAGCCACCACCAGCAAGATAAAAATAACTATGTAGCACATAACTGCCTGCGGTGCGTCCCGTGGCTGCCACCATCCAGTTAATGCGGCAAGGGCAGTGCACAGGGCAGCATCTTTTATTGTGGTATAGTGCATTACATCACGCACCCCCTTTGCCTTGCCAGATCGGCCGCCCGGTTCTGTCGGATGAGGTATTTCTGGAGCTCATCCGTGTCAAACAAAGTTGGGCTTGTCTTGTTATTGGGATTGACCTTATATGCTACTCTTTGGCCTTTTTCATGGCTGATTCTGCGCAGCATTTTCTCCGGGAATCCCATCTGGACTAATTCCTTTTGATACATGATTTTCTTTGGAAATTCCATTGTTATGCCTCCTCTTGTTTTCTTACACTCTCCTGTCTATAATGTACTTACAGGCGTTGCAGCGCCGAGTACGAAAGAAAGGAGAATAACATGGCTGTATACATGATTACTTATGACCTTAATAGTAAGGGTCAGAATTATGAGGATGTTATCCAATCCATTAAAGATGCTTCCACTGGCGCTTGGTGTTCTTATTGGAAATCTTCATACCTTATAAAATCAAACCTTACTGTTCAACAGGTATCTGACAAAATCACCCCTCATTTAGATTCTAATGACCGGCTTATAGTTATTGAAACAAAGGCCAATTATCAAGGTTGGTTGTCGGAAAAGCAATGGAAATATATTCGTGAAAATATCTTTGGTTAAGGTTTGGCAGTTCCTCTTGATTTTTCTATATATTTTCCATTACTGTCTTCCTGTGCAAATTCACGGAACTCCAAGTTACATCTGATAGCTTGGAGTTCTTTTCTTATGGCTACCAGCTCCTGATAGATTTTTCTTAACATCGTCACTTCACCTCCTTCTACTCTTCCAAGAAATACTCAATCGGCACGTTGAAATAGTCGGCCAAAGCTTTTAGCTTGTCTACTTTTGGAGTATATCTTCCATATTTCCAATTTGTAAGAGTGGAAGTAGATACACCCGTATCTTTTGAAACCTGATAAGCTGTTTTGTTACTTTTCCCCAATAATTCTGCAAATTTTTGGTACACTTTTATACCTCCTCTCTTGTTTAATTATATTGACATTAGCTAAGAAATCTAATATAATCAAAGTACCACCTAAGTTATAAAATATTTCAAAGCCAATTTCATTTATAGCTATGTTTTGTTAGCTACATTCACACTATAGCATATTTATATCAGTGTGTCAATAACTTTAGCTAACTTTTTTTAGCTATGTGAATTTTGGAGAAGGAGCATATATGTATGAATACTTTCAGCGGCTTCTTGATAAGTACAATGTAACTGCTTACAAAGTAGCTAAAGAAACTGGAGTAACAACTTCGACTCTCACAAATTGGAAAAAAGGTAAGTACACACCAAAACCAGAAAAACTACAAAAAATAGCTGATTATTTTGGCGTCCCACTATCATATCTATTATCCGGAAAGATGGATGAAGAAACCAGAACCCCAAATAATGAGCTAACCGAAAGAGATAGACGTGAAATAGGAAGAGATTTGGACAAAATAATGAATGAGATTAAGAACAAAACTGATGGCCCTCTTTACTACAATGGAGAGGCCATTGACGAACACTCTCTTGACCTACTAGAAAAGGCTTTGGAATTAGGATTAACAGAGCTTAAGAAGGAGAACAAAGTAAAATACGGTCGCAAAAAGAAAAGGACTGAAGCATAAAAGCTGGTGATATTATTGAGGAAAAGAATATATAAGCTTATTGCATTTTACGAAAGAAAATTCGGAACCAGAGACCCTTTTCAGATTGCTGAAAATCTCAAGATCAAAGTATTTTTTGTATCTCTGGGAAATATAGCTGGGTATTATAAATACATGAAACATAACCGTTGTATATACATTAATAGCGATATTAAAGACGATGTTTTTTGCGAAGTTGTTATGGCTCATGAACTTGGCCATGCCGTATTACATATGAAGGAGAATTGCACGTTCATGAGTGGTTATACACTTTTGCTCACATCTAAAATAGAACGGCAGGCCAATGAATTTGCGGCTTATCTCTTGATAGCTGATGATATGCTGCAAGAATATGCTGGATATACCCGTGAACAATTTTGTCAATGCACTGGGTATCCGATGGAACTTATTGAGTTACGCCTTAAATAGGTTAATTTGCTTCGGCGCTTTAATAAAATTAATAAGAGAATGGGGGAATTATGTGAAAAAGAAAATTTTATTGCTTATAATCTCTTTAATAATAACCGGTTGTGGAAATTCCAGTAACCAAGATGAGAGCACCGATTCCGTAAAAGAAATGGAAGAAATATCATCCGATAAAGATATCTCAAAGGATTCGCTTTCTAAAACTATTGAGGATGTTATACAAAAATTCAAAAGCAACGGGGTACCAATCCAATACACTATTATCTATACTGACGAAACCGACCCCAATGGTTCTGGAAATCATGATTATCTTAAAAAAGGTAATTTTTCTGATTCTAGTATAGAGAGTGATTATGACAAGCAGGAACCCCTCAGCGGCACCATAGAAATATTTGATAATAATGAAAATGCTAAACAGCGTGCTGAATATTTAAAAAACTTAAAGAGTAATGAAGCCACAGACAACTTTCCTTACCGCATTGTATCAGAAAATATACTATTACGTTTAAGTAACAAATATTCTGAAGAACAAATTAAGCAATTCGTCGAAATTATGGGCGGAGAGTTATTACTGGAGGAAGCAGAATCCGAAATCAATTTAGATGACTACCCAACTGTAACATACGATGATATATCAACAGGGAAATATAACGGCCAGACTGTATGTATAGACGCTATTATCGATAGAATAAACAAGCCCAGTAAAAGTATTTTAGATTTCGCCCTGTGGCTACCATCTGAAGAGACATACATCTATGATGGTTCATGCCAGCTGCCCTATGAGGTAGATGAAACTATAAAGTCAATTTTTGAGAATGCCAATAATGGTGACGTAATAAAATATGCGACTCAAATTTATGAGGATGGTTCGTTTGGTATTACTGGAGTAATCGGTGCTAAAGTCATAGGCCAACAGAACCTCGATGAAGTATACACTGAGTATAAAGAAAACTGTACAGATATAAATTATGAAGATATGCAGCGAAATCCAAGTAACTATAGCGGAACCAGTTGTAAAATTTCTGGAACTGTTTTTCAAATTGTAAATGAAGCTTCGTCACGTGCAGAATATCTAATATCTACTGATTCGGGCTATGTATATGCTACATGGTATGATAATTCATCTGCCAGGGGCAGTAGATTTTTAGAGAATGATAATGTATTGATATACGGAACATTTAGTACGCTTAAAACTTATGACACTTTAATAGACCAAAAGACGGTGCCTGAAATATCTGTTACCATTATGGAACTTAATCAATAAATAAAAACCGGCCCCTGCGTCAACAGCATGGGCCTTACAAAATAATATATTCACCCAGGCAGCCGAACAGGCGGCTCTCTATCCCGTTCCGAGTCTTGCGGAAAGGGGTGGTGCTTATGTACGTGACTTATAGTGACCTCTTTACCTTTATCATCATGATAACAGGTATTATCGCACTGATTGTTCAGATACATAAAAAATAGCCGTCCTGCTCCCGAGAAAAGTAGACGGCTATTTCTATAGCTTAAAACTGATTCGCCGGGACGGGTAGCGTGCACCTACCTGTCGGCTGTCTTGTTAAGTATATTATAGCAAAATATACGAAAATGTCAAATAGTAAAAACCGCCCCAGCGTTACCAGCACCAGGACGGCTCATATCTCCGGAGAGATACCATATAAATCGCACCTATATTGTATCATCTTCGGTGACAGCCTGCAAGAGACAGGCTGTCTTTTTTGCACCCATTTTTAAGGAGGATGATATCATGGCAAAAGCAAAATATACCAAGCAGAAAAACGGATACTTTCAAACACGCGTCTGGGACGGCAGTTACAACGATGACGGCACAAAACATTACATCATGCTGCGGTCAAAGAAGAGTAGTAAAGACCTCGAAAACAAGGTCAATCAGCTTGCCCAGGACGTGGAGATGCGTAAACACCTGCGTATATCAGACGTAACATTTTTAGATTACGCCAAGGCGTGGTTGCAAGTGTACAAGGCCGGCAAAGAGACCAATACCCAAGCAATGTATAAAAACATCATAGACAAGCATTTTGTGATTTTAAAAGGCGTCAAGCTGCAAGACATAGGCCGAGTGCATTATCAGATGCTGATGACCAGCACCAGCGATAAAAAGCGTACTCAGCAGCAGATCCAGATCACATTTAAGCAGGTCCTGCGGTCCGCTGTCTCTGATCGGCTCTTTGCCGCCAACGTATTTGAGGATATCTGTAATAATATGGACGTGATAAAGTATCGCCCAACCGAAAAGCGACCGCTGATGGATTATGAACAAAAAGCTCTGTTTAAAGCAGAGTTATCCACACAGGATAAAGTATTTGTGTATATCTTATTTGGATGCGGACTACGACGTGGAGAAGCTCTGGCTTTGACCAAGTTTGACGTAGATCTGAAAAGACATCTCCTGACAGTAAATAAGGCTCATAAGTTCGTGGATGACAAACCCCAACCAAAAGGGCCGAAGACGGACAATGGTAATCGTACTGTCCCTATACCGTCTATGATCTTTCCGGTGATTGAGAACTATGTCAAATCCCTTAGGCGCACTCAGCTTTTCGTAATGAGAAACGGAGAGCCGATGACGAAAAGTAGCTATGACAAGATGTGGGCCAGGATCATTAAGAACATGCAAGCGGCATCAGATGAGCAGATAACCGGTCTGACGGCCCATGTGTTTAGGCATAACTATTGTACCAACCTATGTTACCAAATACCAAAGGTCAGCATTAAAAAAATTGCGGAATTACTGGGTGATACAGAGCGAATGGTAATAGAAGTGTACAATCATATTGTCTTGGATAAAGAGGACGCTGCAGGAGCCGTAGAAGACGCATTTATGTGATACGAAAATGATACATTACCTCTTCCATGACACCAAAATGATACATTTAAATGCCATTTATGGACAGTCATAGAAAGGCAATTATAGACAACCAAAAATGGCTCAAACCCTTATAAATACTGGGTTTAAGCCACCTTTAAAGTAGTGAAGCATCGGGGATTCGAACCCCGGACAACTTGATTAAAAGTCATGTTACCTAACTGCCACGGAACCGCATAAATGCTGGGTTTGTAAGAATCTCGTGATACGAAATTGATACATTAGGTATTTTATAGTATTTTGCGATATCTGTCAATGGTGATTTTATACAGTTGACAAACAGAATATATGTTCGTATAATTAAACATATGGCAAACAAATGTTCTGTTTTTTTTGAAAGAAGGTGGCACGAATGAAAAACAATCTTGTATTTGAAAATCACGATGCCTACTTATTATATAGTGCGGCATTGGAGAAGAACCCTGAGTTACCCGCACACGGCAGCATATCCGTACAGTATGCCCTGTACCTATATTACAAGGCATATCCCGAGGAACGTCCCATAGGATATAGATACAAACGACATATGTTGGCGTAATGTCGAAAACTGTCCACGATTATCTATTGCTCTGATTCCAATTATGTTGTATCATTATATTTGCAACCAGAGGTATGAATATTCTTTTTCGTCGCAGAACGGCCGGCACTGTAATGGTGTCGGCCGTTTTGTACTTGACATCAGAGCTTCCAAGCGTTATTATTGAAAAAACTGGTAATACTTCCACCATTTCCTTCTTTATCTGAGAGGCTATACTTTATGTATAGTCTCTTTATTTATGGCCACTAAAAAGGCCCCGGCGGGAGACTCGGGACCTTACAGCGTTTTACAGTTGCCCTCTGTGCGTTGATAGTTACAGTAGTGCTCCTGTTTTATCAGTATAACACATCTTACCAGACTTGTCCACGTAGTAGACCTTGCCGCCTGTCCTTACCAGCTCATCCGCCGCCATCGCTCCTGACGGTTTTAAGTAATACGAGTTCTTTTTCCACTCAATCCAGCCCGTCACCATCCATCCTTCTTTATCGAAATAGTACCAGGCTCCGCCGGTCTGCTTCCAGTCGTTCTTTGGATACTTATAACCGGCGGTAATGTACCACCACTTCCCGGCCTCGCAGATCCAGCCGTCCAGGTAATCTCCAGATACCCAGCCGTCAGCATAGTGGAACCAGCATGTACTGCCTACCCAGCGGCGCTTATCGCATCCAATGCGGTCACCTTTGTTCAACTGGCCAATAATCTCACCATTTGGCTCCTTACGGACATTTAGGTTATTACCGGTAATGGTAAGGCCATTCGCACCCATGCTGATTGGTATATCTGCCACAGTGGATGTGCCAGAAGAGGCCTGTCCAGCTACGATACTCCAATCAAGCCGTGCAAACTTAGTCCCCGGCAGATTGCTGTTGTAATACCCTTTACTGCATACACCGCCGCCATTGGCAATGATCGTACTGCCACCGCTGGTATTACCCTCTACAGTTGTAAAATAATCACCATTAACACCCGTTACAATGCCTGTATGAGTAAATACGCCGCCATGCTTAAACATTACGATATCACCAACCTGCGGATTGGCATAGTTGGTAAAATTCCCGGCCAGCGTGGGCACATATACATAGGGCCAGTGTTTCAACAGCTTTTTGGCGTTGGCCTGCCCAAACGCCTGCATCAATACCCAGGACACAAATGCGGCACACCACGGCTGGCCCTGGTAAGACGGCATAATGTCACGCCAGTATTTGGTGTAGTTGTTATCCCCGGCGTTTGCGGTCTTATTGTCCAGACTGCTATTGCTATGTTTTTCCAGATAACCAACCTCTGCTTTTGCAATCTGAATCATCTTATTGATAGCCTCTGTCTTTGTCATGTGTTACTCCTTTCCCCGGCAGTTGCGCCGGCGCAAAAAGAGAGCGATTACTCGCCCTCTGAATCCTTGTCCCTTAACTGTAATAATACCTCTTTGAGTTTGTCCGGAACCGGTATAAACTCCGCCGCATTTTCCAGTATGCTTAATGCTTCGTTGGCAATATAAAACATGATTACTACTTCCCGGAGCGGCACCTTGCCTCCCATAAGCCCCTGGATTGCATAGGACACGGCAATCACAATAAACATGACTATCTTTTTCAGCAGCCCTTTAAACCCGATTTCAGATGACAGCCGCTTGTTGTAAATAGCTTTGATACAGCCAGTTATGTAGTCCAAAACTGCCAGGAATACGATTGTTTTCAGCAACACGTCCCATCCCCCTAGCCAGTAGGCCAGGAACCCGCCAATAACACCACCAATAACACTGATCCAGTTAAATAATTTCTCCATTCTCTTCATTTCCCCATCTCTTTCTATATTTTCGCAATAAAACAAGACCATTTCCGGTTCCGCTCTGATCTCGTTATGTTTGTCCGCGTCATCGGCATCGGCATATGGCCTGCAGTAGTATTCTGTCAGGTCTAACTCCTCCTCGATCTGGGACAGAGTTTTATTTCCCTGACCCCTGATAAGGAGTCTCAGGTCTGTAATGTGAGACCAGAGCCTGGTGATGATACTTAGTTTCGTCATCATTCCTCAACCAATTCCTCCATGCCGGAGTCCGCCAGAATCTCTTTTACTTTTTCTTTCAGCAGGCGTGGAACCTGCTCATAAGTTTTCTTTCCCAGCATGATCTGCTGTGCCCATAACATTGCCATCATTTCTTTTCCATCCTTTCTCATCAAAAATATAATTGCATTGGTTAATACGTTACACATAAACCAGCTCACTCACTTCCAGCAGGCACTCTGTCAGCATACTGATTGTTTCTGCCTGTTCCTGCACCTGTTCCTCCAGGCTTTTTGGTTGTGATGGCGTGTAGTCCAGATATTTTTCCGGATTTCCCTCCACGTCCTCTCTGGTTATGTTGTCCGCTCGCTCCCGGAACTGGTTGAAATCATATTCCCAGTAGGCCTCTGTGGTGGTTTGAACCTGTCCAAATTCGTCCACCTGGGAATTTTCCTCCGTTACCTCCTGACCATTCAGACAGATTGTTACATCTACCATGCCATTATCAAGCGGATGCCAGCTGACCGCTGGCTGTTTGGTTGTGAATCTTGCTTTCAACGCTCACCCTCCTTTTTGCGTATTTCATCAGCTGCTCTATTCCATACTTCTGCATGAAGTAATTGGAATCTGAATGTTTAAACCACCCGTAGTACGATATACAGCGGTAGGCTATGAGCAAAGCCAGTCTGCCTTTTCTTATCTGCTTCCAGGCTTTCCGGAATGTTCGCCTTGCCCTCAGGAAAATGTTCCTCCTAACCTCCGTGTGCTCTCTGTATATCTTGTATCCCATCATATCAATGCAATCTCCGTGATGTTTCCCATCTTTGCCTATGTAATCTATCTGGAAAAGTTTCCAGTTTGCTTTGATTTCCAGTCCCAGTTCCTCTTTGAAGAACCGCACCAGCATCTGCATGGCTTTTCTCACATCCGCTTTTCTTGAACCCACAAGCAGGATATCGTCCATGTAAAACAGCTGTTTATAGATGAGCCGGATTCTTTTCACCTGCCCATCTTTTGTCTTTCTTGTTTTGAACAACTTTTGCTCCGCATATCTGTACGCAAAGCTCAAATAGTAGTTGCATATCCATTGGCTCAGATATGATCCAATGGATAACCCTTGCTTGTATGAGCGTACCAATGTCTCCACTAAATAAAGCAGGTCCTCATTTTTGACCTGCTTTCTCAGAAACCTCATGAGTTTACTTGTATTAATGGACGGATAACAGTGCCGCACATCAGCCTTGGCTGCTACCCTGGTCTTGTCCGGTGTTTTTCGCATCCATCTTTCAATGGCTTTCTTGCCATACACCTGTCCGCGTCTAGGTACGCTGGCGCATTGATATCTTCCTATCTTTCTTTCAAACAGCTCCATTAGTGCGTTGACCGCAACATAGTCGTATATCTGCTGTTTGATGCTTTCCACGCCTATCTCTCTGAGCTTTCCTGAGTTTCCATCATATCGCACAGAGTAGCGTATTTCGGGAAATGTTACCTTTCTGTTTTTGATTTCCCATTCTATTCTCTTCGCTGCTTTATCCATCAGCGAATCCGCAAGGCTCACATTCTGCTGGAGCATGTGTTCCATCTGCCTCGCTGTCACATCTTCGGGATAAAATTCTGTCAGGAAGTCAGCCACATCCAGCCGGCTCCATTTATCTGACAGACACTCCCTCATAGATGCTTTTATCCATTCTGCATCCAGCTTTATATTTTTACAGTATCTTTTCAACTGAGAACCTCGTTTCTTGATTTAGTGGTTTTCGGTTTTTCTACTCACCACATCCATGGCCATTCCGCCATGAATCCATGTGTCAGGCATCTGTGTTCCCAATCACACGGTTTGGCTACAATCAAATTTCGGGGATATGCCCCACGCACCGGTTTCCCGGTGGCTCCGTCTTGCGGAGCGAAATACAACGCTGAGTCTTTTTATTTTCAAGAAAATCCGGAGAGGATATTCCAGTTCGCATTCGTCAGCCCATTGTTCGCATTGAGAATCCAGAGGCCAGCTTGATCGCCATTGTTCAAATTGCCCAGGGCAAGCCACTAGGAATACCGCTCAGTTTGCGTTGTAAGTCCGTTTTATTTATTCTGTTTTTCCTTATAAGGGGAAAGCCCCTCTATCAGGCTGTCGCCTGATATTCACCCCTTGTGCCGTTCGGTGAAACGCCGGAGAGGATATTCCAGTACGCAGACGCCAGCCCATAGTTCGCATTGAGAAGCCAGAGGCCAGCTAGATCGCCAAAGTGCAAATAGCCCAGGGCAAGCCACTCACGCTGTCCGGACGTGCCTGCATCAGTATATAATCCATCTGCGAATCCTGTCTGTGATCCTGCTGCCGTTCCGGTCGGAATCATAATTCCCAGATTTGTGTCCACTGTTTCCTCCGAAATATATTTCCATGAAACTGCTGTGTATGGCACCTGTGCGATTGCTTTCTTGTACTTCTCCTTGATTGTTGCAATAGCTGTTGTCAGGATGCTCGCATCTTCGCACACATATACGTCTCTTGCCGGATTTCCATCCGAACCGGTTACAATGTCCATGACCACGTTTCCAAGCACTTCATATCCACCTACACATGTCTCGATTCCCTGAATCTTGTATGCGTATTTTCCAGATGTATTATCTCCCAGGGAACCATCTGAGCCGGCCACTTCATCCGTGGATCCTGTTCTCCATGGCATTGTCGAAATACATGTTGTGAGTGTTGTGTCAAAGATCGGTGCATCCACATAGACTGCAGCGTTGCTTTCATCCACATCCTCGACTTTCAACACTTTCACGATATATGCCAGGCTATGCATGTATGACTGGTATCTGTCCATGCTTGTGGCTTCTCCCATTTCTCCAACCGACACATAGGAACCTACGATGTAATTTGCCGCTTTCGCTTTTGTGAGAATGACTCTGCTCACTCCCGTTTCCGCAACCACCGCTTTTTCCTGGTAATTGTACGAGATACAACCAGCCATCTTGCTTGCACTGTGTGTGGTTGCGTATTTTATGATCATCATCAGCTGACGATAGAACAAATCCCAACTTGTCGTTCCACAGTAGTGGCCGCCCAGCTTGTGCATATAGGTAATCATTCCTGCATAGCTGATCGGGTTCTTCGCCTGTGTGGCCTGGCATCCATTAGCCGGAGCCAGTCCCTTTGAGGAGTATGGCATTCCATCGATGTCCCCGGCCGCATATTTTGCGTGTATCATAAACGGACTGAGTGTTCCATCCGGATTGACGGACTCTTTCATAGGGTGCGGCGTGAGTTCTGTCTGGCTGTCAGAATAGTGATACAGCACTGCATCCCCCGTGTCCTCAATTCCGAACCATGCGCTCATGGTTACTTCTCCCACCTGTACCTTGCCGTACTTTGTAAATCCAGTCTGTCCCTCCAGGGCATCCACATGATTAAATCCGTTTTCATCCACAGAAAAATTGCAGGTGAAGTGGTGGAACAGGCCGTACCGTTCGTAATCATCACGGCCTTTAGCACGCCCCACAGACGGCTCACAGACCATGTTTTCATTGGCGTTCATTTTTACGCCCACCGGGCTGGTTGAGGTCGTGTATTTGTAAATCTTTGTGGTAAACACCAGCCCATTTCTGCGGAGGGCAAAATAATTGGAGAGAGCCTGCTCAATGCCGCCACCTGCCTCTTTGATGGCATCAATCTGGGCTTTCCCAACCGTCTCTATATTTTTGACTGACTCTGCCGCGGCTGTCTGGACGTTATGTACCTGTGCCTTTGCCTCATTCAGCGTCTTGATCGCATCCTGTCCCAGCGCTTCAAACATTCCTTCCAACACCGTTGATTCATTTTCGCTGGGTATTCCATCTCCGCTGGCGCTTTCGTATACATATAAATTAAAAGAGAACGAAGAAACCACATCCTCTCCGCTCACAAACTCTATCATACATATCGCACCGCCAGGCTCCGCAAGTGTCTGATTCGTCATGGGTACAAAGACGGATTTGTCTGCGATCTGGCAGTCATTATATACCACCTTTTTTGACGGCTTGACCACCCACACACGAGCCGCCACGCCTGAAGGTATATCCCAGTCAACCACTGTACACTCTATCTCCCTGCCGGTATCTCCCTGGACAGCATATACCACCGGGGTGATACGTTTATGCAGGACGCTTATTTCAATCTTCTTTACCGCTTTCATGTATTACCTCCCAAAATATTTGCGTCCACGTCAAGTGCCTATAGCAATCCATACCAATATTGTTTCTGTCGTATTCGTTCTCGTGATGTATGCGTCAAATCCATTTTTTGTATTATTAGAGGCGCCAACGCCCAGGACATTTGTGCCTGGGACGGACGTAACCGGAGTGACTATAACATATGGCTGGCCTTGAAATGGTTTCGGAAAATCCACATGCGCCATTGTGGGTTTGTTGGCTACCGGAACAATACTCACCCTGCCCCCTTGGATCGTAAAACCTCCCAGCTCATCTTTTATCAGTTCCTTTATCACAGACCACTTTATTTTTTCTGAATCCTTACTCAGAGTCCTTATATAATCGTCATCCGCTAACGCAGTTACTTCTTCGAGTTCCATTTCAGGTGTCATTGGTGTATTTACTTCCATATCAATCACCTCCCAGTTTGTTTTTCTGGATATATTCCCGGATCGCGTTAATATGGTCCGATAAAATTTGGTCTACGGCGTAAAAGCTTTTCTTATTGTTATCACTGATGGGTTCTCCAGTGTCTTTATCTACCTCGTTGTAAGTGTAGGATATCCTGTCACTCCCCTCAATGTTCATGACCATAAAACTACTAAGTCGTTTCATAAAACAAGCCCTCCTGTTCTTCGATTATTTGTGTAACTTCTGCAGCGTATTCTTCCTCATAAACACCGAAAATTGCTTCTACATTTTCTTCTTCAAAGTCAGCATTCTCCAGACGCATGCATTCAAAATCTTTTTGTTTCACCTTGATCTCCCAGGCAAATTTTAGGTTTTCTGTACCACGGGCAATAAAATAGGATGGATGCTTCTCTCCTACCCAAATATCTCCTGGTCCTTCTTTTTGCAAAAACACCTGGTACTCAATGCCTGTTGACACGGTCTCCGCAAACACATCGTCCAAAGAAACACAGCACTCCCCATTTTCATCTGTTACTCCCTCGCCCAAATCTCCAAACATCGGGGTCGCCATCTCATAGCAGTATTGCAGCCTGCGTGAATAATTTTCTGTTTCCACGATCCTGCTTTTTGTTCCTGATGCGGTAAAGGTACCTATGACTTTTAGTGGGCCTTTTACATCCAGACGCGGTTTGATCTCAACGTGTCCTGTGTCATAACTGCTTCCGGTTGAGTATAATCCAATCTGGGCATACTTTGCCGAACTCGATCCTGGCTCCGGATAAGCCGAAAGCTTCATGTATGTAGGATACATATTTATAACAGTTTTTGTATCTGCGCATTTTATATCCATTCTTTCTGAAGGCCCCTCTATATATCCCTTATTTGATGTATCTGCATGTATCTGGATCGCAGAACCTTCATATCCCTGTGGATATACTCTTAACCTCGAACCACTCGACGAAGAAGTCCCTGCTGGATATCCTACATCCGCAACTGTCTGTATGCTCTGCCCTGTGTCTGCGCTTACCATCTTACTGCAGGCCAGTACGTTATTGTCCAAGTCAAAATAAACCCTACCATTTTTCGATGCAATTTTACCGATCCGCATGTACGTTCCATTAATGTACAGCTGGCCGCCGGACATATAAATCCCCTGCAATGCCCCATTTTTTGTGAGCAGGCTAAAGATATCCTCGTGCGTCAGTGCATCCACATCGACCACAACTGCAATGCTCTGCATATCCAGCATCTGTGTTGTGCCGCCTGCGGCGTATAAAGTGCAACGCAGAGCTACAACATCCCTTGGGATCCCAATGGCTTTTCCACTTGCTGTAGATATTACCCCTCCTGCAGAAGTTGCAAGGGCAGAATACAGGCTGTGAGTGATACTGGGTTCATCCGCACTGGATGTATATACAGTTGTCCATGTTGCTCCATCCAACGATTCTTCAATCTTAAACCGTCCCGCATATCCTGTTCTGGCTGTGCCGGTCCCGTCGCGGTAATAGGCGCTCAGAGTAATGTAGTTTGGTGCAATCGAATTATCCTGGCTGCGTTTTGCTACCAAGGTGGATGCCTCCATAAAATATGTGCGGCCGGCAGCTCCTGTATCTCCTTTATCCCCCTTGATAAGAGACCAGGTATAATCTGACGCATCCGTGCTTTCTGCTGCTGTGGTTTTGTTATAAGCCAATCCTATATAGGTTTTCCCTGATGGGTCATCTGACATATTTGTGCCAGATGCAGAGGTTGCATATTTTACCCATGTATATAACTGCTTTCCATCCGCACCATTTTGCCCTGCGACTCCGGTATCACCTTTTTCACCTTTTATTTTCGACCATGTGTAGTCAGAGTAATTGCTGCTTTCTGTTGCAGTCTCTTTGTTATAAGCAAGACCAATATATGCTTTATCTGCCGGGTCATCACTCATGCCGCTTGTTGGGGTGTCTGCGTATTTCAGCCATGTGTAATACTGTTTTCCATCTGCTCCTTTCAGGCCCTGAATACCCTGGGGGCCTTGTATTTTAGTCCATACATAATCAGAAAACACCGTACTATCAGCCTGGACGAAATCTACATACTGCCCTATCCATTTGCCTGGCGTTTCTCCATTATCGGCAGTAAACGTGCTTCCGTCGTCAGAATACTTCATATGGAGGTATGAAGTCTTCCCGTCAATGCCGTTTTTGCCCGGAATTCCGTTTGTGCCATCTTTTCCGTCAGCACCCTCTATCTTCACCCAGCTATATGCTAACGGGTCCCTGGAATCTGTTTCTATAAAATCAACATATGTTCCAATATACGAATTTGGTTCCTTCGACATCTGTGACGATGCAGGATTGTCATTTGGAGCATACATCACATGGAAGTAGCTTGTTCTTCCATCCGTGCCATTACCACCGTCTTTCCCCGGGATCCCTTGTGCTCCCGGTTCTCCATTCTTCTGTTTTGCTATATTGAACCGTTTCGTGACGGTAAACAACCCCAGATACGCCGCTGTGATATCCACCCATCCGGTGTCTGCCGTTAGGGCTGTCACCGTATATATCTTTGTAGGGTTATCCCAGGATCCTGTTACTCCTGCGGATCTCTGTATTGTGTATTGGCATGATGCAGTTACATCAATCTGCCCGTATAATACCTGGACAGTTGTTTGGACAATTGGGAAATCTGCATAGTTTCCCTGATAGTCCGTGGGGATGCCCTGATATTCGTTTCCGAGTATCATCGTTATGTTTCGCACAGTCTCAAGCTTTTTATTGACATATTCCTCTATATTATCATCATCTACGAGAAAAGCTTCGGAAGAAAGTCTAAACTCTCCAGTATCAAGGTTCCAATAGTTCCGGCCTGTTTTATCGGACAGTAGGCCGGTTATGATAGCGTCTGCTACAATTCCTTTTGCTGTCATCGCTGTACGCCAGTTCCAGTCCCTTCCGTCCGCGGTACGCTCCGTTGCAATCTGTAAGCCCTGGCTGCCAAATATCATACAGCCGTATAATTCTGATTCAGGGTCGAGGTCGGATATTTCAAATGCCCTGCCATTTACTTTCTTGGCAACTGTGCTCTGCAGCCGCAGTTGAGTATTTACTGCGTCCAGGATGCCGCGCACCCTTTCTGCCATTACCGTTTTTGACTTAGTGTCGAGAACAGATTCAATTGCTTTCTGCGTCTCAAACTCAGAATCAAAAGCGCTTTTTTGATAATCGCCAAGAACAACCTCTAAGTTTCTTTTTTCAATACAATCGTATTTAATTGAGATAGCCCTCGCATTTGTCTCTATTCCAAGTTCTCTATGCTTACAACGTACTGTGTCTCCTAATCCTACTTTTTCCAGGACTTCATACTCTTTATATTCCTCTGTTCCTTCCAGGGATACCATATTCACATCATAAGATATTTTAGGCAGGTCTATACCTTGTACGAACAGCTCATTACACCTTATGATTAATTTGTGCCACAGTTCTTCAAGCGTCAGACACCCCTCTTCGTCCTCACTCGCATCTTCTATCATCTTTACATCGTCAAAATAGATTTCCTTTGTATAAATCTTGGCGTAATTATTGATGCGTGGAGAGTCTACCCAGGGCGAAACACCGTCCAGCGTGTGTCCGTTATATGCGACTGGAATGATCCTGGTAATAACCTCACTCATATCTACATGTTCTTCTATTCCTTCCAGATTGTAACCAAACTCCGCCCGGGCACCATAATCTCCGCCGACACGCTGATTTATGATCACTCGGTAATTGTCATAGAGGATTTCCCCGCCCCACCGGTTTACAAAAGACTGGTCAATGTCTCCATTGATCGCCTCCATTAAATTCCTACGCACGTAATACGCTGTGGCTCCGGTGGTGATGTCAGATGCTCCACTATACTTACTCTCGGCGCACAGGATATCAAGCGCTTCCTGGCCGCTCTTACCGGTTGGCCTGACATCTAATAATATATGATCATCCTTGGAATCAAAGAAAATAGGAAGAGCATAAGCCGTTACTGTTTCATCATCCTTTTGTGTTTCGTAAATACGAAAAAGCTGCCTCTCCCCCATTGGTGTTGGCGCGGAGATAACAGCTTCTTTTATGATCATTTTAAATTTTCCATCTTCATCTATCGGATGTTCCAATTCAAGATGCCATTCATCATTGAGTACCATTTCGCATTCGCATGACATCGGATCCAGTACCGCATCCCCGTTATGCTCATAGTCTGTATTGTCTGGCAGATATATCTGTATCATTATCGGCACCTCCAATTGGGGATTATCTTTAATTCAAATCCGTTTGTTATGGTTATGCTGTTTTTTCCTCTAAGCAAATACATGTCATCATAATTACCTGTCACAGAGGTATTCATGATCGTGTTATCCAGCCTATATGACAGCTTCCTTTCCGTGTCTATGGTCAAATTCTGTCCCACATTCGCCACCATTGTCTTCCCGTTGACAGTAAGGGTGCAGACTCCTTCTCCGGTAATTTTATATACCGGATGGGAGGTGTAATATCGGTTATATAGTACATGGTCGACATCCATTTCCGTTGTTCCTTCTAATAGGTATTGATAACCTGAGCATATAAATTCAACCACTATCTGCCCCATTGTCCTTATAAATCTATCTGTAGATTTGATTTTAAGGTGTTTGACCTGGTAAAAGTATTCTGGGTCGTCACTCAGGACAAGCCTGCCACCTATGCCATCATACAACCATTCTTTTACGATACGATACTGCTCCATCCACAAATCTTTTTTTGCCTTAAAGCCGAATGTGAATTTTACTGGGATATCTGGAACAGTATCTCTTCTGCAGTAAAGCGCGCCGTCCCTGCCCGGCAGTTTGATTGCATCATAATCCGGTTCCGGTGCAGGGGGCGCAGGTCTTTCTTTTACCAGCAGTCCGATTGAATCGCTGGTTACTTCATTCAATTCCACATAAAACGTATCAATACCCCCTTGCTGCTGATTTCATCGTTGTCTTTCTTGTTGTACCGCTGTTCACGATCTGCGTAACATCTTTTTCAAACTGTCGTCTGGATGGGTACAAAGCCGTGTCCTTTGCCGCTATCTCCCTTAGATATGGCAGATACTCTTTGAACAGCTCAAATGCTTCTGCGTCACCGGAATTTCCGTATACAGCATTGGTTCCAGCAGCGCTTCTCCCTGTCAGGTTTGGCACTTCCATGCTCTCCGCGATCGTGGCCCGTACATCATCCATTTTATCCTCATAACCAATACCGAAACCTTCGGCAGTATATTCACCCAATCTTTTAAAAACTTTGGAAGGAGAATTGATATCCAGTCTGTATTCTGCCTCTGCAACCGCATCTGCACACATCTGAGCCACTGCATTGATCACCTCAGATTCGCCGGCATAGATACCGTTTGCCAGACCAATGGCTGTATTATATCCATCCATGTATAATGTCCAGGTGTTTAAGCTACTGGCTTCATCTGTTATGGTCGAGACAACAGACTCTGCTGCACGCTCCACGGAATCTTCTCCCGCTGAAATACCCGCTTCCAGGCCTCGCATTGCTACATTGCCTGGTACATAAAAGTTAACATATGTGAGCGTTCCCTCCGTTTTAGATACCATATCGTCACAAAGAGATGAGACACGAGCCAATACCGCGGGTGCCCCATGCTCCACTCCTGTCCTAATACCATCTACAACAGTATTACCCACGTTTGTAAAATCAGCGGAATTTAATGTGCTCTGGGCAATATTTACAATCTCTTGTGAGAGTGTTTGTATTGCAAAAACAGCCTCAAACTGACTGCCAGTCAAACCTTGTGCCAATCCGGATACAAGATTTCGGCCTATTTCGTCAAAAACCTCTGATGGAGAATGTGTTTTAAAGTCTGTCCTTGCCGTTTCAATAACTGCCGTCCCCATTTCACTTATGGCAATTGTCCCCTGTTCTATGGATGAACGTATACCTTGTCCTAATCCGCCGTTTAAATCTACACCCACAGATGACATAACCTCTACCATCTGTTCTTTTCCACCGTTAAGGGCTGCTGTATACTCCTCAATCATGCCTTGTACGCTGGCGTTTACTCCTTCTTTCATGTCCAGTGATTGTGACCACATATCATTTGCCTGCTGCAACTGCTCATCCGTCATATTTGCAAAGGCTTCCACATAAGTGGTTCCCTGCGGTCCCATTTCTGCCAGTTTATCCAGGATACCCTGATTCACTCCGCGGTCAGCCAGGTATGCCATGTTATCAGCCCAGTTTGTTACTCCATCAATCTGGGACTGCATATTTGTCAGAAGTTCTTCAGATGAAATTTTTGTTCCAGCATCAAACTCCTCAAACATATCCATTTGGCTTTCCAGGACGCCTGCCACGGTCTCCTGCATCCCCATGTAAGTTTCTACTATGGTCTGGGCTGCTGTAGCGTTGGCATCCGCGGCTGTCTGCTGGGCCTCTGCATTTATATTTGCGGATTCTGTATTTTCGTCCTGTTTAGTAGTCACATCTTCCCACTCGATACCATGCTTTTTCAATTCTGTCTGAAGAGCCTGTAGTCCAGCCTCCACATCTTCCTGGGCTGCCGCATTCTTTTTCTGCGCCTCTTTATTATTTTCAATGGATTCTGTTACTTCATCGTAATTCCGGCGCTCTTCATTTTTTTTATCGAACAACGTAGTTAGGCTTCTACAGTTTTTAAGATACCACTCATCCTCCCCTTCAAGGACTTTTTGCTTTTTCTCAGAAAGGTCAGAAGACTGTTGGGTCAGCTTGATATTCTCAACTTCCAATTCAGATCTTTTCTTTATCAATTCAATGGCTTGGCCTTTAAGTGCATCCATCTCAATATTTTTCTGAGAATTATTCAGGTAATCTTCCAAGGCATCACTTGCCATATTCAGCTTTCCTGCCTGATCATCATATGCCAGGTTCAAATCCGGCACTAATTCGTTCAGCTCCGCGATGTATCCCTGCATTACCTGGGTTTCTTCATTGCTTCTTCCAGTCTTATCTGCAAGCGTCTCTATACGTTCAGCAAGTGTTTTTGCATATTCTCCCTGGGCCTCTATTTCCGCGCTGCTGTCTGCATAAGACGTTATCATATCCTGGGCTGATTCAGATACTTCGTTTGCTTTGTCGCTCAATCGCTGGCTCTGATCAGCTAAATCCGCGACATCTTTCGACGCATCCCCTGCGCTCTCTGCGTAAACACCTATTGCGGTTGCTGCACCGGCTACCGCCGTTACCATTAGTGCGATTGGAGTTGCACTCACGGTTGTATTAAAAAGTGCCTGTGCCACTGTTGCCAGTTTCATCGTGGCTTTAAATGTGCCGACACTGGCTACCACGCCTCCTATTGCAGGCACCAGACTGTCCATGTTCTCTATGACTGCATCCAGCCCGTCTTCAATCGCGGGCAGGGCTTTCTCGGCGATTGGAACCCCCACCTGCGTCTGGAATTTCTTTCCCAACTGCGTGAATCGAGATTCGAGAGAATCGTATTTGATATCCTTGATGCTCTCCATTGTCCCTTTTACATTATCATAAGCAGTGTTCGTCTCCGCCAAGGAAGCGATCACCTTCATAGCATTATCTTCTCCCAGCGCAGACCATGTATTGCTTGCAAGTGTAAGGGCTTCTTGCTGGTTCGTAGCACTGTTTAGGTCCTGAATCACAGAATAAAAAACATCTTTCGCAGTCGCCTTGCCGCTCTTCCATTGATAGAACAAAGATTGCGTACCGCTTGAAAAAGAATTCAGATTTTCTTCGATACGTCCATCTGCCAAGGAAATAGTAAACTCCTTCACGAAGTCATTTACTTTATCCAAGTTATACGCCCCTGAATCCAGGCCATTGTCCAGGATGGCAAACATCTCCTGTGCAGAAAACCCTGCCTGTCCCCAGAGCTGACTGTACTCTGCGATATTGTCCGACAACTCTCCTGATTTATCCAGGCCATTCTGGGCGCCTTTTGCCATCAGGTCAAAGGCTTCATCGGATGTCAATCCCATGTTTTTTACAAGAGCATCTACACCACGGATAGTTTCTGATAAATCCATGTCAAAGACATCACGCATGGCAATGCCATTTTCAGTCATACTTTCCAGTTTACTGGGATCCAGCTCACCTGTATACTGCTTGACAAGGGCCATTGACTGTGCAACATCATTGATATCATCACCATAATTGTTGTTATGCAGATCCTCCATGACAGACTTGTATTGCTGCATCTCCCCTGCAGTGGCTCCGGTGCTTGCCTGTAGCTGCCTCTGTGCAGTTTCAAGGCTTGTTACTGATTTGACCGCATTGACAACGGCATCCTTCCCCAAATTCACCAGAGAGTTTGCCAGATTAGATTTAAGGACAGTTGAGAAATCTATTGTGACTTTCTCGGCCTCTTTTACTTCTTTGCCAAATTCATCAATGGATTTTGCACACTGATCTGTAGACTGCGCGGCTTCTTTCAGATATGCAGCATTTTTATTTACTGCTGACGATGCCTTTATGACCTGGGCCTCTGCTGTATTCAGCTTCGTCTCCCAGTCCTTTACGCGGTTCCCTGCGGTTTGATAATTCTTTTCACCTTTTGCGATTGCCGTACTGACTTCCCCTAAGGCTGTCTCTTCTTTCTTCAGCTCATCGGAAAGAGATTGTACCACCGCCTTCTGTTTCTTTATGGCCTGTTCCGATGAGTTTCCGGATTTTGTCATCTTATCCAGACGGTCTGTGGCCTTTTCGTAATCTTGCTTCAGGTCCTCCAGTTTTTTGCTATGGGTTTCCTGCTGCTTATTCAGGTTCGCAAGGCCAATCCCGACTTTTTCGTAGCTCTCACGGGCATGTTCCAGGCCTTTTCTGACAGCTTCTTCTTTACTCTTCTGCTCATCAAGAGACTTGGATAGCACTTCATGCTTCTTCTGGAGGGCCTCCAGGGAGTTCTCCTGGCCTTCATATTGAGCCTGGACCAGACCCAGCTCTGACTTTAGGGCTGACAAGGATTTATTACAGTTCGTGACGTTCTGCTTGAATTCCTTCTCACCGTCCAGTGCGATCAGCGCACCTATCTTTTTAATTGCCAAATGCTCACCTCCCGGATTTTTCCCACAAAAAAGCCACCTGCCGAAGCAAGTGGCTCATATCTCTATTATTTTCTGATCTTAAATGTTACGATAGGCTTATTTTTTATCTTACCCCACACAAGGGATACCAGCCCCATGATCGCCCCGACTATACCAAAAGCCGGTTCTGCAACGATGAGATATGCAACTGCGAGCCAAAAAACAAGGCTCAATGAAGCTTTTATAAACTCTTTCTGCTGTTTGCTCATAGTGTATATCCCTCCTTTGATATCATTATACTCCTGGCAGGGCTATAAGTCCAGCATTGAAACTCTCTTTTTCTCCTTAAATACACACCTTCTGGCCTTAAAATTGCAGAACCACTTAAAGTGCTGAAACAAGTCGCACCACTTTCCCATATACATGCGGGAGATCTCTTTTTCCGTGTATCCCATCTGCATTCCCATGAACACAAGCCACGCAAAGTCTACAGGTTCGCTTTCTCCGTCTGCTTCTTCCTCTGCGTGGTCATTGCGTTTTTTGTCTCAAAACACCTGTAAAATTCATCGTGCAGCGCAGCCGCAAGTGCTGTCAACGGGATATCCGCCTTTCGTACGATCCCTTCTTTTTCATATTTGACAGGCGCTCTGCCGTCTTTTTCTGCTGCGATCGCTTCCCCTTCATTCACCATCCATGTCAATGCATCATTGACAGCTCCGGCATCCGGGAATTTACCGTGGTACTTCGTTTTACCATCATCATCTATGATCTCGTTTCCATCCGCATCCAGATCCGGTTCCCATGTCATGAGCTTCTGCTCGAATTCCCCGATCGTCCCGTATTTGTCCTGGATCTTCTCCAGCACTAAAAGGTCGCATTTAATGGGATACTTTCTCCCTGTCAGTTCAATGGTGTTCATTTCTTCAAACATATATATGCCTCCTTTATTCTCACGACCCTTACTCCGTAGTTTTTCCGCCTTTCTCATCCAGCCATGCGATTGCCTCTGCCTCGGTATCAAATGTCTTTACATCTTTCCACTTTCCATCAGGCAGGGCCATTGCCTGCCCGGTAATGCTGGGCGTCTGATACTCAATGTTATCACCTTTTACCTTGTAACTTTCTTGGCCTTCTGTGAATTTCACCTTATACAGCCAGGATGCTGTATACTTTCTCACCCCATCCACTTTCTCAGCCACACGGAATCCGAACCCCACATACTTTGATTCGTCGCTGGCCTTATAGGTCACAGAATCTTCTGCCGTTGTGTGCCCGAACATGATCTCATGGGCCTTGATGGGAAGTGTGGATGTGTTCAACGTGATGTCCGCGTATTTAAATTCCTTATCATACTCCGCCTTAATATCATCCGCGTACAATGACCCCTCCGCATACTGCGGTGTGATGTCGATCTGTATTGCTTTCCCGCAGGTAAACGGATCTGCATACGTGTTTGCCGGTTCTGTTAATTTCGCGATCGTCGGCCTTGCTAATCCAATATATGCCATAGTCTTATTCCTCCATATCTTCTTCAAAAATGCACGAAAAACATAAATGGTGATATCCACTATCCTTTTCATGTAATGTTGTTATGTCTGTCACAACAGCCCCTGCTTCTCGAAGGGCTTTTCTTATCTCCCGGCGCCTCCCTGTATAATTACTCTTGGTGTAGAGATGCACCTGCATGTGCTGCAGCCACTCCTGGTCCGTATCATCTGCAAATACTGCTGCTTCCTCCAGTTCTGGATTGTAAACAATATATTCCCTGGGCGGGTGTTCATCCGGACAGCACAATGGCCAGATGTTCTTTACTATTTGCGTCAGCGCAAGCTCTATCCTTTCATTTACGCTCATCCTCCCGTCACCTCGTTAAATTTATCCTGCATGGCTTTCAGGCAGCCCTGCTCCGCGTTCTTTACCGCTTTACTTATGACAGGCCTTGCACCCTGTTTTTGTGTCCCCAGATCCAGGTATGCCAGTTTCTCATTATTCCTGATACCTTTCCTGTCTCTTCCTTTTGCGGTGATGGACACATAATGGCCCAGGTGATTTTCCCCCGGTTTGTTCGCTTTTATGGACAAGGCAAGGTCTCCTTTTGCATACCCTTTATCCGCTTCCGCCTTTACCCGGCTCTTCAATTCTTTTTCCAGGATAGGGGCCGCTGCCTCCAGCATTGCAGGAGCTACATCATCAATATCACCCAGCGCCATCAGTTCCTTTTCCAGTTCATCAAATCCCATTGTCTGAAAGCTCATATCATCACCCACATATGATCTGGATCTTTGCTTTTCCCGCTTTGTAGGTACGGACGATATCATATGTATACCCCTCATACTCCACTTTCCTGGCATATACCTTTTTCCCATCCTCTTCATGAGCGGAAAGTTCAAAATCCTCCTGCCTGGTCTCAAGGACCAGCTTCACCTCAACGCCTGCACGCATGGCTTCATAAAACTCCATCCTGGTTGCTGATTTTTCCTCAACATAGATATCCACGCTGTGCTCTTCTTCTACCGGGAAGCCGTCTTTGTCCTTGGTCCTACTGTTCCATATCAATGTTGCCTCCATTAGTAGCCTCCTTTGCATAATCACCAGACAAGGCCATTGCATCACGCAGGGAATTAAATGCTTCCCGGAACCGTTCTGTATCTTCATCGTATCCATAATGTGACTTACAATACAGACGGATTGCCTGCCGGTACAACGGATCTGCTTCATCTCCATATATCCCGGCAAGCTCCAGTTCTTTTTTACAGGACGCTACCAGTCCCTGCAGTTCAAACTCTGTGTCTGCTGATTTTACCCTGACGATACGTTTCAACTCTTCGATCAAAAGCATATCATTCATTATTCAACACCTCCAGGAGCTGCTTCTTATTCATGCTGCCATAACCGGTGATCCCGTGCTCCTTCGCAGTATCTTTTAACTGTACTACGGTATAGGAATCATCGTACACGGTGCTATTATTTGCTGCCGGCACCGTGCGGCTTTTTATTCCCCCGCCTCATATTTTAACAGGGCGTGTGCCTTGGAGGTCACCATAGCACCGTCTACAATCGCATACGCGCAGTAATCTGTAATACGGTCTTTGATATGTTCCTCCAGCGTCACACTGATCTCCTTATTCACATTTGCCGTGTATCCCCTGGATGCGTTTGACATCAGAATCTCACCATCCAGCATGGAATCATCCTCTTTGACCGGCATTCCAAGGATCTTAAATGCCCCGCCGTTTGCTACGTCAGCAATCAGCATAGGCCGTCCGTTCTGATCCTTCACATTGGCAATCTCTGTCCAGATGGTATTGGAGTTAGCATATACGGCCAGGCCACCGGCATACCCACTCTTTACTTTTGCCCTTGTTGTGATGATGTCGGTATATCCCAGTGCGCCCTTCGTATATTCCGAAATCTGTGGAGTATTTTCCTGTTTTTCTAATGCCGTTACAATGCCCAGCGGTTCTGCTTTAAAGCTTTCCCCGCTTCCAGGCTGTCCTTTTCCATGAGTAGAGCCATAACCCAGGGCGGCCCCCATCTTCTCAGCCATTCGCTTCTGGATATATGGCAGGAATTCATCCATAGCCATCTCTTTCAGTTTCCAGGATACCGTGATCGCTCTGGAAAGCTCGCAGCCGTTCAGGGTCAGGGTCTCAAAGGTCTCTTTTCCATCCTCTGTTTTGGTTGCTTCATCATACCATTTCGCATCCGTGGATGTGTCAGCCTTGATCATGGTCAGGATACCGTTCACATACGTTTTACTGATGTTATTCCAATATGGATAGATCTCTCCAATCTCCTGCCAGATACCTGCAGTCACTACTTTTGGGATGACTGTGCCCGTATTCCCTGTGGTATGTGTGAATGCTTCGTTCACCATCTTATAAGCCGCATCCTCCTCAGCGGAAAGCGGTTTTCCCATCATACTTTTGGCCCAGGCAGTTTTATAGGCCTCGGAAGAATAATCAAGTTTCTCCTCTGTATGCTGCTGTCCATTCATGACAATTCCTTTGGTCGCCCGTGCGGTTCCCGCGGCCGTTTTGACCTCTGCTCTTGCATCCGTGAGATTCTGCAGGTCCATTCCCTGCGGCACATGTTCCATAGCCTCCAGTGCCGCATTTGCCTTGGCCTCTGCCTCGAACCTCTCATCCAGGGCTTTGATCTCCTCCATCTTTTTGTTCCCCTCATCAATCTTTCCACTGTTGATGAGCTGCTTTGCTTCGTTCAGCATACCCTGTCTTTTTTCTAAATACTCTTTTCTTCCCATTTTGTGGCTCCTTCCAATTCCAATAGTTTTAAATTCATCATGGCACGCTCCATCTCAGGTGCCATAGCAAGTGTCCTTGCGCGTTCCATCTGTTCTTTTGATGGCAGTGCGAACATGGATGCGGTCATCAGTTCAGGTTCCTGCTGCTCAAACATGATCTTGTCGATCAGTTTCCTCTCCAGCGCCTGCTGCGCATTCAGCCATGTCTCATGCTCCATCATATCCAGAACTTCCTGTTCAGTCATGCCTGTCTTATTCATGTAGGCCGTGCACAGTGCCCTATCTGCTGTTCGCAGCACTTCTGCCATATGCTCCATGTCACTGTGGTTCCCGCGCGCCCCGGAAGACACACAATGCACCATCAGCAATGCTGTAGGTGACATCTCACAGTACCCCGCTGCCGCGATCACTGACGCAGCACTACACGCCTGGCCGGTGATATAGATTTTTATACCCGCGGCATGACCCCGCAGCATCGTGTAGATCTCTGATCCCACATCAATCGCCCCTCCGGGAGAGTTGATATAGACATCATGCGGTTCATTTGGGTATGTATCTATGACCTTTTGTACATCCCTTGGGCACGTGCTGTCTTCCTCGAACCAGTCATAATACCATTTATAATCATTCGGGATGATCACTCCCCTAATGTCAATTCTAGCCATCCTTTCCCTCCCTTCCGGCTGTCAAAAGCCCTTTTATGATATCTGCAGTTACATGACAGTTTTCTGCATTCATGTTTTTAAGAGCTGTCTCAACGAGATTTACTACCTGGGTGTCCAATCGTCTGATAGGCTCGTCACCGCCTACAAGCGGAGCCATATTCATGGTCTCTCTCCACTCATTTGGTGTCATAGCTCCACGGTCTACCATTGCCTGAAAAGCCAGCTTTGTGGTTAGGCTGGCGCACTGTAAGTTATTGGCCTCAAATACGATCTTATTCCCGAATCCTCTCTCCTTGCGTGTAAACAGCCCTACTGTATAGGTTCCATGCATTTGGACCACTACCGGCTCTATCTCTGCCTCATAATAAGCCGTCCATTCATCCTCAGTGTAATTCGACTGGACGATCTTTTTGTTCGTGTTAAAGAAGGACTGTATCCGCTCGATTGTTTTATCCGTCTGTGCTGCATTCGGTACATAATCCTTTGGTTCTATCCTTATCGCTTCCGCCTTAGCGTCAACACCGGCGGCTCCAAACGTCTCACTTTCAATTGCAAGATAATCCTCCACAAAAGACTTCACATTCTTCTTGACATCTTCCGGCCGCATGGAGCTGTTGAATCTCAGCAGCCACCGGATGATACCGCTGTTCTTGATCGCTTTTATGATACCCTGGTCTATTGTCCCGATGACATCCATCATCTGTGATATTGCCTTTGCCGGGCTCTCTCCGAACACATCGTCCGTATTAAAATCCTGCCTCAAGTGGATAATGTCCTCATAAGCAAACGTTCCTGATTTCCCATTCCGATACTGGAACTTCAGATAGAGGTTCCCCACTGCATCATATATCGCCTCCGCATATACGCAGGGAACAGGATATAGCTGTACCGGCAGACCATTCTCATCCCGCACAATCAGGATAAATGCATTGTTGTTCAGGCAGAGCTGATTCGCTGCCTTCTCTTGTAACATTTGCCCGGTCATATAAGGATTGGGTTCTTCCAACAGAAAGCGGATCCGCGCGTCAGGATTTACTTTCAGGCCACCTGCCGGGTCATCCCGGATGTGTTTTCCCACCAGTTTACCGATGGCCTTTACTTTCGGCCGGATGCAGGCCCTAACGATATCGCTCTCATACAGTTTTCCATTCCAGGCATAATACCGTTCCTGCCAGGTAGTAAGTATCTGAAGTCCTTCTTTGGCTGTGGGTTCCCGGTTCCTGGTCTGTTTTTTGCCAAATAATTTCATAGGTTATCTCCTTTCTTGCGCCGGCGCAATTCCGGCCATAAAAATAACGCCTGGTAAAGGCGTCATATCAAACTCATATAATCGTTCATGTTGTTCTGCAACACCACATAGGCATCCAATAAAGTCGCTGTTCCATCAATCCTTCTCCGGGGGTTGCTGGTCTTGATCGGCTGGATGTTATCATTCTTATCTACATCCACTGCAGTATTGCAGAGACACCACCTGTCCACCGGATTGTTGTTATAGACGATCAGGTTGTTTTCCAGATCGGCTCCCAGATTTTTCATTGGTTGTGATAATGTTTTTTTGCCCTGAATTACCGGCACCATACTGGATTTGCCAAAATAGTCCTGCATATCCTCTACAAAATAGGTCGCCGACCAGGAATCATACCCGATCAGATATAAGTAGATGTCATATTCCTCCTGTATTTCCACAAACCATGCTTTTACATCCCGGTATGATATTTTATTTCCCGGACACGTCCTCACGTATCCCCTTTCTATCCACATATCATACGGAACCTTATCTTCTGTTACCCTCCTTTCCACCAGATCCTCCGGTATCCAATACATAGACATTACATAGATATGCTCGTCTTCCGGCACCTTAAACAACACTTTTGCCGCTGTCAGGTCTGTAGTTGCTGACAAGTCCGCGCCGCCAATGCCATATCTTGGCTTCAGTTCCCTGATATCAAATACAGCCGTATTATTGGCCTGTTCAAATGTCAGCCAGGCTTCAGATGATGTCTCACGGATATTAAACTCTTTACAGAGCAGGTTCTTCACCAGCAGCGGATTCTTCTTTGCCTTCTCTACTTTGTCTTTCAGGGTATTCCGGTTCTTAATGGTTCCAAGTCCCGGGTTGGCCTTCTCCCAGCATGTCTCGTCCGTCCATTCCTTCCGGTTATCCAATTCGTAAATGAAAGCAATGAAGTGTTCGTCTTTGTAGCCATCCGGATCTTCGTAACCATTGATGACCATTTCAGCCTCTTCATATTTCTGATCATAGATGTCTTCCCGGATCGTGCCCGCAGTCGAAGTAATGTATACCAGGGGCTGCTCTCTGGCGGATACGCCATCAGCCATGATATCATAAAGGGCTTTTCCCTGTTTCCACTGGTGTATCTCATCCATGAGCACGCAGTGAATGTTAAGGCCATCCAATGTATCACTATCTGATGCGAGAGGTTTGAACACTCCGTCATTGAAATCCGTGTCGAGCTCCGCAACCAGGGAGCGTACCCGCTTTGATAATGATGGTGACTTTCTGACCATCCTTTTTGATTCCAGCCAGATAATTTTACTCTGGTCTTTTTTAGTAGCAACCGCATAGACTTCCGGTCCCATCTCTCCATCCGCCGTCAGCATGTATAATCCCACGACCGAAGCCAGCAGGGATTTACCATTTTTCTTTCCCACGATCAGGAGCGATTCCCGGTATTTCCGGTTTCCCTCGATGTCGACAAAACCAAACACCGTCGCCAGATGCGCCTTTTCCCATAGTTCCAATTGCACCGGCTTACCGCCAAATTTACCTTTTGAGTGACGGCAGTAATTCTCTGCAAATTCAAGTATGTGATTGGCCCGGTTTGAACTGTAGAAGTATTCCCCTGGGCATTCAATGTCCTTTACAACTTTTTTATAGGTCCTGAATACTTTATCCGACACACGGATCTCTTTATTCTGTATCTTTTCCCAATATTCCAGAATGGGATTATAAGCTAAAGGGTACTTAATCATCCCGGCCATTTACAAAATCCTCAAATCCATCTCCGGTCCCCGTGGGCGAGCGTGACGGGAGCTTCGGCAGTAGTTCTGTAAGCTGTTTGATAGTCCCCATATAATTTTTGATCATTGTGTTGTAAACTTCGACCTCAGAACATTTTTTTACCCCTTTTTGATTTGCCCCATTCTGGTATTCCTCTGTATAGCCTTTCTCATTTATGATCTTGCGCAGCTCGTAAAGGGACGCACTCATAAATGCAGCTTCATCCATCAATGAATCTACAGCTTTTCTTGTTTTTTCATCCATCTCTCCGCAGATACCTGATAGTTTCTTTTTTTCAGCCGTTATGATCTCTTCTTTTGTCATCTCTGCATATGTCTTTCTTCGTCCCACTTACTCACCTCATTTCTGTTTATACCACACCCCCTTTACGATAACCCGTGCCTGTCTCTTATACACATCTCCGAGCCCACGAGACCGGAGCCTATCTCGT
>OWIE01000091.1_pt1 | contig 37799 bp, 57 predicted proteins | sample 1733001 | NCBI WGS metagenome assembly OWIE01 (sample SAMN05065778, study PRJEB22554) | human gut metagenome | biome: ENVO:2100002; feature: ENVO:00000062; material: ENVO:00002003 | host: Homo sapiens | place: USA | reverse complement strand
GCCCGTGACTGAGCATTTAAAAATGCAGCTTGTTTATCAGCTGCTGATTTTACGGACCAATGCTCAGAGCCGCCACTATCAGATACTGATTCACCACTTTTTATGATCGTATGATCTTCGGCATCTTTTACAAACATCACCTGCTGTGCCCGGATAATTGCCGCGTACTTAATGCAAATACTCTCCCAAAGCAAATCAAGCGGGCTTTTATTCTCAATGCTCTCCACCAGCTCCAGCGTCTCTGCCGGCAAATACTTAGCGTATAGGCCATGCGCAAAAGCATTATGGTTCCCTGCAGGAGCCCCGCCACCTGGATTCCCTACTGCATTTTTGTTGCCTGCTGGCGCACCCTTTTTTGGGGTGCATACTTTTTCTTTTGTATGCACACTTTTTCTTATCCATCGGTATCGTTGCTTCCAGCTTTTTATTGTATTAACACTGACCCCATATTTATCAGCCAAAGCCTGATATTTCATACCAGTTTTATAATCTTCATAAGCCTGCTCGTGTTTCTCGCTCACATGATCACCACCGCCTCGTTATTTATGTTTGTTTCAACACATGAGAAAAGCACCCACAAACGTGAGTGCTTGGAAATCTACTATTTTTTATATTTTTCCTGCAACTCTCTTTTTCTTTCATCATCAATAAGTTTATTTTCAGGAATATCGTTTGATCTTGAATCATTATCTTCAGCAAATAACACAAACATGACAAAAGATATTACCCTATAAAAACATGCAAAGCTAAATCCTAGAAGAAAACACCATATTATTTTCAGTACTAATATTTTATTTGCACTAGTAACACAACTAGCCTTTAGGATTATTATTAGAACAATACTGTATACAATCAAACCTAACCCAAACCGCAAACTTTGCATAAAATGTTTTTCTAAAGTTTTTCGACTATTGCCCTTATTAATTATCCAAAAAGTTTTAATGATTGGACGTTCTTTAATTGTTGCAATAATGCCTAATAAGACCCCGATAAAACCTATGGTTATAGCTGTTAGTGTTATCACTAAATTAAATATTTTATCTAAATCATCACAATCTAGAGTAAAATTAGAAAAAAATACGAACCCAATCAAAGCTAATAATATACCAGAAACTGAAGGCCCATAAGATTCACAATAATATTCAAGTTGATCTTTATGCTCTTGGAGCCTCTCTCTCAACCATTTCATAAATTTCTCCCCTTCTATTATCAAAAGCCTCTAACATTCTATTTTCTACATACGCACTGGCTAAAGATGTCCTTTGTTCTAAAACAACAGTTACATAATCATGCATAAGTTCATCAAATAAATCAATAACTTCAACTCTAGTATCATCTGTATCTTTAATGCTTGCAATAGCCTTTGTTATTATTGGTCGATTTCTCTCTATATCCCCCAACGTTTCCGATACCGTATCAGCGCACAACGAATTAGTTCTATCATTATTATTCATTGAAATTATAATTTCAGCATTATACCCATTGAAACCTCTTAGACTTTCATATATTTTTCTTAATGTACTATGTGGTGCCGCTTCAAGATTCCGAGTACAAATATCTGCAAATCTTATGTTTATTTTCCTATAAATCCGTGCGTTCCTTACTTTATTCAACATTCCTCTACCTACAATAGGTCTTAAGTATAAGACAATATCGTTTCGCCCCAATATTTGATTTAAATAATCAGCAATACCAGAAACGCTTACACTGTGTATATTACGTTGAAGCATAAGCACTCTAAGTCCACAATCATAAATAGCATTGCACTCCTCACTTATATATTCATCTTCATCTAATTCAATTGCCTCGGAAGCCGTATTTATACGTGCTTTACTTGGTATATTTGTCTCTCTAAGCTTAGTAAAATTTAAAAACCAATATCTCCTTTGGGCATTATACCAAAACCTATCTAATCTCGCTTTTTCTTGATAATAATCAAAAGTTAAATCTTCAAGAGTTCGATTTCTTACGTTGTCAATTAAAACTTCCAAATCGAAATCCATATCCCTATCTGAAGGCATTGCTTGCGCATTCCTATAACACAAAGAATAGTAATTGAATTTAATTTTTCTTGTAATACTTGCCATCATAAACACCCCTAATATAAATTTATTAGGGTATTATTTCGTCACAAGTTTACTTAATCCTGCATACTACCACAAAAGCCGCTGATCCTTAACCAGATCAACGGCTTTTGTCAATTTCTACACATACAGTATAACACAGGTCAATACTCGCATTCTATCTCCTCTTTTAATTCTTGCAGTGCCTTAGAATGCATTTTGTGTATATACTGCCACGAATACCCCAAATCCGCAGCAATAACTTCCCAACGCTGGTAATTCAAGTAACGTTTGAACAATATCAGCTGCAACTTCTCGTCGTCAAGCATTTTTATTAACGCTCTCGTCGCCGCTAACGTCTCTGTAAGCATCTTAATATCGCTTTGAATAGACATTTCCACGTCAGCCATCTTCGCAACCGTACCGCCTAATTTGTCATTGTTGCAACCGCCCCCAGGCGCCAAGCTATAGACTGGAGTTATCTGCTCTGCCAAATCTCTTAGATCCTGTAACGTTTGCAAATCTGCTTCAAGCTGCTTTTGCCAGACCCATGCACTTTTTAACCTTTGCTTTATTTCATCCGTCGTAGGCATCGCATCACCCCTCTGTCCGTAAAACATCTGCAGCAACGTCTATCGCAGCACTTTCAGCTTCACTCAGCTGATGACCATGCTGCACCTGCCCTAACATACCGATCACGCTCCGGAATTGATTTTCTTTTACACAATTTACCCTGCGGCAGTAAACTTTATTCTCGCTTACTTGACGGCTCCACACGCATCCCTTACACTTATGTGCCAATTTAACCACGCTCCTTCAGTTCTTGATCTGCCAAAACTGATGCAATTACAAAGTAGCAGATTATGTCATCGATACTCTCCTGTACTTTGGCACCGGTCAGCCCGTTATTATAAACGTGTGCAATATGTTTCGCGGCATATGCTTTCAGCGCTTCGTACTGCACCGAAAAGCCATTATCCCCATACATCAGTCTCGCTCCGGTCGTAAAATTCGCCAAGGGATCTTTATCTGTTGAATACTGGTCATTCTTGACCTCAAACATCCCCTGTATATAATTCAATTTATTTTTTACTGCTTGTATAAATTCTTTTTCCGTCATTAGTCACTCAGCTCCTGTTCTATATTGTTCGACCCTTGCTTTAACTGCTGCCAGCAGTTCTGCCTGGCTGGCATCCTTATGCGCTAACGCCGCCATTACCTGCTCGTCCATAGTACCTTTAGTAACCAAATGGTGTATTATTACGGTCTGCTGCTGGCCTTGCCTGTATAGTCTGGCGTTAGCCTGCTTATACTGTTCCAGGCTCCATGTAAGTCCAAACCAGACTATCGTATTGCCGCCGGCCTGCAAATTCAGTCCGTAGCCGGCAGAAGCCGGGTGCGTAATAAGCATTTTTATCTTGCCTGCGTTCCAATCGTTAACATCTTCAGGCGTTTTCAATTCTCTTGCATAATTGAACCATTTAAGCAACCTGTCCCGATCATGCCTGTATGCATAAAAGACCAGTATCGGATTTCCTGATTCTGCTATTTCTTTCAATGCGACCAGCTTTTCATCGTGAATGTCTATAACGCCTTTGTTCTCGTCATAAACAGCTCCGTTCGCCATCTGCAGAAGTTTGTTTGAAAGTGTTGCTGCGGTAGCAGCTGTAACATCACCCTCCGGAAGTTCTAAAACCAAAAGTCTTTCAAGCTCTTTATATCTGGCTCTTGCCCCTGTACCCATATCGACGCTGATCACATTGTCGATACGCTCCGGCAGTTCCAGCCAATCACCAGCACTCATACTGAAAGTAATATCACTGATTGCTGCATATATCTCCTGCTCGGCTCCAGGTTTTGGCTTATATGAATAAACCACGTAGCCATTGCTTTTATCTGGAACAAACCAGCGGTTACGGTATTCTGTTATTGTCCGACCCAGTCTTTTCCCGCCGTCCAGCAAATAAATCTGTGCCCACAGGTCCATTAATTTATCGCCCGGTGTGCCTGTCAGCTCTAACACTTTCTCAAAATACGGCCGCACTTTCCGAAGTGCCTTAAATCTTTTTGCCTGATGATTTTTAAAGCTGCTGCTTTCGTCAAGAATAAGCATATTAAACATCTTAGGTCGCCAGTGCAACTGCTCCATAAGCCAGACCACATTATCGCGGTTGATAATATAAATATCTGCCTCGGCTGCCAGTGCCCTCTGGCGTTCGCTGGCTGTACCCAATATCTTTGATATTTTAAGCTGCTGCGTGATATCCCATTTTTTTGATCTCACTATCCCACGTACTTTCTGCAACCTTTTTCGGCGCCACGATTAGAACCTTAGACACCGAAAAGTAATCCCATAGCAGCTGTGTTATGGCAATGAGACTGCAGGCCGTCTTGCCAAGCCCCATGTCTAAAAAGAGTGCCAACGCCGGCAATTCCAGTATCTTTTTGATCGCAAACTCCTGATAGCTATGCGGCTTAAACACGTCGGCCATTTCCCACATCTCCAGCTAATACAGAAACTGCAACAACCGCAGTTTCCAATTCCATAATCACCTTATCTACACGTTCATAGCAGTCAACTATTCTGCAGTCGGCACCCATATCGCACAACTCTTTGATTTTCATGCGCTGCTGCGGCCGCAAACAGCCACCCGGTTTTTTTACTTCTACAAGCAGGTATATAGCCGTAACCAGTGATTCTAGTCCAGTAGGTACCACGACCAGCCGATCCGGCACACCAGCATTACCTGGACTTACGAATTTATAGGCCTTACCGCCCATCTCTTTCACTCGTTTGCACAAATACTGTTCGACATCTTTCTCTGTCCTCTCCACAAGAACACTCCTTTCGTGGACATTTGTCCTGAAAACACCGGAAACAAAAAATTTCCTTATATCTATTTATATAAGCCCTATATGCTATTTCTTACGCGCGTATATACGTATATTATTAAAATATCTTTATAGTAATATTTTTTGTTTACTTTGTTTCCGCTATCACTCTAAACCGCTTGTGTTCTAACTTTTTGGCGGAAACAAAACCTGTTTTTTCTGTTTCCGCTCTTGTTTCCGCCGTTTGCGCTAAATGCTGATTTTTGAAAAGTGTTCAAAAATTTTGTTTCCACTGTTTCCGTTGTTTCCCTTTAGTTCGCTAAAGTCCGTTTCCGCTTCGTGTTTTTGTTTCCGCCTTTGTTTCCGCTAATTTGTACATCTACAGTAGCCACGTTGGTGCCCGTACATTTTTCCAAACCTCAAATTTCCCTTTGACCGTTCCCATCCCTGCATATTTTGCATGATGCTGTTAATCTCTCTGGACATCAAACTATTAAGGTTCTTTGGGTCTCCTTTAAACACTTCGCACCATATCTCAAGAACACAAACCTTATACCGCTGCACTGTACCTGGCTCAGTAAGCTCATCACTTTCCAAAAAATCCCGGCGTTCATACAGATCCAAACTATCCCAGTTCTCCGGCAGCAAAGTATCAAGGTATTCCCGTACCAGACCAACTTTCTCAGACTCCTCAGTATGCGCTGACTGTGCCTTAACGGCTTCTGCTTCCATATCTTTGTCCAGATACAGGCTTTCTCCCTGCTGCCACAGATAATAAGCCTCGGCCCACACCTGCGCTACTTCTGCCTCTGTAAAATCTTTAAAACTCTTATCATGCGGACCACCTACGTTAACCGGCCAAAACCTTCTATTGCCCGTCCGATCTCGGAGAAATACAGTTTCATTCGTAGTCCCATAAAATACGCACTGCCGTGGGAATGAAGCTGTTCTACGTCCATAAGCTACACGAAAGATATCTTCGGACTTCGATAAAAACTGTTTTACCGCTTCTGATTCAGCCTTTCTCGTAGCATACAGCTCACCCAGCTCTGCAATCCAAACTCCATGCAGCTGTTCATAGGCTTCCTTGCCCTGCACGCTGGTAAGACTGTCTGAGAACCATTCACGGCCGAGTTTCTTCAGCATCGTACTTTTACCGATGCCCTGCGGTCCGCAAAGAATTATCACATTGTCAAATTTGCAGCCGGGGCTGAATACCCTTGCTACCGCAGCTACTAAATGCTTACGTGTCACGGTACGTACATAATCCGTATCATCAGCCCCAAGATAATCTATCCAAAGGGTATCTATCCTCGGTGTTCCATCCCACTCTTTAGCCTTGATATAGTCACGAACCGGGTGGAAATGGTTGCGGGTAAAAACCTCAGCACAGGCATCATAAATAACCTGCTGCCCTTTTACGCCGTAAACATTGCTTAAATAATTGCGTAAGCAGCTATCATCTGTATCGTTCCAGGTAACGCCCTGCTTTATAGACCGCCAGGGCATACTGTCCAGCAGCACCGTCCGGAAACTGAAATCGTTATAGGCAACTTTACCGACCAGATTGATATCATTTTCTAAAATCAGCTTCAGGTTATGTGGCGTTGATTTTATTTCACCGGTTTTCGGCGTTATTTCCAGCTTACTCATCCAGTCTATATCTGCCGGCACATCTCCAAAATCGTCACTTTCTTCCAGCAGCTTTTTAGCCAGTTCGGTTTTAACGGCATCGTCTTTCATTGCGAATTCCTGCATTGCGCCATAGCTCGGCAGGTTGTTTATTTTAGTATCGACTTCAACGTCAACATCTTTATCACCGAAAAGGTGCAGCCGAACAAGGTCAAAACTGTTTACCAGCTTTCCACTGACAGGATCGGTACCGTGATGGCTGTATGCAAATTTGCCATCTTCGTACACCACAAGCCCGCCTGACGTACTTCCCTGTTTATAGGTATAACGACCTTCACCGCAAGGCTCATACACATCATTAAGGAAACAGTCTATCACATCCGGCACTGAATACGTTCTGCAAAAAGCGCCTATTGCTCCAGGTTTTTCGTAAGGGTCACCTTGCTTTTTCACAGCTGCCTGCCGCATCTTATTTGCCCTAGAACTCTCTGGCCACGTCGAAGTATCACGCCAGTCATCGTATGCAGCAAGCACATCGTCCGGATCCAAACAGTTCTCGCTATCGTTAGCGAAAAATATGTACTCGCCATCGGTAGAAGTACTTGGCCAGTACATCAGCCTTTCAGCTTCATAAGTAGTATCGTCAAAAAGATCCATTCCAATATCATCAGCAATACGCCGGGCAATAGCCTGATACGCATCCGGCTGCACAGCTCTGGCCAAAGGGATCACAACGCGCAGCCGCGGTTTCTCCGGTGTATGCTTATGTGTTGAATAAACTGCATAACAAACATCACCAAGTACCAGATCAAGGATCGTCATAAAGCTGCTGTCCGCAAAATCTGCGTCCAGTGTGACCAGCTGCCGCTTGACAACATTGCCGGCAATGCGGCGGCCATTTTTTATATAGCCACCTACAAAACCACCAACGTCCTTTATTTCGTCTTGCCGGGGCTTTGACAAATTGGCATACTCCGCAGCACTCTCGCGCGTCCTGGTAGTAACTCTAAGCTTGTCCAGAATATCAGGCCAACTAAATTCTTTATTTTTCCATTGCTTAGCCTTACGGCTGCCGCCGACAGCTATAGTAAATTTTGCAGGGATCATATCGCATTCCTCAGTTCATTCTTGCCGCTGCCTGTATCTATATCACAGGTATTTATCTTTAACTTGGCTTCCATGGCCCATTCTATTACTGCTGCATTCAGTTCAGGATTTTTGGCAACCGGTCTGTTTTGATTGAGTTTAGCCTGCCTGATTTCTCCGTCGGCCACTTCAATACAAACTAATAATTTACCTTCATCATCAGTCATAACCGCTATAGTGCATTTGCCGGCAAGCGCACGTTCAGCATAAGAGCCTACACAGTTGTGCAGTTTATTGCCGACCATGCGCAGCTCATACGCGGTTTCCGGAAGAAAGAATTTCAATCTGTCCTTCTGCATCGCCAAACGCTTTACTACATGTTCCGGTATCTGCAACGAATAATCTTTATTTTTCTGTGCATCCCATTTTTCTACAAGCCAGTCATGTATTTGTGCAATAGAAGGTTTTTCTGTCCACAAAAGTTCCTGCGTTTCAGCTGCAAGCTTAAAATACATTCTGCTGCAATCATCTATATCCGAAGGGTTATAATGCTTAATCAGAAAATAAGCTGCATTATTTTTATATCGGTCTGAAGCGATCTTCAAAAAATTCAAACTTAGTTCTCCAAACGCAAAAGATCTTTCTATACGTAGCCCCATTTCCCCAACGCTGGCAAGCGCGCCTGCCAATAATAACTGCTCTTTGTAATCTGCGGATATCCCTACGGCCGTTTTTAGCCTACCAGCTTCTAAAAGGCTGCCTTTGGCAATAATTTTTCTAAAAGCCTTTGTATCACGAAGCCCCATAACGTTCAATACGCTTTGCGGATAAGACAGGCCAATACGCGTTTTAGCTATCACTTTCTCTAAAAAAGGTTCTAACGATATCTTATCCATATAATGAGCTTCTACAAAACCACGGTAATCGCTGCGCCACGAACGATCATTAAAAACCGTCGGTAGATTGGGGGCATCCGTCACGGCCAAACGCCAGGCAATATTACTCAAAGGAAAAATAAGTGCTCCCATCGAACTGCCTGCTGGTACATGCATAGCTTTTAACTTGATATTATGAAAGTCTTTAACCTTTTTGCTAATAGCAGTGCGCAATTTAAGCAGCATATTCGCAAAATCTTTTTTATTATTTTTCCAGGCGATGCTGCTATGAGTAAGATCTCTTAAAACGGATTGTTTACTAAACTCACGTTCTACTGGATTAGATATTTCGTATTTAACATCATCCTTGGTTTCAAAATAAGACTTTCTTTTATGGACATCAAACATTACTGTTTCGTGGCAGCGCTTTTTAATAGCACAAAAACGAATATCGTCAAAAGTCACTTCTGCATATGAAATTCTCAAACTGATATGATTCTTATACTCATAAAGAGATAAAATCATTTTTTCAGGTATACCTACCCCGATGTCATGCGCAAACCCTTTATGTTTGGAAGATCCTCTGCATCCCGGGCAGTTAAAATAATTACCGTTCCAGGTCTGCCAGCCATTAAAGCATGTATACCCCCACCTTGCGGTGAAGGTTTGCTCGCAGGTAGTGCAGTAATGCGCATAAATATTGTCATCCTTATAAGGTCCTTCACCTAAAGCTACAGGCGCCTGAATAAAGTCAAACATTTTAGGAATTACGATTTTTGCAAGTAAAGTCCCCATCACGGGCACCCCCTAACCTAAAAGATCATCAATATCTATTTCTGTTGCTTGTTTCTCTGGTTTTTCGTCAAACAAATTCTGATCCAGTTTTTCTTCCTCTGTTTTATCCGCGACCGGAGCTGTAACTTTTGCTTCTGCCTTCTTGCCTCTTGAAGATTTTTTCTCTGGTTTCGCTGCTGGTTCCGCTTCTTTTTTTACTGGTTTTAATTTTAGATAAAGCTCACACTGACGACGCTGGTTATCTACATAACCCTCCAGCTCCCGGCGTTCTTCATCCGATAAAATACTGGTGTCCTTAGCGATTTCATCCTGCATTTCTTTAAAAATCTTTATTTGATTCTCAACTGCGCTAAACGTATTTGACATAATATATCAATCCTTTCTGTAATAAGGTGTTGTATAGCCATCTGCATCAAGCTTCAGGCCTCTATTCCAGGAAACATTTTCAGACATTATTTTTATTACTCTTTCCAACTCACCGGCCACAGGTTCCGCTTCAATGATCACTTCATCATGTACGTGCATCAGTATTTTATATCCGGCCGCATCCAGTTTCAGCATTGCTTCGGCCAGGCAATCTCTTGCCGTGCCCTGCACAATATTTTCAACCAATTTGCCGCCATACGTTTCCAAGCGGCACCAGCTTTTATTGTTTTGATTTACACCTAGATAAGTAATAGATGTTCTGCCCATACTGTTATCTTCCAACCGCGGCTTTGCATATGCTATACGGCGCCCAGATGGCAACCGGATAAAAAGCATGCCAGCTTCAAATTGAAAAGCTATACCGTGCCGATACTGAACAGTAGTTCTTTTGCCGATTGCTTCTTTTGCTGCAGCTTCTACATCCCACCAGAACTGTACTATTTTCGGACTGGCCTTGCGCCATTTTGTCACGATATCGGTCAGCTCATCATCAGCAAGCCCCATCTTGTCAGCCCTCATTTGCTTCAACGCACCAACGCCGCCCTGATAACCAAGAGCCAGTTCTGCAACTTTGCCTTTCTGGCGTAACGTGCTGCCTTTCGTAACTTCTTCGATTGGTACATGAAACATTTTTGCTGCTGACGCTTCGTAGATCTTGCCAGTAGTAGCAAATACTTCCTGGCGCCATCTTTCTCCGGCCAGCCACGCAATAATTCTCGCTTCAATAGCCGAAAAGTCGGCTACTATAAAAGTTCTGCCAGGCGATGCAATCAGCGCCGTCCGGATCAGCTGGCTGAGTACATCGGAGACGTTCGGATAAAGCATATCCAACATATCAAAATCGCCATTTCTTACAAGATTTCTGGCGTCATCCAGATCCGGCAGATGATTCTGCGGCAGGTTATGTACCTGTACAACACGGCCAGCCCAGCGGCCGGTACGATTAGCTCCATAAAACTGTAAAAGTCCGCGTATCCTGTCATCGCTGCAAGCAGCCACAATCATTGCTGAATACTTTTTTACTGAAGTCTTGGAGATAAGCAGCTTCAGCTCCAAGACTCTTTTTATATTTACAGGCAAATCACTCTGCAGCATTTCCTGTGCTACACTTTTTGTCAGGCTCGGCACCCTCACCCCAGTAGCAAATTCTAACCAGCTTTTGATCTGGTCAACACTATTCGGATTATCTAAACCCGTAATATCTTTCAACTGCTGCATAGCATCCTTTTTTATCTGTTCATCACATTTGATAGCATTTTCTACCAGTACCCGGTCGATAAGGATACCGGCACTGACGATTTTTTGATCAAGCTCCCAAAGCCGCTGCTCTTTTTCATTTGGCCTGAATCTATCCAGTTTATTTAAAATAGTTCGTTCAACTTCTACATCCTGTCCGCAATACTGCTTGAATAGCTCCCACTTCTTACCATCATGCTGCGGCAAATTCCTAAGCCGTCCGCCGTTTGTTTTAGTAGGCTTGCAGGGCTTACAAAAATATTCTATCAATCGCCGCCCGATGGACATTTTCTGTTTATCGTCAGGAAAATTCAAGGCTTGAGCCACACCAGCCAAATATCCCGGCAAACCTAAAGTCAAAGCAAGTACCGAAGTACAGGACCATTGACCAGCATTGAGCTTTTTCTTGAAATACTTGCTCAGGCACGTCATTTCAAAGTTAGCATTATATGCAGTCTTCAATACATCAGGTGAAAAAAGAGCCCGCAGCACATCTGCGGGCAGTTTTTCACCTTGAGCAAGGTCAATAACCTGCACCGGGTCTTCATCAAACGCAAAGCCAAATAAAAGTATTTCAAAATCAGGAGCATCGACATAAGCATAAGTTCCAACTTTTTTTATGTCCCTTGATGAATAGGTTTCAAGGTCAATGCTTAGTCTGGTCATGGTTCTTAACCTAGCAGATCATCAGCATCGGCCGAATCATCAAACCCATCATCCCAGTCTTCATCACGAACGATACCGCCGCCAAGGGGCTCGCCATCCGATAATTTCATAATGCCCATAAGCCCCGCAGATACGCCGCGATTGCCCTGGCTATCATAGACGTAAAAGTTGATAATAGCCCGACCATAACAGCCACTGTATAATTCCGATTCTTCAGTGATCGGTGTTTTGTCGGCATATACAATAGCAGGTTTTCGAGTGCTCGATACGTTCATAACATAATGTCCTGCACATTCGGGGCCATAGGGTTCACCTCCGTTAGGTGTTACACCGTCGCCATCATGCAGGGTAGTTTTCAGCTGCGCCGGCAGTTTCTTCCCTTTTTCTACCCAAGTGTCTTTAGCAGCTTGGGCTGCTGCCTTCATTTTTGCAAGTGTTGCGGTATCGGATTTAGGAATCAAAAGCATCACGCTGTATTTTTCTACACCATTTTGATCCGCGCGCGGATGAAATGCATTTACATAAGAAAACCTAACTCTGCCTGTAGTGATTTGTGTTTTTGCCATAATAATTATTCCTCCTCAAATTGGTCAATAATAGATTTTTCGGGAGCCCATTCCGGACGTTTATCTTGTTCAGTTACTAACGTTGGTTTTCCCGGCGGTTTTTCAATAAGACCCACCGTCAGTTCCCTAAATTTTTTCTTACCTGTCAGAGATTCCAAGTCTGTAAGACTACGAAGTTCTGTTGGTTTATAAATAGTTTCATCCGCATAGCCCTCATTGCGCAAAATTTCTGCCATGATCTCAGGATAAGTAATTTTACGGTTACTGCGTCCCTCAACCAGTTTCATGCCTGGCCACTTCTTACCAGTATTGACAGCTGCATCAAGCGCGTATTTTTGCAGGGCATCTATCCACTTCGTAAAAGCGCCGGCGCGCATCAGTATATCTGAAACTTCAGCATCTGAGAGCAAGTCGGCTTCAGCAAATGCGTATTTAGCAATTTCAAGATTGTAATCTGCCAAATGCCTGCAGGTAGCCGACGCTCTGCAGAACCTGCAATGATCTCCGACCCCGTATTCGCCTTCGCCTTTCATCGCCATTTTGGCCGTTACTTTTACAGCTTCGCCCCATGCAAGCAGTTCATTAAGTGTCAGCGTTTCAGAACTGATACTGTCTAATCTTGGCTGCACGATCGTCATGGCAACATTTTTAAACTCATATAACAGTCCAAAATTATTGTAAGCCCCGAGACCATATAACCGCATTTGCGAATTATTTTCAGCTGAAACAGGCACACCCTTGCCGTATTTCAGGTCAATCACCTCAATAGTGTCACCGGAGATAATTATCACGTCACCGGTACCAAATCCCTCTGGTACCCAGGGACTGAAATCGAGTTTCTGTTCTATAAACAGATAGGCCCGCCCATTATTTTCAGCTTGTAAGCATGAATAGCGTTCCCAAACAGTATCTACATAGTCAGAAATATAGTCGTTCATACTTACGGAATATCTTGGATCAGCCTCTACTGCTCGCAATCGTTTTTCATACTCATCCTGTAAAATTTCAAGATTTAGGTACCGCAACCGGATCTCTGCCACCTCATGGGCCAGAGTGCCTTCTGCTGCGTACTCACTGCCTTTATCCGGGAAATGGCTTTCCAATCTTGCAGAAGGCGGGCAATTCAACCATTTGCTACTGCCTGACGCACTTAAAAAGGCGTGAGCACTCATAACCCTTTCACCAGCTCGATCAGTTCAGCATATTTTTCAGCAGGGGTATCAGATAACTTAGTACTACCTACTTTTTGGAAACATTCGGCCAGTTTGGCTTTTTTATCAGGATTCTTTTTGATAAAATCCATGCAGGCAGCCTTAACATCATCCATAGTAAGAACCTTTTCCTCTTCTTTATCTGGCGCCGGTGCAGCAGCTGCAGTTTGTTCTGCTTTAACTACTGGTGCGGATACGCTTTCATCTTTAACAACAGGAACAGATTCAGTAGCAGCATCAGTAGCCGGAATAACTTTTGCGGCTTTTGAATTTTTCCTGCTGCCTTTTGCTGGTGCGTTATCTTCAGTAGCAGTGTGCGTAGTAGTGGTAGCCACTGCTAAAGCACCTACCGTAGCCTGCAGCGCGGTACTAAAAGCACTAAAACAATTAATCAGTGCTGGAGTTTCCTCAAATTTCACGTTAACATTTACATTGATATCCATATTATTTTCCTCACTTTCAAAATTATGCTATAATGTAACCAATACAGGTTATTCACGACCTATGTATTAACCCTGAGCTGTCAGCATTGCCGTGCTGATAGCTCTTTTTTAATTCATTCCAGCAACCTTGCACCAGAGCCATAACCCGAAAAATACACCGGCCCAAGTCCCAATAGCAATTACCGCAATTTGATAACCTAACTCTTTCCACATCTCACCACGCCCTTTCTAAAAACATTCCAAAAATAATCAGTGCTGCCGCTATCAGTATCTTAGGGAAAATTTCACTCTCAGCAAAAAAGTACCAAATATAGATCCCTAGTGTTTTCACGGTGTTTCCTCCCCCCCAGCACGACTTTTGTTCCTCTCTGCAGCATCGACTATAGCCGTCAGATAAGCTAAGTCATCAAAGGAATAACCATTATTGTCCAACTCGAGTTCTAAACATTCTATGCCGCTATTAAAAGACCTTAGGGATTCAATTAAATCATCTAAAATATGAGCTGGAATTTTACCAGAAACAGCCTGAATCGCTTTAGCGTATGAGTTTAAGCCCTTTATCTGTGTAGATCTGTCTGATATCAAATTAAATGTTTCCGTAGGCAGTTGTTCCGGCATTAGCTATTTCACCTCCTTTCGCAGTTAAACAATGCCGCCACTGACGTTTTTGCCAGTCTTCAAATTCAGTCTGCAAAGTTGTATCCTTAAATCGTCCATCTGGCAGCATCAACTCCTTTAATCGCTCTGATACATATTCTGCTAGACTTTGCGCCGCATAATCACTTATTCGCTCACTAGTACCCCTTTTCCAGATAGTTCACTTTCAGATTCAATACCCATGTATTCATAAAACTTATTTGGACTTATGTGATATGACCATCTACCACTAGTACTTTGAACCGCAGCACCAAAAGGCAGCCTATTTCGCTGTAAGCCAATTCTAACGAATTGCTCCGACTTATCCATCAGCTTTGCCGCTTTGGCAACACTCATCCGCATTTACTTCGCCTCACTTTCTTCCACCAATTTTTCCTCATAGTTTCTAATCGTAGATAAGGGGATATTGAATAAATCTGAAAGTTTTGAAGCAATTGAAATGGTCATATCTTTTTTATAAATCCCCTTCTCAAGACGAGAATATGTATTTTGATTCATTCCAAGTTTTTGGGCGACAAAATCTTGTGTATAGGATTTTTCTTCACGCAACTTTTTTAGCCAAGTCCGCATATCTTAGCCTCCTTTCTATCCCATTTCGGTATATTATACCGCTTCGGGATAATTCTGTCAACCATTTCGGGATATATATATTTACAATTATCCCATTTAAGGATATTATAAATCCATGAGGAGGGAATGAAATGCTTCTAAACTTAGCTCAATTAAGGAAAGATAGAAATTTGAGTCAATCAGATTTAGCTAAAATATTTTCTGTAAATCAAAATACTATATCGCGCTGGGAAAAAGGCGAACGTAGCCCTGATCCTGAGCAGTTAAAAACTATATCTCAATATTTTGGTGTTTCTGTCGACTTCCTTCTAGGCAACGACGAGCCAAAAAAGAAAATTCCTAAAGATCTCAAAAAACTACTGGATGAAGAAGAAATCACACTTAATGGTCGTATGGTAAGCCCTGAAGATAAAGAAAAAATGCTCCGAATAATCGAAGCACTTTATTACGACGCAAAAGAAGAAAATAAAAGAAAGAGCTGATTGCTATGGCCTACAATATACCGTTGCGTGTACGCAACCTTATTAAAAAGGCCGGCAGCAGTGACCCATACGAAATAGCCAATTACCTGAACATAAAAATAAAAGCCGTCAGCATGCCTGAGCATACTAACGGCTTTTGGCGGCGTGTATTAGGCCATAAATATATTTGTGTCAGTGATCGGCTTGATGAATGGCAACGCAAAGCCGTCATCGGTCACGAACTCGGCCACATTATACTGCACCCGCAGTATAAATATTTTTGCTTAGACAGCCGTACTTACTACTGTTCACAACGCCACGAAAACGAAGCTGACTTTTTCAGTATTGAACTTTGTTGTAAAACTATAGATGTAGAAGAAAATTTTATAGAGCTATTTCTCAAAGAAGGATGGAAATAAATCACAATGATTTATTTTTTTTAACACAATCATTTGTAATACTTTAAAAATAACTATATTAAGCATTAATTACCCCTTGAAGGAAGGCTGAAAGTAATGAGTATTCTATACGGTATTATCTATGTTATTTTAGGATCTACACTTCTGACACATTTTCTATCTGACGGAATACTTAAAATTGTGGCATTAATTGCATTATCTGCCTATGCCTTTAGTTGGAGTTCCGAATGGTATGCTTACTGCTGCACTGGTTTATTCTTAATGCAAGCTTTAGGTTCTCCTATGGTAGAATTAACTAAAGTAAGTCATTTGCGAAGAAATTATGGTCTTGTATTTGACATTTTAGGTACTGTATTAATAATCATCGGTAGTTATAAACTAATATTTTAAAATATCTAAAAGGAGTAGACAATAAATGAATGAATATATCAAGCCAGAATTTGGATTAGAATACTTTACATGCCCTGTATGCAATAAAAATCATCAGCAAAAGTGGTATAAACTATCAAAGGTTTATATAAAAGTAACAAATTTCGGGCCAAATCCAACGACTAATGAGAAATTTCTTACTGATTTTAAAGATAGTCAAAACAATCACTTTCAGATACACAATACGCGCGAAAATTATTCAGAACTTCCACAGTTCTATGTTTCAATGTGTCATTGTTCTCAATATACAATTTGGGAAAATGGAGAAATAATTTACCCAAAAACTATATTAGTACCACAACCACATGAAATGATGCCACAAGAAGTAAAAAATATTTATCTTGAAGCCGCACAACTATCGCAAGACTCGTTCAGAGCATCTGCCGCTTTACTTCGATTGGCTTTACAATTACTATTAAAAGAAATTGGTGGTCAAGGTAAAAACATTAACGATGATATCGGAACATTACTCAAAGAGGAGATAATACATGCAGAGGTACAAAAAGCCTGCGATACTCTAAGGGTTATAGGAAATGAATCTGTACACCCTGGTCAAATAGACATACAGGACACGAAAGAAATTACAACTGCACTTTTTCATCTAATGAACTATATTGTCAAAGAAACCATAGAAGCACCTGCTCAACGAGATGCATTATACGAGTTGCTCCCTAACAATGCCAAAGAAGGAATAGAAAATAGGAACAAACATAAATAAAAGCCGCCCCTTATTCGTGATCTCCCATAATATATGATACAAATGGTGAGCAAACATTAAAATATCATAGAACTTTTTACGAAATCAAAACAACACCACCTAAAAAGCTTTAATCAAAATCCCCATTTCTCCAAAAATAAACACAACTACTTTATTTTTGAAAGAAGGCTGAATGTAATGAAAAAAGTAATTACTTTACTGTTGTTAATTATCTCAATCTTGGCTATCTCAATAACGGCCTATGCTGGTTACGGAGAATGTAAAAGATGTTCATGTTATGGATATTCTGATCGTGGTGACATGGTGTGTGAATGTGGCCATGGTTATGGAAGTCATAGAGCGTAATGTATACAAGGATTACTAATTTGTTCTGAAAGAAGGTTAAAAATATGACTATTTCAAAATTTCTTTGTTATTCATTTTTATGTTTAAGTTCTTTGATACTAATATTTTTAATTGGTTTGGAGTTAATGTTTTGGTACGAAAAATTCATAAAATTTATTGATAATCCAGTTACCAAAGGCGCTCTTGTAATAATGTTACTCTACTCGTGTTTGGCTCTTTCCAGGGAATCTTAAATCTAAAGGAAGTGGTCTTTTGGATAAATCAGCTTTAGCGATCATAGGGTTAGTCGCTTTAATACTATTTATCATTGATGGAATTACGCCTAACGATATAATGAGAAGGCTTGAATTATCAGCATCATTTGCGACAGTATGCTCTCTATTTTATGGGTTTTATTCTCTAAAAAACATTTCTAAACAAAATAAAATTTTAGAAGAACAAACAACAATCATGCGTTCCGAATTTGAATTTAATAAACAAGAAATAGAAAGGCGTACCGTCCCAAAATTCAAAATAACATATATTGATGTTGACCCACCTGGTTTATTCGCATTCAAAATACAAAATATTGGAGCGATACCTACAAAAATATCTGAAATACAAATCGCAAATATACCAGATATTGTTCTTCGATCTTCTCATCCAAAGGACATTGACAAAATATTCAGCTTTGAATATAAGATTCACAATATAGTTATAAAACATCAAAATATTGATTTGCCTCATGGGGAAGTTCTTGATGTAACAGTCTACTTTGATGATAGTTTTGAAAACATCCTTGATGATGTTACTTTATATTTTATAGACTCCATAGGTATAAAACACGATTTAATAAAAGAAAGTGTTGAAACAATAGAAAATCATCCAACATCACCAAATTAAAAAAGCCGCTCCTTTTGGAGCGGCACTATTTGAAGTATCTTACCAAACATATGTTTTAAAGTAGGTGAAATTATGAGATTACCGAACGGATATGGCAGTGTATCAAAACTATCCGGCAACCGGCGGCGACCTTATATTGTCCGTATTACCGCTGGCTGGGACGACGAAGGAAAGCAACTACTAAAAACTCTTGGATATTATCCGTCAAAGAAAGAAGCACTACAGGCTTTAGTAGAATATAACGCAGCTCCATATGATCCAACAGCACGCAAATTTTCTCTTACAGAGGTTTATAACATCTATTGCAAGCAAAGATACCTGGACAATGATCTAAAAATTCCAAATCAATATGTAGCTGCTTATGGATATTGTACTAGTCTTCATCAAAAAGCTTTTGCTGATTTAAAGACTGCTGATTTGCAAAAAATCATAGATGCTTGCGATAAAGGTTATTCTACTAAGAAAAATATAAGGATACTTTTTAATTTACTTTATAAATACGCAATGGCTAATGACATAGTTATGAAAAATTATGCTGAACTCACTAAATTACCACCGCAAGTAGAGTCCCGGCTCCATATTCCGTTTACGGAAAAAGAACTCTATTTATTAATCGAAAACTCTAATAACAAACTTATTCAATCAGTCTTAATTTTATGCTATACTGGCATGCGGCCGACAGAGTTACTAAAAATAGAACGTGATAACGTATTCCTTAAAGAACGCTACATGCTTGGTGGAATAAAAACCGCAGCAGGTAAAAATAGAGCTATCCCTATCGCCGATAAAATTTACCCTTTTATTGAAACACTTTATAACGAAAACGGTAAATATTTATTAGAAATAGACGGATCAGCCATAAACTATGATAAGTATCGCAGTAAATTTTGGGAACCGGTAATGTACCAATTTAAAATGAATCATCTTCCACATGATGGTCGACATACCTGCGCTACCCTTTTAGATAACGCTGGCGTCAATGACACTATCAAGAAAAAAATATTAGGTCATTCTGGAAAAGATGTTACCCAAAAAGTCTACACTCACAAGACAATTCAACAGCTCTTAGATGCCATCAATTTAATATGATTTGTAGCATCCCTGTTACATGTAGGTTACATTCCTGTTACATGTAAGCTGATTTTAAGGGAATTTAGTGGACATCAAAAAGTAAAAGAACCGCATGAACACAATGTCCATGCGGTTCTTGTTTGTTCCATTTTTAACGTTTCGAGAACTGGCTTGCTTTACGCGCTTTTTTAAGACCGTATTTACGACGTTCTTTTTCGCGCGGATCGCGAGTCAGGAAGCCAGCTTTTTTCAAAGCCGGACGATATTCAGCGTCAACGTCGAGCAAAGCACGAGCGATACCATGACGGATCGCACCTGCCTGACCGGAAATACCGCCGCCAATAACATTTACGAGTACGTCGTATTTGCCTTTGGTTTCAGTAATTTCAAGCGGTTGGTTAACGATGAGTTCCAATGTTTTCAGACCAAAATAATTGGTCAGCTCACGGCCGTTAATAACGATTTTACCTTCACCCGGAACCAGGCGAACGCGAGCAACTGAAGATTTGCGACGACCAGTCGCACTATAAGTAACTACTGCCATTTACGTTTCCTCCTCCGGATTATCTTACGTTGATTTCTAAAGTTTCAGGTTTTTGAGCTGCATGCGGGTGTTCAGGACCAGCATATACATGCAGTTTAGTGTAGATCTGGCTGCCAAGGCGATTTTTAGGAATCATACCTTTAACTGCGAGTTCTACCATTTTTACCGGGTTCTTAGCGAGCATATCGCCAGCTTTTGTGTAGCTGTCGCCGCCAAGATAACCGGAATGACGGAAGTAAACTTTTTGAACCAGTTTTTTACCGGTCAAAACTACTTTGTCAGCATTGATTACGATTACATGATCTCCGGTATCCATATGCGGAGTAAAAGTCGGTTTGTGTTTGCCACGAAGGATTTTTGCAACTTCGGCTGCCATGCGGCCAAGAGTTTTATCAGCTGCGTCAACAACGAACCATTTACGTTCGATATTGGACGGATTAGCCATAAAAGATTTCATCCTTATGTCCCTCCCTAAAGTATTTCCTGTTCAATGTAATTTTATCGTTTCTCTCCGGGGCTAGTGGAGATAGGCGTAAAATCACGTATGTATATTGTAACCATCTTGACATTTTTTGTCAAGTAAAATCAGGATTATTTTCTGATTTTTTTAATATCTGCAAGAAAATGCGGTATATAACCAACATAATCTAAATAAAGTCCCTGAGGAGGCGCCGGAGCAACCTTAAAATGACGCTTGCCTGCTGCAAATTCACTTTTAAATGCAGCAATACTTTTAGTGCCTTTGCCGACTTCTACCAGATGCCAGACGATATTACGCACCATATGATATAAAAATCCATTACCTTCAATGCAGAATTCCAGTTCTCCCTGCTCTTTTTGCAGCCATTCAGCGCGGTAAATCGTTTTAACAGGCGAACTTTCCACACTGCCGGCCGAACGGAAAAACGAAAAATCATGTGTTCCCAAAAGCAGCTGTGCTGCCTCCTGCATCGCTTCAAGCCGCAGATATTCCCGCATTTGCCAGACATAGTTACGCAGGAAAGGGTCCGCATGTTTATTCTGCACTATGCGATAACAATAACGTTTCCAACAAGCGCTGTATCTGGCATGAAAACCTTCGTCAGCTTCCTCAGCCTGCCAAAGCACTATATCCTTCGGCAGGATTCCTGCACAGGCCTTTAAAAGATTCTTCAATGGAATACTACCGCTGGTTGTCAGCGACACTACCTGCCCCCGTGCATGCACACCCGTATCAGTACGTCCAGAACCGGCTGTAACGATTTTTTCGCCGCAGAGCAAGGATAGTTTCTCTTCAAGCACCTGCTGCACTGTAAGAGCATTAGTCTGCTTCTGAAAGCCATGATAATTAGTGCCGTCATAAGCCACTGTTAATTTCAGAGTACGCATAACGCGTTCCCCCAGCGAATAAACGCCATCAGACCAATCAAAACAAACACTGTCGCTAATGCCGCATAGTCACGTCCATAATAAACGAGCTCGTGCATACGGCTGCGTCCTTCTCCACCGCGATAACAACGTGCTTCCATTGCTACCGCCAGATCATCGGCACGTCTGAACGCACTGATAAAAAGAGGTATCAAAAGCGGCAGCATATTTTTGGCTCTCTTCATCAGATTGCCGCTGGAAAAATCAGCTCCGCGTGCGGTCTGTGCCTTCATAATCCTGTCTGTTTCCTCAAGCAGCGTAGGTATAAACCGTAAGGCGATCGTCATCATCATTGCCAGCTCATGCGCTGGTACGCCAAAACGTTTAAATGGGCGCAGCAGAGCCTCTATCCCGTCAGTCAAAACTATTGGTGAAGTCGTAAATGTCAGTATCGAAGAAATCAGCAGCAGCAGAATCAGACGCATCGACATTTTCAGGCCCATTTCCAGACCTTCCTGCGTTACTTTAAAAAATTTCCAAGAAAAAATTACATTTTCACCCTGCCCTGTAAACATATGGATTACCATTGTCAGAACAATGATGATCCACAGCGGCTTTATTGATTTTAGAACCAGCATCAGCGGCAGACGTGATAAAAGAATAATCAAAAATACGAAACCCCAAAGTATTCCATAAGATACGGCTCCTGAGGCCAGAAAAATAGCGACAATGAAAAATAATGTTATCAGTATCTTCGTCCGCGGGTCCAACTTATGAATCAGGGAATTTCCCGGGTAATATTGTCCAAGCGCAATGTCAGTCAGCATTTATTTCAACCCCTTTGCTGTTTTGATCTGCGCTTCCAGTGCTTCCGCAGTCATGGTATCCGCCTGGATTTCCATCCCGCGTGCACGCAGTTCATCACTGAGTTTAAAAAGCTGCGGTACGTCCATGCTTACCGCCAAAAGTTCATTTTTATGATTTTGATAAATTTCAGCAGGACTTCCGTCTAAAATGACGCGTCCACCGGAAATAACCAGCAGCCGGTTACTGTAACGGGCTGCTTCTTCCATACTGTGCGTAACTAAAATCACAGCCATCCGGCGTTTTTTATACAAAGCCATGATTTCTGCAAAAACAGCATCACGTGAACGCGGATCAAGTCCGGCAGAAGGTTCGTCTAAAATCAGATAATCAGGATCCATTGCTATTACCCCGGCAATCGCCACGCGGCGCATTTGTCCTCCGGAAAGCTGAAACGGAGACCGGCTGGCAAAGGTTTCAAAATCCAAACCCACAAATCTCATCGCGTCTTGGACCTGCTGCTTAACCTCATTCTCCTGCATCCCCTTATTCCGCGGTCCAAATGCAATATCCTCAAAAACAGTTTCAGCAAAAATCTGATGTTCAGGATATTGGAAAACCATACCAACCTGGTGTCTTGCTTTTTTTACGGCTTCACCTTTGCCGCTGATATCCAGTCCATCAATCGTTACTTTACCTGCCGACGGTTTTAAAAGACCATTCAGATGCTGCACTAAAGTCGATTTTCCGCTGCCGGTATGCCCGATCACAGCAACAAACTCTCCTTTGTCCACAGTCAGCGAAACACCTTGCAGCGCTTTGCGTTCGTAGGGTGTTTTAGCCATATATGTAAATTCTACGTTTTCTAATGTTATCGGCATATGCTTTCAGCCAACTCCTCATTTGTAATAATTCCCTGCTGTAAATTCAGACCGCTTTGCCGCAAATCATCGGCAATTTTAGCAGCTAAAGGCGCTTCTAAGCCTAAAGCATATAACTCTCGTACATGACTGAACACCTCTTTCGGCGTCCCCTGCATTTTGAGCTTGCCCTCTCCCATAACAATGATTCGGTCAGCCTGCAGCGCCTCTTCCATATAATGAGTTATATAAACCACGGTAATGCCTTTTTCCCGGTTCAATTTTTTGACAGTAGTTACTATTTCTTTGCGTCCCTGTGGATCGAGCATAGCCGTCGGTTCATCTAAAACAATACACTTGGGTTCCAATGCTAAAACACCTGCGATCGCCACGCGCTGTTTTTGACCGCCGGAAAGCAGATGCGGAGCATGCTTGGCATAATCACTCATACCTACTGCCGCCAGCGCAGCATCCACTCTTGTTCTTATTTCTGCCGTCGGCACCCCTATATTTTCCGGTCCAAAGGCAACGTCTTCCTCGACAATTGCCGCCACGATCTGATTATCAGGATTTTGAAACACCATCCCCACATGCTGGCGAATATCCCAAAGATTTTCTTCTACCGTAGTATCCATACCCTCGATCAGGCACACACCTTCACTTGGCCTCTGCAAAGCGTTAAAATGACGCGCTAAAGTACTTTTACCACTGCCATTGGCACCAATAACAGCAACAAATTCACCTTGTCTTATTTCTAAATTGATCCCATCCAAAGCCTTTATTTCTTTATTTTCACTGTCTGTATAAACATGTGTTAAATTTTTTACTTCAATTATAGTTTGCATGGCAAACCTCCGCTTAATTCAGTACCTTTATATTATATTATTCCAGCCCAGGTACGTCAACCGCTTCCAGCACACTTGGTTAACTTTACAAAAATAAGACCCGGAACAGTCCGGATCTTATTTTCAAACTTTCTTATTCTCGAATTTGCAGCTGCAACATTTGAAACAAGGCTATTTTTACTTTACCGCAGCTTCCATAAATTAATACTGATATCCATATGTATAAAAAGAATTTCTCAGAAGTATCTTTCAATTCTATAGCAAAGCAAATTTTTCGCTTTCAAAAATTGCTTTCATACGGCACAGACAAAAAGGATGCCCTGCAGGATCAAACATCACACGCCATTCTTCAGAAAACTGTTCAGCTGCCATTGTTGCTCCGCAGTTAATCGCATGCTGAACCGCTTCTTCCAAATCATTGACTGCAAAGTCCAAATGCGCCATCTGCTGCTGTACTCCCGGTTCTTCCGGCCACACAGGCGGACAGTACTCTGGATTTCGCTGAAAAAGTATTCCCGGATAAGCTCCCTGGGACATTCCAGGTACTCCTATACAGGCCCAGTTCTCATCATAAAAAGGGATTTCCCAATTTAGCAGCTCTGCATAGAATTTAGCCAACGCATAAGGGTTTATGCAATCCAGTGTGAAAGAATACATTTTGATTTTCAATTCTTTCTCCATTTTTAATCCTTCCAATAAAAGATGATTTTCTTATTATTTATCAGCTTTCATCCAGCTGCGCATCAGCTGTACTTCACGCCAGCCTAAATATGCGGCCAGGACAGCAGCCGCAAAATCCGCTGTCATACCTGCATACATAACGCCGTTAATACCATAAAACAAAGGTAGTATGACAATCAGAGGCAGTAAAAAAATAATCTGCCTGGTCAGGGAAAGAATGATACCTTTAGTTGCTTTACCAATGGACGTAAAAAAATTGGAAGAAATCGGCTGGATACAATCTAAAAAGGTGAAGAACAAATAAATTCTGAAATATTCCTCCGCAAATTGATAATAAGCTTCTGATCCTTCACCGAAGAAACCAATGATCTGCCGCGGGAAAAGCTGAAAACAGGCAAAAGCAATAATGGATACTACCGTTCCTATCAGCAGCGTTAAGCGGTAAGCTTCTATAACACGTCCGTATTTTTTTGCGCCGTAATTAAAACTGACTATTGGCTGCAGTCCCTGTGACAACCCAATAATGATTGAAAAATAAATCATATTTACTTTCGTAATGATCCCTGAACAGGCCAGAGGTATCTCACTGCCGTATATTGAATCTGCGCCATAATGAGTCAAAGTATTGTTTAATGTTATTTGCACTACCATAATCGCAAATTGATTAAAACAGCTGGCAGCGCCAAGTGCCGAGATCAAACGGGAACGTTCCCAGTTTGGCAGCAAATCGTTTTTAGACAACGGCAAAGTCTTGAACTTTCTTAAATATCCAGCGACCATAAGCCCCGACACAACTTGCCCGATAACAGTTGCAGATGCTGATCCGGCAATACCCCAATCCATTACAAAAACAAACAGCGGATTGAGAATCAGATTGATAAAAGCGCCGGTCAGCATACAAATCATTGAATACTTAGGACTGCCGTCAGCGCGCACTAAAGTGCTGCCCCCCGTCCCCAAAATCAAAAACGGGAAACCCAGACAATTGATTCCCGCAAAAATAAGCGCATACTTTAAAACAATATCTGTTGCGCCAAAAGCGATCATCAAAGGTTTTAAAAATACCAGTACAAATACCGCTAGCACCACACCACTTCCAACAAGCAGCGTTATGGCATTACCAATATATTTAGCCGCTTCCTCGCGTTTACCTGCCCCAAGTTTCAAATTGAAATTAGACGCACCGCCAACGCCAAAAAGCAGCCCTAACGCAGTACATACCGTAGTTAACGGCAAAGCGACATTAGTAGTCGCATTACCGTACATCCCAACGCTGCGCCCAATAAAAAACTGATCAACAATATTATATAAGGCTCCTACCAGCATAGCTATAATACTTGGTAAAGCAAAATCATGTAAAAGTCTGCTTATTTTTTCACTTCCAAGTGGATTTTCTTCATTTACCTTCATAAATTATTCCTCACATATTTCTAACTTTTTCTCATATAATTATTATACATCTTTTTTATCCTGTATTGCTAATGCCACTTGTGAATTAACTGTGTCCCTTTGGGAATTTCCCACTAACAATAATAAAAAAACCAGGAACAAAAGTTCCTGGTTTTCATGCTTATTCTTAAACAAGCTCGATAATTGCCATTTCAGCAGCGTCACCGCGACGAGGACCTACTCTGTAAATACGAGTAAAGCCGCCTTGTCTTTCTGCATATTTCGGAGCGATTTCATCAAAAAGCTTTCTGGTAGCTTCTTCATCGACGAGAACTGCAAGAACTTGACGACGGGCATGCAAGTCGCCTTGTTTTGCCAAAGTAATCAATTTGGCTACATGGCTGCTAACTTCCTTAGCTTTAGTCACAGTAGTTTCAATTCTCTCGTGTTTGATGAAGGAGCTCAAAATGCTGCGAAACAAAGCTTTACGGTTGCTGGAATTACGGCCCAGTTTTCTGTATGCCATTCGTTTCCGACCCCCTTCTTATTCTTCGTCACTATTGCGTAAAGCCAGTCCCAAATCGGCTAATTTTTTCTTAACCTCATCGAGGGATTTACGACCTAAGTTACGTACTTTCATCATGTCTTCTTCGGTCTTTTGAACCAGTTCATCGACAGTATTGATGCCTGCACGTCTCAAGCAGTTGTTGGAACGTACGGACAAATCAAGATCGTCGATGGAAACGGAACCAGGACCTGCTTGGACAGGCTCCTCGACCGGAGCGGTCTCAGAACTGCCAACTACGGTGACCATACTGCTGGAAGCAGCGGTACCGGTTTGGAACAACTTCAGGTAATCAATCATGATACTGGATGCCATGCTGATTGCTTCGTCCGGCTCAACGCTTCCGTCTGTCCAAACTTCCAAAGTCAGCTTGTCATAATTGGTAACGTTACCAACACGAGTATCGGTAACACCAAATTTTACTCTCGTAATCGGAGAATAAATGGAATCCACAGGAATCATACCAATCGGTTGATCAGGGCGTTTGTTCTTATCAGCAGGAACATAGCCCAGCCCCTTGTCGATGGCAATCTCCATATTGAGTTTCGCATCTTTGTCCAAGGTAGCAATATGCAGCTCAGGATTCAAAATCTCTACGTCGGCATCAACAAGGATGTCTGCTGCAGTAACTTCTTGCTCACCGCTGCATTCGATACGTAAAGTTTTTGGTTCTTCACTGCTTACTTTAAGGCAAAGAGCCTTGATGTTGAGGATAATATCCGCAACATCTTCTCTTACGCCTGGAATTGTAGAGAATTCGTGCAGCACGCCGTCAATTTTAACAGCTGTAACCGCAGCACCGGGTAAAGAAGAAAGCAATACTCTGCGAAGGCTGTTGCCCAGCGTGATACCGTAGCCTCTTTCCAACGGTTCCCATACAAATTTGCCATAACGGCCGTCATCGCTGATCTCAGCGGTGACCATTTTAGGTTTTTCTATTTCGATCATGCGGAAAGCCTCCTTCTCGTGCGTATTACCACAATACGCCTAATGTTGGGTGGCAGATGTTCAACTAATTATTTAGAGTACAACTCAACGATGAGATGTTCTTCGATAGGAACATCGATTTCCTCACGGGTCGGGAAACGATCAACTTTACCGCTCAAGCTTTGAGCATCGAGAACGAGCCAAGCAGGAGTAGTTTTGGAAGCCAGGGTTTCAGCCATACCTTTGAAGTATTCTTTACCACGGCTGTTTTCCATAACGCTGATAACGTCGCCGGCTTTTACCAAAGCGGAAGCGATATCAAGACGTTTGCCGTTAACAGCGATATGACCATGAGTTACCAATTGACGAGCTTGGCTGCGGCTATCGGCCAGGCCAAGACGGTAAACTACATTGTCCATTCTTCTTTCCAGAAGAACGAGCAGGTTTTCACCTGTAATACCTTTTTGTTTTTCGGCTTTAACGAAGGTATTATGGAATTGACGTTCTAACATACCGTAAATACGGCGTGCTTTTTGTTTTTCACGTAACTGAATACCGTACTCAGATACTTTTTTGCGTGCTTGACCATGCTGACCAGGAGCATAGGAGCGAACAGCAAAAGCGCATTTGTCGCTGTAGCATCTGTCACCTTTAAGAAACAGTTTTGCGCCTTCACGACGGCATTGACGGCATACAGCCTCAGTATATCTTGCCATTTAGCGGGTACACCTCCAATAAATTAAACTCTTCTACGTTTCGGCGGACGGCAGCCGTTGTGAGGAATCGGAGTAACGTCTTTAATGGAGTTAACTTCGAGACCTGCAGCCTGAAGAGCACGAATAGCTGCTTCACGACCAGCGCCGGGGCCTTTAACGAATACTTCAACTTGTTTCAAGCCATGTTCCATTGCAGCTTTAGTTGCTTCTTCAGCAGCCATCTGAGCAGCAAACGGAGTGCTTTTACGGGAACCGCGGAAGCCTAAGCCGCCGGCAGATGCCCAGCTGAGTACATTACCGTTCATATCGGCAATAGTAACGATAGTATTATTGAAAGTGGAACGAATATGAGCTACGCCACTTTCGATATTTTTACTTACTTTCTTTTTGTTGCGAACAACTTTTTTACCAGCCACTCGTTTATCCCTCCCTCACTGATTATTTCTTCTTACCTGCAATAGTACGTTTCGGACCTTTGCGAGTACGAGCATTGTTTTTGGTATTTTGACCACGAACGGGCAAGCCCATACGATGTCTGCGGCCGCGATAGCTACCAATTTCAATCAGGCGTTTTATATTGAGGGATTCCTCACGGCGGAGGTCACCTTCTACTTTATAATCACCATCGATAGTTTCACGAAGTTTTGCAACTTCTTCCTCTGTCAGATCGCGAACGCGGGTATCAGGATTGATACCGGTTTTGCTCAGGATCTCACGAGACAGGGTAAGACCGATGCCATAAATGTACGGCAGTGCGTATTCAATACGTTTGTCTCTAGGTAAATCGACACCAGCAATACGTGCCATTAACGCTGCACCTCCTTCTTAGCCTTGTTTTTGTTTATGTTTCGGGTTTTCGCAAATTACCATTACATGGCCTTTGCGTTTAATGACTTTGCATTTTTCACATATTGGTTTAACAGACGGTCTGACTTTCATATTTTAAACCTCCTCTTGCCTGTCTTTGGTTATTTGAACCGATAAGTAATTCTTCCACGACTTAAATCGTACGGAGTAAGCTCGACAGTAACCCTATCGCCAGGCAAAATTTTGATGAAGTTCATACGTATCTTACCGGATATGTGTGCCAGAATCACATGACCGTTTTCCAATTTAACTTGGAACATGGCGTTCGGTAGGGATTCTAAGATTGTGCCTTCAACTTCAATTACGTCTTGTTTGGACACAGCGTTTTACCTCCTTACTTCAGCGCCCCGAGACTAGCTTTAACATCAGCGTAAACTTTGCCGATTTCCTGCAGGCCATCGATTTCATGATATACGCCTTGTTTTTTGTAGTACTCGATCAACGGTTCCGTTTGCGAATGATATGCATGCAAACGATTTTTTACAGTTTCTTCTTTATCGTCGTCACGTTGATACAACGCGCCGCCGCATTTATCGCACATACCTTCCACCTTACTGGGATTGTATTCTACATGATATGTAGCGCCGCAGGCCTTGCAGATACGTCTGCCGGTGACCCTGCCTACAAGCTCAGCGTCAGGAACTACGATATTAACCACACCGGTCAATTTAATGCCCAGATCAGTTAAAATGCCGTCGAGGGCAACAGCCTGCTCTTCGGTTCTTGGAAATCCATCCAAGATAAATCCATTGGCACATTCAGGTTTGGCTAAGCCTTCCCGAACAATACCGATGGTAACGACGTCGGGCACGAGGCCACCGGCGTCCATGTATCTTTTTGCCTCTTTACCTAATTCTGTGCCTTGCTTAACAGCTGCACGGAACATATCACCAGTAGAGATATGCGGAATTTTGTATTCAGCAATGAGTTTTTCTGCTTGAGTGCCTTTACCGGCACCCGGAGGTCCCATCAAAAGAATATACATTCTAATCTTCCTCCTATTTCATAAAGCCCTGGTAATGACGCATCAAAACCAAAGACTCTACTTGTTTCATTGTATCCAATGCAACACCGACTACGATCAAAAGGGCCGTACCACCAAAATAGATACCCTCTATACCGGTGATCCAACCAACAACATTCGGCATCAGAGCAATCAATGCGAGAAAGATTGCGCCGGCCAGAGTGATTCTGGACATGATTTTATCCAAGTAATCAGTTGTCGGTTTGCCAGGACGCAGTCCGGGAATAAAACCGCCATATTTTTTGATATTATCCGACATTTCAGCTATATTCACGCTTACTGCGGTATAGAAGTAAGTGAAGAATAAAATCATCAATACATACAAAGTAGTTTGAAGAGGAGTACCCCATGCAAACCAGCCTGCAACAGTTTTTACCCAAGGAATGTCTACAAACTGGCCAATCGTAACCGGAAACATCAGCACGGAGGATGCAAAGATGATCGGAATTACGCCTGCCTGGTTGACCTTTAAAGGAATGTAGCTGGTGTGACCACCGTACATTTTACGGCCAACAACACGTTTTGCATATTGAACCGGGATTTTGCGAATACCTTGAGAGATCGCTACAACAAAGACAATCATCGCCAAAGCTATCACCGCGAACAAAATCACGTTCAGAATGTTAACCGTGCCGGCTTGCAGATATTGGAAAATAACATGCATTCCATCAGGAAGTCTGGAAACGATACCAGCAAAGATGATCAGCGAGATACCGTTACCGATACCTTTAGACGTAATCTGTTCACCGATCCACATCAAAAATACCGTACCAGCAGTTAAACTGATTGCAATCAACAGAATCGACATGATCCCGGGGTTATTGATTGCTGATCTCAGACCATAAGCCATACCTAAAGCCTGGATAAAACCAAGCAGAACTGTACCGCCGCGAGTCAGCTGAGTAACCTTTTTCTGACCTTCCACACCTTCTTTGGACCATTGTTCTAATGTAGGAACAACGACCTTTAATAATTGAAGGATAATGGACGCATTGATATATGGAGTAATACTCATAGCAAAAATTGAGAATTTGCTCAAGGCGCCGCCGGAGAACATATCAAGCAGGCCAAACAAATTACCGCTTTGGAAAAGCTGCTCGATCATGGCTACGTTAACGCCAGGAACAGGGATATGTGTTCCAGCCCGAAAAACGATGAACATGGCGAGAGTAAATACAACTTTTTGCCTGAGTTCCGTAATTCTGAAAATATTAGCGAGGGCTGCGAACACTTAGATCACCTCTACTTTTCCGCCGGCAGCAATAATTTTTTCTTCAGCAGATTTGCTGAAACCCATAGCTTGAACCGTGAGCTTTTTAGTAAGCTCGCCGTTGCCGAGGATACGAACACCATCACGAATGTTTTTGATCATTCCGTGTTCGATCAGCATTACAGGTTCAACTACTGTGCCGTCTTCAAAGCAATTGAGACTACCAACATTGATTTCGACATAATTCATGCCAAATCTATTATAGAATCCACGTTTAGGCAAACGCAGATACAAAGGTTTTTGACCACCTTCAAAACCAGGACGTTTTACGCCGCCGGAGCGGGATTTTTGTCCTTTTTGACCTTTGCCAGATGTTTTACCAAGTCCGGAACCGAGACCACGGCCAACGCGAACGGAGGCTCTTTTAGATCCCGGAGCGGGAGATAATTCATGCAAATTCATCTGTAGCACACCTCCTTGTTTTAAGCTTCAACTTTTTCAACTTTCACAAGATGTTCAACTTTGTGAATCATACCGCGAATAGTCGGGGTGTCGTTTTTAACAACAGTAGAATTGATTTTTCCTAAGCCCAGAGCCTTTACGGTTGCGCGTTGATCCTGCGGGTAACCGATCAAGCTACGGGTCAGCGTGATTTTAACTTGTTCCATCATGCTACCTCCTTAGCCAAGTAATTCTTGTACGGTTTTTCCGCGCAGAGCTGCAACAGCTTCAGCACTTTTCAGGGATTTTAAACCTTCCAAAGTTGCACGAACAACATTGTTAGGGTTATTAGAACCTTGACATTTGGTCAAGATATCACGTACGCCTGCCAATTCAAGTACGGCACGAACAGGGCCGCCGGCAATAACGCCGGTACCTTCTGCAGCCGGTTTCAAGAACACACGGCCTGCGCCGAACACACCAATGATTTCATGAGGAATGGAAGTGCCAACCATAGGAACAGTAATCAGGTTCTTTTTAGCATCTTCAACGCCTTTGCGGATAGCTTCCGGAACTTCGGCAGCTTTACCAAGGCCCATACCAACATGACCGTTTTCGTCACCAACTACAACGAGTGCGGAGAAGGAGAAACGACGTCCGCCTTTAACAACCTTTGCAACGCGGTTGATGAATACGACTTTCTCTTTTAAGTCGCTTTCTTGTTTTTCGAAATTCGCCACTTTTATTCCTCCTTCTATTAGAATTGCAGTCCAGCTTCACGAGCCGCGTCTGCCAGTGCAGCAACACGACCGGTGTACAGGTAACCGCCACGATCAAATACAACTTCTTTAATTCCTTTAGCCAAAGCTTTTTCAGCAATAGCCTTGCCAACTGCTTTAGCAGCTTCAGTATTGCCGCCGTAGTTAGCTTTCAAGTCTTTCTCAACAGTGCTGGCAGCAACAATCGTTTCGCCTGTTACATCGTTAATCACTTGTGCATAAATATTGGACAAGGAACGATATACATTCAAACGAGGTTTTTCTGCCGTACCGATAATATATTGACGAGAACGGAGATGACGTTTTTGACGTTTCTCATTTTTATCAACTCTGTTAAGCAAGAGTTTCACTCCCTTCTTTTAGAAATTACTTCTTGCCTTTAGCGCCAGCTTTACCCATCTTACGACGAACGTATTCGCCTTCATAACGAATACCTTTGCCTTTATAGGGTTCAGGCGGACGCAGAGTGCGGATTTCAGCTGCAACTGCGCCGACTTTTTCTTTGTCTGCGCCGCTGACAACGATTTTGTTAGGAGCCGGAACTTCAAAAGTAATACCTGCAGGCGGCTCTTTTACTACCGGATGAGAGAACCCGAGAGTAAAGTTGATGTTATTGCCTTGTTTAGCGGCACGATAGCCGACACCGGCAATTTCTAAAGATTTGCTGAAACCGGTGGTTACACCGACAACCATGTTGTTGATCAGAGTACGGGAAAGACCGTGCATGGAACGATGAGTTTTTTCATCACTCGGACGTTCAACAGTCAGTACGCCGTTTTCCAGAGTCAATTTCATATCTTTATTGATTTGGCGAGATAATTCGCCTTTGGGACCTTTAACGGTAACCAAATTATTTTCAATAGTAACTGTAACGTTAGCGGGTACAGTAATTGGTTGTTTACCAATTCTAGACACTTATGAGCACCTCCTATCTTTCAAGTATTACCAGACGTATGCCAGCACTTCTCCACCGAGACCAGCCTTACGGGCAGCTTTATCGGTCATCAGGCCTTGAGAAGTGGAGATCACTGCGATACCGAGACCACCGAGGACTCTGGGCAGCTGATCTTTTTGAGAGTATACTCTCAAGCCGGGCTTAGAAATACGTTTGATACCGGAAATAACTTTTTCCTTATTAGCACCGTATTTCAGGCTGACGCGGATAACATTTTGTTTGCTATCGGCAATTACTTCAAAATCTTTAATGAAACCTTCAGCTTTCAAAATCTCAGCAATAGCTACTTTGATTTTGGAGCCGGGGATTTCAACTTTATCGTGATGAACCGAGTTTGCGTTACGAATACGGGTAAGCATATCGGCAATCGGGTCAGTCATTACCATACTTAAATACCCTCCTTCCTAATTTGCTGTTTTACCAGCTAGCTTTGGTTACTCCCGGAATAGCGCCTTGGTAGCTGTATTCACGGAAGCAGATACGGCAGAGACCGAATTTACGCATATAGCCATGTGGTCTGCCGCAAACCTTGCAGCGATTATAACGGCGAACTTCAAATTTCGGCTCATTTTTCCATTTTTCAATCAGGGCTTTTTTAGCCAAGGTATTCCCTCCTCACTTATGCGCTGAACGGCATTCCGAGGAGTCTGAGTAATTCTCTGGCTTCCTCGTCAGTCTTAGCGGTAGTAACAATGATGATATCCATTCCACGGACTTTATCGATCTTATCATATTCAATTTCCGGGAAAATCAATTGTTCTTTCATGCCCAATGCGTAGTTGCCACGGCCGTCAAAAGCGGTGGGATTTACGCCGCGAAAATCGCGTACACGCGGAAGAGCAATGTTCATCAACTTATCAAGGAAGTAATACATGCGGTCACCGCGCAGGGTAACTTTGGTACCGATCGGCATCCCTTGACGCAATTTAAAAGCTGCAATGGATTTTTTAGCTTTAGTGATGACTGGTCTTTGACCAGCGATCAAAGTCAGATCTGCAACAGCAGAATCTAATGCCTTGCTGTTAGCTACAGCTTCACCGATACCCATATTGATGACAACTTTTTCGATTTTAGGGATTTCCATAACATTTTTATAGTTGAATTTATCCATCATGCCTTTAACAGCTTCGGACAAATACTTTTCTTGCAATCTTGTTTTTGCCATTCAAAATTTCCTCCTTTCCCGGAATCTTATTTATCAATTACTTCGCCGCATTTTTTGCAGGTTCTTACGAAGCTGCCGGAAACTGCGGTCTTTTTAATACGAGTAGCTTTTTTACAAGCCGGGCATACTAACATTACTTTGGAAGAAGCAATAGCAGCTTCTTTAGTAATGATGCCGCCTTGGGGATTAGCCTGAGACGGTTTTGTATGGCGTTTTACTTTATTTACGCCTTCAACGACTACTTTAGCTTTTTTAGGCAGAGCTTCAATGATCTTTCCTTCTTTGCCTTTATCTTTGCCGGACAAAACCAAAACGGTATCGCCTTTTTTTACATGCATTTTGATTGCTGCAGTCATTTCAGGAACACCTCCTTATGTGCATTATCAGATTTCTTACAGCACTTCCGGTGCCAGAGAAATGATTTTCATGAAATCTTTATCGCGAAGTTCACGAGCAACAGGCCCGAAAATACGGGTGCCGCGCGGGCTCTTATCATCTTTAATTACAACTGCTGCGTTTTCGTCGAAGCGGATATAAGAACCGTCCGGACGACGAACGCCCTTTGCAGAACGAACAACAACTGCTTTTACTACGTCACCTTTTTTTACAACGCCACCGGGTGATGCATCTTTAACAGCGCATACGATAACGTCACCAATGTTAGCATATTTACGGTAAGAACCGCCCAATACGCGAATGCACATAACTTTCTTAGCGCCAGTATTGTCACCAACATTAAGAATGGTTTGTTGTTGTATCATGGTTTTCCCTCCCTTGCCAATTTATCCGATCGGCAATATCTTATTTTGCACGCTCTAAAATTTCAATAACACGCCAGCATTTATCTTTGGAAAGCGGACGAGTTTGCATAATTTGAACTACGTCGCCAATATGCGCTTCGTTATTTTCATCATGAGCTTTGAATTTGATAGTATGTTTTACACCTTTTTTGTAAAGCGGATGTTGAACAAAACGCTCAATAGCAACTACAACAGTTTTCTGCATTTTGTCGCTTACTACTTTACCGATACGGGTAACACGTGCGTTTCTTTCTTCGGTCACGACTGTTTCCTCCTTCTTCATACTTCAAACACACTCAGGCATTTAACTCGCGTTGACGCTGAATGGTCTTGATGCGGGCAATAGACTTTTTGACTTCGCGAATTTTCATCGGATTCTCACATTGTCCGGTTGCCATTTGAAAACGCAGGTTGAAGAGTTCTTCTTTCAAACCAGCCAATTTGCTGTCTAACTCGGAAGCAGACATTTCACGAATTTCTGTTGTTTTCATTAAGCTTCACCACCCTTTTCTTGTGCGGCAGCTTCGGCTTCTTGCTGTGCGCGGGTCACAAATTTACATTTAATAGGCAATTTGTGGCTAGCAAGACGCATAGCTTCTTTAGCGATCTCTTCGCTAACTCCGTTCATTTCGAACATAACACGACCGGGTTTAACTACTGCTACCCAATATTCAGGTGAACCTTTACCACTACCCATACGAGTTTCAGCCGGTTTTGCAGTGATCGGTTTGTCCGGGAAAATTTGAATCCATACTTGACCGCCACGTTTAATATAACGTGTCATTGCGATACGAGCTGCTTCGATTTGACGATTGGTGATCCATGCGGGTTCCAATGCTACCAAGCCATACTCGCCATGAGCGATTTTGTTACCGCGCATTGCACGACCAGTCATACGGCCTCTATGTTGTTTACGATGTTTAACTCTCTTCGGTAATAACATTAGTTTATGCCTCCTTCACCGGAGCAGCTTGCGCTACTTCTTTGCTTTCAGGAAGGACTTCACCTTTGTAAATCCATACCTTTACGCCGATACGGCCATAAGTGGTATGAGCTTCTGCTGTGCCATAATCAATATCAGCACGCAGAGTATGCAGAGGAATGCTGCCTTCACGATAGCTTTCGCTGCGAGCGATTTCAGCACCGCCCAGACGACCGCCAACCTGAACTTTAATACCTTTAGCGCCCATGCGCATGGTACGGCCAACACATTGTTTCATTGCACGGCGGAAAGCGATACGGCGTTCCAATTGAGATGCAATGTTCTCTGCAACCAAAGTTGCGTCCATATCCGGGGTTTTTACCTCAACGATGTTGATATCAATTACGCTGTCGGTCATTTTTTTCAAGTCGTTTTTCAGCAATTCAATGTTGCTGCCCTGACGACCGATTACCATACCAGGTTTAGCAGTATGGATAGAGATGCGGGCTCTATTCGAAGCGCGTTCGATTTCTACTTTAGAGATACCGGACAAGAACAGTTTTTCTTTAATGAATTCACGAATTTTAATATCTTCTAATAAGAATTTCTCATAGTCTTTGTCAGCATACCATTTGGAATCCCAATCTTTGATAATACCTACGCGGAGACCATGCGGATTAACTTTTTGACCCACTATCTTTTCCCTCCTTTTTCCGGGATATTATTTTTCTTTAACAGCAACTGTTACGTGGCTAGAACGTTTTAAGATTTTGAACGCTTGCCCACGGGAACGCGGATGGATTCTTTTCATGGTCGGACCTTGATCTATAAAGCAGGAAGATACGATCAGATTATCCACATTCATATCATAGTTATGTTCAGCGTTTGCAACTGCACTGCGCAGTACTTTTTCGATAACCTCAGAACCAACCTTAGGGGTATGTTTGAGGATCGCGAATGCTTCACCCACAGCTTTGCCGCGGATAAGATCAATCACGATACGCAACTTGCGCGGCGCGATGCGAACATATCTTGCAATAGCTTTTGCTTCCATGTTATTTTGCCCCCTTTCCCCTTATTTTAAAGATGTACTCTTATCGGCATGGCCTTTATAAGTACGCGTAGGAGCAAATTCTCCTAGTTTGTGGCCTACCATATCTTCAGTGATAAATACAGGCACATGTTTACGTCCATCATGAACAGCAATAGTATGGCCCAAGAAATCCGGAAGAATAGTGGAGCTGCGAGACCATGTTTTTACGACTTTTTTATCGTTAGAAGCGTTCAGCGCTTCAATCTTCTTTTGAAGACTTGCATGGACATACGGTCCTTTTTTGATTGATCTGGACACTAGGTTAGCCTCCTTTCTCTATCCTTATAATTATTTCGTTCTACGTTTTACGATTAATTTGCTAGAAGCTTTTTTCTCTTTGCGGGTACGAGTACCAAATGCACATTTACCCCAAGGAGTAACAGGACGTTTACGGCCAACAGGAGAATGACCTTCACCACCACCATGCGGATGGTCATTCGGGTTCATTACAACACCGCGGTTAGCCGGGCGAATACCGAGCC
>OWIE01000089.1_pt1 | contig 37976 bp, 34 predicted proteins | sample 1733001 | NCBI WGS metagenome assembly OWIE01 (sample SAMN05065778, study PRJEB22554) | human gut metagenome | biome: ENVO:2100002; feature: ENVO:00000062; material: ENVO:00002003 | host: Homo sapiens | place: USA | reverse complement strand
TTTGCAGTGGTGTCACCCTACTACGGGAGTTTTACACTGCAATTAGGGTCGCACGGTTTTTGAACTCCTCGTCATCCTCCCGGACCTCCATCGCATTGATGAACTCGATGAGGGTGGAAAAATTCTGTTCCTCCACCGGGGCCTCATAGTGGATATACCCGATAAGGGCGCAGTACAAAAGCGTTTCCGCCTTGACCCAGAAATCGTCCCCGGCCTTGCCCTCGCCCTTGGTATTGGCGATCAGCGTGGTGACCAGCTTCAAGATGTCCTTCTCCGAGTGGATGTAGGCAAAGGGGTTATAGTGCATGGACTTCTTGAAGTTAATGGTGTTGAGGACTTTGATCCGGTACGGCTCATAGATGACCTTGCCGTGCTTATCCTTCATGGGTTTGCCGTCCTTGCCCAGCTTGGAGGTGCCTCGCTGGAGCATTTTGCCGCACTCCACCAGGATGGTGCCTTTGGGGTCTGTGACCACATAAGAGCTGTGCATCTGCATCAGGTATGAGGTAGGCACCCTGCGCCTTGCTGACTTTCATCAGTAGGTTTCAGGGAGCCGCCTCCCAAACCGGACGTACACCTCTCAGCGTATCCGGCTTTCCATGAATCACCTTGATTCTTTGGTTTCGTGTAAGAGTTCAAAGCAGTCAGGGCAGAGAGCCAGAGATTTTCTTCTCATTTTCAGCATTTTCTGCTCAAATATATCCCTGCCTTTCAGCGATTTCAGCGTTCTTACGTGGTGCATACATAAATAGTCTGCATGTTCCCCGCAAATCTCGCATACTCCGGCTTTTATGCGGTTTACTATCGTGTGCCTGCTGTCATATTTCCTATAACTCGGCATAACGTCTGCCACATTGTCATAGCCGTCGCTGTGCTTTCTGAATCCATCATGGTAAAATTCGCAGTATTTACGTCCCTTAGTTGTATCGTATGGGATTCTCAGTACTCCGTTTACCATGTGCCGCTTCTTAATAACACTGACATTCGTTCTGTGCTTTCCTGCCAGAGTTTTTAACATGCTGTACCGCACCATGTAGTAATACTTGTGCAATGCGCCTACGTTTTCTGCTATCCGATAGAAGTTATATAACCCTCGAATTTCGGAATTGAAAGTAGACACAATCTCTGCATCGCTGCGGTTCATCAGGTCTTTCCTTGGCATAGGACGCCACATTTCTTTGCCTGTGTCATTGTTGCGTTTCACCTGTATCGCTCCCCGTTCCATCGCTTTTTTAATCCATTTTTCTTTCGGCATATACAGGAATACTTTTCCATACCACACCCGTTTCATGTCGCCGTTTTTACAACGCTTCATGTTCTTGGAATGGATTACTTTGAAATCGTACCCCAGATAGCGTACCGGCTTACTGGAATGGGTGACTTTCGTCTTTTCCTCGGACATTTCCAAATGCAGTTTTTCTTGGAGAAAGATTTTTACATCTTCCTTGATTTTTTCTGCGTCCTTTTTGGAGCCGATAACGCCAATTACAAAATCATCGGCGTAACGGTTGTACTGGATTTTCTTGAAGCCTTCCTCAAACGGATTGTAATAGTGCTGATTCATCTTCTTCCTTCTGGAATCCTTAAATTCTTTTACCAGTTCAGGAGTTGATTTTTCTGCGCCCATTAACGCTTTACGTGCCTTTCTGTATCTCCGGGACGCCCGCTCGTATTCTCTGGTCGTCCTTCTGCGTTCTGGCTCGCAATCATACTTTTCTTTGTATTCCTGCATATAGTTGTCCAGTTCGCTGAGGTAGATGTTTGCACATATCGGACTGATACCGCTGCCCTGCGGAACACCGGAGTAGGTGCAGTTGTACTGCCATTGTTCCATATATCCGGCTTTCAGGAACTTCCAGATTAGACCGATAAAAGCCTCGTCTGAAATCCTTTTCCGCAGTAATTCAACCAACACATGATGGTCGAAGTTATCAAAGCACGCCTTAATGTCTCCCTCGACAATCCATGTAACACCTGTGAAGTTTTTCTTCACTTGCGTAAGTGCCGTGTGACAGCTTCTTTTTGGTCTGAAACCGTGTGAATTGTTGCTGAATGTCGGCTCATAGATTGCTTCAAGAATCATTCTGACCACTTCCTGCACTAACTTATCATCAGTAGAAGTGATTCCCAACGGGCGAAGTTTCCCGTTCTTTTTAGGAATGTACTTTCTTTTTGCAGGCTTTGGCTGATATGTCCTGTTGCGTATGGATTCAATAATCCGGTTAATTCTCGGCAGGCTCATGTTGTCCAGCGTCTGCCCGTCTACCCCCTGTGTCATGCTCCCCTGCGATTTCGCAATGTTCGCATATGCAAGGAGATAGAACTCTGGATTGTATAGGTTGCGATATAATCTTTCATATTTGTTGTTACTTACACTTGCCTTTTCTTCAAGGCTTTTCAAGACATGAATCGGATTTCTCATAGTGTCTCACACACCATCCTTTCTGTTTTGAAAATGATTCACTGTTCCCCTTTGCCATGTAGACGGCTTTCCCGTCCGCAGACTACTATGGGAACTCTGTTGCCATGGTGAATATTCAGAACCCCGCATTTCAGCGTTTTCATAGCCTTTCGGCATTTCACTTTAGGCAATCCCCGTTTAGTACGGTATAAACAAGCGTTCCACGTTGTCGGTATGTGACGTTCGCCTTTTTCCACTTTCCCGTGGCTGAACCTGCTCCGAGTATCAGCAGCCGCATAGCCAAACAATGCGACTGTCAGGAACACTGACGAGTACAACCTCTCTACGTCAGGGGTACGCTCTTGGTCCCGATTTCAGGCTGTCATTCAAGCAGTCTAGCTTCCATCCTCATACGTGGATTTTCATTCCGTCACGCCGGCGCTTCTGAGGCTTCAGCGCCCCGTGTCCTCCGTCATGCTATGGTCGCCCTCCAGTTTCCCTTTTGGGGTAAGACGGGGAATGATAGGTTGCGGCACAATGCCGCTTGATACTTTTACCTACTACTTGCTCAAGGTAGGATTTATACCGCCCTTACGGGCGCACTCGGTTTCAGCCAGAACCGGGTCTTACCGGAACCGGAGCCGCCAATCACCAGCACATTTTTGTTTCTGGCAGTCTTGGGGTCTTTGGGACGGCTGTTCATAGTCAGGCTCTCGGTTTTCGTCAGAATCACATTGTTCTGGAACACCGGGTCGATGTAAGGAGCGATGTCCTCATGGGTTCCCCAGCGGGCAGAACCATACTCCATGCCGTGGCGATACTTTTTGGCGTTCTTGCTCTTGAGATAGACCGCCAGCCGCAGGCCAGCACCACAGCACAGACCCACCAGTAAATCCAGCGGGTGCAGGCTGGGCCACCAGCTGGCCAGCGCCACCGGCAGCGTGGAGAAGAACGAGAGCATTTTTGCCGAAGCGTCCGCACCCACGGCCATCCGCCACGCTTCACCGAAGTTGGTGGAGAAAAGCCCCATCAGGATATACGGCAGATTCAGCAAAATGAGCTTTTTGATGTTCAGCTGCTTTTTCATCGTTCCAGCTCCTTCCGCTTGTTCCGGTCCACGACGGCGTGTTTTACCAGTTCTTTGAACTGGCTCAGCTTTGCCAGCACGGACGGGCGCTCGGATTTCTCCGCCTTCTTGACCTTTTTCCCGGTGTACTCGGTAAAAGCAGCGGTCAGGGCATCCGCGTCCCGACCCTTGAAAAAGATCAGGTACTTGGGTGGGGAGCTGCTGCGGTCCTTCTTCACCGCATAGTCCACGCCGTATTTCCGCGCGATCTTCTCAAACTCCTTGATGGAGGGGTCGGTGATCTCGATGTTGGAAACGCCCTGATTCTGGCCGATCAGCTGTTTCACCGTCTGCTTGCCGTGGGGAATCACGGGGGTATCCCGGCTTTTCTGCTTTTGCAGCTTCTTTTCCTTGCGGTGGGCAAGGTATTTGGTGATGGCGGCTTTCATCAACCGCCCGGTAAACTTTGTTCCGCTGACTACCAGCGTCAAAGTCCTGTTTTCCACTTCCTCCTGCATAGGTCATCGCCTCCTTTCCACGGATTTTGCAGGGGTGGCACTTGATACTAAGGCGGAACCACCAGCCGCCGCAGCAGGTATTTCAGCATGGCAGGCTCCTTTCAGCGCAGCTGGTCGGAGCGGTCATAGTACAGATGGCCCTGGCGCACTTTGGCATGGCTGAGAATCTTGATGTGGCCCTTTTCCTGGTTCTCCAGGCTTTTCTGGTATCCGGCCTCCGTCAGAAACAGGCGGATCCGTTCACCTTTCCAGCCCACCGGGGAATCGTCGGTCAGCACATCGAAGATAATCATGTGCCGGGTGTCCTCGGCAAACCGCTCCAAATCCATGTACTCATGGCCGTGGTAGTTCTGCGCCCCGGCTTTGAGGCGCATTTCCTCCATCAGCTGGCCCACGGTCTTACGCTCAAGCATGGCGTGCGCCTCCTTTCCCGCGTCCCTGGCCCTTCACGGTCAGGATACCGTCCAGGGTGGTGGCGGTGATCCGCAGGCGCTCGGCGGTGGCAATGTCATTCTTCACGATCTCGTCGATGCCGTGGCCGCAGACCACCAGCACATGGGACCGGCGCAGGTAGTCCCGCGCCATATCCAGCCCGTCCTTGTGTTCCTGGGGAATCTCGTCTTTGAGGAAGGTAGGCAGGAACAGCACCGGGCAGATGGGCGAATACCCGGCATCGTACACCTGACGGCAGTAGGCCGCAGCGTTCTCGGCGTTCTCATACTGGCTGTTGCTCCAGGGAGCCGTAATGTAGGCAAGAGGTCGTTTCATGGCAAAATCCTTTCTCCCGGTGTTTTCGGGCAGCAGAAAAGCGGCTGTTTACCAGCCGCCTGCGTACATATCGTGGTTAACTTGTGCGGTGTAGTGGTTGCTGATCGTGGTCGGCGCATTAAACAGCACCGCAAGCAGATACTGCTTCATGTTGCGGATTTCGGTGGTATTGTTCCGCAGGCATTCCATGACAAACTCGATGTGGGAGCAATCCAGCTTCAAAAAACGGGAGCGGACCACCTCATGGGGGAAGTCGCTGCCAGCGATCCGGGTGGTTTTCCGCTTGGCACAGACGGTCTCCACCATCAGCTCCACAATCTCGTCCAGGTCCTCCCGGTAGGTGGTAAACTCCCGGCACATGTGGTCATACTCGACGTTCTCCAGAATCAAATCCCGATAACTTTCCATCTCTGAGACAGACATCGCATCCCTTCCTTTCCGTTCCGGCAGCTGTGCTGCCACTGGCTCCCGGAAGGGAATGGAATCGGTACTTGATCCATAAGTAATTGTTTTTTCTGTATTTGATTTCTCTATATTTAATTCTGCGGGCTTTTCCGTATCCGGTTTTACCATATCCGGGTTTTCCGTATCTGGTGAAACCACATCTGACGGCAGCATATCCAGCTTCTTTGGCTGTGGCTGCTCATAAATGATGTACTCGGTATCAGTAATACGGCCATTCGCACCGCGAAGCTGCCTGCGGACAATATAGCCAGCTGTTTCCAACTCTTTGAGCGCAGAGCCAATGGCGTCCACACCCTCCTTACAGATGGAAGCAAGCCCTCTTGTAGTGTAATTCCACTCCTCTGGGAGCGACAGGATCATGGAGAGCAGACCCTTAGACTTTAAGGTCAGCCCCTTATCCTTCAGATGATAATTTGACATAACGGTGTAATCGCGTGTCCGTTGTACGCGGTAGACTGCCATTCACTTCACTCCTTCCTGTGGTCAGAAAATAACAAAAGCCGCTGTCAGTAAAGACGCGGCTCAAACTTCATAGAAAACTCCTGGTCTCCCATCAAAGGGATAGCGGCTGATGTCCTCAAAGGCGTCGGCAACCTCCTCCGCTGGATAGTCCTGCCAGTCCCGCTCCCTGACGATATGATGGATAGTACGGTAACAGGTAGAAAACCTTTCATACGCCGAACGGTATTTCGTATTCACGCAGGAGACATCCACAAACCGCCCGTCCTCCAAGAGCCATAGTTCCCGGATGCAAGAAGCATCCACCTGCGTAGAATGACTCTGGATAGTTTTTTGGTAAATGCAAAATCCCCGCTGTGGAAACAACTCTGGCCCATAGTAGTTCAAGGAACACTCATGGTTTCCCGCGGTCTGGTAAGCAAGGACACTTTCCCCACGATAGCGGACAGACTGCGCCACAAGTTCCATGTTCAATCTGGAAAGCGCCCTTTTCCGCTCCTTTTTGTCGGGGAAAAGATAAAGATACGCCGTCCTGATGGCATTGCAAATTTCTTTTTCTCTAAACATCTTATTTTCTCCGTTTTTTCTTTACATCCAAGACATGACCCTCAATTACACGGGCGTACCTTTTGATTTTGATCTCCCGGCGCTGCTGGCTTTGCAGGGCGGCCTGATAACCGTCCTCAGTCAAAAACAGCCGCATTTCATCTCCGGGGCTTCCGTAAGCAGTGCTGGGACGCAGGACGGAAAACTCGATCATCCAGCGGGTGTTATCCCAAAACCTCTCTACGGCGAGAATGTTGTGTCCTTTCAGCTCACGGGCTGAAATATCCCTCATAGGCGGCTCCTTTCATCGTTCCTGGTCTCTCTGACGCTTTTTCTGCCATGCCTCCAGCAACTTGATGATGGTTTCCTGCATCCGCTGGGGCGTATAGCTTTTAGGGAAATACTTCCGCAAGGTGTCAGAGGTAAATGTCACTCGGTCCAGATCGCTTTTCTTTTCCTCACCCATGATGACACGCATCATATCGAGGGTCAGATGCCCCTCCTGGCTATATTTCTTGAGCCGCTGGGCTTGAGAAAGAGAAGGGGTAGCCTGTTCGCTGTCCATCGCGTCCAACAGGTCTACCTGTTCCTCCTTTTTGAGAAAGGACAGCTCATAGGCAGGGTTCAGGGCAATCTTCTTTTCATCCACCATATCCATCAATTCAGGAATCAGCTCTGTCAGACGGATATAGCGCTGAACTTGATTTCTGCTTGAACCAGCCTGCTGAGCCAATATTTCATCGGCTCTCAACTTCGTCCCAACTTGGGACGAAGTTAAATCAACTCGCTCTCCCTGATGTTTCATGGCATCCAGCTTCATCTTGTAGGCAAATGCTCTTTCACTGGGGAGCAGACTTTCTCGTTGCAGGTTGTAGGCTAAGACCACAGCGCCTTGCCTTGTTACCAAGGTAGGTTTCCATAGCCTCGCCCCGAAACCGTACGTACACCTCTCGATGTATACGGCTTCCCATTTATCATAGTCTTTCAGTTATTTCGTAATCATGGCATAACAGTTCGGACAAACTGCAAGTGTCTTGCGACGCTTAGCCAACATAATGGTGTTCCATTCATTGTCCGCTTTGATTGATTTCAAAGACTTCACATGATGCATGCATATATCTCCTGTGTTTTCTCCACATAGTTCACATACACCCAGCTTAATTCTTGTCCTCAAATAATTTGGATTATCATACTTGACGTATTGTGGTAAGAGGTCGGGTTCGAAGCTACAGGCGTAGCGTTTCTTCTTGAATCCATCATGATAGAACTCACAGTATTTTAACCCTTTCTTTGTATTATAAGGAACCATAAAAATTCCATTCCTACGGTATTTTCTCTGTATCTTGTAAACGCTCTTTTGATATTTAAGTCCAAAGGTCTTATACATGCTATATTCCAAGATGAATGCAAAGTTTTTGATGACTGTTGCATTTTCCGCTATCGAATAGTAATTATACATACCTCTAATCTCGGCATTCACCTGTGATACTATTTCCACATCGGTCATGTGAACCATATTGCCTCTGTGGTGAGAATCCCATATTTCTTTGCCATTTTCATCATATCTAATCCTAAGTGCACCATACTCTATTAGCTTGGCTTGCCACTTATCCCTTGGAGCGTATAATTTGATTCTGCCCGTATGAGTTTTCCTTAGCTGATGCTTTGAATCATACATTAGTGCTGAATTCTTGGCTGTAGTAATGTCGTAGCCTAGGAATCTGGCTTTATCTTGACTATGCGTGATTTTGGTCTTTTCTTCGGACATCTCAAGATGCAGAGTATCCTCGAGAAATACTCTGAATTTATCTTTTATTTCAGAGGCATCCTCGAATGAACCAATGACTCCTATTAAGAAATCATCCGCATATCTACAGTAGACCAAACTTTTGTAGTCTTCATTATTTGCTCGCTTACTTGGTAAGCTGTGCTTATAGCTAATGGCATCTTTTTGCAGACGCAGAGCTTCTTTTCTTTGTTGCTCATTCCAACTGTCCCAGTTTGCTCGGTTTCTTCTTCTGATGTAGTACAGCTTGCTTGCGGCTCGTGAGTATTCAAGGTTATCCTTTGATTTGCCCTTGCTAAATTCTTTCTTTAGACGTTCTGCAAACTCATCCAATTTTGACAGATAGATATTTGCTAACATAGGGCTCACGCCTGAACCTTGGGGTGTTCCTGAAAATGTACAATTGTACACCCATTGCTCCATATATCCAGCTTTCAGCATTTTCCATATGAGAGCCAAGAAGTTTTCATCCTCTATTCTCTCCCTCAGAATGTTTACTAGCACATGATGGTCGAAGCTGTCGAAGCATGCATGTATATCACCTTCTACGAACCAAGTGATTCCGGTGAACTGATTTTGTATCTGCTGTAAAGCAGAGTGACAGCTTCTGTTAGGTCTGAATCCATGAGAATAATCTGAAAAGTTAGGCTCATATATGCTCTCAAGAATCATTTTGACCACTTCTTGTACCAATTTGTCTTCTGTTGATGGTATTCCTAGCGGGCGTTTCTTTGTGCTATTTTTCTTTTCAATGTACACACGCCTTGCAGGGTTTGGGTGATAGCTGAAGTCTTTGAGACTTTCTATAAGTGCATTGATACGTTTTTCACTCATTCCGTCTAAGCTTTTGCCATCTACACCAGGTGTCATACTTCCTTGCGATTGGCTTATGTTTTTATAAGCTAAGAAGTAAAACTCTGGGTTGTATAAATTCCGATATAATCTCTTGAATTTATACTCTTTGTTTGTTGTTTTTTCTGAAAGACTTTTCAATACCTTTACTGGTTCTCTCAATGTCTCACACATCCTTCCTCGTTTTAGTATTGAACGATAAACTGCCGTCCTTCGCCATGTGGGCGTTATTATTCGCTTCCGTTTTTACGGCTATCCTTGTCAATCCAAGGTCCGCGGACTACTACGACGGCTCCGTTACCATGCTGAATATTCAGAGTCATCTCTCTTGCTTTTTACACTTGAGATTTATCACCTTTCGGCATTACTCATAGCCCATGGGCATTTCAGTTTAGGTAATCCCCGTTTAGCATCATTATGATAAGTTGTACTATTGTCGGTATGGGAGTTTTCGTCATTTTCCATTACTTATGGCTAGCTTGCATCGATTATCCCACGGATTGCAGACAGCAAAATACTAATCCGCCAATGCACCACCGTAACATCTTCCCTTCGGTGTGGAGATGGTTAGCTCCAGCCTCTGACTTTCCTTCAAGCAGTGTAGCCTTCATCCTCATATAGTACCTTTCGCCTCGACACTCAGTCGCAGCTTGGAAGCTTCGCTGACTTGTGCCTTTACAAACGTGCTGTTGTCCCCTTTATGTTTCCACTCGAGGTTAGTTGTTGGCGATAAGATTGTGTTTTTCACACTTGATAATTTTTCTTATTGCTTTCTCAGAGCAAAATCATAATGACCCACGCCGCTTGGGTGTCCACCCCAAGCGCCTTACGGGCGCACGCTGTCAACCATAATGATCGTGGCGGCATCATCATCCAAATCCCGAACAATGACCGGCATGGTCTCCTTTTCTGCCAGCTCACTGGCTCTGTGCCGCCTGTGTCCGGCTACCAGCTCATAACCGCCCTCCGGGTCCGGTCGAGCAATCGCCGGAACCAGAACGCCATACTGCTTGATACTGTCTGCGGTTTCCATCATGGCTTCGTCATCCTTGACTTTGAATGGATGCCCTTTGAACGGGTGCAGTTCCGACAGCGGGATTTCTACTACTTTTTCTCTCTGAGCATCGGCACGGCTCTCCTCCGTAGAAAACAGATCATCTACCGATGCCAGCTCTACTTTTTTCGCGCTGCTTTTCAAGTTTCAACACCTCCTTCGTCAGATTTCGATACCCCTCTGCCACTTTGCCGCCAGGGTCATGGGCAAAAATGCTTTTTCCCTCGGCGCTAATTTCCTTTGCCCGGACAGAATGGGGAATCTCTGTGCCGAATACTTTGATCTTGCTGCCATAGGTCTCACGCAGGAGCGCGGAGATCTCTTTGGCAAAGTTGGTTCGGCTGTCCACCATCGTCAGCAGGATACCGTCTATCTGGAGCTTGGGGTTGATCTGCCGCTTTACCTTGTTTACCGTGGAGAGCAGCTGTTCCAACCCTTTGGCGGGCAGATACTCCGCCTGAACGGGAATGATGATCCTGTTCGCAGCGGCCAGCGCATTGACCGTGAGCATCCCCAGGGAGGGCTGACAGTCGATGAGAATATGGGAGTATTGCCCCTTCAGCGTGTCCAGATATTGCCGCAAGATAGTCTCACGGCTCATGGCATTTACCAGGGATACCTCCATACCGGATAACTGGATGTCCGCAGGCATCAGGTCAATGCCTTCCGCATGATGCAGAATACCTTCTCCAGTGCGTATAGGCTGATCCATCAGAATTTTGCCCATTGCATCGGACAATGTAAATGGCAACTTGTCCGGTTGCGGATTTCCCAGGCTGATTGTCAGGCTCCCTTGTGGGTCCCCGTCGATCAGAAGGACTTTCTTTCCGGCCTGCGCCAGCCCGATTCCCAAGTTGGCACAGGTCGTTGTCTTGCCAACGCCGCCTTTCTGGTTGGCAATGGCGATGATTTGCGTGTTCATTGACTTCACCTCATTTCTAATTATTGCTGTTGCTTCTGGAAATAGAAAAAGCCGCCACTTCAAAATTAACAGTGAAGTGACGGCTCTTTCTATCGCCGGAATACGAGTTCCTGAAATGAAAAAAGCACCCAGCATTTATACTGTGTGCTACATCAAATTCATATTCAATTATTCAAATTAGCTCAAACTATGCCAAACTGCCACAGCCAAAAAACGAGGGAAAGGAGGGCTGAAAAGCACCCCAAAAATCGGCTCTCGGTTAACCACTTTGGGAACCACTTCCCCCTCTTTTCGCCCTCTTTTTGGCCAGTTAACCACTTGCGGACCACTAAAAATTGGATGAAATCGGCTCTCGTTTTGCCAAATTTGGTCAAACCATATCAGCCCGTTTAGATATAGCAAAAGCCCGGAAAACCTTGATTTTCCGGGCTTTTTGAACCATTTTGATATAGTCTGAGCAGTCGATTATCGCTTGCTGAACTGCGGAGCGCGACGGGCTGCTTTGAGACCGTATTTCTTTCTTTCTTTCATACGAGGGTCACGTGTCAGATATCCAGCTTTCTTAAGGGTAGGTCTGAACTCAGAATCTGCTTCCAGAAGAGCTCTTGCGATACCATGTCTGATAGCGCCTGCCTGTCCGGTATATCCGCCGCCCTTTACATTAACCAGAACATCAAACTTTCCGTCTGTGTCGGTTGCTGCCATAGGCTGACGAACGATAACTTTCAGAGTCTCCAGTCCGAAATACTCATCGATGGGTCTTTTATTAATAGTAATATCACCTTTTCCAGGTACAAGATATACTCTTGCGATAGATTTTTTTCTTCTGCCAGTTCCGTAATATTTTGCTGCGTTAGCCATTTTCTATTTCCTCCTTAATAGATTCCTTTGGATTAAAATGTCAGTACTTCAGGTTTCTGAGCTTCATGCTTGTGATCCGGTCCTGCATAAACGTGAAGCTTGGTGTACATCTGTCTTCCTAAAGGTCCCTTCGGGAGCATACCCTTAACAGCCAGCTCGATAACCTGTTCCGGTTTCTTAGCCATTTTTTCTTTCAGGGTAACTTCTTTCATGCCTCCAACGTAATCGGAATGATGGTAGTAAATCTTCTGATCCATCTTCTTACCGGTTACCTGAATCTTCTCTGCATTGATTACGATTACGTAATCGCCTGTATCAATATGGGGTGTGAACTCCGGTTTGTTCTTTCCTCTTAAAACCTTGGCAATTTCGGATGCCAGGCGGCCCAGTGTCTGGCCTTCTGCATCAACAACATACCATTTTCTATCAATCTTAGCCGGATTGGCCATAAATGTCTTCATAGTATACCTCCATCGATTTGTACGGATTTTGGATCTTCTGATCCGCATGACTGGCTCATGTACTCACCCTGGGAATTGGGGTTTTCCACATATTATTTATATCAAAATGTCTTTCCGGGGCTTTGGTAAGACATTTTTCAACATCGTCACATTGAGTTATTATATTATACGGATCCGCGCGTGTCAATATCTTTTCTTAAGAAAATTCGCATAAAACTGGCCTTTTTCACCATAAAACAGGGCCTTTTAGATCATTTATCCATCCGAACGGCTTCCGAGGACCTCATTTCGTATTTTTCCAATGGAAATGTACCGTTCCAGAACTGCTTCCATATCCGTTCCCTTTCCTGCCGTCTGTGCTGCTTTGCCGGAAACAAAAAGGCAGAAGCTCTTTTCTTCCCGCTCTTCCACCCGGTAATCATCCATGAAAAAAGGAATCCTGTCCGGAATACGGTTTTCACGGATTCCCTGCAGTTCTTCCGGAGGGCAGCCGGGGAAGTTTACATTCCATATTTCATCTTTTGCGATTTCCTTTGCCAAAAGCTTTCTGACCACCGGCAGCAGATGGGTATCCGCAGCCGCGCCGCTTCCTCCTCTTTCCTCCGAAAAGGCAATTGCCGGAATCCCATTAAGCAAAGCTTCCATCGCGGCTCCCACCGTACCGGAATACAATATATCCGCTCCCACGTTATAGCCGAAGTTTATCCCGGAAAATACAATATCCGGCTTTTGTGGCAGAAGATACTTTATCCCCACCTTCACACAATCGACGGGAGTTCCGTCCACACTGTATGCCTTCACTCCGGGGACAGGGAAACTTTCTTCTTTCACATGCAGGCTTCCCCGAACGGTTATACAATGGGACATGGCGCTGCACTGATGTCTGGGAGCCACCACCCATACCTCACCCAATTCTGCCGCCATTCCGGCAAGCCTGCGGATCCCATCGGATTCAATTCCATCGTCGTTTACCACCATTATCCTCATAGGCCGCTCCTTTTCATAGTCCGAAGTGCAGATACATTCGTTTTCATTCACAATATTTCCTGCCGTTCAGGTGATTCCTTCAGTTCAGGGAATTCATAAGAAATCAAGGTAAGTCCTCTGGCCGGAGCAGTAGGCCCTGCTGCCGTGCGTTCCTTCGCCTTCAGTATATCGGCCACTGCTTCGGGCGGATATTTTCCGTTTCCCACCTCCATCAGAGTCCCCGCGATAATACGTACCATATTATAAAGAAAGCCTCCTCCGCTGATCCGGATGACCAGCTCTGTCCCTTCTCTTTGCACCTCGCAGCTGTAAATGGTGCGCACGGTGGATTCCACCTGGGCATTTACACTGCAGAAGCTTTTGAAGTCATGTTCACCGATAAGGAACTTTGCCCCTTCATTCATCTTCTTTTCATCCAGAGGAAGATAGGTGAAATGACTGTACAGCCGTTTCACCGGATTGGGAAATTCTTCATTTAAGATCCGGTATTCATACGTCTTTATGCTGTCCGTCTTTCTTGGATGGAAGGTGAGAGGCACTTCTCTGGAACCCCGGATCCGGATATCCTCCGGCAGACGCTGGTTCAGGGCATAGGAAAATTTATCTCCCGGAATACGGGCCTGTGTATCAAAAACGGCAATATTCCCGAAGGCATGCACGCCGGAATCCGTCCGGCTCGCGCCGATCACCTGCACCGGCTCTTTCAGAAGCTCCGTCAGGCACCTGTTGAGGACCTCCTCTATACTGATCCCGTTTGACTGCAGCTGCCAGCCATGATAGTTTGTGCCGTCATAAGCCACTGTCAGCATAACTCTTTTCATAACTCATCCCTTCCCGATTTATGGTATCAGCACAGTGAGTACAGCCGCCGCCAGGTAAAGCCCCAGCACCGCAAAAGCGGTATAGTCCCTTTTTTTATAAATCAGCGGTTTCATCTTTGTCCTGCCCTCGCCTCCCCGGTAACAGCGCGCTTCCATGGCCATCGCCAGATCGTTGGCCCGGCGGAAGGCAGAAATAAAAAGAGGAACCAACAGCGGAACCATGCTTTTCGCCTTCTTGATCAGGTTCCCGCTTTCAAAATCCGCTCCTCTGGCTATCTGGGCCTTCATAATTTTATCCGTTTCTTCCAGAAGAATCGGGATAAAACGCAGGGCAATGGACATCATCATGGATATTTCATGCACCGGCACATGGATTCTTTTAAGAGGTTTCAGCAGGCTTTCCATCCCGTCTGTCAGGTTATTGGGAGTGGTTGTCAGCGTCATCACGGAGGAACCGATAATCAGGAAACTCAGGCGGACAGCCATGAATACCGCCGTGCGCAGCCCTTCTTTGGTGATGGTCAGCTTCCACAGAGATATCAGCGGTTCTCCGGGAGTTAGAAACAGATTAAATACCACGGTAAGAATTAAAAGGAATAAAATAGCCTTCATTCCTTTTATCATAAATTTAAAGGGGACATGGGACAGCTTGATCATCCCGGCCAGGAACAGCGCCGCCAGCAGATATCCCCAGAAATTATTTACCACAAAAAGAGAAATAATAAAAATAACGGTCGCAATCAGCTTCACTCTCGGATCCAGCCGATGGACCACCGATTCCGTCTGATAATACTGCCCTAATGTAATGTCTCTTAACATAGCCTATTTTTCCTTCCCATGCCCGCAGGCTGCCAGAATGGAGTCCCTGGCTTCCGTCAAAGTAGTGGCGTCTGTTTCCACTGCCAATCCCGCTTCCTTCAGCGTCTGCATAATATAGGTCACCTGAGGGGCCGCGAGTCCTACCGCCTCCAGCTCCTTCCCATGCGCAAATACTTTTTTAGGTTCGTCATCGAACATGACGCTCCCCTTATTCATCACAATAATCCGGTTCACATAATTTGCCACATCTTCCATGCTGTGAGATACCAGCACGATAGTCATTCCGGTTTTTTCACGCAGGAGGGAAATTTCTCCCAATATTTCATCCCGGCCTTTTGGATCCAGGCCGGCCGTAGGCTCATCCAGCACCAGCATGTCCGGCTTCATGGCCAGCACTCCGGCAATCGCCACTCTTCTTTTCTGTCCGCCGGACAGATCAAAAGGGGACTGCTTATAATACTCTTCTCCAATCCCCACCAGCTCCAGAGCCTCCATCGCCCGGGCCTGTATTTCTTCCTTAGACAGCCCCAGATTCTTCGGCCCAAAGCAGACATCGGAAAAAACATCGATTTCAAACAGCTGATGCTCCGGATATTGAAATACAAGGCCTACCTTACTGCGCAGCTCCTTCATATTATAATCCTTGTCATAGATATTCTTTCCATTATAATAGATTGCCCCGCTTGTCGCCTTCAAAAGTCCGTTTAAATGCTGTACCAGAGTGGACTTTCCCGAACCGGTATGGCCGATAAGCCCGATGAACTGCCCATCCTCTATGGAAAGGTTCACATCCTTTAAGGCCGCCACCGACAATTCCGTATCCGCGCCGTATATATAATTCACATGCTCCAGTTTAATTGCCATTTCCCTTGCTCCCTGTTTTTAATGCAAGCAGTTCTTTTTTCAGTTCCTCTGTGGTAAGAATCCCATCGGGAAGAGGAAGGCCCGCTTTTTTCAGTTCATAGCTTAAAAGGGTCACCTGCGGCACATCCAGCCGAAGCGCCTTCAGCTCGTCCACACAGGAAAATACCTCTTTCGGCGTACCTTTCATCACTATTCTGCCTTCATCCATAACGACTACCTGATCCGCGTAAATAACTTCTTCCATATAGTGGGTTATCAGAATGACCGTAACATTTTCCACTTCGTTCAATGCCCTGGCCGCCCGGATGACCTCCTTCCGCCCGCTGGGATCCAGCATGGCCGTAGGCTCGTCCAGCACAATACATTTCGGATGCATCGCCAGCACACCGGCTATGGATACCCGCTGTTTCTGTCCGCCGGAAAGCTTGTTAGGGGAATATTTGCGGTACTCATACATTCCCACCGCCTTCAGGCTTTCCTCCACCCGTTCCCATATTTCCTTTGTGGGAACCCCCATGTTTTCCGGCCCGAAGCCAACATCCTCTTCCACCACCTGTCCGATGATCTGATTATCGGGATTCTGGAACACCATTCCCGCCGTCTGGCGGATGTCCCATATATTGCTTTCCTCCGAAGTGATTTTTCCATCCACCCAAATGGTGCCTGAGGTTGGAACCAGAAGCGCATTGATATGCTTGGCAAGTGTGGACTTTCCTGAGCCATTATGCCCGAGTATGGCAATAAAATCCCCCGGCTTCACCTCCAGGTTCACACCGTCCACAGCCCGGATAGCGCCTTCCTCATTTCCTTCTTCGTCATGCCTGATATAATCAAAGGTAAGATCCTTTGTTTTTATAATATCCTGTTTATTTTCGTTTTCCATATGTTATCCTGTTTCAAATATTGGTTTACAATTACTGTCACCTTCCTATTTTACTAAAGTCCACACAGAATTACAAGGAGAACTATTGCTTGAATTTCTCCGCATATTTATGTATAATCTATATCCGGCTCGCCTATGGAGGAGATATCATGAATACAAAAGCAAAAAGAATAAATGATTTCGGAAAGGATCACGTACCCGGCCTTGTACTGCGGGTATCTGTCCCGTTTATGTTTGCACAGTTCGTCAACGTCCTTTATAGCATCGTTGACCGTATTTATATAGGAAACATTCCGACAACCGGGACTGATTCCCTGGCAGGAGCGGGTGTATGCGCCCCCATTATCACCCTGCTTTCCTCCTTTGCCACTCTCATCGGTATCGGCGGTTCCATTTTATTTTCCATGCGTCTTGGCCAGGATGATAAAAAAGATGCGGAACGGATTCTGGGAAACTGCTTCAGTACCCTGCTTCTTTTCTCCGCCGTTCTCACCGTCGTTTTCCTGCTTACCAAAGGAATGCTTCTGCGCTGGTTCGGCGCCAGTGATATTACCTATCCCTATGCGGATATCTACCTGACCATTTACACCTGCGGCACTTTTTTCGCCCTGCTGTCCATGGGCATGAATTATTTCATCACCGCCCAGGGATATCCCATGCTTGGAATGGTTACTACCCTCATCGGGGCTGTTTTGAATATCATTCTGGATCCCATATTTATTTTTGTTTTTCATATGGATATTGCAGGAGCCGCTGCCGCCACGGTGCTGGCGCAGCTTTCTTCCTGTCTTTTTGTACTCTTCGTTCTTTATAAAAAAAGCATGCCGGTTCCCCTTCACCTTCGCCGTCCCGAACTGACGCTGGTAAAAAGGATTCTGGCGCTTGGCTTCTCACCTTTCCTCATTCTGGCTACCGACAGCATTATAATCATCGCCATGAATGCGGTTCTGCAGTACCATGGCGGCCCCGGCTACGGGGATACCCTCATTACCTGTGCCACCATTGTACAAAGCTACATGATGCTCATCACTTCACCCATGCTGGGCATTACCGGAGGCTCCCAGCCGCTTATCAGCTTTAATTACGGGGCCAATAAGCCGGACCGGATAAGGAAAATCATTCTGTGCGTCCTGCTTTTGTGTATTGGATTTACATCCTTCATGTTTTTGGTTTCCCGTTTCCTGCCCGCTGCCTTTGCAGGAATATTTACCGATAACGCCGAGTATATTGAGCTTTCCGTATGGGGGATACGCGCCTTTACCATGATGATCATTCCCCTGAGCTTCCAGTATGTATTTGTGGACAGCCTTACGGCACTGGGAATGACAAGCCTGTCCCTGTTCCTTTCCCTGTTCCGCAAAACCACTTATTTTGCCGCCACCTGCCTGCTGCCCCTGGCATTTACGGCAGCAAGCGCCTTTTATGCGGAGCCGATTGCCGACGGAATCGCCGCCCTTTTATCATCTGCTGCTTTTACTCTGGTGTATTTCAAATATCTGCGGGGAACCGGCAGGCTCGTGCAGATCGGAATCGGGAAAGAAAGGTCTGCTGCATAATAATAAATATAGAAATAAAAAAACTGACAGAAACTTTGCAGCTCTGCCAGTTTTTTATTACCCATATATACCATAGTATTGAATCAGCCGTTCATATTCTCCATCCGTAATCTCTAGAATGGAACCGTGTCTTTTCCGTCGTTTACCCATATCGAAATCCTGTTCGGAAAGCCGGGTAAATCTCCCTTCTGCAAGCGTATCCGCAATAAAAGGGATATAACCTGCGCCCTTTCCTATATCATCTGCATAAAGGCACCATTTTTTCTTTTCTCTCATATAAAATATGATTGGCCCTTCCATACTGCCCATTCCGGGTAAAGGACCTTCACTCATACATTCATAATCTGTACCGCACAGGCTTGATCCGTATTCGCCTGTTATTCCTCCCATGGCTTCCTCTGCTGAAAACCGATAAAAATACCCGTTTTCTTCCGCATAAGTAGTGTCAATTATATGGTTTTGCCTTTCTATAATCTGGCTGAAATCTGTAAAATCATGGAAGTCTCTGGTAAACGCCGCGTAAATTCGCTGTTTTCTTTCCACCATAGACGCCCAGTATACCATGTAGGCCATTTTTTCTTCACTGAAAACAGCTTCCGGCGCCCATACACATCCTCCATGCAGTTCCTGAATAAACGGGAATACTGCCTTTTCCGGCCGCCTCCAATCAATCAGATTGTCAGAACTCCAAATAATGATTCCGCAGCTTCCGGCATATTGGGCTTTATCCCACCCTTTTTGGCTGGCAATCCGCAAATCCGTAGCTAATAAATAAAATCTGTCATCCAGGCAATTCCTTATCAGAAAGGGATCCCTCACCCCCTTTTCTCCAATATCTGAAATTACAGCAGGGCCGTTGCCCAGGTCTGTCCAATGCAGTCCATCCTGACTGACTGAGAAATATATTTGCTCCCCGTTCTCACTCTCTCCAGTGAAATGTACTAATAAATAAGCCATCCCATTATCCTTCCCTTAATTTTTCATAGATCCCATGGTAAGCCCGCCCACAATCTGATTTTGAAGGAAGATATAAAAGATTACCATCGGAAGCAGCGCAATCACCAAAACAGGCATCATTACAGACCAATCATTAAAATACTGTCCTACTCCATTATATACCTGCATGATTAATGTGGATTTATTAGACGAACTGATAAACAAATAAGTATACAAAAAATCATTCCAAATCCACATAACATTAAATATCACCAATGTTGTGGTAATCGGTTTCAGCAAAGGAAACACTATCTTCCAAAAAATTCTGACTGTACCCGCACCATCTATTCTGGCGGCTTCCTCCAAATCCTCCGGAAGTGCTTTCATAAACCCTTTATACAAAAAGCTCCCGAACACACAGCCATTACAATGTAAAAAAATCAGCCCCGCCAGTGAATTGACAAGATTTAATCCTTTCATAATAGAAAAAAGAGGAATCATGGTAGTCTGTAATGGAATCAGAAATCCGAGGAATAAATACCAATCCAGAAACTTCACAATTTTTTTATCTCTTTTTCTGGCTAAAGTATATGCTGCCATTGCACTTATTACAACAATCAGCACTACTGAAATGGCTGTAACAAATACAGAATTCCCAAAGCTTCTGAAAAAGTCAATTGCTTTAAATGCTTTTTCATAATTCTGAAATGTGAAGTGTGCGGGAAATGCCAACGGTGATTTCACAATTTCATTCTGTGTTTTGAAGGTACTGATAATCAGATAATAAATCGGGATAAAGAAAAGAACACAAATAAGAAGCATAACAATTTCCTGTATATGCAGTATTGTTTTTCTTTTTTTCATTGCAGATTATCCTCCCTTCTTGTCATGAATTTTGTCTGCAGGGTGGATACGACAGCTATCGTAAACAGAAAAACAAATGCCATTGCAGAAGCAAAGCCTACCCTGTTAGCCCCAATCCCTTCCGTTATAATCGTCTGCGTTATCATAGTTGTTGAATACCCCGGTCCCCCTCCGGTAAGAGCAAATGGCATATCAAAGGCTTTCAGACTTCCTGTCAGCAAGAGCATAACGCTTGTTGTCATTGCCGGTGCAAGCATAGGAAATGTAATGTACCGGAATTTATCCCAGGCACTCGCACCGTCCACTTCAGCCGCTTCATAATATTCAGGAGAAATCGTCTGGATATTAGCAATATATATACTGGCATGCCATCCCAAATTACACCAGACGCTTACCAAAATCAAAAGTACCATAGCGCTTTCAGGATCAGAAAGAAGCGGAAGCTTTTCCAGTCCAAGCCCGGTCAGTATACTATTTACCAATCCATACTTGGATGCAGAAAGGATAAAATTCCATATATACCCCACAAAAAGAGAACTTATTACAGACGGAAAGAAAAATATAGCTCTCTGTATGTTTCTGCTTCTCATTTTGCCGCTGAGTATTACCGCCAGCAGAATGGCCAGAAACGTTACAAGTACCGGAACCGATACCGCATAAATCAATGTATTCTTAAATGACTGTACAACGTTTTTTGTTTGGAACGCCTGTATGTAATTTGATAACCCGATGAATTTATATTGGGAAAGACCGTTAAAATTAGTAAATGAATATATAAAAGTACGAATCACGGGAATAAATGTAATAATTGTATAAATAATGATTGCCGGTGCCAGAAACAGGACATACGGCAGGTTTTTCTTTACATTTTTCAAAGTTACTGCTCCCTTCCGAAAAAACCGTTATTGCCTGTGAGAAATTATGGCATGGAAACTATCCATGCCATAACTTAACCTAAAAGCTTTTTTCTGTCCCTTCTGCTTTTATTTGTTATTTCTCAATTCTGTTTCCTTTTCGTCCAAAGACTTCACAAGTTCTTCCGGAGTTGTTGTACCAAGAATAATTTCCTGAATACCCTTAATCATCATATCACTCAGTGTGGACTGGAATTCCCATGTCACATTAGGATAAGCAAACTGACCGCTTGCCGCATATTCCTTTATGGGATCCATGACGGGATCCGTCTCATAAGAAACATTGTCTGCGCCAAGGAAATTACCTGTCATAGCCTGATATGCACTTAATCCTTCCTCTGAACCCAGATAATTGATAAAGGCTTCTGCCGCCTCCTGATTCTTAGGCTGTGAATTCATGGAAAGCGCTACATTCAGCGCACCAACAGTCAAAATCTGTCCTTTTGTACCAACATACGGGAAAATACTGAAATCCAATTCCGGATTTTTCTCTTTAAAGGAAGATACAGCCCAGGGACCACTGATAGTCATTGCCGCATCACCCATTGCAAATTCAGTCATTCTCTGATCATCCGTAGTACCAACCACATCCTGTCCGATATATCCTGTATCTACGAGATCGTTTTTAAAAATAGTAAGGGCCTCCAGATATCCTTCTTCAAAAGTCTTCTCTCCGGAATCAATCTTACTGTTAAAAGAAATATCATCAGAGAGAACTTCTGTATTATGAAGCCAATATACATAGTCCACAACAGCATCTGCACTTGCCGACAAGGGCTTAATTCCTGCTTCATCCAAGGTTCTGCAGATATTCAGGAAATCATCATAATTGGAAGGAACCTCCAGATTATTCTCTTCAAAAATTGTCTTATTATAAAAGACTCCTCCTACCCATGCATCCGGACAATATGCATATACACCGCCTTCATAGGAATAACTGCTCTTATAGGTTTCCGGAAGCGCTTTCACTGCATCCAGGCCACTGATGTCTGCCAGATATCCATTGGAAGCCATTAGTGTAATCGGAGGCTGCATAAAAAACAAATCGGGGAGTTCTCCTGCATTTGCAAGCAATGTGAGTTTCTGAGCATACTGGCTGTTCTCACTGGATACATGCTGGAAATCCAAAGTAACATTCGGATATACCGATTTAAAACCATCCAGTATTGTCTGCATTTTGTCTTCCGCATACCAGGAAAGGATACTCAGATTCCCTGAAACATCACTATTTCCTGATTCTTCTGAAGCTGAAGGTGCCTCAGAAGCTGTACTTTCTGCCTCGGCTTCCTGTGTACCAGCCTGCGGAGAAGACGCATTCTCCTGCTGGGTACCGGAATTGCCGCATCCTGTGAACACTAACACCGCTGTCATCAATAAGGCCGCCAAACGTGAATTTCTTTTTTTCATACTCTCTTCCTTCCCTTCCCTAACTTTTTGGTATGCCTTAATTTTAATAAATACAGCCTTTATAAGAAATGCCCATTATTCCTTTTTCTTGCCCACTATTCCGATTTCAGTATTTTCTGTACTCTTTTGGGGTCATTCCTGTTATTATTTTGAATTTTCTGCTGAAATGGTACTCGCTCTTATAGCCAATATCCAAAGCAATTTCATAATTTGTTTTTACAGTTTCTTTCAATAGCTTCTTCGCTTCTTCAATTCTATATTCCGATAAATAATCCCAATACTTTTTATCTTTATATTCTTTAAATACCGTACTGAAATAATTACGGCTCACTCCTGCAAAATCTGCAACATCCTGAAGGCTTAGTGAAGGGTCCTTATAATGTAAAGCCGTATATTCCATAGCCTTCCTGACAATAGCCAGACTTTTTTGTTCTTCTGTTTCCATACTCATTTTTTCAGCTATGCTGCCGACCAACGAAGAAACCTTACTCTCAAATATCTGTCTCACATTACAGCCTTCAAAATATTCGGGACCTATATGTCGCAGAATAATCATTGTTTTTTCCGGATACAGCTTGGTTATTATCAGCTTCACGCAAACCAGTAAATCAAAGGCCAGCCTTGCCAGCTGATTAGGAATCAGCTTTCTCTCATATTCACTTTGTAAAACATCCATACAATAAGTCTCCAGTCCCGTCCAATCCTTCCGGATACAATATTCCTCAATATGCCCCTGATATATATTAACATCAGTTTTCATATTCTTTGAAAAAACCATATCCGTTTCATACCATTCCAATTTTTTATCTGAATAAAAGCACTGATACCTGGCCAGACGTGCCTGTATAAAAGCTTCTTTTATATGCTTACCGGAAAGCCTGGTAACTCCCATAACTATTTTAATCCCCAGACGTTCCAATTCAAACTGTATCGTCAGTTCATTTTCCCCATAATCTTCCCAATTTATTACTCCGCATATTTCCCTGTTTTTTACAATAATCAGGATGGCTTTTGGCAATGCTTTTTTTATAATATTTTTAATCTGTTCATACGTTAAATCTACATTAGAAAGATAGTTTTCATCACTTATGACGCAGGAAACAAAGCAGTCACAATCTGTCAGCATCCGGGAAAACGTCTCCTCCGGATTATCTTCCTGTTCCGATAAAAGTATTTTGCGCAGCTGCTTTTCCTTTTCCTCCGAATAATGACTGCCCTCCCTTTCATTTTCCATATCTATTTTTTCAGTCAGAGCTTTTATCAGTTCGGCAAGCTTTTTTTCATCCACCGGCTTCAAAAGATAATCAGCCGCATTCATTTTAAGGGCATCCCTGGCATATTCAAAATCTGCATAAGCGGATAGCATAACCACTCTGCAGTTTCTTTGTTCTTCTCTCATCACATTCAGGACATCCAGTCCGCTGTATTTAGGCATTCTGATATCTGTAATTACGATATCCGGATTCACTTTACGTATCAGCTCCAGACCCTTTTCTCCATCCTGCGCCGTCCCGCAAACCGTTATTCCAAGGCTCTCCCAATCAACTGCATACTGCAAATATGTCAGTGTGCTGATTTCATCATCTAAAAATACTATCTTATACTTTCTGCTTTCAGACATATCTGTTTCCCCTGACCTTGATTGTAAATATGGTTTCTTTTCCCTGTTCACTTACAATTTCCACCAATCCGTAACCCGCCCCGTCTTCTATTACAATCCTGCGATGCACATTAATAAGTCCCACCGTATTTATTGTCCTTCCATTGTCATTCAAACTTTGCCTGATTTCTTCCATTCGCTGCCGGGAAATACCTTCTCCATTATCGGAAATCCTGAACCAGATATCTTCGCCCTGTTCATAGCCTTCCACTTTAATTTTGCCATTTTCGGTAATATCCCTGAAGCCATGTTTGATACAGTTTTCCACAACAGGCTGTAATATCAGCTTTAATACCATTCTGGATTGAATTTTCTCATCTATATTAATCTCATAGGAAAACTTTTGCGGAAACCTTTTATGATATATATTCAGATAATCCACAATATTTTCGGTTTCCTGTTTTACATTTACCCATTTTACATCCTTTTCCAGTGAATATCGCAGCAAATTGGAAAAAGATGTTGTTATTTCTCCGATTTCTTTGTTTCCCGCTAAAAGCGCTTCTGTTTTTATTAACTGCAGAGAATTGTACATAAAATGGGGAGTTATCTGTTCCTGCAGAATTTCATATTGTGCATTTTTTTGCCTTATTTCAGCTATATATACCTTTTCTATCAATTCTTTAATTTTTCCAAAGGACTCTTCAAACTGTTCCCCCAGCCGGTTAATAACATCAACTCCATAGTCTTTTTCTGCATATTCATAATTCTCAATATCCACACTTCCGACTCTTTCGCTCAATTCATTAACCGGCTTTCTTATCTGATTGGATATAGCCACAGCAAAAACCACAGACATTAAAATAGATATAGGAAGAATAAATGACCATATAATCCGAAGGACATTATCACTGGTCCTTGTTATTGACTGATATTGAATACTGGCCAGCAAATACCAGCCTGTTACATCCAGTTTCTGATAAACAACAAGTTTTTTCTCCCCGTCCTGCACCGCAGTAAAGGATCCCCCGTTTCCTGTCATCAGACTGCGCACCGACTCATCAAGCCCCTTGTTCAGTTTTTCCTCTTCCTTATCAAAAAGTATTACGCCTTCCTCATTTACAATCGTAATATTCGTTTCTTCCTGACTGTACACCTTATACAGCTGCTCGTTCAGGGCTTCATAGTTCATATCCGCCTGGATATAACCATAATAGCCTCCCTGATATTTTAACGGAAGAAGGATTGAGACTACCTGTCTTATCTCTTCGCCTCTCACATAGTAATCATTGTAATGGACCGTTGTATAAAAGAAACGCGTTGTATCCGACTCAATAAAGCTTTCAATCCATTCTCTTTCTTCTTCATATTTATCTTCATCAAGAGCATATTTGGTAGGAAGGTTAAAACGATATCCATTCTTTCCCACCATAATGATATCCGTCACATAATCAATAAAAGCATCAATATTGCTCAAATTATCCCTGACAGCTTCATTAAGGAAATAACGCTCTTTTACATTCATAAACTGATATCGTTTTAATGCACTTTCTACTGCCTGATTCAATGTTATATATGATACCGGTGTTTTTATAGACTTAAATTTAGAGTCAAACTGCATACCTATCTGATCAATGAGAATTTGTGTGCTTTCCAGTTTTTCATTTTTAAAAGCCTGATAAAAGGTATAATAGCAGCACATGGATATAATCATCAAAGCGGCTATTACAAACGGAATAATATAAAAGGCGATTCTATTCCGGAAGTCTTTTCGGATAAAACGTCTTAATGCTGCCATAATATTCTCCTTTTCCTCAAGCTGTTATGAACATTCTTGAATACAGTATACTACATATATTTTGTAAAATACAATTATAGTATGTTTCAGCCTGACCATTTTGTAATTCAGAATATAACAAAAGCTGCCGCATCAATAATGATTGATACGGCAGCCTTTGTCTCAACTCATATTTTATTAATCAGCTTATATTCCCGGCATCCTACGCCTCATTCCAAAGCCTTTCCATAAACTCTCTTGCCTGCACCGCGTTCTCCGGTACGGTATCCTCCAGCGTTGCATGGATATAAGGCTTATCCGTCTTCATAAAGCGGATCAAATCACTGTAATCCATGATTCCCGTTCCCGCCGCCATGGAAACAATCTTCCCCTCCGACACGCTGAAATCCTTAACATGGATGACCGCCACGTCTTCTCCCAGCAGTTCAATGGCTTCCTTCACCACATCCTTATATCTTCCGGCATCGCAGTCATCCAGCAGATTCACCGGATCCAGAATGATCTGCAGATTCGGCGACTGAATCGAACGAAGCACCTGCCTTGCCCTGCGCGCATCGTATACGATGTGCCGGCAGACCGGTTCAATCGCTACCACCACTCCCATTTTTTCCGCATATTCCACAACACAGGAAAGATTTTTCGTAAACGTATATAAGGCTTCCTCTGTGCGGCTTGCCGGATCCGGCACGTACAGGGAATTTGGATTGCCGGTTTCCGTCCCCACCACGCCTGCTCCCAACCAGGAGGCAAAACGAATCTGCGCCTTGTATTTCTCTATTGTTTCCGCAAGACGGGCTCCGTCAGGATCCGCCAAATTCAGATAACAGCCAAGCACAGCCACATCCAGGTCATTGCGCGCAAAAAGCTTTTTTAAATACATGGCAAAACCGGGCGTGAGCGTGGAATTCTTTATTTCAAAATCATCAATCACCTTGGACAGCGCCACATGGGCACAGGAAAACCCCTGCTCTCTTGTATGGGCCAGCCTCTCCGGCAGCGCCATGGGCAATGTATCATGTAAGCGGATTCCTATCTGCATATCTCATCTCCTTACGCTTCAGATACGAAGCATTTTGGTAGCATAGGGTTCCAGCTGCGCTTCCACCGGCCCGTCTGCTGTCTGTATGGTTGTTGTCTGGGGCATATCGCTGTTGTTAATGACCACCAGCTGTCCGCTGCCCGGATAATAAGCGCATTCCGTACAGCAATTATCCGTCAGGTATAGCCCGTTCCTGTCTTCTCCTCCCGCAAGCAGAATCAGGTTGAGAAGCAGCCTGGTATTTTCTGTTGTTTTTTCAAAAGAAGCCATATAAATTCCCATACCGCTGCCGAACTTATTCACCGTCAGGGTAGGAACCCCGCCGTCCTGTGCGAGAACCTTTGCTTTTCCATCCGTGAGGAAAGGGATCCCCTTCCGGTAATTGCCGGTTTTCTTCACAAAGCTGCCCTCCGGCATAAGCCCTTCCTCCGTCTGTACCTCAAATTCCCATTTTCCATGACAGATACGCGCTCCGGTATCTTCATCAACGCCCAGCACAGGAGCCATACGGAAAAAGGAATCATAACCATCCACCGCGGAAGGCTCATTTACGCCGATAAAGCTTCCCCCTTCATATACAAAGCGGGTCAGTTTTTCAACAACAGCCGGATTCTTCCACACATCCCCGCCGCTCCAGGCGCTTCCCGCAAATCCGGCGTTGATCACCACATCCACGTTTTCCAGAGCACCGTTTAAAACGTCCTCAAAGCTGATAAAGGATACGTCCACCGGAAGTCCGGAAAGGGCTTCATTGATATGAATCAGGTCATTCATATAGGTTTCATGGAAATGACCGGAAAGCGTCCAGGAACGGAGCTTTCCCCAGTAATGCAGCACAGCCACTTTCGTACGGATGCTGTAGGGCCTGCCTTCCTTATGAAATTCACCTATGGTGCGGAATTCATCCGCCACCTGCTCTATGTAATCGCAGAAATCCGGATAGCCTTCCACCAGATGGAGATAGCCTCCCAGCCCAATCCTCTGGACGGGCTCCCTAAGAAGGGCCCTTCTCACACTGTTCCAGTATTTTTTCGCCTCCAATGTGGGGTCTCCGCCGTCCATAAAGGTAGGCGCGCCGCCCAGTCCCACAGGGAACAGATACGGATGAAGCCGCAGCTCATGGGTATCCACCTTCACCCCTGCGCAAAGCCTTGCTTCGAAGCCGGAGAACACGCACTTAATCAGCCCGTCAAAACCGAATTCCTCAAACCTTCCGTTATAAGGCTCGATTCCCACCCAGCTGTCATCATAAAAAACATAGGCTTTTTTGCCGTATTCATGTACCATATCAATCAGCTTCCGGCCGAAGGAAATTACAAAATCATTGATAAATTCCATCCAGTCCGCTTTTTTCCGGCTGCCCGGCATATGGGTCACATGCAGTTTTCCCTGGTTGATGAAGTCCTCGGCAGTCAGTTCATAGCCATATTTCGCGGCAAAATCATCCAGCGCCTTTTCGCTCACCGTGAAATCATAGGAGCCCCAGTCCGTAAAAAGGTTCCTGTTCCTGACATCGCTTCCCCATATCCATACAAAATTATAAAACATGGAAGTAAAACGCACAACTGTAGTGGCCGGATGGGTTTCACACCACTCCTTCATCCACTCCAGAAGAAATTCCTGTGTCTGAGGGTAAATGGGATCAATCTGCATCAGGTGCTCTTTATCCCAATTGTTGGTAGTATGGTTATACATGGAAATTTCTTCCCAGATACGGTAGGCCATAAAGCTCACCGTATAGGAGTGCCATGCGGCAGGCTCCTCAATGGTCACACAGCCTTTTTCCTTATCGTAGCTCCATTTATCCGCAGCCAGCAGCGTATCCGTGGTTCTGTCATATACCTGCCAGTACCGGAACGCCCTGTCGCTGTCATTGACAGAAAACTGCTCCTCAAAAAAATCCTTCATCAGCTCAATGGTGAGCTTCCCTTCCGCCGCCACCGCCGGGCTTGTCATAAGGAAGCACTGCTGCAGCTTATCATGGTTCTTCTTCGCCCACTCATTATGTTCCCGTATCATACAGATAGTGGAGTAAATCCCATATCCCGCATCCAGTATTTCATCGGAAAGCTCCGTCCCGTCACTGTCACGTATGACATCCGCCCCCCATTTTTCCGCCAGCTCCAAAGTCAGCTTTTCGTAGCCTGATTCCCCCGGCAGCGTAAAGCTCCCTTTTCTATTTTCACTCATTCCTTCATTTACTCCTTATTTCTCAGGATTTATGTATATAATCCTCCCGGATCATTCCGATTGCATAAAATTATAAAGCGCCGTCCTTTGCCGCGTCATTGGCTGTGAGAAGTCCGGAGAAAAACGCCAGCGTCAATCCCTGTCCCCAGCCCTGAATCCAGCGTCTGGAAATATCCCTGTACCCATCCCTGTCCTTCATAACAGCGGTTCCCGCGGATACATTCATCACCTTTCCATCCTTGCCCACATTTTCCAGAATTCCTTTCACGGCTTTATTGATATATTTGGAATGCAGAGGATTTCCCTTTTCCAGCATGGCTGCGGCGATACCTGCGGAAGCGGATACTTCCTCATAAGAGCCTTCATCATCCAGAATCGTCCTCCATAACCCGTTTTCCGTCTGCAGCAGCTTCAGCGCGGCAAGCTGCTCATTCAGAGAGCCGGTCACCTCCAGGTATTTGGGGTAGAGATAAGCTTCCGGAAGAATGTTTCCTACCTGCGACATGGTATAGGCGGCCCAGGCATTTGCCCTTCCCCAGTAAAAACCGGACATGTGGTCACCGGTAATATTATTATAGCCATGGTAATATAAACCGGTTTCCGGATTCTGAAGATAATGGATATGCCAGTAGTATTGATTCAGCGCATCGTCAATCATCTCGGCATTGTTAAGCTTCACGCCCACGCGAAGCAGGAAAAAAGCCGCCATGAACAGAGTGTCCGCCCAGGCCTGTTCCGGAAAATCATTGTTGGCAGACACCGTATGCTGAAGCACATGGTCACCGAACCGAAGGGCATCCTCCTGCAGGTAATGCACCTTGCTCATCACCACATCCCAATATTTTTCATCCCCGGTTGCCTCATATAAGGTAATCAGGCAGTGTCCCATGGCGCAGGTATTCACCGTCCACTGAGGCGGCAGTCCCAGCTCCATATATTCATCAATCCTGTCCTTTAAAAGTGTCAGATACTCTTCCTTCTTTGTAACCTCCCAAGCTTTGGATATGCCGTAATAGGCCACACCGCAGGGCCAGTCCCAGGTCAGATCCATATTCATGGTTTTGTGCACGATGCGGTCGATTGCATCCTCAATTTGGTTCCTGTCAAAATCCAGCTTTAACATTTGCACCCTCTCTTTCTCCGGAAGATTCCGGTATGCATCCCTATTATGCCTATACCATAAAATAAATCGCTTCCGATTTCTATTTAATTTGAATGATATACTTTGCAATTTCAACCATTTATGATATATTTTTGTTAGCTTTTATTCATTATTTTAAATCCAAACGGAACAATTCCGGAATAGGATCCGTTAATTTGTATATTATTTTAATCTTTCTTCTTTTTCTATGGTTTTTCCATACAATTTATTGCAAATTTTATTTGTTACATTTTTAACATATTGGTTGTAATTATTATAAATTCCTGTAAAAGGAGGCCGCATATGTCCAAACCCAAAAACACTGTCATGGAATACCGCAACTATTATCTTCCTGCGGACTTTCCGGTTCTTGTCCTTACAGGCGGACATTGGAAAATATCGGATATTCCCAGCAGCCGTCTCCATTTTCACAACTGCCTGGAAATCGGCCTGTGCCATTCCCACAGCGGCACGATGAAATTTTACAGCGAACCCATGTCCTTCAAAGAAGGGGATGTCACCTGTATTCCCCGGAATATCCCCCACACCACCTACTCCGACCAGGGAACGGAAAGCCGCTGGTCTTATATTATGTTTGATCCTGCACAGCTTTTCAGGGGCCTGTTCCTCACCCCCGACGCAGGTCCCGACCTGTCCCTGTTTTCCTACCGGAATTACCGGCATATCCTGCCACGGGAGGAATACCCTCATATCCACTATCTGACGCTATCCATCATCCGGGAAATGGAGGATAAACGGCCCAATTACCAGATATGCGTAAAAGGGCTTCTGCTTGCCCTCTCCATCGAGCTGAACAGGATCCAGGAACAGGCAAGTCAGGAGCCGGGTGCAGAAGCCTCTCACAAAGCCTATCTTCCTGAAAACGCCCTCATCATTTCACCTGCCCTGGATTATATAGAGGATAATTACAGCATACAATTTCCCATGGAAGACCTGGCTGAAGTATGCCATATGAGCCTCACTCATTTCAGACGCGTATTTCATACCATCATGCGGACCAGCCCTCTGGACTACCTGAACAGCACCCGCATCATGAAGGCCTGCAACCTGCTGCTCAGTACAGAGGAATCCATCCTCACCATATCCGAAATGGTGGGCTTCGCTTCCGTCTCCAATTTCAACCGGCATTTCCGCAGTGTTATCCGCATGACTCCCCGTGAATACCGCAGCCGGATGCTCCTTGCCCGCCAAAAAGAAGGGAACGACTCCCGGCAGACCATCCTGGAATTCACCGGATGGATGGAGCCGGAAACCGATCCCTCTTAGGATATGCGCCATCGTGCGCGCCGTATATTACTTATAATACTCCTTCAAAGCTTCTTTTACCGCATAATAGGCCGGTTTGGGCCTGCATTCGGTATCCACTATCCCCCAGTAGCATTCCGCAGGGCAGTCCGACGCACCGCAATGATAGCAATGATAGGCATCCCGCCAGCAGAACATGAAGGAACCAAGGCAATGAGGATGTTGTGCAAAAATACGGTGTCCTCTCTTAAAATAATCTGCCTGCACCTGGGGCGTATGCCCTCCTTCCGCCTGATTGAACCATTTCTTTGTATAACATACTTCATTCAGCCCTTCAGGAATCAGCGCCGGATCCGGTGCCTCTGTCTCCAACTCCCCGTCAGAGGAATACCCCCATTCATTCGCCAGTACGGGAAGCCCGTATCTTTCATACAGACCGTCAATTACCCCGATCCAGTCATCCACATCTCCCGGCTGCCAGGAGCCAAAATATTGATCCACTCCCATGTAATAAAAAGGATGCCCCTCCCGGTAAACCAAGTCCGCAATTCTCACCGCGTTTTCATTGTAGCAGGAAATATTGATGCCGCATCTGGCCTGAGGGTTGGCTCTTCGTATTCCCTCCGCGCTGGCCCTGGCCGTGTCCGCCAGAATATCATCCGGATAATCATTGGAAAAGACCGGTATGTCAATTTCATTCATGCACTGCCAGTATATTCCCGCAGCTTCCCCCAAATCCTCACAGATAAAACGCATGGATTCCCTTACGTTCTCATAGAATTCATCGGTCCCTTTCTTACCCACGAACTCAGGAAAATGCTCATGCCAGCAGGTCTTCCCTTCTTTTTCATCATAGGAAAACCCACCAAGAGGAGGGGTTGCAGGCATCACCTGAAATCCTTTGGCATGGGTATCCAGGATTTCCTGCCTCGCCTGTATGTATTCCTCACTCAGGGTGCCGAACATTTTGTCCGCCCAGGGGAAGCAGATATTCAGCCGCATCCATTCCACCCCAAGCTCCTTTACCATTTCATATTCTCCGCTTGTATTATATGCAAAAACAATCCCCTTAATTTTTTCAGATGCCTTCATACCCCAGATTCCCTCCATCTTCTTCAACTATGGAAAGCCATGCCAGCTCCGCTCCCCAGTATGCCGCCAGTTTCTTTTCCCTTTCAGCCTCTTCTTTTCTTCCAAGTCCCGTATATGCATAAAATTTTGCGGGATGTGCCTTCATATGATTGGCCTTGCGTACGTCATGCTCTCCCGGAAGGTTGGAAACAAAACCGCCGAAATAGGGAAGTCTGTCTTCCTTCTCCAGCAGCGCATCCGCGCCCTCCAGCATCTGACGGTACAAAATGGCGGCCTCTCTTTCCTTTCCCAGCCGCCGCAGGGCACAGGCCGTATAAAAATCACTTTCATCCAGACGCCCTGTCTGATAGGCTGCGGCTTTTTCATACCAGGCCAAGGCCTCTTCCCCGCGGCCTTCCGCCTCAAGTGCCTTCGCCATATGGTAATACACCGCCGCTTCCCGGGCCATGACACCCCTGCCCTCATGGTAATTTTCCGGATATTCCAGCGCTTTTTCCAGGAAAGCTATGGCATCCTTATTCTTTCCTTCCCTCAGGGCGCGTCTTCCCAGCTGAATATAAGCTAAAATATGGGCCTTTACAAGGATTCCCTCTCCGCCTTCATAAGGATTGAAAATACGCTTTTTAAGGAATTCCGCCGCTTTTTCAGGCATTCCCGCTTCGTTGTACAGAACAAGCTGCTGATGGTACAGATCCTCTCTTTTGTAAACCAAATCAGGATACTCTTCCAGCAATTCCAGAAGGTTTCTTACCGGCACGCCGCACTGCTTCCGTATTTCCATGAGTTCCAGAAGATACCGCCCGTCGGGGCTGGGAGAAGAATTTTCTCCTGCCGAAGAAGCCCTTTTCAGGGTAAATGCCTTCTCCATTTCTCTCCTCGCACCGGTTTTATCACGGCATACCTCCAGGAGGGCAAGGGCAAGACATCTGTGGGCCTGGTAAAGCCCGTCCTCCCTGGACACCGCCTCCTCCCAGTATCTCATTCCTTCTTCCCTGTTGTCCCTCCCATAATACAGACAGCCCAGATAATAGGCGCTGCGTCCTCCGTCAAGCCCACGGGAGTACGCGTATTCCAACACCCTTTTATCCATATCCGTATAAGGGAAGCAATAATCTCCGGGATCCGCTCCCGCCTTTTTCAGGAAAGCCGCCGCATCCTCCTCTTTTCCAAGGCCTGCCGCCGCATAAGCGCAGTCATAGTAAACCATGGGATCGGAAGGCGCCTTCCCACCGAGCTTCAGCACCTCCTCCCAGGCTCCCAGTTCCAGATAAGAAGCCATCAGCACAAGCCACGCCGTTCTTCTTTTCCCCAGAACCGCCTGCAGTCTTTCCAGGCCGCTTTCTCCTTGCAGTAACCAATTTTCCCCCAATGACCCATAAGCCATGGGATCGATTCCCAGCATCCTCCCGGTCACCGCCTCCGCCTCCTGCGTTCTTCCCTCTTTTCGCAGAAGAAAAGCCTGCAGGAAAAAAAGCTCCGGGCTTTCTCCGTTTACAGTCAGAGCCTCCCGTACACAATCCCGGGCCGCCCCGGTATCCCCTCTTCGAACAGAAACCTTTGCCGCCTGTTTCAGGCCCGCGCCCTTATAGCCATAATTCCAGGCCGCCTTTCTGTAATAGCGGACAGCTTCCTCCTCCTGCCCGTTTTCTTCCAGCGCCCAGGCATAATTAAAACAATATTCCCCGTCCCTCGGATTGGGATTGCGCAGCATACAGCGTTTCACCGCCCGTTCCATGAAGCGCAGGGCCTCCCTGCAGTTTCCCCGCCGCATCATAAGAAGCCCCATGGCGTTATTGCATCGGCTGTCTCCCGGATCCCTTCGCAGCGCTTCCATATAATAATCCTGCGCGCGCAGCGTCACATGGCGGTACTGCTCCAAATGCAGCCCCTCCAGATAAAGCTCTTCCTGGCTGCCAATCTCCTTCGGCTCCCGGGCAGGCTTATGGGGCACGGGTTTCTCCCTGTTTTCAAAAAACGGCGCCCTGTAGGTATAGGAAATCAGCTCCTTCCCATCTTCATCATAAAGAAAGGCTGATACCTCCTTTTCCTCCATATCCTCCGGTACCTCGAACGTTCTGAGCACAGGCTTCCCGGGTTCCAGGGAAACTTCTTCTTCCACAAGCGTCTCCCCTTTTAACACGACTTTCATCCGGGCATTTTCATGGACGGCCGTGACATTAAAGCATATCTCCAGGCTCTGCCCTTCGTGCACAAAGCCCACCGCCCCGTCTTTTCCGGCATTTTTCAATCCCGGCATATCTGACAGGGCATACCATGTCTGCTCAAATGTCTTTGTCTCATCCGGAGCCATAAACGAGAAATCCGGCTGATTATCCGTGTAGCAGCCAGTCATGATTTCCAGATAGGCCCCGTCCTCATCCGTCAGGTTAGAATGCCATACATCCCCAAATTCCCGGCTTCCCCACGTGAAGAATTTCTTTCCTACGGATACATGATGGTCCGCCACATGTACCGTTCCCCTCTTTCTTCCGTGATCATAGCCGCCCATAAAATTATAATCCGAATTCAGGATGAAAAAGGACGCCGGCGAAGGAATATTCTTAAACCAGGTAATATCCGTCCCTTCCCCGAAATCCGCTCTGGCAAATTCCCCTCTGACCACCGGGAACGGAGAGACCGCATCCTTATAATGATAAGTAATGTAGTCCACATCCGGCGGGAACTGCAGCTGGTAATCCTGATTGGCATGAACCGCCAGATTGGCCCACCAGTGAAAGGTCTGCATGGCGTTTGTAGGATTATACAGCCTTGTTTTCACCGTCACATAGGCTTTGCCGGGCCAGATAGTCACCCCAACCATGCCCTTCATGCCGAATAAAGGCTCATATTCCCCCATCCATGCGGTTTCTGAACCGTCTTCCCCCTTCTCAATCCAGGAATCCACAGGCATAAAGGTGGTGGGACGGTGATGCTGGGGCCAGTTAAATTCAATGCCCCCTGAAATCCAGGCCCCGCACAAACCGATCAGCGCCGGTTTTATCACATTATTTTTATAAACAAAATGATAATCCGCCTTTTTGTCATATCCCTCATATATTCTTCCGCCCAGCTGGGGAAGCACCGTCACCCGGATGAATTCATTTTCCAGCCGGATGGCATCATATTCCCTGTCCGTCTTCACATTCTTAAAGGTATCTGTCATCGGGATGGGATAAATATTCCCTCTGGTTCCCTGATGATTTCTCACATCATAGAAAACAGGCGCCTTCTCCGCCTCATCCATTTCATATGTGGGAATCACCAGCTTCTGTCTGCTAATCATGTCATTAACCCCTTTGTCCGCTTCAGCGGACACCTTTCCCCTAAAAAGCAATCATCGCTGTCCGTTCGGCTTTTTCCTCTGCAGGCATTTTTTCCCCCGCCGCCACCTCATAGAGATCGGCGCCGCATGCCTTTACCGCCTCCATCATCTCCGGATAGGGCTGGGAGCAGATGTCAAATAAGCCGATATTGTAATTTTCTCCGTCAAACCTGCCCAGTACAAACTGATCATAGCACTGGAAATAATGGCATCCCACCCCATAAGGATGCGCCGCCGCACGCTGACAGTAATACTTATATGCCAGCCCTCTGTCATACTGGGAGGCAACTCCCTTCAGCCCGGTTGAACTGGGCCCCGCATCCAGGGCTCCGAAATGGAATTCTCCGATCAATACGGGAAGATCCACCCCCAGATCCACAATATTCTGGATCGCCGCAGTAGGATCATAAGCATAACAGTTAATGGAAAACACATCGAAGTTCTCCCATCCCGTAACCACATCCGGATCGGAAACCCAGGCCCAGCGCATTCCCAGATTCATATGGTTAGGATCCGCCTTCCGGCAGGCTCTGGAAGGAATCCCCACATATTCCTCCATCATCTTCCTGGAAAAAGCATGCATATCCCGCCCGGCGCTCTCCGACCATTGAGACACATGGGCCTGGCTTTCATACAAATCCTCAAACTCCTCAAAGCTGCAGTTCCACGCGTCATTCAGGGCCTCTATCGTCTGATATTCCGCCTTCAGGCTTTCCACCAGCCTCTCCTTACATACCGTCCTCGCAGGATTATAAAGAACCTCATCCGCGATCACCAGATTATCCACGAACGCCCAGGCCGGCTCATTCCGAAGGAAATACCCCACCATCCAGGGATCCCTGCTTTTTGCCTGCATGGCCTTCGCACATTCCTCAGCATCCAGCCGGTATTCCTCACTGAACACGTCCGGGAAATCCCTGAAAATATTCTGCTCTGTCCCCGGGAACCTGGGAAGCGAAGTTACATAAGGCATCCCCGTAGTTCCCAACAGCCTCTCATCACTCCAGTTCCCCAGAGTATTCATCCCATATTTTCTCAGCTGTCCGGGAAGCATGCGCTTCCACTCCTCATACCATTCCTCTCCGAAAGCCCTGTAAAGATTTGCCTGTTCAAAAGAAAACAGCGTACATTTCCTTCTCGCCTCCCCGACAGGCGGCCACTTTTCATGAAGCTCATACATTCTGCCATACACAGGATCCTCCCTGTCCGGCAGCCAGTCCATCCATTTCTCCACGCCGTCCACACGGCAGTCACTGCGCGCCACCACACAATCCGGCCCCACGCTGAAGAAAGCATACCCCAGAGGATCCACCAGCCACCAACGCCCATCTTCCTTACAGCGCGTAAAAAATCCCGTTCCCTCAGCCAGTTTCTTCTTTTTCCATCCGCCATATTCCGTCCAGTCCTCATACGGATACCCCATATCCGCCTCCCCGGCCTGACGCTCAAGCATTTCCTTCATTTCTCCGATACTATGTAACTTACTCCCCCACTCCTTTCTCTTATTCTGCCCCAGCTCATCCACCAGCTTCACATCCGGCAGCGAAAAATCCCCCGGCCGCGTATCCGTCAGGGTAAGCTCCGAAAGCTTCAGCTCCGTCTCCTCATCCATAGGAAGCGCAGCCAGCACAATCCGGCTGATTTCCTCCCTGTCCACCCGTCTGCCCTGACACACAATTTTCAACTGCCCCGGACAGGTCTCCGGAAAAAGCGCATGCGCATCCAGCCACGCCAGATCCACACAGATCCCCGTAAGAATTTGCGGAAGAACCCCGAACCGTATACCAAACACCGGCTCCCCGCTCTCCTCCCTGCTGCTATACACCAACAGATTAACCGGCACACTATGCTCCGCTTCTGCCTCCAAAGAAAAGACCAGATACCTCTCATCCCTCTCCTTCAGCCAGGTCACATCCAGTCCTCCCCCCGTCACCGGCACCCGCAGCCGGGCCATTCCCCCTTCATCTCCCAGCCAAACAGCCCCATCCGTCAGCATCCCCCTGCCAACCGATATTTTCTCCATAAAAATCCCTCCTTTTCTTTTTAGGTAAATGGTAACTTGTAAATCCCCTCCCGTCTCCGAACCCTTCCCCGCCAGGGGCCTTCCCGCTCCGGTATTTTGGCCTTCGGCTTTTGGCTCCCGCCGAGCCTCCGCCGGGCAGTATCCGCTGAAAGGGCCGTTTAAAAACGCCGGTCCTTACGCTGCGTCCTTTGCAGCGTTAGTACCGCTGCGTTTTTAACCGAGCGAGAGCGTGCCCGCCCAGTGGATACCTGTCTCTTATACACATCTGACGCTGCCGACGATCGCATAAGTGTAG
>OWIE01000085.1_pt1 | contig 38623 bp, 68 predicted proteins | sample 1733001 | NCBI WGS metagenome assembly OWIE01 (sample SAMN05065778, study PRJEB22554) | human gut metagenome | biome: ENVO:2100002; feature: ENVO:00000062; material: ENVO:00002003 | host: Homo sapiens | place: USA | reverse complement strand
CGAGATAGGCTCCGGTCTCGTGGGCTCGGAGATGTGTATAAGAGACAGTTATAGGGGGATAGAGAGATAGGGGTTTCAGGGGAAAGAGAGGAAGGGGGAAGAAAGGGGGGAAGAGAGGAGGGGGAGCGTCCATTTTGGACAGCAATTTGGACGTTATTTTGGACACCATTTTGGGCATTCCCCTGTTTTCTCGCATGATAATATCGTTTGCTATACTCGTTTTTCTCGCGTCGTCTCCGGCCTCTCCGACGAATGGATTCTAATATCCCCTGCTCAATTTCCCCCCAATTTTCCTCCGCCTCCCCACCAGCAAGAAGGGCCAAAATGACCCTGTCCCGCTGGATGGGGGTAAGGGGAAGTAGGAGGCTCCGATCCTCCTCTGTGAGAGAAAGCACAATCATAAGCGAATCCCAGAGGTAGAGATCGAACCCCCGCGTTTGGATAAAAAGGCTTTCAATTCGTCCGGGGAAAAGTAAACCCGGCTGCCAATGTTGACTGCTTGAATATCCTGAGATTCCCTCAACCTGTCCAGAGTATCGGTGCTGATATTAAGGGCCTGAGCGGCCTCTTTCCGGGTCAACAGCAATTTTTCCATTTTATGCTCCTTTCTCAAAACGGCAGCGGTCCGTCCCCACTGTCATTGTCCCAGGGTAAGGGTCCATCATCAGGAATGGCGGCGAAGCCGTTCGAGGGCGCTGCGGCCTTTTTCAAGGGCTTGTCCTGGGGCAAGGTGTATTCCCCGCTGCGGATCCGATCTGCGCTCATGGCGCGGAAAGGACGCACCGCCCAGCCGGTTTTCCCGTTATAGGACCATTCCTCATTCCGGAAGAGGATGCCCACCAGCTTCCCCACCAGGGAAGTCTCCTCCCAGTTCCAGGTGTACCCAGGGTTGGAGTGCTCAAAGGCGGTGGTCAAGCCTTTGAAGGAACTCTTTGTCAGTTCGTCTTTGTCGGTCCCATCGTCTTTGGGCAGGAATTGCCGAAGTGTCCCTTTCCAGCTTTTATCTTTCTTGGGATTGGATTTATATTCTCCGGTAAAGTATCCTCTCTGCTCTCCCTCCTCAATGTCGAAGAGGATCAGCAGCTGGGGACCATAATTGGTATCCGCAAAGGATACCTGCTTGACCCGGCAGACATAGGCGTCCAGGGGGAGTTTGGGTCGATCAGAGAACTCCTGCACGGAATCCCAATTTTTCGGTTTTTGAATCATAGTTTTTGTTCCTCCTTGCGGTTGATTTGATTTAATTCATTTCGGATTGTATCCAGAATGCCGAACATGGAGAAAATGACTTCTTCCTGGTAATGCAAAAGTAATAAACAAGACTTTGACAGGCTGTTTAATTCTTCATTGATGTCCGTCTTTTTCTTTGGCTCATGAGGCATTTGATTCACTCCTCCTTTTTACTTAATTGACATGCTTTCACGTTCTTCCAAGGAAACTCCTGGGGCTTCATTCCCGTCTTTCAGCCACTTAGACAATTCTGTCCGTTTGACGTCCGGTGACTTATACCGTAGAAAACGGTCCTCAAGGCCGGCACGTGTTACCCAAGAAAAAAACGCTTCTTCGTCCGCGATGTTTACTGCCTTGGTGTGTCGGAAAGATACCGCACAGCGCGGTGTTTGGAATTTTTGCCCGGCCAGCGCATAGGACAACATATCTCTCAGCCGATCAACCTTTTTCTCTGTCCGCTTCCTACGCTCGTTTAATACGTCGATCTCGTTTTTCAACGCAGTGGCAATGGCAGAAAGATTCTTAATGTAAAGCGCAATATTTTCCAATTTCTCTTCTCGCTGCATCTGCAAGGCGGTAAGCTCTTCCAGATTTGTAATCTCACCTGTCTCTGGGTCCGTCCCGGCCTCAATCGCCGCATCAATCGCGGCATCGATTTCATATAGCTTCAGGTTCACTTGAGCCTCTCTTTCCGTCTGCGGGGACAGTTGACAGCCCCCAATATTCTCTAATCCGCTGATCGACGAATTTCAGATCATTCTCAATCTCCAGGTCAAACATTTCTTCGGGCGACTTAGAAATGTCCATTCCATTGGATTGGGTGCGGAAGAAATGGCGGTCCCCTTCCACCATGCAGCGCAGACAGATTGTGACCATCCCCTCAATGCAAACCTTCTCGTCCAGCAGCTTTCCAATGGTCCGCAGCTTGGTTTCTCCAAAGTCAGAGGTGGTTTCGTGCATGAGGATATAGACAATGACATCCTCTGGAAGCTGCGCCTGAATGAACATCAGCAGCCGCCAGAAATTGTCCGCGATATCGTTGTAGAGGTCGAACGTAGAACTTCCCGCCTTGGGTGCGGAATGACCTTTCATGAAAGTGTTCGTCAAAAGGTACCCAGCGTCATCAATGACAGCGGTTTTGGTGGGCATCTTTTGCAGGCCAGTGGTAATGGTCTGGTAGCTGTCTGTCTTCATCTGGTATCGGAAGGTCCCGGGGAAAGGCAAGCGTTTGCCCACCACGTTAATCAAAAAGATTTCACCTGGGGCAAAGTTTTTCAGGGAACGGGACTTCCCAGACCCGCTCTTGCCATAGATCAAAATTGGGAGCCCAATAAGTCATTCCTCCTTGCTTCTTCAACCCATACCCATGCAAACCCACCGACATGTTTGCATTTTTGGTGATTTGCACACTCACAGATGTGGGAATGCGATAATTTTGTTGCCCTCGCAGCCGCTTTTGCACTTGGATACGTTGCAATGATCTTTGTACCGTCAATTTGGGAAATAGGTTTACTGGACAAAGCACCATTTCTTCTCGCGGCAGAAAGTCTTTTCTCTGACCTAAAGTTTGCATTTTTCAGGTGACGAGAAAGTCTCGTTCCGTGATTCATATTTTCTTTCGCAGTAACCCACTCCAAATTGGACACATTGTTGTTCATCTTGTCTTCATCAATATGATTTACTTGCGGTTTTCTATCTGGGTTCGGGATGAATACTGTTGCAACAATGCGATGAACCAAATGAATTTTCCCTTGACCGCCTCTAAATAACTGTATATGAGCATATCCATTGTTTGCTTTGATCGGGGTGAGCAAACGATCTTTCCTCGCACTCCATATTTCCCCTTTTTCTGATACAGCATAAAGCCCTTCGTATCCAGGAATTGTGGAAAATCCTACTGGAATCCCGATAAGTCATTCCCCCTTTTCGCCGCAGTCCAGGTATTCCTGAAATAGGTCCATCTTCTCGTCCAGATAGGCGGACATGGTGAAACTGTTATATAAGAACATGTAATCCATGAAGTCATCCAGGCATGTGTCCATGATAAAGTTCCGGCATGTCCTGGCAGAAACCTCTATGACCACCTTTTTGGGGAAAAAGTTGATTCGTTCCTCCATCTTGACAAACCTCCAATTTTTGTTACAATAAAACTCAGGAACAAAGAGAAAATAATTTTTTCATAACATCTCCTTTCTGAACTCTGCCGGTGCTGCAAACCGGCAGAGTTCAATTTTCGCCTTTTTCACGGAGTTCTTTTTTCCATCGGGTGATAACCGTGGTATTCACGCCGTAATGGTCGATCAGCTCATGGTATCGAAGAAGCTTCTCCTTCTCTGGAAAGTCCGCCGGCATGGGAATAAGGGGGCGGCCCTGCTTCGTGCGAAACTCACGCGGACAGCGCCCGTTGCAATCTGGATTGGTACAGTTCAAGCACCGCTGAATCTTCTCCGGGGAATCCCACACAGGGACAACCCCATTTTTGCTCTTTCGCCGGTCACAGCCGGGCCCAGAGGGAACGGTGTTCCAAGGCTTCCTCCCTTCGGTCTGCACCTTGACCCCGTTGATCTTCACCATATCCCCACCCCCTTTCGCACCTGGGGCAGAGATATACCTTCTCTCCAGGTTCCAGGGCGGACACGTTCCACCGCTGCTTACACCGGCGGCAGAGACGATACACCGCGCCCCTCATGCCACGCGGAAGGGAATGCCCCGGCGGGCCAAGGCGGCATTGATCTGGCTCTTCCCCATCTCCCTTCTGCGCCGGGCCTCCTGGCGCTTTCTGGCCGCTGGGGCAATGGCCCGCAACAGGATGTCCATATCATGGCGTTGCTTGATCTCTTGTACTTGGTTCATCAATTTCACCTCTTTTCTTCATCCACTCTTCCATCAGCTTTTCATAAACGTGGAAAATAGGCTGTTTTGCGCCCTCAATACATGTCCCAAAAAGGTATACTCCTTGTTTGATACCGCGTCTAAGAGTATCGGGTGATATACTCAATCCAGCCGCTCTTAAAATTTCGGTTGCTTCCTCGATGGTCAAAACTTTGACCTTATAATTCGTCATATTCTGTTACCTTCTTTCTCTTGTAAAAAATCAGAGATATCACATTCAAACAATCGCGCCAACGCGTTGAGATGGAGGACTCCAGGAATTCGCTTTTCAGATTCCCAAAAGTAAACAGCCTGATTAGATACTCGTATCTGGCGCGCGACTTCCATTTGTGTAAATCCTCTCGAAATTCGAATTTTCCGAAGATTCGTCCCAATAGACATAAGATCACTCTCCAGATCCCCGCCCGATTAAGGGCGGGGTCGTTTTTCTCCGTTGCTTTTTCTTCTTTTCTTTTTGGGCTTGTCCCTCCATCCTTCTGCATACCCCGCAATATAAAACAGGGCTTCTTTTGGCAGTCCAGAAAGACTGTCTACCACGCTCTGAACATCAGAGAGCTTCTTTAGATCAATCATGTTGTCACCACCTTTCAATCCCGGCTTAGATTCCTGTGCTCACTCAATAAAACACCTCCTGTTGTCCTCCCTTTCTGGCAGTGGTATACTGGCAGGAGAAAGGGGGTGAATTTGTGGATATTTTGAGTACAATTGTCGTTCTCGTCCCAAGTGTACTGTCTTTATGCGTGTCTGGAATTTATGCTTACATCGCCCTAAAGAAAGCGAAAGAACCCCAGAAAGACGAGATATGGGAGACAGTTACTCGCATCATGTGTTCGTCAGGGCAAAGTACATATGCCGACGAGTTCATAGAACTTTATGTTCAACTGAAATTTTTCAAGGAACACCAGGATTTATTTCCAAATATCAAGCCCATCTCTGGCCTGATGGACGAATACGAAGAACAGAAGAAGGCCATTAGTAGGGCCGTCGGCCCTCGTTGATTTTCCAGAGATCCACTGCAATATCCAACATGATCTTTGAGATTTCTGCCACATTGTCTTCACGCAGTATTCTCGTAGACCGCTCGGAAAGCAGCTGCAACTGCTTTTCGAGCATTTCTTTTATCTGCTGATTGTCCATCTTCATCACCTCTTATCGCTCTTTTTCATTGCTTGGCTATATAATAACATAACCAAGTTTCTCTGTCAAGCAATTTTTATAACTCAGTTAAATTTTCTATTGACTTTTTTCTATCTTTATGTTTTAATGGATTTTAGACAGGAGGTGTAAAAAGTGGAGACCATTAACAATCGAATTGCATGGTGTGTTAAGGACAGTGGACTCACAAAAACAGCTTTTTCAGAACGCTTAAATGTATCTCAAGCATTTATTTCTCAGTTGTGTTCTGGAGTGAAAACACCAAGTGACCGAACGATTGCAGATATCTGCCGAGAGTTCAACATATCCGAAGTGTGGCTTCGCACCGGAGAAGGTGAACCCCACATGGAAAGAGATAAAGATGAAGAATTCCTTGAGATCATGGAAAAAATCAACATATCAGATGATGATTTAATTAAACGGATTATTAAGGCTTATTGGTTTTTGGATGATGATGAAAAAGCCGCTGTAAAAAAAATGATCGACAATCTATCTGGAAAATAAAAAGCCCCGGATTTCTCCGGGGCCTGGAAGATCAGCCGATCAGTTTTTCTAATATTTTTGCACGGGTAATCATGGCTCTCAAAAATTCTTCATTAGAATTTCTTTCTATAATGTATTGAAGCTCTTTCTTTAATCGCTCTGTTTTCTTTCTTTTCTCTTCTTTCATATAGCATCTACCTCTGAGCGATCAAAAGAGCTGCTTATTTTGGGTAATACCTGTTTAATAAACGTATCTAATCGTGGATCAGTAATTTCACGAATATCACGTACCCCAAAAAGTAGCTCTAAATCAGTTTCAATACGGTTTTTGTCCGGGCTCTCCTGAATCATCCAATAAATTCCTTCCATATTCATGTCGACTCCTCCTTTTCGACTTTATATAAATAATAGAACATTTGTTCGATATTTGCAACTGAAACTATCCGACAGATATCGACGTTAGTCCATAGATTGGGCTACGTGATATATAAAAATAATTGGAGGTATCCATTATGGAAACAAAAGAGAAAAAGAAAAAGGGAAAAGCAAAGTGGATCGTTTTAGCCGTTGTCGTTGTTATCATAATTGCTGCCATCGCTGGCGGCGGCAATGATAATACGCCCCAAACTCCCTCAAATGAAGATCCCGTTGCCACTTCAGAACAGCCGGCGAGCAACCAGGAAACATCGGAAGAGAAAAAAGATGCAGATGTCCCCACAGAGTACAAAAATGCGCTAAAGAAAGCCGAGACATATAGCAAAACAATGCACATGTCAAAGCAAGGAATCTATGATCAGCTTGTGTCTGAATACGGAGAAAATTTCCCGCCAGAGGCTGCTCAATATGCTATTGATAATCTGGAAGCCGACTACAAGGCAAACGCGCTTGAGAAGGCAAAGACATACTATGAAACAATGAATATGTCAAAGGAAGGTGTTCGGGACCAGCTCGTTTCTGAATATGGAGAGAAATTCACGCAGGAAGAAGCTGATTATGCCATAAACAATCTCGAATAAATAAAAACCGCCCCCGGTGTTGGCGCACCGAGGACGGTTGTAGAAAGGAAGATGCTTTGCAAGGGCTATCTTCCCTTCTATTCTAACGAATGGAAGGAGTATTGTCAATGTTATGTATCAAGTGCAAAAAAGAAATACCAGAATATTCTATCTTTTGTCCTTTATGTGGGAAAAAGCAAGTTGCAGAAAAAAGAAAAGCTTTGAAAAGAGTAAATGGAATGGGGACTGTATATAAGCTCCAGGGGCGCCGGAAACGTCCCTGGGTGGCCGCAAAAAACAAAGTAGTAATCGGATACTACGAGCGAAAAACGGACGCTCTGGAGGCATTGGAACGGATTGCGGGAAAGGATTTGACTGAACGATATAATATGACTTTTACTGAAGTATTTGAGGAATGGAAATCGGAGCATTACAAGGGTTTGTCCAAGTCTGGGCAAGAATCATACGAAATAAGTTATAAAGCGTTTCAGCCACTGTATGACAGAAAATTTCGAGAACTTCGCACTGCCGACTTTCAGACAGTTTTGGATGAGAACAAGGAGAAGCCGGAAGCAATAAGAAAATATAGGCAGCTCATCAACCAAATGTCAAAATGGGCTATGCGGGAGGAAATCAGTACACAGAATTTCGCCCAATTCGTCCAACTTCAGTCTACACCAAAAAAAGAAAAAGAAATTTTCACCGAAGAGGAAATTGAAAAAATCGAAAAGGACGGTTCGGAAGCCGCCCGAATTATTTTAATGCTTCTTTCCACGGGTATGCGGATAGGAGAATTGTTCTCCCTTCGGCTGGAAGATTATCACGAAACATATATAATCGGCGGTTCCAAGACAGAAGCAGGACGGAATCGTGTGATCCCCATCCGGCCAGAGGGAAGGTCTCATTTTGCATATTTTGCTGAACAAGCTACAGGTCCACTACTTCTGTCAGGGTATGTGGGACAAAAAATATATGCAAATTATCGAAACCGGGATTATTATCCTCTGCTAAATAAGTTAGGGATCGCAAAGAAAACCCCTCATGCTACTCGCCATACCTACGCCTCCAGAGCCGTTAAAGAAGGAATGCCGCCCGAGCTATTACAAAAAATTCTCGGTCATGCAGACTTTTCTACAACGGCAAACGTATATACGCACATTGATATTAATACTCTCGTAAAAGCCGTTGAGTAAACACCGTTACATACAGGTTACTAACAAATTAGAAATGAAAAAGGAAAAGAAAAACCCGCTATCCCTTGCGGGACAACGGGTTTTCTGGAGCTGCTGGGCGGATTTGAACCGCCGACCTCATCCTTACCAAAGAAAGGAAGAGGATTCCTGACACCGGTTGATAAGTATTCTACCTTTATTTTCAGCCATTTTCAACTGTTTTTCCGATGGAGAAACAATCGTAGACGTTTAAGAACAGAAACGGTTACTAACAAATCACTAACACTTAGCAGGACCTTATTTTTCTCATTACTCCTTCATATACACGGGGATTAACAGTATGCAATGTGTCCATAAGGTCATCTATGATCTCCCATACAGCGTCCGGGTCCCTATTCTTCACCTCACAGAGGAAATCACTTTCCCCCCAGCGGGGAGGATCTGGGGAAGTAGAATGCCCTCCATCATAAGCAATAGGAACCGCCGTTCCTTCCTCCCGATCCATGCAGTCCCGGATAGTATAAAGGTTTGCCAGCTTGGCATAAGCCGGGTAGCTACTCTCCCCATACTCTAAACGGGCAATTTCAATATCTATTTCCTTTCGGTCAAGCATGGGGGCACCCCCTTACGCTTTCTCCAGCTGCTCCATAGCCCGGCGCAGGATTTCCTTTTCTCTTTCGTTGGCACCACTCATCATATCCTCAATCTGGTCCATCATGTGTTCTTTAGCATCGGTGCGGGAATACATGCGTCCATCCCGGCTATACCGGCCCATGGAATCCCGTTTCCGGCCACGGTAGCTGGAGCCTCGTCCATAGGTGCCGCGCATATCGGCCTCCCAGTCACCAGCCCGGCTGTAATCGCCGTGTTCCTCCAGCATCTCAATCTTGTCCAGGTTTTTAATGGTATCAGTCAGCTTGTGGACGATCTCCAGGTCTCCGGCGCCCAACTCGCCCTTGCGAGCAATTTCCTTCAGCTCTTCACAGAGCTTTTCTTTCAGTTCATGCATATACATATTGACTCTCCTTTCAGGCCACACGCTCAACGATTAGGTTAGCATTTTCAACCTCAATCGTCTCTGTGCTGGTATTTTTGACTGCCACAGTCACACAGCAGCCACGGGGAACCTCAATAAAGGCCGCAGCAAACACGTTGAAAAACTCGTCCACCGCGGCAGGGGTCACGATAGCAGTGGCGCTTCCCAATGCTTCACCTTCCACCGCAATAGCAATAGAAATAGGTCCAACTGCGCCACCTGTGGGAATGGCAATATTGCCGCCAAATACAACTTTGTAGCGGGCTCGGCATTGATTTGTCATACCGCGCAAGGTAATGATGCCAGAACCATCTCTATGCACAACACAATTAGATCCGCTCACGGGGGTCTCTGTAAATACGACATTCTGTCCCGCAGCCACTTGCTGCACAAATACGCCAGTAAATTCAGCCATAAGATCATTCCTTTCAAAAAAAGATAGCGGCGAGGCTATTGCCCCGCCGCGCTTGTTCCAAAATCGGCACGGGGCCGAACATTCCGGTCATGCCGGAAAGTTGATATATTAGGTTTTAGCAGCCGCAGCCACAGGGATTACACCCACAACCGGCATAAGGATTCGGGACCTGATAGGCCGGAACGGGCATGGGGTTGATGCGTCGGATCAGCTCATTGGTCTGCGCATCCAGAGTCGCTGTCAAATAGCTGTTCTGATTAGCCTGAGAGGCAGCCAGTTTCAGAGACTGGTTCTCGGCTTGCAGCGTTGTAATCTTGTCCTGGGTCAAGAAGTCAAGAATGGCTCGGCTGTTCGCATTGGCATTGTCAATGATATCCCTGGTGCTGTTCTGGATAGTGTTTCGAGTATCGCATGCCTGGGTGGCCATGTTATAATTCACACCATCAATAGCGCGCTGGGTATCGCAGCAACACTGAGCCATCTGTGCCCCCAAAGCATTAAAGCCCTGCTGCGTCTGATAACCAAGAGTACAAACGGCATTATCAACGCCATGGAATCCGTTACTCACTGCATCACGAATGGAATTCTGTCCATTCTGTAAACCATTCAGAGCAAAGCCTTCGTTGATGTCGGCGCGAGTAGCCCAGCCCTGAAAGCCAGGGCCATTGGTACCACCGTTACCGCCAAAACCGCCACCGAAACCGTTCCCCCAGCCAAACATGCCGAAGATCAGAAACAGGATAATCCAGGAGGCCCAATCTCCACCCCACATGGAATTACCATAACCGCCGCCCTGATAGGCGGGAGTTACTGGCATGGTCATCACAGTATTGTCCGAAGAAAGACTCATTGTTTTTTCTCCTTTGTAAATTTATTTTCAAAACCCGGCCGGGATTTTGATTATATTTATTTCCCAAACATCCCCCGCATCCCCTCGAACATCCCTCGCATTTGCTGAGCCTGTTTCTGGGCTGCATCCAGTTGGGATTGGGTGAGTTTGCCACTGGACACCAATTCGTTGATCATAGCGTTTGGGTCCTTGCCTTTCATTTGATTCATGAACTGCTGAAACTGCTGCATCATATTGGATTGGCTATTCCCTCCACCAAGAACTTGAAAAATCGGATTAGGCATTACTCTCGTCCTCCTTAGCTCCCTGCTCTTTTGCAGGTTGTTTCTGCGCTGTCAGAGCGTCCAAGCGGGCAGCCAGAGCGGCTAATTCCTCTTTGGTGGCAAACTGAACAGACGATTCCTGCACGGATTGTGAGGCTTTCTTTGCCCCCGTACGTTCGGTATAATCAAATACTCGAAGAGGCAGGGGCATCCCTGACGCATCAGTTGATTTGATATAAAACGTGGAGTTTTCACTGTCCATCAGCAAACGGCTTTCTCCTGGTGCAACTAAATACCCTTTTGCCCCTTCTTCCCCTTGCACCCAGATAATTCCATTTCCAGCTGTGTTTCCCTGTGGCGGAACAGGTTGTCCCTGCATAGGAGCTTGGAACGGCTGTTGTCCACGAAGCTGCGCAAGATGATCCGGCGCAGGTGGCGGATAATATGGAGACTGATAGCTTGGATAATATTGATAAGCCATTTTTGTTATCCTTTCTCCCAAAAATATAAAACGATTTCATTTCCACTATCCCAAGTATCGTAAATGGTGCCGTCCTGCACGCAAACGACATGTCCAGATAGGGCAAGAATGTAGGTCCCTTCGGGATTCCTGTCTGCAAAGGAATTTACCGTTGTATCTTCTTCTGCCAGATTTCTTCGGTATCCATGTTTTCTGAGGTATGCCCCCCAAACATGATTTGCCGATGGCATATCTCCCATTTGATACCCTTGTAGCACAATTCCGATATATGTTTTTTCCCAGCTCTGTCCTAACGCTTTTGACAAAGCCCTTATTGTGCAATCCCCGACGTTTTTCTTTTCTGGATTCGGGTTGTAATAAACAAACATAAAACCACCTAAATAAAAAAGGATACAGTTCGCGCCTATTGGCCAGTGGTTATTCCACTATTCACTGCATCCTCCTTTAATTTTTATTCTATTGCAATTCTTTCGATAAAATGTTCATCCTAAATACAGGAAAAGCACAAAAAAAGACCACCCAAAAGGGTGGTCAAAGTACATGGGAAATTTTCCGAAGTGATTCCCTGTGCCTCTCTTTAATTGTACGTTCGGAAAACCCAAGAGAATCACCGATATATCGAAAATCTTTTCTCTGAACATAATGCATCCTCAAAATAGCTTTGTCCTCATCATTCAGTGTGCATCGCGCTAAAACTGCATCAAATTCAGATACAAGCGGAATCTCTTTCAATGCTCGTCTTGTTTCAATGTGTCCTGGGCTTGAATTTTGTTTCTGTGCCAGTAAATCAAAGAGGATTAAACATAATGCTTTACACTCTTCTAATTCGTTTACTGTTCCTTCTGGAATCTTCATAAACCAAACTCCTCCATTTTCTGGTTAAAGAGGACTAACAGTTGACATATTTACAAATATGAATTATTCTTTGTATAAAGGGGATGATCATTATACAAGCAAAAATCAAAAGAACACCTGCTTCTCTCCACGAGTCACTAAAAAAAGCGACAACAAGTATGTTGGTTCTTTTTCTGTTGCGTCAGAAACCTATGTACATTTATGAAATTATGTCATCTATTTCAAAAATGAGTGACGGAAAAATTTCTTTTTGTACTCTATACGCTTTATCTAATAAACTTCAAAAATTAGGTTTTGTCCGTGTTGCGTCTAAAGAAGTGAGTGAAGATAACAGAATCCGCGTATACTTATCAATTACAGAAACAGGATTAGATTATCTTTCGGACTGTATTGCATCTTACAAAGATTTTAACCATGATATAAACGAAATACTTTCAACTGACGTCTTAAAATAACCCCTCTGGATATATCCCAGAGGGGTTTTCCATTTACCTCTGAGCAAACATAATTTACAGTAATCCTTTTCGCCCCAGCACTGCAATCACCTCATCCCGTTTCATGGAGCGCTCCGGGCTGGTGCCATCCACGATGCCATTTGCCACAGCCTTTGCCCAATGTCCCTCCTGTTGGGACCAGGCAGGCTCAGACAGCGTCTTCGCGTGGAGCTCTGCTTTCTGCATGAGCTGATAGGCTTGTTCGTTGGTCATTTCAGAGATCAACTTTGCAATATCCATGGGCTCCTCCTCTCCTTCCAGCCGCCGGTTGACCTCGGCGGCAATCTCTCCGTGCCGATTGTATAGATAATCCCCCGGGCAGGCCTTGGCGGCAAACCACCGGTGAGCCGTCATATTCTGCTTGTCCACCTGGCCGATCAGGGATTTATCCCCTTTCCACAGTAGTTTCTTGATCCCATTTCTCCGGCAGATATCCGTCAATAGGTCCAGCAATGCGGCGTAGGCTTTGTCTGACACCGGCCAGTCCGGTGCCCCGCCGTTGTTGGCCACCTCAATGGTAATGGCCCGATGATCGTTGGAGGCGCTGGAGGTACACCAGGACCGATTTGCTTCATCTACATATAAAGCAATCCGCCCATCGCTTCCAATTCCGTAGTTGCTGCTGGCCTTGCGGGACGGGTCGGCAAACAGCGCCCCACAGGTCTCCACCGAACCATTGCCTGCCATGCAGTGAATGGAAATCGTGTCAATCACATGGTTGCGCCGCCCGGAATGATTGGGGGAGAGCTTAGTGTAGGTTACAAGAGGGCTGTTACTCACTCTTTTCCTCCCCTTTCCCATCGGTCATTTCCTCCAGCATAGTTTCCGGGATAGCATCTTCTGGATGTACAACGGACAGAGGAGCATTCTTTTCTTCCATAGGAATCACTCCTTTTACTTAAAAAGGTCTGCCAGCGTCTTTGTCTTAGACTTCATGTAGGAACGCTGAATATCGTTCCACTCGTCCATTTCCTTTTCCCATCCGGTCCAGCCCTGCTGCTGCGCATACATGCGGGAGGCGATATCTACATCTACGCCCTCTTTCTCGCTGATTGCCTTGATTGCCATGCGATTCTGATAAAAACGATTTGCCATAATGATTCTCCTTCTTTGTCTTTAGTTTTTGTTTGCGGTTTCTTTCTCAACTTCCGGGAGCCCCGCCACACTGGTCAGAAGGCTCACCACAGCCGCCAGGACAGCCGCAGAGGCCACCATGGGCCAGTTGACATCCCCCAGTGCCACGGCGGCTCCAATGCAGCCTACGGCGGTCTGCGCCAAGGTCTTGATGGCTCTCATTCCAGCCGCTTTCCACCAGGCTTTCCATTTTTCACTCATTCCCTTCACCCCCTCTCACAGCCCGATTTTTGCCAGCAGAAACGCAATCACTGCCGCGAAAACAGCCCAGATTGCTTTATCAGCCAACCCTTCCCACCGGCGTGCGGGCTTGATCTGGAGCTCACTCACCTGGCTGAGTGCCGATGTGATTTTGGAGGACATTTCATCCAGCTTGTCCAGAATCTGAACATACTGTTCGTCCCGGCGTGCGCTCTCAGTTTCCAGGGCCCGGATGCGGTCATACATCTCCTTATGGGTCTGCCGGGCCGCATCCAAATGGCTGTTCAGAGACTTCTCCAACATGTTAGCCTTTTGCAGCCCCAAGCATTCATTCCCGGGGTTAAAGGTACACTTGTCCATGGGCATAACAGCCCTCCTCTCTCTGTGTGGGATGGTTCGTCAGGGTTCCACTTCCTCCCAAAACTCCGGGCTTGTCTCCGGGGACCAGGTGTTGGTGTCAATCTTGCTGCGCCAGGTTTTGCCATCTGCGGTACAGCAATCCCCTTTGGCGTAGGGGGAAGTGGAGAGGGAGAGGAAGGGCAGCGCCTTGTCCGGGTCAGTGGACCAGACAAACCCCCACTGGGCGGGCAGCTCCTCCGGCTCCTGGGGATAGATTTCACTGTCGTAGACCTGGAGGAGCCGAACCACCCGCCCGGCGCTGGACCGGCAGACAAAGCCATCTTTCTGGCCTGCCTTGCGCTCCAGCATGTTTTTGGCAGCCTTGGCCGCCTGGAAGTCCGGGATATACTCCTCTGTGGCACAGAGTTCCGTGCCGGTCATGGAGGGGGATTCTGCTTGCAAGTTGACTGCGGCAGACTTCCCCGCCCGGCGCAAGGTATCCAAAACAAACTCTTTTTCAGTCAACGTCATTCACTCCTTCTCGAATTGCTGCCGCCATGGCGGCCCAGGTAACGGGTTCCTCCGGATCTTCCGGCGGGAGGTCGGGGTGGTCTGCTTCATAGGCGTCCAGCGCCTCCTGGTTGGTCTCCAGGCTTGTTACAGCGCCGTTTTCCACGGTTAGGGTCACAAACCCCTTTGCCGCAAGATAGGGGCTCAGGAGATCGTCAGGGAGGGTCACGCAGGTTGGGAAAGGTTGTCCCATGGGGTTGCCGTGGTTGCCAGTTTTATTGGGGGTTGGGTTAATGTAATACATGGGTTACCTCCTTTATCCAAGTGCAAGAAAATAATACAAACTGCCAGAATCGTTTGTTACAGCGGAAGTTTTATTGTACCAATAGAACGTTTTTCCGTCCGCAGACTTTTTCCCAAAGGATGTCTTGCCATTAGCGTCAAATCCAATGTGGTTGGTAAAGGCTGTTGTCAGGCATTTACTGAACATAATGCCAACGTCCCCATCACCCCAATAGCCGTTACCTACGCCCAAGTAGGATGGGTCCATACCAAATTCTCCAATATACCCAAGAAAAAATAACGCCTTAATAGGAAAACTCGCAGTAACTGAACAAGGGTTAGCTTCTCCGGATGTCCCTGTTCCTACATAGGAGAGCACCTGTATCTTAGATTTCTCCCCCAACACCCCCAGATACTCGATGGTAGTGCCTGCGGGGATGGCGGGGTAGCCGGTGACCTGTTGCATTTTATTGACAAGAAATCCATAATTATATGGATAACCGAGAGAGACTCCGTTTTCAAAGTAACTGACAATGGCATCATCGGGGATATAGACAAGGTCAGTTCCTTCACTTCCACCATTATCTTTTTCTCCACTCACAGTAATAAATTTACCTCTAATAGCACTTTGAATATTACTAACCAAGCTATCATTAGTGGCATTTGCGGTATAACTTTTTACATTTTCCTGTGTCAATGTCCCAGTATCGGAAACTTTAATTGTCTCGGAGTAATAATAATTGGACGCATTACCAGTCCACGCCGATGCAAACAGGTATCCACTCACCATATCCCCCAACACATACCCCGCCTCTTTCGCATCGTCTCCCTCCTGGTAGGCGTTGCGGTTGACAGAGGTTAGGTAGGTGACGTGGGTGCCTGCGGGGGTGAGGGGGTATGCGTTCACTTTTTGGCAAGCAGAAATTTTGGTATAGAAGGGGGCGCTGCTGTGATCGCGGATAAAAGTGGCGTTACTGGGAATGAAATATACTCCCGTTTCCAAATCAGACGAAATGTGATCGGCAGAAACATGAGAAAATTGAATAAATTTCCCTAAAAGATTATCCTCGCCTTTATTCGGATCAAAATAGCCTTGCCAAATCTCTACCCCCGAAGTATCGTTCATCGTTACGTTGCCACCATCATCAACAGTAATGCTGCTTGCAACGGTGAAAGCCGCATAACTATTGTCCCAGTTTGAGGAAGATTGCGCCAAGACTTTGTTAGCTTCAACAGGTCCCAACGTATACCCCGCCGGAACCTCCTCCTCTGCAACCACCGTCTTCCTCCACACATGGACGTTGCCGATGTTTGCAAGGACATTGAACGCATCGTTAGGGGTTGAATTCACTCCTGTGGAAAGACCCAGCGTGGAGATCACCGTATCTGAGAGAAGGTTCGCTTTGTTTAGAAGGGTTCCCAGCTGGGTCCAACCGTCTTTATTAATCCCATTGAAGTCTACTGGAAATATCCCTGCAACCATGGCCTGCATAAAATCCTCATAGGTTGGATAGAGGGACAAGGCTTCCCCCACTGTCTTTAGGTATCGTGAATTCCCGATCCCTTTAATAATGGCGTCTTGCACTAAAACACACCCTTTCTTAAAATTCTCCGCACATGGCCTCTCCCGCCATGAGATAGGATTTATCCATCCATTGGAACATGGATTCTACTTGGACAAGGATCTTTTCCAAATTGTTCGCTTCCTGGAAGGTGAAACTCTGCATATCAGAGGGGGCTTCTGGAAGATCAGGTACAAAGGGGAAAGTCTCTCGAATCCGTTTAACATTAGAAACATATCCCTCAGATTGCTCTAATGTTGGCTTGTTCTCTTTCACCCAATAATCTCTGCCCGGTTCTGGATTGACTGGAACATACGGGTTTACATACCCACGGGTATATAAACTATCTGAAAGGAACTCGGCAGCCGTTGTAACCCGGTTCATATCAGTTTCGTTATATGCTCCCTTATAGCTTGTCTGTGCAAGCTGAATTAGTTCTTCTTCCGTCAGATCTTCTTTGGATAAGATCGTAAGAAGTTCCTCAATGTCCGCCTGGCTACGGTCTGTAATGAGCCGTATGACATAGAGGCGAAAAGAAGAGGACAGACCTGCTTTGTCTGTTGCGGTAACAGTGATGTAGTTCTCCCCCACGCGAAGAGGAACCGTGTGTGAAAACTGTCCGTGTTCATCAATAGTCGCTTCCTCCCCTCCCACAAGCAAGGTGACAGGAGATGTCGTCACATCCTTTGTTACCCCTTCTACCGTAATAGATTCATCGTCAACGATTTGCCTGTACTCATGCACAGTCAGCTCAGGAGGAACCGTGTCTACAATGTAAACCGAAGATAAACTGGCTTGATTCCCGTCGTTGTCCTGGATGGAGGCGGTCAAGCTGTGATTCCCTTCGCTCAGTTCATTCCGTGGAGTATAGGTGAACTGATAACCTTTCTCCGTGGCTTTCGTGGAGATATCTCCCTCGACCTCATCAATCAGCATAGACAGAGAGGATGGATCAATCCTGGAGCCGTTCTCCTCGTCAAATGCTTCTACAACAAAGGTAGGAACATTGGTTGTCAATATTCCTTCTGCCGGAGATAATAGCAGAATAGTCGGGGGGACTTCCTCTTGCACCGTCAACCGAAGCCCAGGGATATTCGTCCCATCCGTTGTGGTGGAAACGCCCTTGTCGTTTGTCGCGGTTATTTCTGTATTGAAATATCCCCCTTCTTCATTGTGGGAGGTTTTGGCCGGAACAATGACAGTCTCATATTTCCTTGTCGTTTCATTAAATGTAAGAGTGTATTCCTGTCCATCAAACGTCGCTTTTACCGTAGTTATCGACATGAATTACACCTCCCCACTCTGAAACTCACCCGACACTCTGATCTCTTCTTGCTCTATCGTCTGCACATCAAGTACGATCACTTGGAGCAATACAGAATCCCCGACATTTGCAGTCACTGGCGTGAACGTCGCTGAGATCACAATAGGAGACCACTCTTCTGCCATTTAGATCACCCCCCAGATACCGGCCAAAAAGTCCATTCTCTACTGTATATCCCAATATAAAATGACGCACCCGGAAGCTCCAGGCACACCTTCTTCTCCTTCTCCGGGGTAGTTGTCGATCACAGTCCTGCTCCAGGAATTACCTTCCTCATCTGTGCCGCTCTCTTCACGTCTATTTCCTTTCACGCCCCCGGCGCCACCTTTTCCACCGTCTCCTGTATTTGCAGTCGGAAGTTGAACCCCATCTCTTGCAAAGGCATCCCCCGACGCAATGTCTGTATAGTTAGGGTCAAAATTTTGTCCATCTGCGGCAGAATATGCGCCGAATTTTGTTACCCCACCAGATTCTCCAGGAGCGCCACCTCGACCAATCTCCACATTGAACACCTGATTGGGGTTAATTTCGATTGTTTCTGCCCAAACAAGGCCACCCTGTCCGTCTGTTCCATCTGTACCGGCTTCATCCCAAGAACCATCGGTCCCGGTTCCTCCACCAGACCCACCATTTACAAGGATGGCACGTAATTTTAGAACTCCGTCCGGCGCTGTCCATGTCCCTGACGAAGTAATGACTTCCCGGTTCTGGAAAAGAAACGCACCGTCTGCCTGGAGCAAAACGCTTGTGCAATTAGATAGCACCCCGCTCGAAAAAGAGAGGTCCTGCTGAATCCGACGCGCCGTCGTGGCATTGGATTCATCCAGCCAAATTGTATCAACGTCTCCAACTTCGGACGCCGGATTCCCACAGTTTGAAATTTCATATTGGTTTCCGCCAAAGGTAGACAACATAAGACGCGCAGCGGCAAGCGCCTGCTCCTTTGTTTTGATAAAGGGGTTGTCTACGGACTTTGTCTCACTTGATGAGGTTGAATTGCCGGAAATAACATATTTTGTGTCGTTCCCGTCATTTAAGGTGAAAATGATCGCAGCAACATCGGGATTTGCTTTCATTGTGGGATAGGAAATCAAATTTTCCAACGTAATTTTATCTCCTTGATTCCATAGAGGTTCGACAGCAAGTTTCCCTGTTTCTGCGTCTGCTCTTGGCCAAGTGGCAGAGGCCATACATACCCATAAAAGGAGGTCTCCACAGGTTACACCAGAAACGTCTTCCTCATTTGAAACGATCAACGCGGTATCCGCATAATTTGTGTCCACTGTATATCGGTTTTCAAAGTTCACTCCAAGCTGCGCCACGATAGCAGCGACCCATCCTTCCAACGTCTCTGGCAAAGAATCTGGAACAATAAATTCTCTGGATTGCAGGAGGCCAATGATGTCTACCAGGTCCCATTGCATGGTCAATCCGTTATCGCTGGTCTTCCATCCTCCAGAATACTGATAAAACATCCCGACGCTCTTATACTCGTCCGTCCCGTCTGGGAGACGAATTCCCATAGAAATGTCTATGGCCTGTCGTTCTTCAATCGACTTAAAAACACCCGCTTTATTCCTTGGTTCAAATCGCCGGTCTAAATTATCCATCTTGATCGTACATGTTCCATACGGAAGGGATAAGCAAGAAATATCCCCCTGGTGTTTCAAGCTGAATTCCGCGATTACATTGCCATCCCATTCCTCATAGATGCCGGGGATGATCTCAACAACCCGCAGTCTTCTATATGGCAGAGACCACTTCGTAACAGTAACCCGAATGGCGTCTGGATTATTTACTGTAAACCCATCCACATTAATTTCCCGCTTTGTATTCCCCTTAAATTCTTTTACAAAATATGCTGTGCTTCCCTGTTTCACTTCAATCTTAAAGTCAACGGGATATCCGTCCCATACTGCGGTGGGGAAAACGACAGAACATGCCTGCAAAATTAATACATTGGAAAATGTCTCTTCCACATAAACCGGGGAAGAAAATGTTCCGTCTTCCTTGGACAAAGACGCTCCAATAAACCCGACCTGGTCGACCTCTGCCCTTGGGAAAAGATTGAATTCACCGTTCAAAATAAACCGATTCCGTTCCAATGTTGCATAAGGAACAATCTCAAATACATGGTCATAAACCTGCCCTGGGACGCTGAAATCGTCCTCTCCATCCGAGTTCACGACGCCAAATACAATATCCGGGCTGCTGATATCAATCACAGCCCGAAGGACAACGCGCCTGGCATCCCCATAAACCGCCAATTTATAGGTAGAAGAGCTGTCAATCATGCGGCCTCACCTCTCGTAACTCCAGGGAAAAATCCCCCCAAAGCGGCCTTGCGGTATCCCCATTTTCTCCCGGAAGCATCTGACTCCACATGAATTTAGGGTACGTAAAGGCCATGACAAGAAAGTTTGAATAAAAGAGTGTTCCAGAGGAATCCGGAGGCAAAAAACCACACGTAATTGCTTGTCTTTTTCCCTTTCGGCACACTGAAATCAATTTATTTTTCGTATCATCATCAAAAAAACCATACTGATATGTAATATGCCAGGCATTTCCTCTCAGTTGACGAACAATCCGACCTGTAATCATTTCCACATCAACAGACAACGCCTGTTCTTCCACCACATAGCCGCCCTTTATGCTTTCTGGCAAGATCATGTTGTATCCAGTTGTGTCTAAAATAAGTTGTGTCATAACCTTCCTCACGTCGGATTCAGAATGGGAGTTCCGTTTGCTTTTGCATACTTTGTCAATGGGTCAAACAGATATGTCGCCAGCTTCGTCCCATCCGGGAGAACAAGATTGAGTGTAATCGGCCCATTCTGTCCTGAATTTTGCACTGCGGAAGAGATTCCATTGATTATCCCCGCAGAGGATCTTCCAATACCAGAGTCAGAAAAACTAACTCTCGCCATATCAAGTGCGTTTACATCTCTGATAGCCGGTTCCGGGACCTCAACACTTCCCGCTTCTAAAAGCCGATTTGCCATGTTTGACATAGCATCAAGCGCAGATGGCATCCCCTTGTCAACTCCAACCGCAATGCCCGCTGGGATCATCATACCCACAACATCTCGAAACGCTCTGGAAGGACTGTTTATCCCAAGGGCACTCTTAGCTGCATTCAGCAAACTTTTTGCTTTATCACTTACCCAACCGGTTAAAGCACTCCATCCTCTTGATATTCCGTTTTTAATCCCATTCACAATGGCGCTTCCAATGTCTAAAAACGCATTGAACGCATTCGAAAAAACGCCTTTTATGTCTTCCCAAACCCCACTAAAGAAATTTGTGATCCCATCCCATGCAGACTGAGCGGCTTCTTTTGCAGACTGAAATTTCTCACTAAAGAAATCTCGAACCGCAGAAAAAACACTTTTAATTCCTTCCCATACAGAAGAAAAGAAGCTGGAAATTCCATCCCAAGCCGCCTCTGACGCCTGCCGCGCCTGCTGGAATCTTTCACTGAAAAATTCCTTGACAGCGGAAAAAGCTCCCTTAATCCCTTCCCATACCCCGGAAAAGAAGTCCTTCACCGTACTCCACGCAGCTACAATGGCGTCTTTGGCCGAAAGGAAAAATCCTTTAATTGCTTCCCAAATTGCGCCAACGGCATCTCGGAACCCTTCATTCGTTGTCCACAGGGTAACAATCGCGGTAACAAGAGAAACCACCAATGTAATGATCGCGCCAATTGGGTTGGCTTTCATTGCCACATTTAGCCCTTGTTGTGCTGTTGTCGCTGCAACCGTCGCCGGGACAAACAAGCTGGTGAGAGAGGAAACAATCCCAGAGATCAAGGAGGTCACTTTCCAAGTAGCAAATGCCGCGCCAATTCCCGCAACCGCAGAAATGATTGTGGGGCCGTTATTCACAAAAAATCCCACAAACTGAGAGAACCCATTGACAAGAGAAGAAACATCAATCCCAGAAATAAAATTTGCAATCTGGGGGGCAACCGCCGCCAAGGCCGGTGCAAATTCTGTTAAAAGCGCCGTTTTAACCTGAGAGACCGCGCCTCCAATCTGTGCCATTGCATCTTGCACTTGCTGCTGTGCAGACCTGGATTGTACCAACGCGTCATTGTTTCTATAAAATGCGTCACTGGCTTCCTCATAGGTGCCCGCAAGGGTATCCATAATGAGTTGATTCCGCTCGCTCTCTGTGGTGCAAGCCGCCAATTTTTTATTGAAATCATCTTCGCTGATTCCTGCCCAATTAAGGGCATCAGCCAGAGATCCTGTTACTTGGCCGACTTTTGCTGTTTCATTCGCGGATTCAATCAGACCTTCAATGGGAAGAGAGTCGCCGAAGGTACCAAAAACTCCCGCTGCAATATCAGTCCAGGTAGCAATATCCTGTTCACTAAGGGCAAGCTTTGCTAACAGCTGGGACGCCTCTGTGGCTGTGTCTGTATCGCCAAGGATTCCATAAAATGCACTGTATGCCTGCTTCGCTGCGCCGGCGCTCATCCCGGCAGCGTCAAAGGCTGTGTTTAATTTCCCCTGCGCAATCCTATATTCTTCCGTTGCAGAATCCACTGCCAACAATCCGCCAACCAGAGCGGTTGCTGCTCCTCCAACCACAGCAAGTCCCTTTGCTGCGGTTTTTCCTGCGCTTGCGAGCTTTGATCCCAGGCTCTTAGAGGTTGCTTCTCCCCCCTGGGATACTTTCTTAATCCCAGAATCATACTCACTGGTATCCAGTGATATCTTTGCGTAAAGATCAAATAGGTTAATCGGTTCCACCTCCCATCTGAAATGGCACCGCTTAGCCCTTCTCCACAACCACTTATGTAGAGGAAATAAGTCTCAATCCGGTTTTTTCAATCACTTGCGCAACAATTTCTTCTCCCGTTTGCTCTTTTTGGGGATTGTCCTCGATAAATGAAATCCATCGTTTCTTGATATAGCTTCCCCCCGCATACTTGGCTGTATTTTCCCCAATTACACGCAAAGAATCTGTGATATAAATATCGTATAGTTCTTTTTTGATCGTATTTTTTATTAGCGTTGGAAGGACAGAAATATAAGAACTCCCGCTCATTTTGGGTGCTGACAGCAGAGATAGAATTATTTTGTCTCTTCCTCCTGCTGCCACGATTTGAAAAAAGTCAGGAGCTCCCGATCTTGAAACAACTCTCTAATCTGTTTGATCGTTGTTCCTACGTTCTGTTTCCCAATTTCCTCTGCCGAAGTTTCATTCAGTACAGCCAGAACCCCGAAAATATCCGCTCGATGCGCTTTTAGTAAAACCGGCGCCAATGCCGCACACTTTTGCGCCGCAAATGTGTACATTTCTGCGACATTCTTTCCTTTTGTATCAAATTTCTTACCCAATTCGTCCAGCAGTGCCTTGTCCCCTGTAATGTTTGCAATGTAAGGAGTCAGTTCGCACAGGACGTCCAATGCCCGATCTGTGGAAAGTTCAGAAATTTTCATCAAGACTCACCCGCTTCCGCTGTCCCAGCCTTAATATAAACCTCAAAAGGCACTCTGCTTTGTTCCGCAAGGGAGTAATGCCCTGTAAATTCAAACTCAAATTGTCCCTTTTCTTTGTTTCCGCTTTGCAGCTGGAATCCCCCTGTGGACAGGCCGTTCAACATATGAATTGCGACAAACCCACCATTTGTTGCCCCCGTCTTGTCTGAGTAATCTCCCACCCACCAAATGTCTTTGAAATCAGTCGTTAAAAGATCATTGCGTGGTTTAACAAGGGTTTTGTCCGATGTGTCAATATCCGCAATCCCAACCAATGTTTTTGCAAGGTTTACATCAACGGTCACGAACGTACCGGACATGGTAACCTCCCAGCTATCAAGACGCTTTAATTCAAGAACATTGACCGGGGCATTATCAATATCCTCTCCAAAGTCAGAGAATTCTGGCGTTGCAACAAAATTTACCCCGCCAGACGTTGCTCCAAGAATATCCTCTTCTTCCACAGTTCCAGTCCCTGGGGTAAAATCAGACAGCAAAATTCCAGCATTCAGCTGTAACTTCTGAAATGTAGTTTCCGGAATACGTGTAAATTTCATATATAGTTCACTCCCTTAATTTAGTGTGAAATATTCCGCAGTTATATTTATGTATCGGCGTTTAACAGCTGGATCTTCCTGGTATGTAAGACTCTGACACCAAGGTGACCCCCGCTTGATCCAGATAAACCCACCATCGCACGGAATTTGTATGCCACCATATCCGATTTTCTTTGATAGCTCTTGTGCCTTTTCATCTGGAATAGCCTCGCTCTCCGTGCGAAACCATAGGTTGACTGTCAGGCCGATCTCCCCGGCGTCAAAGGCCCCGTCAGTGTACTCGTATGTGCCGTAGGGCATGACCACATCGTTAGGCACAGAGCTGGCCCGGTAGAAGGGCATGAACTCGTTAAACCAAGCATAGAGGGCTTTATTTTTAGTCATGTGGTCAGCGCCCACCTTTCTGCCGTGAAGTATTTCAGCGGCAGCGTGGAGGAGCGTGGGGCCTGCTTGTCCTCCGGGTTGGAGGTTACGCGATAGGTTTCGCCTGTACCCTTGTCCTTGAATACGTCGTTGTACTCAATGGGTACAGCCTTGTCCACCAAGGCGGAATAGAGGCTTGTCACGCCCTGTTTTTCGGCAATGCGGGCTTCCATGGAAGTATCAAGGGCTTGATAATTGGTAAACTCTGCGCCCTCTGTCCACTCCACGATGTAACCGCCCGCGCCATCGGGGACACGCTTCTTTTCCAACAGAATACAGGTACGAGCAAAATCATCCAACAAACTCATATAATACCTCCGATCCTCCGCCAAGTATTCAGGCGGCCCTTGAAAACATCCTGCCATCCCACAGCCACGCCACTTGCATTGGTAGCTTTGCTATACGAATAACCACCAAAACTCTCACTGGTATATGGGCCAGGGACGCCATTTTTCTCGTCCCAGGCAGCAATTTCATCTGCAAGAGAGATGACCGCTTTCGGCACCGCCAGCGCCCACACAGCGCCATCAAATGTTTCCTCGGTCATGTCCTTTGCCGGGTATTGGTGGAGGCCATCATTAAAGACAGACCCCACCACCCGGAAATACTGCCCTGTTTGCAGGAAGGGCAGCGTAATGCCGCCGTCCTGCACGGTGAACTCTCCGGAGTGAATGCCATCAGGCACCAAAAACCAGTTGTTCAGGTGTTGCAAAACTTGCTCCAGCATCACGCCGCCCTCCTTTTATTTCTTTGCCCGGGCTTTCGTTTTGGCTTGCGGTTCAAACGTTGCCCCTGTAAAGGTAAATTTCACCACGCTGGAATCATCAACAAGAATCTCGAAGGTGTCATCCTTGGCCACCCGGAAGACAATATCTGCGTCAAACGGGATGTTTTCCTTTGTGGGAGAACCGTTTTTCTTGAAGGTCATTTTGGTTCCTGTCTTGGTCAGATGGAACGGGAAGTAATACCCGCTCTGCTCGTCCGGCTCGCTGCTGAACTCCGTATAATCAGAAACATGATGAAATGTTCCAATCACAGATCCGTCAGCCTTTACCGCCAGATCATCGCCGACTAAATCAGAAACCTGCTTCCCCAATAGGGTCTGACTGCTGGGGAATAGCGTTAAGATGTCAGACCCAATTAACCCCCCGGCGATACAGTAATTTTGGCAATGCCATCCAAATACTCAGCCCACAGTTTCATGCCCATAATGGCGTAGCTCTCGCCAACAGCGGTGCTGTAGTTCCCCTGAGCATGGAATCCGATCAGGTTGGTTTCACCCTGCACGGTGTAATTCAGCCCGAGCCGCGCAAATTCGTTGTCACCAGGATCTGCATAATAAAGATCAATGTTTTCAACGGGAGTAGCGATTACAGTGTTCCGCGCAATGGCGGTATTACCAGAAACGGTAGCGGGAAGCAGGAACAGGGTGGAATATCCCATGAAGTCCTTGACGTAGTTGATGCCAAACTGGGTCTGCACAGTGATGTCCGCCGCGCCCAGGTAATCGTAAGCATCCAGGATATTCGCAAACCCGACGACAGAGGTCACGTCCTTTGCCATGCCTGCGAATTTATTCAGCACCTCGCCTTGGGCCTTTGCAAGTGCGGCCTGCCAAGTGGTGGCGGTTCCCGTCAAAGAACCAGTGTTCAGGAAGGTGTAGAAATCACCCAGCACCACGTTTTGCAATTTGGTCAGGAAAGCGTCGTCGCTCTTTTCCACGGCAATTTCCGTACCATACTTGTCCACGTCCTCGATGGGGACTGCCTTGGCATACTTCTTGATGGCCAAGTCAGCCTTTGTCGCCTGAGTAATGGTGGCCTTGCTGTACGGGATCACATTACCGGGGTCAACGTCACCATCCTCCAATGTAACATCAGCCGTGTAAGAGATCAGCTGCGTGCCAGGGGTCTTTCGGATGGGCCGCATGATGCCCATAATGGTGCGCAGCGCCTCCCAGTTGTCGTTAAATCGGGTAACAAAATCTTCCTCACGAGCCGAAACACTGTTATAAGAGTTCGGCAGCGAATCACGGGGATTTTCAAAGCTCTCAACTTTAGTAGCTGCCATTTAATTCATCCTTTCATGTTTTATGATTTTCGATAAGCGCCTTTTGACGCTCAGATGCAGACAATACATATCGGCCATGATCGTCCTTTTTGTAAATGTCCGCTTTGGTCATGGCGTTCCCGCCGCTATTTACAGGAGGTGCGGCAGTCTGCGCTCCCTGGGTGGTTGTGGTTTGGATAAAATCCGCCCACTCACTTTTGATGCTTTCTGTGAGCTTGTCCACATCCTTGACAGCACCCTTGTCATCCAGCTCCACGCGGTCCACATCAGACACACGAAGCACGGCATCAAGGCGTTTGTCGCTCACCCCGGCTTGTTTCAGAAGTTCCCGGTATGCCTTTTCCTTGGCGGCGCGGGTCTCCTTCTTGGCCTGTTCGCTCTTGTAGCCCTCAAATTCCTCTTTGATGGCCTCGTATTTAACCTTCCAACTGTCCTTCTTTCCAGCCTCAAGGTCATTCTGCGCTTTTTCGAGCTGCCGCTGTACCTCGGGCAGTGTTTCCGCATCGGCCTTATACTTTGCCACATCGGCTTTCAGGCCCTCCACGGTTTCGGTGTGCATATTGATGATCTCGTCGATTTTCTCGTCCTCAATGCCCATAGCCTTGAGGGCGCGTCTGGTGAGTGCCATAATCAGTCTCCTTTTCTTCGGCCCCAGTGCTTCGGGGGCGACTGTGATATAAAAACCGCTGTCCTCTGCGGTGTTTACCAAAAAGAAAAAGGAGCCAATTTACAAGAAATTCTTGCAAATCAGCTCCACTTAGCCCTTCTGCCTAAACACTTATAGACAGGAACAATATTCAATTGCTATGTATTTATTTTATCATTTTTCTTTTGTAAAATCAATCAAATCTTCTTTTATTGTTCCAATTACTTCTCGTCTAACCCGAACAATTCTTATTCCATCCTTGACAGGTCTAAATTCAACGCATTCTTTGTTGTACAAAGCGGAATTTATTTTTTTAATTGTTTTTTCATCCATTCTTCATCTCATCCTCAATAATATTTCGGTAGGTTTGGGCGTGGTCAGCCACCGCCGGTTTCAAAAATGGCTGCGCCGGGTTGCCTGCTGTCCAGTGCCAGTTGCCCTCGGCGTCCTGATAGACCCACGGTGTGGGGCGGCCACCCTCGGCGTATTTGCCGGTGCCCAGCTCCACATAAGTGGCATACTCTACGTTACTTCCGATGTAAACAGCGCTTTCACCATCGTCCACTTGATGGGTGATGCTGTTGCGAAGGTTGCCAGTGTCAACAGGAGCCAGGTCTTTGGCATATCCTTCCGCCTGTTCCCCGCACCGCTCCAATGCCTGTACAACAGCATCGTGCATAGCCTCCAACACATCGGCGCTATAATCGTTGAACACCACACCACCCAAATCTTTAGCCACGGCTTTTCACCCACCTCTCCCATTGCTCATAGGTCATTTCTTCCACGACCACATTCTTGCCCGTCTTAGGGTCGCGCACACGCATTTTGCGCGGCTCCGCTTCGATGCCCGGCGCTTCTACCGTTCGCATGGTACAGCGACAATTATAAACATTAGCCGGTTTTGCCCTCGGGTCTCCTGGATAGCGTATCTTCCCCAGTTCGGAGGTAAACGGCTCATCCCACGCCACCGTTTGCCCGTCCAATTTTTGGTGAGCGTGTCGGGTGCGCCCGTCCTTGATTGCGACCCAGCGTTTTCTAACCTTAATGCCTATATCGGAGGCGGCCTTATAACTGTCCATCCTCCCGCCGTTCTGGGCGCTCGTGATAGCCGTTCTCGCCGCTCTCACGGCGCTGGCCCGGTTCATTTCAGTCACACGGGCTTGCAGGTCGGTGGCAATCTTCCCCACGCCCTTTCCCTGCAAAAGCCCACTGGTGACGGACTTTGTAACCTGCTTTTTGCCCCACTTGAGGTCAATGCCCCGATTGAGGGCTTTTTTCTTTGGGTAATACGGCATCAAGTCAGGCTCTTCCACAATGAGCCGCCGCACGGTGGATTCATCCCACAGGGTAAATCCCACATTCCCAGCCACTCTCTCAATGGTGTAAGCGGCATAGTTGCGGTTAAGGGAATAGATGCCAGATGTTGCATCGTTCACATAGGCAATCGCTACCTCATTAGCCTTAGTCATACGCTCAGCGATTTTTTCCCGCAGGTCTTGATACCGTTCTCCCCGTCCGATCTGGTTGAGCCGCCATTGCTTATAGTCCTGCTCCGTCCAGACTTTGCCATTTATCTCCGTGCCGATCAGGGCTTTCATTTCCTCGTCTCGCTCACGGAACCGCTCAAAGTAAATTTTGATAGCGTCGGAAAGCTCGTCCCGCGCCTCTCGGTAGACTTTGGCAATACGCTTTTCCAGCGCGGCCAGTTCCTTTTCGGTCAGACGATGGGCTTCATCAGGCTTCGGCATCCTCCGTCACCTCGGTTTCCTCTTCCACCTCCGGTGGGAATGTTTCTTCTTCCAACCGCTCTGTTTCCTCCTCCGCCTTGCGCTCCATCAGCGCGTCGTATTGGTCGGCGTCGCCGTTGATGGTCAGCAGCTTTTTTGTAATATATTCGTCGTCGTAATACTCCGCGCCCATGAGGATGGTCTGCGTCTCTTCGGCCCGGTTAATGATACGGCTACGAGTGTAGGATGGTTCATCGTCAATGCCCGCCAAGGCCAGAATCCCAAGAATAAATTCTGTTACGCTGGCCTCAAAGTCATCTACCTTGAGATCAAGAGGCGTGTAGCTGGCGGCAATGGCCGTGGCCGTTTGGTTGCCAGCTGATACCGCCGAGCTGTCAAACGCCTGGAAATCTTCGTATAGCTTACGTTTGAGCATGTCGATGGTCGCCTCAGTACCGCTGAACGGCGCTTCAATGGTGTGCGGTTCGGCTGTTGCTCCCTCATCCCCCTCAACTCCGGCGTGAACGATATGCGTCGTGCGCACTTTGTCCAAAAACTTTGCGTCATCCAGATCCTCCATACCACCGCAGTTAGTCAGCACCCAGTAGATTAAATTCCCTTCATCCACATTGTTGACCATGTTGGAGGTGCAAAGGTCAAGGGCATCCACAGTGTTTCTCTTCCCTGTCAATTCTGAGAGAGCATTTTCACCATTTTTTAGTGGCACAATCGGGAAGGACGGATAATTCTCGCCGTCGTAGATTTCCGTCCCATCTGCCTCAGTGCTACGAAGATGCAGGATATAAGACCGCTTCTCTTTTTTGACTGTCATATCTTCACCGCTACGCTGGATGTAGTCCGTGTAACCGTCCGCCTCATACAGCGTAGCCCGGAGCGGCTTATCATCTGCCACTTTCCAGAAGCGGATCCCCGCCATCAACGCGCCGTTTTCCTCATCATAGAGCGGCACAAACTCCCGCAGCTTGAACACGTCTACATGGTCAAGATTCCAAAATCCAAAGGCAACTCCGGAGATTAGTGCGTATTTCCCTGCCCTGACTATTTCCAAGTCAAACTTCTTACCCAGCTTGTCCTTTGTTGCATCATCCTGAAATGTCACGCCATTACCCAAGAGGTAAGAAACCTCCTGCCGCACATCAAAGCCAAAAAAACTGGATGCAATTTTATGATTGGCCGTATACATGTCCCTATGAGCACGGCCCTGCATGTCGTATATAATTTTCTCATAGCGGTTGATGGTCGGGTTCTCGCCCCTAAAATACAGCTCTGCATCCACCGCCATTTGATATGCCTTGCTATTTTCGTGCTCGTTAATAGCTCGCCGGATAAAATCCATCCTGTCCTTTTCATCCTTGCCCACGGCAAGTAAATCCTGATATGTAAGCAAGAAATCACCTCTCCCACAGTGGGATATATTGCGGTTGTCCCGCCTTGCGCACCTTATGCCGAAGAATGGTCATTGTGAAGTAACGTATATCATCCATGGCGTGGTCGTTCTCCTTGATAGGCTTGTCCTCCGTGGATTTTTCATCCCAGCGATACAAGCCGAACTCCCGGATCGCGTCTTTGCAGCTCCGACATACCTTGATCGTCCCGTCTTGGATATATCGGGCCGTAGTAGCAATCCCCGGAATCACATCATTGACTGCCTTTTGTACCCTGAACCTCTTGTGCCGCCGGATGACCTCAATAAACGATGCTGCCGACGGGTCAATAACAACGGATTTCACTGGCAAATCACCAGCCATCTTTTCCAATTCAATATAATATTCCTCGTCGGTCTTGTTACTGCGCTCATCCCGCCCCGAGTAGTAGTATTCCCGCACCCGTGTAGCCACCTTGCCATCCCAACACCACAATCCGGCGGAAAATGGGTTCAATGTGCCATAGTCACAGGATATATAATACTCACCACTCTCCGGCACCTCGTCCGTAATGTTTCTCTCATCAAACATAGGATATACCATCCCCTCCGCCACAACCCACAACCCTCTAATGAACCGATCATAAAACACACCGGAGAACATGGACTCATACTGCTCAATGACCTTCTCCGTCAGCCCTGGGTTATCTCGCATGGTAAAGTGAAGATACAGTGCATTTCTTTTATCATGCTTCTTAATCCATTCCAGATAAAACCAATGCTGCGGACTTTCTGGGTTGCAGGAGAACCATTTCTTGTTCCCATCCACAGAACAACGCGCCAGGGCCTGTTCCACGAAGGAACGGGGCATAAGCGCAACCTCATCCAATAAAACACCTGCCAGCGTGCGCCCTTGAATGAGCGCCGCGCTGCTTTCATCCTTGCCGCCAAACACCTCAAACCAATTTGTCGTAGTTCCCCGCCGCACCTCAAGTATCTTCTCTGACCGGCGCCAACGCATGGTATACTTTTCTTTTGCCAGCGTCATAGCTGTGAAAGGGACAATAATATTCTTTGAGCATGAATCAACGGTTTTCCCACAAATACCAAACCGCTGACCAGAGAAGTTTTCCATGGCCCAGCGAACAAACGCCCACATCATGATAGAGGTTTTGCCTGATCGGACTGCACCGTCACAGATAATGGCATCATACTTGGAGTATGGGAATGCAAGGATTTTCTTTTGTTGTGGACTAATCATCGCTTTCCAACCCTTCCGCCAGTTCTCTCAAACTCTGGCTCAAACCATCTTCCTTGGCATCATTCCCAGGACCACCGCCAAAGGCTGTGAATTTATCAATCAGTGTCCCAAGCGCTGTCGTAACCTCTGCGGCGCTGCGCGCATTCTGAATCTTCTCTGGAAGAACGGAAAGTCCTACCTCAATAATATCGCATACTGCTTGCCTGCGACTTTCCATGTAGGCCAGGATATCGGCTGTATTTTCTTCCTTTTTTTGTCTAAGTTTCTCTGCGAAATCTTCAGATGCCTCCACGACACGCCGAGCAGTTTCCCCACACACATGATTTCTTTTGGCAACTGCGTTGTAGCTGCCAAGTTCCAGATAATCAGCCACTATTTTCTTTTTCTGCTTATCTGTCAACCGTGCAGCCATAACTAACCTCATCAATAAAAATCTATTTTTGGTGGTTCCTCTTGGAATCGAACCAAGGCCCGGCAGTTATGAGCTGCCTGCTCGACCTTCGAGCTAAAGAACCGGATACCCCTTGCGGGGTATGTTGCGGGTTTTGTCAGGCTTTCCGCAGGCCTGTTTACACTTCCGCACGCACCTTCTCTGAAATGGTCTGCGTCTCCAACCACAGGTTTCAGAGAAATGGCGAATGGCGCGTGCTTCGGTTCACTTTGCGGCCGCAAAGCAATTTGCTGATTCGATGGGAGCACAATCTCCTTCCATCAAATTTCCCCAGCTGGGAATGGTCACCCGTTTTGGAGTTGCACCAAAATCCGCTCTGGCCGGGTGATAGGGAGACGAGAACAAGGCTCTCGCTCCCAAAGAAAAAGGAGGTACGCCCGATATTGAGACCGCCTCGGAGCCGGGCGAAGGAGGAAGAAAATCTTCTGTTTTATACATAGCGGCAAAGAAAATAAATTTTCTTTGCCTGCGTATGTATAAAACCATTTTCTGTCTAAATTATATCGCAGCCCTCCATTTCGGTCAAATTGTTAGACGATCTTAACACTTTGTTTACAATTTCAGTTTTGTTTCTATGTACGTAATTCCAACCGCATACGCCGCCCATACATCGGAAGAGAACCCATAGAACCAATCTGGGTTCTTTTTCGTCCCCTTCCCGTTTTTCAGATCATGGGTTGCAAATCGGTCAATCAGTGCTCGTCGGATATTGGCATCCTTGGCCCTGCTGTCATGGCAGAGATGGAGCTTTTCATCCTGGCGGTATATGTAGTCCACTGGCTTCTGTGCTGCTTGCGTGAATCTCCCCACCCATTCGCAGGTTTCAAAAACATTGCGTCCAACCGGCATGCCGTAGCTTGCCAAGCGTTCAATGACTACAAGATCATACTTCTCCAACTGGAGAATCAAAAGGACCACAGCATTTTGTTCTTTGCCAAACCGCAGCGGACGTAAATCTTCGCTGTCTATGAAGCAATAGGCGCTCTGCTTGTCCCCTGGGTCAATCGCTAAGATTGTCATTCATTGCCCTCATGCTGTCAAATATCCTCATCAAGATCGTAGTGGTTAAACACCCACCGCAGAACCTCCACTAACCCGTCTTTATCAAAGTTGTAGTGGTCAAGCAGCCACCACAAAGCCTTCGCTAACTCGTCTTTTGTGACGCTACTGCACCTCTCCATGTATGCCACCTGTTCAATGGCAAGTCTCCTTGTTTTGATGGGGATGTATTCATTGTTCAGTCCTGTTTTTATAATATTTACGGCCTGATCGGGAGAGACATTGGAAGTTGGAAAAAGGATTTTACTGCTCATGCTGTCCGCCCTCCCCGTCGTGGATGGAGCCGATGACCTCAATTCCGCTCGTTGACACATACATATTTACGCCCATGCTTTCAGCGCCATTCAACCAAACACAAAATCTATTCCACTCTTGGTCATAGCATACAGGGGCTTCTTTTTGTTCGCCGTTCCAGTTCGTCCAATGGATGATATCCCCCTCAAAAATCTTCGTTCCGTTCTTATCGGTCATTCCGGTGTACTGGCAGACCGTGGAGGGGTCAACCTCAACTCGCGCTCCTGCAATATCGTGAATATCACAAATCTCATGTACATCAAGGACGCCTACCGGCCCTATATAATACCCTTCTACCCACTCGCCAGACAAAAGAGACTTCCCCTTAAACAAAATCTCACGCACTTTTCACAAACCTCCCAGTTTTTACATCTCTATTCGGCATAGAAGTTCTTTTCCTTTTATTGGACGCTTGCATTTCCCATGTAATCCATTCACAGTTTCCTGGTTCATAGTTCCCATCGACATTTTTTCTTTCAATAGTTAATTCATCGCTATATCCATTTTCTAATGCCCACAAATAAAACCGTTCAAAATCTTCCCACTCTTTACACACAGAAATTCCACGCGCTCCGTAGTTTTCATAGCCAGTTGCCGTTTTATATTTGCAACGAGATATCATACCTCTCCAAATCCTATAAATTCTCGTTCCCGCCATCCCGTGTTTTTTGTTTCTTTCAGATAGTTCAATATATCTTTGACATCCACAAGACTTTGTTCTTCCGCTTTTCAAATTTGCGCTAATTTGCACTGTTTCTTTTCCACATTCACACTTACAAAGCCAATATCGAGTGTTTCTTTTCCCTAAGTGATGTACTCCTAATACGGTTAATTTCCCGAATTTTTGCCCTGTAATATCAATCGGCTTCCCCATACTGCTCATCTCCATCACTTAGCCGCTTGGCTTTGAAAAGAATCTCTCTCATTCTGCACCTCCGATGATTTCGCCAAGTGTAACGGCCATCCCATTGCCCTATCAAAACAATCTTCACACCACGGTTTGCCGTCCACTGTGCAGGCTATTTCTTTTATTTCCTCGCATTTTGAACATTTAGCTTTCATGCTCGTCCTCCTTGTCCATGCAAGCGGTACATTCTGGGCAATGCTTGTAAAGACACATTCCCCCTTCATTTTCTGTTGCTACAAGTGGAATTTCAAACCCGCAAACACTGCATTTTTGGTATGGAGCGAAATGGTCAAAGTGGACAATCCATCTCCCGTGCCGCACCTCCGCAACGTCGGCGGCGGGGAGGTCTTGCAGAACAGAACATACCGCGTTTGCGTATTGCGCTACGGCTGAGTCTACAATGGTAAGTCCAAGGATGGTCTCCATAGCAGCCACCCTCTCGATGTACTCAGCCATTCTCTTGCCCCTCCAATCTATCTATAACTCTGCCCATCAGCGCAATAGCGTTAAGATAGTCCTGTTGAGTAAATGCGTTGAGCAAGGAAGATGTATAAAGTTCTCTGATTTTTCTCTGCTCAACAGTTCCAATGGTTTCATAGTTCGGCGTGATGTATTCACCCATTCTTCGTTCCCTCCAATGCTTTCTCAGCTTCCTCGCGGGTCAAAAACCATTCTCTGCCCCATTCCTCCGCCATCGACAGGTCAAACGGCCACGGATATGTCGGATGTTCTGTACCGTCGTCATCTACCCGGCAAAAAGCCGTAGACCAAACTGGCGTGCCCGGTTTAATGGGTAGCGCCACGCACCGCCCCTCCCTGTCCGCCTGGGCCAGTTCGCGGAGGCGGTCAGGCGTAACGCCCAGAAGCTGGCCTGTCAGTTTTAGCAGTGCGTCCTCGGTGAATGCTCTCTTAAAGTCCTCCAGCTCCAGGCCCGTTTTCTCATAAGCAGCAAGGCGGTCAAGGATTTTACTATCTATCTGACAATCTCCGCCCATCTTCCTGCAATCATCTCTTGCCATATTGCATGTAATTTCTCCATTGCCAAGCCTATGAGTTAATCTTTCCATATGCTTCTTTAGATGACCCAACTCCATTCCAAGCCGTAAAATTTCAGCGTCTTTTGTACGAGCAAAATCTAAAGATTCACGAGCTTGAGACATCTCGGCCCGCAGCTTCTTATTTTCGGATTGGAGAGTTGAGAGGGCGGTGGCGGCTTCCATCCTCTCTTTGTCCACCAAGTGCGCAGATTCTCCCCAGCACGGTTTTTTAAGCCACTCAATCAGCTTTTCGTAGTCCATCAGGTGTCCTCCTCTCCCTCCGGCGGGCGGCGGTAGGCAAGCCAAGATTCTCCGTATTCTTCCATCAAATAACCACGGACTGATATGCCTTGCAGGACAAGGTATTTCCCTCTGTCCCAATATAATAGCCTCCATTGGCTTTTTGCTGGCTCTTCAAGATTTTGAATCCATACAGGTACTTCATTCATCTCCCGCAGCTCCTCCAGCGTCAGCGGCTCGTTCAGCGGGGTAAGGGTGGGCGCATTTTTAACTACATTCAAACAACTTTCTATGGCTGGTGTTTCTTCTCCATCAGGGAGGGTATTTAACCACTTCATAAAAATTCTTTCAACATATTCGGCATCAATCGCCCTTGCCATCTTTCATCGCCTCCTGCATCCTTTTTTTACAGCATGCTATAAATTCTTTTTTCAGGTCACGCCTTTCTCTGGTTTCCCAAAGATAAAAAACGCTATTCACGATCCCATACATGGATAGCCCTGCGACTGATAACGCACCTACAAAGAACAAAAATTCAATCATTATTCAGCGCCTCCATCCTCTCCAGCTCCATCTCCACGGCCTCGTCCGTCATGGAAGCGCCGCAGTTGTGGCAATAGTTATAACCAAAAATGGATTTCGCATGGCACTCACTGCACTCGTCATAGCCCTCATGCTTAATCCATCTCCCATGCCACACCTTCTCCACCTGTTCCCGGCTGACGGGGCGGAGGGCAGAAATAGCTATATCAATCGCTTCGTCCAACCGTCTTCTGTCCCACCAAAGCCCGTTTTTCAAGGTATCAATCGCTTCTTCCCGTGTCATGACTGGGCCTCCCCTTTCGTACTGATCTCCCCGCCGCAAGCCATATACCCCGCGCCATCAATCCAGCTATCAATGTGCTCCGGGTTTGCAGATGCCCGGGCAATCTTGAGCAAAGCCATCATGGCCGCCACATCCTCCGGCTCTAACTGTACATGGACCCCAGCGGCAACACACTTCGCACTGAGGTAGGTGTGCCAGAATTCCGCAATCAAACGGAAGCTATTTTCTGGGTTTCCATAATCCTGCTCCCGATCTCCGCAAACGCACTTCTCCGCAGCGGCGAGAATTTCTTTTCTTGTCATAGGGTTCCCTCCTTCTTCTTCCTTGGCATTCCAAACCTCTGCGCCATATAACACTTCCTGCCACAGTAGATGTCCTTGCCTGTGGTTGAGAGAAATTTTGTTTTACACACCGGGCAGGTTTTAATCTTCCATGTCTCTCTGTCCATTGCTCCACTCCTGATAGATCCGGCTGGCCACCACATCCCGGCTGCCCTGGTACTTTCCGTGATACTGGCTTAAAATCTCGCCGGTGGTGGTCTGATAATAAATCTGGCAAATCTCCATGCCGGGGTACACCCGCACCGGCTGCACGCAGGTCAGTTCCAGGGTCCAGTTCCCAGAAAAGCCCACATCGCCAAACCCGGCGGTCACGTGGACAAAGATGCCCAGGCGGCCAATGGAGGACCGGCCCACCAGCATGGGAACCAGGTTGTGGGTCTCGGTATATTCCATGGTTTTGGCCAGGTAGAGCCGCCCAGGGTGCAGCACCAGGCCCTCCTCCGGGATCACCAGCCGCCCCGTCCGGTTGTCCTGCTTCGGGTCCAGGACAGCCTCCTTGTAGGCCATCAGCTCGGGGGACAGCCGCAGGTTGTAGCTGTTTGGTCCCAACCGGGATTCCTCCCAATCGCTGATGATGATGTTGCCCGCCTCCCGTTGGAGTTTGATTTCGTTGCCGGTTAGAATCATGTCGTCTCCTCCAGTTTTATCTGTTCTGGTTTGAATGCGCTGTCTTTGATGTCCACATAACGTACGGTCCCGTATTTCTCCAGGTCACAGGCAATCGCCTCCCGCGTCCCTTCGGGATTCTCAAGGCTGGACGGAATGGGCCGCAGCTTTACGGTGATCTCCCACATGGCTCAAAGCTCCAACAGGCGGCAGAGTGTTCCCTCTACCCGGGCCATGGCATGCCGCGAGAGATAGTCCTTTCTGCGCTGTAAGCTACGCTCTGGCAGCGATTTGACGTGCTCCAGGACCGCCACATAGGTTTTGCCTTGGACGCTCTCCACGGCGATATGGGACGCCGCCGCGTAGCGTTCCCGGGACACCAAGGGCGCCGCCACCACGCATCCGGTTTCCCGGTTGTTCTCGGCGGAAGAGAGAATCAGCACCGGTCTGCCGTAGTCCTTCTTTCCGCCTCGGTATCGGTCGGTTATGTAAATTTCGCCTTTGTGAATCATGTCTGCCTCCTTGCTGTCCGCCAGTTCCTTGCTCTGGAACAGTCCATGTAATATCCGCCTGCCATCTCAAACAGCCTTGAGCCGATGGCTTCATCGCCCCGGAGAATCGCCTCCAGCGTGTTCTCGCTGGAAAGAATGGTGGGCTTTTTGCTGATGTATCGCGCGTTAATCAGCTCGAATGCCAGGTGAACATCCGCCGGCCGAATTTCCCCCTTCCAGAAGTCATCCAGATAGAGCAGCGGCGTATTTTTCAAGGGTTCGGTTTCCTCCCGAAAATCGTCCCGGTCATTTCCAACCGCCTTGGCCCTTCGCGCAAACTCCCGCCACGAAACATACAGGCCAGGTTTGCCGCCCTCAACGATGGCCCGGAAAATGGTGGTGCATAACGTCGTTTTCCCGCAGCCCGGGGTCCCGCAGATGATGAACCAGGAGGGATCTCCCGCCGCGATTTGCTGTACGTAGTCTTGCGCCATGGCAAGTGCTCTCCTCTGCCAGTTCTCCGGCGTTTTCCAGTTCTCCCAGGTGCAAGCCGCCAAGGCATCCGGCGGGATTCCGCTGCGGTCCATGGCCCCCATGGCGTCACGGATGCTCTGGCATTTGCAGCGCTGAAACCGCAGCGCCCCATTTTCCTCCACCGTCATGTACCCGCCCCGGTCATGGCACGTGGGGCAATGATAGCCTTTCAGCGTCCCGGGGGTCGCGTTGAAAAGTTCCGCCCGTTTCCGCTGTGCTGCGAAGAAATCAAAACGGCTCGTCGTCCCAGCATCCGTCAGTCGCGGAGGGGAGTTTGTCGATGATTGGGCCCTTGTTGGGAAGTCTTGCAAATGGATCATCCTCCTTTGCCCGCTTTTTCTTCTCGTCCTGGAGCCGAGTTACCACCCAGTTCAGAATGGCTCTGTAATCGCTCTTGTAGGTCTTCCCCGTCGCCCCTTTGTAGTTGTCCAGAATCTCGATCAAACGCTCGGTGTCGGCGGGGCCATGAGTGTCAAGCAGCTTCTGGTGCTCGGCATTGGTCATGGAAACAAACTCCGCCCATTGGACCTTGGGCTCTTGTTCAGATTCTCCGGCCTGTCTCTTATACACATCTCCGAGCCCACGAGACCGGAGCCTATCTCGT
>OWIE01000078.1_pt1 | contig 40142 bp, 30 predicted proteins | sample 1733001 | NCBI WGS metagenome assembly OWIE01 (sample SAMN05065778, study PRJEB22554) | human gut metagenome | biome: ENVO:2100002; feature: ENVO:00000062; material: ENVO:00002003 | host: Homo sapiens | place: USA | reverse complement strand
CCACTTGGGGGTCATCGCCGGGTATCCCATGCAGACGGTCATGCGGTTTTCAAGGATCAACGATGGATTTGAAACTAGATTAACACATCAACAGAAAAATTTTTAGGACACATTACGTCCGGTTTTTACGAAAGTTGATTTGAATGTCTACTAAAAATTGGACATTTTTTGTCGGAACTTGCGAAAAAGCAATGAAGAATGTGCTTCTGTGGGCTTAGTGTATCACATCGTAAATTTTGTTTTTAGGAACTGGTAGTTCCGGTTTTTGAGGATTTTGAAGTGAATTTAAAAGTGAAATCGGAACTACTGGTTCCGGTTTTGCGTATCAACGTGATCTCAAATTTGGGGTGCCGTTCTCTCTGCACGGACTTCCTACCCCCTTCCAGCGGCGTTTTCCGGCTCTCCCTTGCGGGGTCATGGCCGGGTATCCCATGCAGACGGTCATTCGGTTCTCAAGGTTCGATGAAGGCTTGTAGAAAGCCTATCACAATCAAATAAGTATTTTTAGGACGTATCAGGTCCGGTTTTGAGGGAGAAAACCGGACTTGGGAGGTCCGGTTCTTGTGAACGGCTCTGGATAGAGCATACCATAAAATTGCTCGATTTTTTAGGAAGTGATACTTCCGCTTTTGTGAAATATTGAATGAATCAACGACGATTTTTCGGAAACGATTTTTTCTACAAGAAATTTGCTTATTCAGCGTCTGTTAAGATACGCAGTCGGCACAGTTTATGTGCTGAATATCGGGTTTTGGCGAAGCCCAACAATCGTTTTTGAAGTCGGATTTGTAAAATCAGATTCAAAAATCGTGAGTTGGTACCAACTCGCCCTGCTTGCTGCGATTGCAAACTCGAAAACTTCCTGAGCAAAAAAAAAAATAACCGTCCGCTTCAAGTTGAACTTGAAAACGGACGGTCTGATTTGCAAAATGATTTTCAAATTTGGGAAGCACGTTGAGAGGCTTCATAGCACCCTCAAGCAATGCAGACGTATATACATCTGCTTATTTTGCGTTGCAAAATACTTGTTGGGAACACCCAAACCCTTGAACTGCACCGTACCGATGCAGGCTGCGCGATTGCATCGCTGAACAGAATACGATTTTGGTTTCAATAGGAAACGGCAAAAAGCAGGCATGGATGGACGGCTTTCTTGTAAAACATTCACAAACCCCGAAAGGTGTGTTATTATAGTACCATCAATAAATGGAAGGGAGGGCGGCGGATGTTCAGCATTGCAGGAATTGACCTGTTGGAGCAGGAACTTTTGGACCATGAACGCACCCTCCTTGAGATTTTGCTTCAGGACAAGACCACCAAGAAAAACATCATCTGGGCAACCGATGATTACGCCGAACTGGGCGAACCATACAGCTTCAAAAAAGAAATCCTGCCGGAACTGGTTACAGGCGAACAGGACAGCCTGATTCAGCCCAGAGTGGAAAAAGCACTGGAGCACCAGACCAACCGCACCCGTGACAAAGCAGAGGCGTTTACCCCCAGTTGGATCTGCAACGCACAGAACAATCTGGTGGATGAGCAGTGGTTTGGCAGAAAGGATGTTTTCAACATCCAGAAGGAGATGTCGTGGAAAGCAACGGCCGACAAAATTGCCTTCCCGGATGATCGTCAGCGCACATGGCAGAAATATGTGGATGCACAGCGGCTGGAAATCTCCTGCGGTGAGGCTCCCTATCTCGTGAGCCGTTACGACACCGTAACGGGCGAAACGATTCCCATTTCCCAGCGCATTGGTCTGCTGGACCGCAAGCTGCGTGTTGTGAGTGAAAACACGACCACCGAAGAAGAGTGGTTCACATGGACAAAGCGGGCGTTTCAGAGTGTGTACGGTTTTGAGTATCAGGGCGACAGCCTGCTGCTGGCACGGGAAAACCTGTTTGCAAATTGAAAACTATTAGACAATTGGATTACATGGGAGGTATTGTAAAAGTGGACGAGATAAAAGAAATAAACTTTAATGAAACGGGAGATATTATTGACACACTCTCAGGAATAAGTTTGAAGGATACCCCAGAAGAAAGGGTTCGTCAAAGATTTATTGGGATTCTTCAGACAGACTATGGCTATCCAAAGGCAAATATTGCAAGAGAGGTTCCGGTTCAGCAAGGTTCAAAAATTTTATTATCGACTGATGAAGCTGAAATTCGTGCAGATATTGTTGTTTACGCGAATAAAAAAGCATGTCTAGAAAGAGATCAAGGGAATATTCTTTTTGTTGTTGAGTGCAAAAAGCCTACGGTAACAGAGGGATATACTCAATTAGTATCTTATATCTACAACACCTCTGCAATTGGCGGCGTCTGGACGAATGGAGAGGGAATGTATGTCTATAAGAAGCGAAACGGAGGTGAAATTGGTTTAGATGAGATACTTACTCTGCCACGTTATAGAGAAGGTTGGAGTGGAGGCGATTCTATTCCTAGTAAGAGTAGTCTGCCAAGGCCTCATAATGTAAGGTTTCTTCTTTCGGCCTGTCATAATAAGCTTTACGGTCGAGGCATGGAAAACGAAGATTTTGACCTTGCAATGGACATGGTTAGGATACTTTTGGCAAAAATTCAGGATGAAACTGCACCAGGTGATTTTCCCCGTTTTTGGATAACTGAGCGAGACTTTCAAACGGCTGAAGGTAGAAAACATGCGGCTACAGAGATTCAGAAATTATTTAGAGAATATGCCAATCAATTTCCAGATGTGTTTGATCCATATGAAAAAATACAGGTGGGTGATGATTGTATTGCAGAAGCTGTAGGCGTATTGAAAAATTGGAGCCTAGCCGCACGAAATGATGATGCAGATGATTGGGATTTAATGGGTGAAACATATGAACAGTTTACACACATAAACCTAAAAAGACAACAAGGGCAGTTCTTTACAAACCGCTTAGTAATAGATATGATGGTAAAGATACTGGATCCTGAAATCGGGGAGCACACATTAGATCCTGCGGGTGGGAGCGGCGGCTTTGCCACTGGAATATTCCGTTATTTGAGAAGAAAAGTTATTTCAAGAACTACTCCGAACTCTCCTGCAAGAGATCGTCAGCTGAATATTATTAAAGATAGCGTCTATCTTGTTGAGATTGCGGCGAGGCTTGTTAAAATTGCCAAATGCGCAATGCTTTTAACGGGTGATGGACAGTCAGGCATGACAAGAGGAAATTCGCTTGATCTATATGAAAACTTAGATCCTTGGATTGTATCAAGATGTATAAAGGGCAAAAGCAATGCACCGTCAGTAATTGCTACAAACCCTCCATTTTCCGGACAAAAGATCGAATCACAGATTTCTGATAGATCCATCTTGAAGCAGTTTGAATTTGGACATAGCTTTCGTAAAGATGACAATGGAAATTTCGTTTTTTCTCATGCAGACAATGATATTCTTATACATCAGGCACCGGAGTTGCTCTTCCTTGAAAGATGCATAGATTGGCTTAAACCCGGTGGAAGAATAGGAATAGTCTTGCCCAAAGGAATTCTGGACAATATTAGTTATGAGGCATATCGAAACTGGATTTTTAGACATTGTGAACTTATGGGAGTAATTACTCTTCATAAAGATACCTTTCAACCGGATACCGGAGTTCGGACATGCATTCTAATCTTGCACAAGCCAGATACTGGAAAAACGCCAAAAGGTGATTATAGTATTTTTATGGCAATGTCTCAACGGATTGGACAGGATTCAAAGGGAAACTCTGTTTTTGTTCTTGACGGCAATGGAAATAGCACAGGCGTTTTAAATCATGACTTGAATGATATTGCTGACGCATTTGTTGACTTCAGAAATGGAAGAGAGCACAAAAAATCGGAATATATCTTTACGATAAATAAGAGCCAGATCAAAGACCATATTAATATAAATCCACAGCATTATTCGCCGAAACTTAATACCGCACTAGACAATGTTCTGGCGTTTGACAATAAAGAAAATTGGGCGACAACAACAGTGGGACAATTAGAAGCAGGAATTCGGATTTATATCGGTCCTCGTTGGAACTCGTCAACAGTAAAAGTGGACAACCCAGCAGAAACTAGTACACTGGTGCCATACTTGACGGCGAATGCAGCGTTGGAACTGAGACGCTTTACCATAAAATGGCTTGACCCGAGTAAAGCAAATTTTCATCAAAAACAGTGCATGGAAATGCTTAAAGTGAAAGAGGGTGATATTTTAATTTCACGATCTGGAACTATTGGAAAAGTAACATATGCGACAAAGGATCTGGCAGAAAACTATATAGTAAGTGATGACCTTGTAAGAGTCCGAGTGAAAGATCCTAATCTGAGAGCGTATCTCGTAGCCTATTTCACTTCTTCTACAGCGTTATCGTTAATGCTACTTGACGAATATGGTTCTGTTCAACAACATTTACAACCGCGGCATATACAGGAAATGCTTATTCCAGTTCCATCGGATTGGAACTATGCAAAAAATATTATCGACGCTGGAAATGAATTTATCCACGCGATGGAGTGTATGTCTGTGGCAGATAAAATGGTTCGAGAAGATGGACTTGATGCAATGTTAGAAAATGAAGTGGCTGAATAAAGGAATATATGCATAGACAATAGTACGAGCGGTAAGGCTGCCTAATAAATCATTGCAATGGAGGATACAAAATATCGCCCACCGAGCGTGTGAAGCGCATTGCCGAGATCTTCAGCCACTTCCGCAACCCCGACAAGGAAACCGTTCTGACCCCGTGGCGGGTGGTGAACCTTCATCTGAGCAATATGGTGGGCGGTTACTGCTTCCTCAACGAGCAGTTTGACTCGCAGGAGGTTCTGGAGGAGCCTCGTCTGGCGGATCAGGGGCAGGTCACGGAGGACATCTTCCTCAACCCGGAGGCACGGATTCTGGAGATGAACTCCAAATCCGGCCTGTATCCCCTGTATATGGCATACAGCCTGTACGCCATGAAGCTGCCCGGCCCGGAGGACAAGCTGCCGCTGGAGCAGACACAGGCTCTCTGGCAGGAAACCGTGGAGCAGCAGATCTTTGTTCTGTGCAAGACCCGGATGGCAGAAAGCATCACCCGGCGGACGCTGGTGGGCTATCAGGATTGGACGGTCAACACCACCTACATTCCGCACCTGCTGGAACGGATGGAAAACGACCCGCAGCGTCTGGCAAAGAAGCTGGAAAAGCCAGAAACCTGGAGAAAGAACGGAGAACCAATGACTTTTGATGCAATCGTAGGAAACCCGCCTTATCAAATTGCGGACGGTGGCAACAACGCTAGTGCAATGCCAGTGTACCAGAGGTTTGTAGAACTTGCGACAACTATTGAGCCGCATTATGCTTCTATGATTATGCCTTCTCGTTGGTATTCTGGTGGTCGAGGATTGGATGATTTTCGTGCAAATATTATGAATGACACCAGAATGCGTGTACTTTATGATTATGCGAGTTCGGATTATTGCTTCCCAGGCGTTGATATTTCGGGCGGTATTTGTTACTTTCTGTGGGATAAAGACTATGATGGTCCTTGTACGGTGACAAATGCCGAAAGTCAAATTGCACACAGCGTAAAGCGCTATCTAAACGAGTTCCCAATTTTGGTTCGTTCTAATGCGGCAATTTCAATTATTGATAAGGTTGCAAGAAGAAAAGAGCAAACGCTTGATATATTTGTCAGCAGTCAAAAACCGTTTGGCCTGCGGACATTTGCCCGCCCTGACGAAAATGGTGACCTCACTTTGCGTTGGAATGGTGGAAAAGGACCGATTTCTAGCGATAAAGTTACCGGCGGAACAGAGCTCATTGATAAGTGGAAAGTAATTGTTTCCAGAGTTTTGTATGAGCATGGTGGAAAGGCAGACAAGAATGGTCAATCTCGAATTTTGTCGATTCTTGAGATGTTGGGTCCCAAAGAGGTATGTAGCGAAACATATATCGTTGTGGACAGTTATGATACAGAAGCGGAAGCCGCTGGCTTGTATTCCTATCTCAAGACAAAGTTTGCACGATTCCTTATTATGCAGGCGACATCTTCTATTATGATAACACGCGGGTGCTTTATGTTTGTTCCTATACAGAACTTTGCGGAAGAATGGACGGACGAAAAGCTGTACAAGAAGTACGAGCTGACGGAAGACGAGATTGCGTTTATTGAGAGTACGATTAGAGTGATGGAGTGAAAATATGACAACAGCTGAATTGGAAAACGTTTATCATTCAAGACCTTTTAAAATTCGGAATGCGGACGAGTTTGATATTGAAAACATTCTTGATCTTTTTATTGATCCAACCGATGGACTTAATTCTCCGTTTGATTTTACAAACAGCATTGTAAAGGGAAAAATGGGATCGGGAAAAACAATGTATTTGCGTGCGAATCATGCATATTACCTCTATACTTTGGTTCCTTGCTTAAATGCAGACGAAGAAATAGTATTGCCTGTATATATAAAATTGAGCAGTTTCTCCAATATCCAAAAGCCTGAAGATATTTATAGTGCAATAATCATTAATATCGTTGAAGAGATTGCAGGGGTTTGCAAGCATCTTCAATCATCGTTAGAACTCGTAAAATTACATAAGGGCGCAACATCTATCTTGGGATTGTGGCCTACAAATAAATCGATTTCACAAGTTTTAGGCCGACTGCAAAAACTCACAGCAGAAGAATATGTTACAACGGTAACGGACGGTATCAAAGGAAGTGCTGGAGCCTCAGCACAGTTTGTTGATGTGTGTGTGGATTACACGAAAAATGTGGTTCAGGAGGTAAAACGAAGAGATCGTCCATCCTTTCAGTGTGTTGTGGATGCGTGCAACAAATTGGTTCTTCCTTTTAATGGTAAAGTTCTGTTCTTGTTTGATGAAGTGGGTTCAATCAATAAATCTTTTTTTAAGTCAACAGATGATGCGGACTCTCTTTTTGAGACATTGATGAATCAACTGAGAACTCTTCCTTATGTGAGAACTAAGATTGCGGTTTATCCTAATTCGGCATCAGACATCTTACAGGAAACACGATACGGTGATTGTATCGAACTTGAATGCGATGTGGTTAGTAATGAAACTCAATATACCAACTTTCTTGGAAAAACGGCATCACTTATGGAAAGGTACATAGAAAAAGGCACTGGTATAAAATGCCATGCAGAGGATGTTTTTGAAATGACTGTGCAAGACCAATTGCTGCTGGAACAATTAGTTAATGCTTCAGAAGGCAATATGAGGCGACTGGTTCATCTGCTAGATATTTCTATGAATGCTGCGTTTATCAGGAGTGGTGGAAAAGAAAGGGTTAAAACAAATGATGTAATCGAGGCATTAAAAAGACAAGGGGGAGAGATGGAAAGCAAGTATCAGGATGGGGACGTTGATTTCCTTAATCGTCTTGTTCGTGTGTGCCGTAGTCGGTCAACGTATCGATTCTCTTTTCCATATAAAAGTAATGTATTAAATCGGTATACAAATAGGTCTGCTGAATATAACATAATTAATATTTGTCAAGCAGGAACTGGACGACAGGGAACGGTTTATAGTTTTGATTATGCCTATTGTGTTTACAAGGATATTCCAACACACTACATAAAAGGATCTGAAAAGTTGGATAAAACTAGAAGCAACAGAACAGGAGAATCCATTAAGCGTGTGGCGCAGCTTTCCGATGAGATAATGATTCAGTCTGATGTTCGTGGCAAAGTAGAAGGAAGCGTAGTATTTCTTTTTGGAGAGGGAAAAAGTGGAAGCGTTAGAGGAAATGATGGAAAAGAGTATATTTTACTAACGCAATTTTTAATTGAAAGCGATAAAAAGAAACCACTTCATACAGGGTCAAAGATAAGATTTTTACCGTCTCTTATACCGGGCAACGAAAATGCTATACCGCTTTGTACAGATGTTGAGATATTAGAGTGACTGTATGGCTGAGAATGAATTTGATATTTTTGAGAAAGGAGGCCCCACCATGACCGAACAAACACTCCGCAAAATGATTGCTGCCGGGGAAAGCACCCGGCAGGAGTTTAAGTCGTGGGTGAAATGCAAGGACTACCGGCAGCGCAAAGACCTTGCGGTGAAAAGTGCGGTTGCGCTGGCAAACACAAAGGGCGGCGTTCTGCTGTTTGGCGTGGAGGATGACGGCACCATTACAGGCTGCCCCAAGAGCGACCCGCAGGCACTGATGGAAGCCATCTACGATATGACCCGGCCCAGCTTGTTTACCGAAATCGAGCCGGTGGAAACCTCTGACGGTGTGGTGCTGGTGGTATCGGTGGAGAAATCCAATTCTCATGTTGCCACCACCGGCGGCATCTATTACAGACGGCTGGGGAACGTGACAAAGCCCGACTACCCGGCAAACGATGTGTACTCCCCTGCCGATAACCCGGATTTTTCGGCAAAGATCGTGGAGGGCGCAACCGAAAGCGACATTGACCTGCTGGAAGTGTACCGCCTGAAAGAGAAGCTGCGGATTCGGGATGCAGGCTCTGCCCTGCCGGATTTGGCAGATACCACCTTTCTGGACAACCTGAACCTGATCCGCATGGACAAGGACGAAGTGCGTGTGACAGTGGCAGGATTGTTGTTTGTGGGCAAGGCGGCGTCTATTGCCCGGCTGCTGCCCCAGGCAGAGGTGATCTACCTCCATTACAGTGACGAAGCGCAGACGGAATACGACAACCGTATGGATATGCAGGAGCCGGTGATCTCGATTCTGGATAAGCTGACCGAGCGCATCCGTACCTATAACCGCCTGACCAATGTGCAGGTGGGGCTGTTCCGGCTGGAGGTGTATGATTTCTCCGAAGCGGTTTTTCAGGAGGCATTGCTGAATGCGCTGGCGCACCGCTCCTATGAGGATATGGCACCGATTTACGTCAAGCACTACCCCACAAAGATCGTGATTGAAAACCCCGGCGGCTTTCCGGGGGACATCAACGAAAGCAACATCATCACCCACCAGTCTATTCCCCGGAATAAACTGATCGCCATGACCCTTCAGCACCTGAAGTATGTGCAGCGTTCCGGGCAGGGTGTGGACATCATGTTCCAGAGTATGCTCACCGAGGGCAAACCCTACCCGGAGTACGCCAGCACGCCCAACTCCGTCCGGCTGACCCTTCGCAGTACGATGGAAAACCAGAGCTTCGTACAGTTTATCGCAGAGACGCAGGATAAGCGTTCCAAGATGTTCACGCTGTCGGAGCTGATGATTCTGCACTACCTGCGGGAGCACCAGAAAATCACCCTGAAGCAGGCGGCAAAGACGATTCAGGAAACCGATGACAACGCCCACAAGGTTCTGAACACTCTCCGGGACGAGGGGCTTCTGGGACTCAACGGCAAGACCTATATGCTGTCCCTCAAGGTCTACGAAACGGTGAAAACCGATGTGGCCTATGTGCAGGATAAGACGGTCAGCCAGATTCAGGCAAAGGATCGGATTCTTGAATATCTGAAGCATAAGCCGTCGATTACGAATCAGAAAGCACAAGAACTGTGTGGGTTTAACAAGAATCAAACCTATTATATCCTGCACCAGATGTGCAGGGACGGCATCTTGCAGCCTGATGGCGTAGGCCGAGGAACGAAGTACAAAAGCGTGAAGTGAAAATTTACGCTGACTTTTACGCTTAAAGTTTGATTTGCGCTGAATTTACGCTGACTTTCCGGGATTTACGCTGAAAATACGCTGACTTGGCATGATTTGCGCTGAATTTACGCTGAGAAACGCGCGCCGCGCGATTAGCATTTTTGCCGCGCGTTTCCTGCGGCTCAATCCTCCAGCCTGCCATGGTCACACCCCAGCGACAGGTAGTGCTCTATCTCTCCTTTCAGCACCAGCTGCATGTGTTCCAAGAATTTATTATAGTGAATTGCTCCAGTGCAGTAGACCTATAGATGGAAGGAAAGCTAAAAGATATAGAGGAAGTGTAAACATAATCCTAGAGTTTGGTTGATAAGGGAATGATGGAACCAAGGAGAATATGCTATGAGTAGTAGATATATAGCCGAAGATGTAAGAAAGAGATTATATGCAGAATCACTGGGAAGATGTATGAATCCAGCATGCCAGAAGAAGCTATTTAGCGGAAATGGAGATATTATTGAAAAGGCTCATATTGACCCGTACTGTGAAAGTGCGAATAACGCATTTGAAAATTTAGTCCTATTATGTCCCAATTGCCATACTGATTTTGACAAAAACCATGCTTTTACGGCTGAAGAAGTTTTAAGCTGGAAGAAAATCAGAAGAGAAGAGGTGGAACGTTTATTCAGTAAAAAATTTTCAAATTTTGATGAACTGAAAGACGCAGTCTCGCCATTGCTAGAAGAGAACAAGTCCATATATGAAAATTATTATTTAAATGGAAACAAAACTCTTTGGAATAAATTCGAGGCTAAAATTTTGCAGAATAATAAAAAATTAAAGCTTTTGCTTTCTGCGAATTTGGGATTGCTTCAGCACAACAAAGAAGAAGATTACTCGAATCTAGAATGCGCTCGACAATTTATTGCACATGTGGAAGAGTTTGAGGTGACTCGTACTGATGCAGAAAAGATTAGAGCAGTTCTCTTTCCTATTAAGATTGATTCAATGTTTGGTATAGAACCTGTCAAGGAATCTATCATTCCCTCTACAGAATCTTTGGAACTTTTAATAGAAAAATTGGAGAGCGAAGGAAAATTTGAAGGGATAACCTTAGGTGTGGAACGTCCATTTATCCTGGTTAATGACGGTAAAATGGTGAATTCTGTATTTTTAGATGATGCGCCTAGGTTAAGGCAAATGTACTATAACTATAAATGTTTTAGAAGAGCAAAAATACGTTTGGATAGTTTGAACTTTGCATTAAAATATATTCGGTCAAGAAAATGTGACTTTGAATTTTTTGCGCATGCTAATTTGAGAGAAATCATGGTGCAAGGTCAAAAGATGACTTTTGTTTATGAATACTGTTTAAGTGAAGCGTTCTTAAAACAGTTAACGCCAGAAGAAAACAGTATCATTGTAAATTTGCATAATTGGAATGAAAAAAACTGCATTTCACCTCAAGCATATTCTTTAGCAGAAAAAATGAGAGTGAGATTATTAACGATGGACGACTTTTATGAGTGTATTCGTGAAATCAAAAAATAACATTTTAGAGATTATAAAGACACACGAGGCACTTTTTGGACCTTTTGAACGCGTTTACTTGTTTGGATCTGCAATGAGATTAGGTTGTATTCCCCATGATATAGATATTTTAATTATTTATACAAGTTACTCACAAGAAATAGAAAATGCATCACTAGAAGCTTCGACTGTGTTGCAAAAGGAAACAGGGTTGCCTATTGATTTGACTATGTTAAGTGTCGAGGAAGAGAAAGATACAGAATTTCTGAAAAAAATCGCACCGCACTATTTAAAAATAAAGTGACGCTAGATGTGGTTAAATTTACTGGTGGGTTCGTTAGTCTTCCGGCCTGCCGTGCTCACACCCCAGCGATAGGTAGTGCCCCATCTCCCCTCTTAGCACCATCTGGGCATACTCCAAGGGCTTATTGTACAGCAGCCAGTCCAACTCTGCCCGTTGTGCCGGGGTATCGCCGTATTCGTCCTCAATGGTGATGCAGTCGATGGCAAGGGTGGTGCCATCCTCGAACCGGGCTTCCACCCGGTTGGTGTCCATGTTGTAGCGGCAGGAAAGCAATTTTGTCATAATAGTATCCTCCAAAACTTGATTTTTGGTGTGCGGTCACTCAAACCAATGCCGTCAAGTCGTTGTCGGATGAATCTGGATTTCATTTGTCTGAGAGTAAGTGCACGGTTTCTGCACGGTTTTTGCACGGTTTCAAAACGTGCAAAGGGTGCAAATCGTTGCAAAATCGGACAAAGGGTGCAGAAACTCGAAGTTCAAAACCTGCGATGTATCGCAAAGAAACAACGTTGAAACGTAACTTCCAAAAATTGAGGAAATCGCCCGGCGTGCGCTACGAATCAGTAGGCCGGGGGTTCGAGTCCCTTCCATCGCACCAAATATTGAACGTAAAATCGTAAGATTTGGCGTTCTTTTTTGTTATGTAACCCCGAAAAATCGGGGCCTGCACGGTCAATGCACGGTTTTTGCACGGTCGGCGTTTTCGTGGGAATCCTCTGCATGGGCTGGAATTGCAAGGTTCCGGCCGCCAGTTCGTGCTCAATCTGTTTCTTACGGTTTGTTGCCTCCTCTTTTGTGGGAAAACTCTCCCATTTGTCGCAGCTCTTGCCGTGTTCATCTTCGTAGGTGTAGCGGACGCTGTAAGAGTTGCCGCGCTTCGTAATATATGCCATACGGTTTGCCTCCTTATCAAGCTGCCCGGTTGAACCACGCATCGAAGCTGTCCTTCGGTACACGGATGCTTCCGCCTACCCGCAGGACACGGAACTCGGTGGTGCTGTTGCACAGGTTGTAAGCAGAGCGCAGGCTGATGGCCAGAATTCGTGCGATCTCTTCCACCGTGTACACCAGCTTTGTGGTTGCCGGGCTGTCAGTCGGAGACTTGACGGCATTGGTTTGAGTGACCACTTCCATTGTAGTGGGATTCGAGTCCTTTTGCAAGAAATTATTCGTATAATTTTTGAATTTTACAGTTTCTGTCATGTAGGACCGATTCATATTCATAGGCAGACCTCCAATTCCTTGTAGCCGGGTGTTTTTTCACCCGGCAATTTTTGTTTTCCGACATTTTCGAGTTATCCGATCAAAAGTTTCATGCGTTCCAGCTTTTCCTGTGCGTTCTCCTTCCGGAAGCTGACCCCAATGCAGGAAATCGGGTTTGGGCGAAGCCCAACAAGTGTTTTGAAGCTGGATTTGTAAAATCGGATTCGAAAATTGCAAGTTGGTACCAACTCGCCCTGCTTGCGGCGGTTGCAAACTCGAAAATTTTTGTGCAGAAAAATAACCGTCCGCTTCAAGTTGAACTTGAAAACGGACGGTCCTGATTGCAAAATGATTTTCAAATTTGGAAAGCACGTTGAGAGGTTTCATAGCATCCGCAAGCAATGCAGACGTATATACATCTGCTCGTTTTGCGTTGCAAAACACTTGTTGGAAAATCCCAACCCCTTTCTGATCTGTACCGTGCCGGTGCAGGCTAGGCATCTTTCTACGCAGTGTTTATGGTTTTGATCAATCCAACTCCAGATCCTCAAATCCGGTGACTGTTTCAAACCGGCGGGTGCGCACCTCCATCATCTCGCTGATGAGTTCGGCGGGCAGACAGAGCGCACCGGCCATCCGGAGGATGGCACTGACATCGGCAGCAGTCAGCAATTCACAGCGGCAGAGAAAGCGGAATAACGCGGCATACGCCTGCTCTGCCGGGCAGGGCATGAACTGTGGAGCCCGGTCGAAATACTGCACCAGAACTGCACAATACCACTGGCGGTCGGCGGGGGAAAGCCCTGCGGAGGCTTCCAGCCGAGCCAGCGCCATACGAGCCGAGAAATCCAGCCGGAATGCGTCCCGGGCCAGTTGGTCAAAGTAAGGTATCGGCTGGGTGAAGAACAGCACCGGTACCCGCAGGATGGCTCCGAATTTGGCATCGCCTGCCAGAATTTTATCCCGGGCCACGGGTAGACCCAGCCGCGCCACCACATGGCCGGAAACATCGGCCTTTTCCAGCCAGAGCAGTGCGGCAGTGTGGTCAAATGCAGACACAGCCACAGTGACAGTACGGCTCCAATTTTCACACCCAGCATCCCGGGCGGTCAGGCTCGTCAGACCGGAACTGTTGAAGCTGTGAGCGCCCAGCATTTTAAGCTGTGGAGGCAGCGTCAGCTGTTTCAGGGCATGACACCCGGCAAACGTGCCGACATCTGGCATGATCTGATCCGTGGGGCGGGGCAAATAGCCCAGAGCCTGCAGCTGTTCCGGCAGATGGACGCTGGTAAGGCGGCAGCAGTCACCGAATACACCGGCAGGCAGGGCGGAAATGGCATCCGGCAGGGTGATGGAAGTCAGATTTGTGCAGTGGTAGAACGCGTAGGAACCAATGTGAGTGATGCTGTCCGGCAGTGTGACGGAAGTCGGCCCGCCTTCGCCCAGCGTTCCGGCGTTGGTTACTTCAAATTGCAGCAGTTCCATTTTACACCAGTCCTGTCAGATCGATCTGGTGCAGCAGCTGCTCCGACTGCCGGTGCAGCAGCAGATCCCGGCTGGCTGCAAAGTAATCGGTGCTGAGAAACTGCCCCAGAAATGCGGTGGCTACGGGGGCTACGGTCAGATCGTTTACCGCCATGCTCAGCTCCGTTCCCTTACCGAAGGCTTCCTGTAAAAAACGGAGCAGATCGCCAAGCTTCTTCTGCGTTTCAGCGACCTCAGCCTGCAGGTCGGCGACCGAGCGCTGATAGCAGGCCTTGAGGGCGGAAAAAGGGGTGGAGCCGGAAAGTTCTCCGTGCCATTGGGCAGTCAGCGACAGCAGATCGAGATAGACCTTCTGCCGGGCAGAGGGGGCTTTGTTGGCTTCGGCGCGCCAGTTGTCCTCCAGCCCGGCGAGGGCGGTCAGGGCATCGCCGGGAACATCCAGAGTCCCGCGCTGGGCTTTGAGGGCGGCCGCGATAAGACGCAGCGCATCGTGGCGCAGGGTACAGCGTTCCATCTGCAGGAACACGGCTTCCAGCAGCAGGCTGACAAGGCTCATCCGCTCGTCTATCTTGGCGCTGCGTGCCTGCGTGAGGACATCCTCATCCCACACACCCTGCAGGATGGCATCAATACTGTAGGCCTGACGATATTTCTGATAGAGTTCGTAGTAGATGGCAAAATCCCGGGCGACCTGCTTGTTCTGCAGATACTGGGTAGTCAGCTCCTCGCCGACTGCAAGGCCCAGCTCCTCGTGATACTGCAGGATCTCGGAGAGATCCTCCCAGGCACGGGGCGTTACCACGGTCAGACCGTCCACAGTGGTCTCGACCTTGTAAAAATCTTCGGGACGGATATCCAGATAGCTGATGACGCTGCGGCTGACACCGTGTTCCAGCGCATAGGCCTTCCATGCCTCATAGCTTGGCTCAACTTCGATCACCTTCAGCCGGTCACGGGTGGCAGCATCAAACTCCCGGACGCTTTTGTTGAAGCGGGGCGGGTTGCCGGCGGTGACCACCACCCAGCCCTCGGGGATCTGATGCCCACCAAAGACTTTGTATTGCAGGAACAGCAGCATGGCAGGGGAGAGGGTCTCGGAGACGCAGTTGATCTCGTCCAGAAACAGGATGCCCTGCGTTTTGCCGGTGGTGCGCATACAGTCGTAGACGCTGGCGATGATCTCGCTCATGGTGTATTCGCTGACCTGATAGTGCTTGCCGCCGTATTCCTTTTCTACGATCACAGGCAGACCCAGTGCGCTCTGGCGGGTGTGGTGGGTCATGGAATAGCTCACAAGGCCAAGCCCCATCTCATCAGCGACCTGCTGCATAATGGCAGTCTTGCCCAGACCCGGCGCACCCAGCAGGAAGATGGGCCGCTGGTGCACCAGCGGAAGTCGGTAGCGGCCCAGAGCGTCCTTCTGCAGGTAGATCTGCACGGTATTTTTGATCTGTTGTTTTGCACTTGCTATATCCATGATTCGGTGTCCTCCTCGGTTCGGGTCTTCTGCGGTTCAAGCAGGCGGATGTTGTCAGTGGTAAGTACAGCCCGGATGGCCCAGCTGGGAACGTGGGGGCTGATGTGGTCGTCACGGTTAAAGATGAAGGCAGTCTTGTAGGCAGGGGATTTTTCCGGGTAGGTGCCCACGCCGTCGGTAAAATAGAGCAGGCCGTTGAGGTTCGTCAGCTTTTTCTCTTCCAGCAGCCTGTCTACATAGGCGAACACCGGCCGGAAGTCGGTACCGCCGAAGCCCCGGAGCTTCAGCCGGGGAATCAGCTCATGCAGCTGGTCCAGACTGGTCAGCCGCTCCACGCTCTGCACCTCGGCATCGCATTGGATGAGATAGATCTCTACCCGCTCCGTGAAGGAGCCGCTCTGCGGCGGCATCATCCTGAACGGGAAGGTGCTGATGGGCACTCACGCCGCTGCAGGGGAAGTCAGCTGCCTTGTTTCCAATATGGCAGCCAAAAAGTTGAATTGCTATAGATCGTTGGGATAGGCTGCCACAAAAATCGAGTGGTGTCAACAAAAAAGTTTTGAAAACACGCTATTTTCGGCAGGACGCAAGAAAAAGCGAGGGAAACTTTTGCAAAAAGAGAGAGGGCTGGACGGTGCCAGCCCTCTTGACAGAGCTTAATATCAAAGCCCCAGAGCTATTTTTGAAAAAATTGAAATTCCGAATCGTTTTTACGGTTCAATGACATTGAAGGTTTTTTCAAACTTGGACGCGTATGCCAGCAGGCGTTTCAGGACAGTGGGATCTCCGCTGATCTGTACCTGCCCGGCCTGCTGACCTGTCATCAATGCAAAGAGCTGCAGACGCTTGCAGGTGACGGAAGCCTGCGCATCCGGATGGTTCTCACCGGGGTAAGACAGCAGGACGCCATTCTTACGGGTTACATAGAACTGTTCATTCTCATCCGTTACGGTCAGATTCAAGGTCAGGTCATCATTCTGTGCAGCGTTGGCATCCGTCAGGATGGCGATATAATCCAACAGCATGGAAACCGTCATTGCTCGCATACTGTTGGTGAGACCATTCGCCGTGCGGGCCCGCCCAGACAGATTGCCGTTCCGCAGTTCCGCCGCACCCATCAGGTAGGCGTTGCGCCACGCACCGGATTCCGCCTGATAACCCAACTGCTCCAGCGCATCGGCACACAGGTTGCGTGCCTTCTGGTTGGACGGGTCTGCAAAGACCAGCTCCTTGGTGATCTGTGCCACCCACTGATATTCGCCCTTTGCATAGTCCTTTTTTGCCTTGCAGAGCACCAGCTCCGTGCTGCCCAGATATTCTACAAGCTTCTTAGCGGCATCGCTGGGCGGGAGCGGGTCCAGGTTGACCGGGTTCGCATCGTACCAGCCCAGATACTTCTGGTAGATGGCTTTGGCGTTATGCGGCAGCGTGCCGTAATACTGGCGGGTATACCAGACTTTTTCGAGGGCATCCGGCAGCGAGATCATGGCGGCGATCTCGTTGGAGGTATAGCCCTGGTTCATGTAATGCAGGGTCTGGTCGTGGATAAACTTATAGATGGCTGCCGTGTTCAGCAGATATTCATGGATCTCCTCGCCCCAGTGCGGCCAGTTGTGGCTCTGGAACACCACATCGGTCTTGCTGCAGAAGCGTTGATCTGCCTCGATGATATACTTCGCCCAATCGTTGGCATCGCGCACCTCTGCGCCACGCAGGGTGTACAGATTATGCAGCGTACCGGTGCAGTTTTCCGCCATCCAGAGGGCACGGTATTTCGGGAAATAGGCGTTCATCTCGGCAGGGGCTTCGGTGCCGGGGGTCAGCTGGAATTCGATCTCCAGCCCGTCGATGGTCAGCTTCGGAACATCTTCCCCGATCTCATAGGTCGGTGCAATAAGGCTCACATGACCGGTAGACTGTCCCATGCCGATGCCGATGGAGAGTGCTCCTTTCTCCCCTTTTTCCAGCACCGTACCATACTGATACTGCGCACGCCGGGCCATTGCGATGCCGGCATAGACGTTTTCGCGGATGGCGTGTTTCAAAAATCCTTTCGGTGCAAGGATGACCGTTTTGCCCGAGGCAAGCTGTTTGTCGACGGAAAGGCTGGGGTCCGCTACATTGTTCCGGTCGATCGCACCCTCTGCGCCGCCAAAGTGATCCACATGGCTATGACTGTACAGCACAGCTTTGACATCCAGCGGTCCGAACCGGTTTTCCATCAGCGCTTTTGCTGCCTGCATATTTTCTTTGCACATCAGGACATCAAAAATGATCCAGCCGTTGTTGGTGCGGATGAAGGTCGCATTGGCCATATCAAAGCCGCGCACCTGATAGATGCCATCACATACTTCAAACAGACCGGCTTTGGCGTTGAGTTGGGTATTCCGCCACAGACTGGGGTTTACAGTGTCCGGAGCATCCCGGTTCAAATCGCCGTAGCTCTGCAGATCCCATGCAAATTTGCCATCCTCGGCGTAGATGATCTTACCTTCCGCATTGTCCAGCCAGCCGCGTTCTGCGTTGGCAAACTCCCGCCGGTCTGAAAAATCCAGCTTTTCATACCATTCGGCGTTCTTTTCTGCCGTGATCGCCGTTGCATCTTCGATCTCGCCCGGTTGGGGAGAGTCCTTGAAAATATCTGTGATAAAGTTCAGACTGTTTTCATCGGTACTGCCTGCTGCGTGCGCGGTCAGGGATGCGCCGCAGGCGAACGCCGCAACCGCTGAAGTGGAAAGAAAGTTTCTGCGGGTCATCTTCATGGTGGGTTGCCTCCTTTATATCTGGGTTTATTTTACACAGACCGTGGGCGGCTGCCAGCTGCTCAGGGCATTCCAGTCAGGCTTATAGATACGCAGGAAGAGGATGTGCTTTATGCATCTTGTGAAAAACCATTTAACCTTCTATGTTACAGAATACACAGGAAATGCCCGAAAGTCAACGACTTCTGAACTTTCAGCATTAAAGATGTGGCGTTGAACGGAACAAAGCACATCCTTCACGATTACAGCCCTGAGGTGGACGAATACCTTACGATCCATTGCTACCAGCCGGAACCGGGGTATTGTGCCTGCGTATTGCAGGCAGCAGATCCGTGACCGTTCTTCTTCCGTCTGCGGTTTATAATCCTTCTTGTGCCGTCCTCGCCGGTCTTTCAGGGCATCTTCGCCGTCTTTGACATGAAAATACCCCCAGAGTATTCAGAGTTTTGTTTTTACTCTGTCTACTCCAGGGGTAGCAGATCACTTCACCAGAACGGGGCTGTGTTTTTGTATTGGTTCTAGGCGCTCTGCTTTGCAGCCGGAGCGTTTTCCTGGGGGATCGCTTGCCTTATTCCCGGCAAGCTGCAGCTTCCATATGGTCCTTCTCGGTTATCTGGCGGATGACCCGGCAGGGATTTCCGGCAGCCAGACTATAGGGTGGGATGTCTCTTGTCACAACACTTCCTGCTCCGATCACACAGCCTTCTCCGATGGTAACGCCGCCACAAACCACTACGTTGGATGCCAACCAGCAATTATCCTTTATGGTGATGGGTTTGGCATATTCCAGATTATAAATGCTTCCATCTTCTCGCTTCTGGATATTCCGTTCTTCCGGCAAAAGCGGATGCATGGGAGTTGCCAATGTGACATTTGGCCCGATCATCACATTGTCCCCGATATGGACTTCACATACATCTAAGCAGGTGAAATTAAAGTTGACAAAGCTGTACTTTCCAAAGAAGGTATTGCAGCCATAATCAAAGTAGACCGGTGCCTGCAAATACGGAAACTGTTTTGTTGCAGGTAATAATTTTCGCAGAATTTCGGCTTGTTCTTCCGGTTGGTCCTCATCCGTCCGGTTGTACTTTCTTGCCAATTTGCGTGCATTCAGGCGTAATTGCTCCAGTTCCGGATCGGATGGATCGTATAGCGCGCCATTTATCATTTTCTCTCGTTCTGTCATTTCTGATGCTGCCTCCAAATTGGGTCTTATTGGTCAAGATAAATATACCATACTTGCCAAGAAAGGAACACCTCTATTGCAACAAAAAACGTCCGGGACCTTATCATAAGAAAGCACGGCAGACCTTGATGGTTCCGGCAGACGGTCTGCTTTTTACCCTGCGGGAATATCCCATGGTCTATCCGGGCAGTCTGCTGGCCCGCATCCTGACAGGAGGATTCCAGAAATGAGGGAAGAAACGCTTTATGAGTTGGAAACGCCCTACCGCCAGAAGTTCAAAATCAGAGGATTTCGTTTTGGTGAGGGAGAAAAGGCCTGTGCCATGGTGGCTGCCGTGCTGCGGTATCTCAGCCGGGTCGGTTTACTGCGATACCACTGCCACAGCGGGTATCTGTCCACCGTCGTGCAGGAAAACGAGATGGCAAATGTGCTTACCCCGGCGGGCGGGATCTTCTGCTGACAACAGAACATGAGGTCGCATTTAAGGTGATCCGGCGGCTGCATGGGGGATGTTTGTAAACAAGATCCTGGCATTTCATAGAGAGCGGGTATAAAAATCAGATACAAGACCCAACTAAGAAAGGCGCAGTCCGTGATGTCGAGCTGTACAGCAATTTCAAAACCATTGCCGAAAGTATTCCCGAAACGCCGGTCTTGTTGTATAATGATTCCGGACGGCCCGGCCAGGCGGGGCTTTGGAAAAACCATGCCCGAAGCCGGTCTGCTGTAGATCATATCCCACAAGGAGGTCTGTTTCATGAATCTGACTCTGCGAAAGGATGCCGATGCCATCATCGCATCCAGCCTGAACGCCGTCCTGCCGGACGAAGCTGTCCGCCGCGCGCTGAAAGCCTTTGCGCCCAAGGGCGGCAGGGTGCTGCTGGTGGCAGCGGGCAAGGCCGCATGGCAGATGGCACACGCGGCAGTGGAAGCGCTGGGCCGTGTGGACGGCGGCGTGGTCGTGACCAAATACGGGCATGTCAAGGGCGAAATTCTGGGCGTAAATTGTTATGAAGCGGGCCATCCGGTGCCGGACGAGAACAGCTTTGCGGCCACCGAGAAGGCATTGGAGCTGGTGCAGGGGCTGACAGCGGAGGATACCGTGCTGTTTCTGCTCTCCGGCGGAGGAAGTGCATTGTTTGAAAAGCCGCTGCTCCCCGGCACAGAATTGCAGGACATCACCGGCCAGCTTCTTGCCAGCGGTGCCGATATCGTGGAGATGAACACCATCCGCAAACGGCTTTCGGGCGTCAAGGGCGGGCGGTTCGCGCAGGCATGCGCCCCGGCTCAGGTGTTCAGCATCGTGCTGAGCGATATTCTGGGCGACCCGCTGGATATGATCGCCAGCGGCCCGGCGGTGCCGGACACCTCTACCTGCGCACAGGCGCTTGCCATTGCGGAGAAGTATCACCTGAAGCTCTCGGAACAGGCAAAAGCTCTTCTGGCGCAGGAAACGCCCAAGATGCTGGACAACGTGACGACCCGGATCACCGGCAGTGTGCGGGAGCTTTGCACCGCCGCCGCTGCCGCCTGCCGGGAGCTTGGCTATGAGCCCGTCCTGCTGACCGACCAGCTCTGCTGTGAAGCCCGGGAGGCGGGCAGCTTCCTTGGCTCCATCGTCCGGACCCACGCGGGGCAGGGAAAAAAGCTGGCCTACATCGCAGGCGGCGAGACGGTCGTCCACCTGACGGGCAAGGGCCTCGGCGGACGGAATCAGGAGCTTGCCCTTGCAGCGGCTCCGGCTTTGGCCGGGCTGGATGCAGCAGTGTTCTCGGTGGGCAGTGACGGCACTGACGGCCCCACCGATGCTGCCGGCGGCTATGTGGATGGTGACACCCTCTCCGCACTGACCGCCAAGGGCTGGAATGTGTTCGACACCCTGCAGAACAACGACGCCTACCATGCACTGGAAGCGGTGGACGGCCTGATCATCACCGGCGCTACTGGCACGAATGTCAATGATGCTGCCGTGGCGCTGGTGGGGGAGAAGTAAAAATGTGATTCTGGTATGAAAGAGGGGATGGCTTCCATGTACGTCGATTGGGAATACTACAAAATTTTCTATTATGTGGCGAAGTATCAGAACTTTACGAAGGCGGCGCGGGTGCTGGGCAACAACCAGCCCAACATCACCCACTCGATGAACCGGCTGGAAAGCCAGCTGAACTGTGTGCTCTTTACCCGCTCCAACCGGGGCGTCACCCTGACGCCGGAGGGCGAGATGCTCTACTCCCGCATCGCCTCGGCGGCGGTGCAGATACAGGACGCGGAGGAAGAACTGAGCGCCAGCGCTACCCTCGAGCACGGCTCCATCAGCATCAGCGCGACGGAGACGGCGCTGAACATCTATCTGGCCGAGAAGCTGCGGACGTTCCACACCGAGTATCCCGGCATCCGGCTGCGCATCTCGAACCACTCCACGCCCCAGGCAGTGCAGGCTGTGAAGAACGGAGAAGTGGATTTTGCCGTCATCTCCACCCCGGCAGAGGTGGAACAGGGCCTGAAGATGGTGGAACTGAGACCGTTTTATGAGGTGCTGGTGGGCGGAAAGACCTTCACTGCTCTGGCCAGCCGGCGTCTGACGCTGAAGGAACTGAGCTGCTATCCGCTCATCTCTCTCGGCGATGAGAGCATGACCCGGAGCTTCTACCGGCAGTTCTTCCTCGACCACGACGCCGTGCTCCGGCCCGACACCGAGGCCGCCACCACCGACCAGATGCTCACGCTGGTGAAAAGTGAGCTGGGCCTTGCTTTCGTGCCGGAACCAATGGCAAAAGAACGTCTGGCCCGCGGCGAGCTTGTGGAGCTGCATCTGCAGGAGATCATTCCCTCCCGCTCTATCTGCCTCGTCTACGACCATCACCGCCCGCTGAACACGGCGGCCCGGAAGTTCCAGCAGATACTGACAAAAGCGGAGCCGGGCCATTCGGCAGCGCCGAAGCAGGCGGAGGGCGTCTCTTTCACATCCCAATAAAATGATTTGTCGTTGTCCCATACCGGAAAGCCGCGGCCTACAGAGGCCCGGGCCTCATCGAATCCATCTGGCGCAAAAAGGCCAAAGGGAAGGAAAAACAGAATGATAGACAAAATGCTCGTGCGCGGGGCAAAGGTACACAACCTGAAAAACATCGACGTGGACATCCCGCTGAACAAGATCGTGGGCATTGCGGGCGTGTCGGGGTCGGGTAAATCCTCGCTGGCGCTGGGGGTGTTGTATGCCGAAGGCTCCCGCCGGTATCTGGAGGCGCTGTCCACTTACACCCGCCGCCGGATGACCCAGGCTTCGAAAGCCTCGGTGGAAGAGGTGCTGTATGTCCCGGCGGCGCTGGCGCTGCACCAGAGGCCGGGCGTGCCGGGCATCCGCAGCACCTTCGGCACCGGCACGGAATTGCTGAACAGCCTGCGGCTCATGTACTCCCGCCTCGCAAGCCACCGCTGCCCGAACGGGCATTACATCCCGCCGACGCTGGCTGTTGCGGCGGGCAGGGAGCTGGTCTGCCCGGAGTGCGGTGCGCATTTCTATGCGCCGTCGGCGGAGGAGCTGGCTTTCAACTCTCAAGGTGCCTGCCAGAAGTGCGGCGGCACAGGCAGCGTCCGGACGGTGGACATGGCGTCGCTGGTGCCGGACGACTCGCTGACCATCGACGGCGGCGCAGTGGCCCCGTGGAACAGCCTGATGTGGTCGCTGATGACAGACGTCTGCCGGGAGATGGGCGTGAGGACGGATGTGCCGTTCCGCGACCTGACCGAACAGGAAAAGAACATCGTCTACCACGGTCCGGCAGAGAAAAAGCATATCTTCTACCACGCCAGAAACTCGAACCAGGCCGGTGAGCTGGACTTTACCTATTACAACGCCGTCTACACCGTAGAAAATGCTCTTGCAAAGGTCAAGGATGACAAGGGCATGAAGCGGGTGGAAAAGTTCCTGCGGGAAGATGTCTGCCCCGAGTGTCACGGCTCACGGCTCTCAGCGGCGGCGCGTGCGCCGAAGCTGCGGGGCATCTCGCTGGACGAAGCCTGCCAGATGACGCTGGAAGCCCTCGTGGAGTGGGTGAAGGGCGTGCCGGGCAGCCTGCCGGAAGAGATGCGCCCGATGGCGGAGAGCATCTGTGAGGCATTCGAAAGTACCGCCAAGCGGCTGATGGACTTAGGTCTGGGTTATCTGACGCTTGACCGCTCGGCCTCGACCCTTTCCACCGGTGAGCGCCAGCGGATGCAGCTGGCCCGGGCCGTCCGCAACCGCACCACCGGCGTGCTCTATGTGCTGGATGAGCCGTCCATCGGCCTGCATCCGTCGAACATCGTGGGTCTGACCGGCGTGATGCACGACCTCGTGGCCGACGGCAACTCGGTCATTCTGGTGGACCACGACACCCAGATCCTGAAAGAGGCCGACTGGGTGATCGAGATGGGGCCGGAAGCGGGAGCTAAGGGCGGACATGTCATTGCCGAAGGGACGATAGCTGATCTGGAGGCAAAGCCGGAGTCCCAGATCGGGCCGTTCCTCTCCGGAAAAGCTGAGACAAAGCTGCGCCGGTGTGCCGGGACAGGGGAGATGTTCGCAGAGGGGGGGATCCATCTCTCCACCGGCAGCATCCACACGGTCAAGCCTTTGGAGCTGGACATTCCCAAGGGGCGGCTCACCGTGGTAACGGGCGTGTCTGGCTCCGGCAAAACGACGATGGTGCTGGAAAGCCTCGTACCGGCGCTGGAAGCAAAGATAAACGGCAGCGCCCTCCCGGCACATATCCGGGAGATCCGCGCCGAGGGCATCGCGCACGTCAAGCTCATCGACGCGACGCCCATCGGCATCAATGTGCGCTCTACCGTGGCGACCTACGCGGGCGTCCATGACGAGCTGCGGAAGCTCTATGCCAGATCTCCGGACGCCAGGCAAAAGGGCTTCAAGGCCAGCGATTTTTCCTACAACACGGGCAGTCTGCGCTGCCCCGGCTGCGACGGCACCGGTGAGGTGAGCCTGGACGTGCAGTTCCTGCCGGACGTGAACATCGTCTGCCCCGACTGCCGGGGTTCCCGCTACGCGCGGGCGGCTTACGGCGTGAAGCTGATGAACAAGGCGGAGCAGGCCGTCTCCCTGCCGCAGCTGATGGAGATGGACGTCAACTCCGCTCTTGCATTCTGCGGCGGGATGAAGACAGTGAGCCAGCGCCTGCAGACATTGCAGCAGCTGGGTCTGGGCTACCTGACGCTGGGCGAAGAGACGCCCAGCCTCTCCGGCGGCGAGGCCCAGCGCCTCAAGCTGGCCAGCGAGATCGGCCGCACCCAGACCGACTCGGTGTTCGTTTTCGATGAGCCTAGCATCGGCCTCCACCCGCTGGACGTGCAGGTGCTGCTGCGGGTGTTCCAGGCCCTGCTGGACAACGGCGCAACGGTCGTTGTCATTGAGCACGACCTCGACGTCATCCGCAACGCGGACTATGTCATCGACATGGGGCCGGGCGGCGGCGAGAGCGGCGGCCGCGTCGTGGCAACAGGCACGCCGGAGGAGATCTGGGAAAATCCGGAGAGTATTACCGGAAGATATTTATAACAAAAAGGGGGCAGATGCTGCATGGCATCTGCCCCCTTCGTCGATATTCTTATTTGCTTTCCGGGACACCGCGCAGTTCGGCACGGAAGCGCTCGGGAACATCTTCTTCCCGGATATTTTTGACGAGATCCGGAAGCTTTGCGGTTTCGCCTACGGGATAGACCATGATGCACTTCCGATGCTTTGCTGACGATCAAAACAAAAAGTTAATTCTCGGAAGAAATATCCTGACCGAAATATTTCTCGCCCAGCTCCTTGAGGGTGCCGTCAGCGCGCAGCTCGTCGATGGCGCTGTTGAGGGCGTCGAGGAAGGAAGAGTCTTCGCTCTTGACGATAGGGATCGCAACGTGAGAAGCATCTTCGGTCTGGGCGACCAGCTTGAAGTCGGCGTCCGGATGGACGTTCAGGTAGTCGTAGAAGGAGACGTTGGCGTTCAGGGTGGCGTCGATGCGGCCAGCGGTCAGCAGCTGGATGGTCTCTTCCAGCGTGTCGATGCCCTGCACGGTCGCGCCGTAGCTCTCGGCCAGCTCCATGTAGGTGGAAGCGAGGCTGTTGGCCGTGGTCTTGCCGGCAAGGTCCTCGAAGCTCTTGATGTCCTCGTTATCCTTGCGGACGGCGAGGGCGGTGTGGATGTAGCCGTAGGGAGTGGTGAAGTTGTAGGTCTTGGCGCGCTCTTCGGTGACTTCGACGCCGTTGCAGACGAGATCGTAGCGGCCTGCATCCAGACCGGCAAACAGGCTGTCCCAGTCGCTCTCGACGTACTCGGGCTCGACGCCCAGCTTCTCAGCGATGGCGCGGGAGACTTCGACGTCGTAGCCCACGAGGGTGTCGCTCTCATCGTGGAAGCTCCAGGGCTGCCATGCGCCTTCCAGCGCGATGACCAGCTTGCCGTTGGACTGGATGGCCTCCAGCTTGTTGGCGGCAGCAGCGGAAGCAGAAGCAGCGGTGCTGGAAGCAGTGGGGGCAGAAGTGTTGGAAGAGCAGCCAGCCAGCGAGAGAACACCGGCAGCGGCCATGACGCTCATGAGAGAAATAAAGGTTCTGCGTTTCATAGGGGATGATCCTTTCTTATTCAGTATGGGAAATTTTCTGCAAAAACTCACGGGTCCTTGCCTCTTTGGGATGGGCGAAGAACTCCTGCGAGGGGGCTTCCTCGACCACGACACCGTTTTCCATGAAGACGGTGCGGGACGAGACGTTGCGGGCAAAGCCCATCTCGTGGGTGACGACCAGCATGGTCATGCCCTCCTGTGCCAGCTGCCGCATGACGGCCAGCACTTCGCCGGTCAATTCCGGGTCGAGGGCACTGGTGGGCTCGTCGAAATAGATGATCTCGGGGCCGGAGGCAAGAGCGCGGGCGATGGCCACGCGCTGCTGCTGACCGCCCGACAGCTGACGGGGGTAGTAGTCGGCACGGTCGGCGAGGCCGACCTTTTCCAGCATCTTCATGCCGACGGCATCAGCCTCCGCTTTGGGCATCTTCCGGGCGACGATGAGGCCCTCGGTGACGTTCTGCAGGGCCGTTTTGTTGCGGAAGAGGTTGTAGTTCTGGAAGACGAAAGCCGTCTTGCGGCGCAGCCGCGCGATGCTGGCGCGGTCGGCGTGGGCGAGGTCGAAGGTCTCATCATCGAAGGTGAGCTTGCCTGCGTCCGCCGTCTCAAGGAAGTTGAGGCATCGCAGCAGGGTGGTCTTGCCTGAGCCGGAAGGGCCGAGGATGGCCACGACGTCGCCCTTTTCCACCGTCAAATCGACGCCGCGCAGTACGTCCAGACTGCTGGTCGGCTTGGGGGCGCGGCCAAAGACACCGGGATGGACGCCGGGCTTTGCGTAAGTATGGAAGGATTTGTGAACGCCGCGTATCTCTAACATTGCCATAATAGCCACACTCCTTTCTTACTGGAAGCCGTGGGCGTTGAGCTGGCGCTCCAGTAGCCCTTGCAGCTTGGTGATGACGGTACAGAACAGCAGATACACCACGGCCACCTCACAGTAGATGGGAAGGAAGATGTAGGTGCGGGCGGCGACGCGCTGGCCGGCCATGAACAGCTCCGCTACCGTGATGTTGGAGGCCAGAGAGGTGTCCTTTATCATGCCGATGAGGGAGTTGGAGAGGGCAGGCACGGCGGTGCGCAGGGCCTGCGGCAGCACGATGCGGCGCATGATCTGCCACCAGCTCATGCCCACGCAGTAACCGGCTTCCAGCTGGCCCTGCGGCACGCTTTCCAGTGCGCCGCGCATGGTCTCGGCACAGTAGGCACCCTCGTTGAAGGCAAAGGCGATGACCGCAGCAGGGAAAGCGTCCAGCATGATGCCCACGCTGGGCAGACCATAAAAGATGATGAACAGCTGCACCAGCAGCGGCGTGCCGCGGATGACCCAGATGTAGAACCGTGCGATCTGCCGCAGCACCGGCACATTGGCGTACTGCACTAGCGCAACGGCCACGGCAATGATCATGGCAAAAAAGAAGGAGACCAGCGTGAGCGGGATGGTCATGGTAAGGCCTGCCGTAAGGATACGGGGCAGGGCCTCCGCCAGCACGCTGACCGTACGGTTGGAAAGAAATGCTTCAAACATGAAAAATGTTCCCTCAGAACGGTATTCAAATACTTTGTAAATCGTAAGAACAAAGGTATTATAAGGCTTGGAGTGCGCTTGAAGTCAAGGACTTTTTCTAAAATTCCTACAAAACCTACCAGAATACTATAGCATGAATCCGGATGGAGTGCAAACGGTTTGCTCAAAACGCGTGATGTGTACAAAAACGGACGACCCATCTGGAAAACTTTGTGCAATGCGGCAAGCGGTTGACGGCGCACCGGCTTTCGTGTACAATGAACATAACAACGCGCACCGGGCTTGGCCCGGCACAGGCGCAAATTCACCGCAGAGGGCGCAGTGCCCTTTGCGCGGTGCAGACACGGAGGACACGAACGTGACGAAGAAAAAAATTGGCGTTCTGGGTGCAGGTACCTGGGGCATGGCTCTGGCACGGATGCTGTGTGTCAGCGGCAATGATGTGCAGGTGTGGTCGGCGCTTCCGGCTGAGGTGGAGAACCTTTCCGCTACGCGGGTGCACCCCAATCTGCCGGGCATGAAGATCCCGGAAGAGCTGCAGTTTACCAAGAGCATTGAGGAAGTGTGCACCGGCAAGGATGTGCTGCTGTTTGCAGTGCCGTCGGTATTTGTGCGCTCCACCACGGCCAAGGCCCGGCCTTACATCCCGGACGGCCAGATCCTTGTGGACGTTGCAAAGGGCATGGAGCCGGAAACTTTATATACCATGACTGAGGTCATTGCCGACGAGCTGAACAAAGAGGGCGGCCCCCAAAACGCAAAGCTGGTGGCCCTTTCCGGCCCGACCCATGCGGAAGAGGTGGCGCTGGATCTGCCCACCACCATCGTTTCGGCCTGCCCGGATGAAGCCGCTGCCGAGTATGTGCAGGATGTGTTCAGCAACACCTGTATGCGTGTGTACACCAACCCCGACATCAAGGGCGTGGAGCTGAGCGGCGCGCTGAAGAATGTGATTGCGCTGGGTGTTGGCATCTCCACCGGCCTTGGCTACGGCGACAACGCCCGCGCAGCCCTCATCACCCGCGGCATTGCCGAGATCGCCCGGCTGGGCGTGGCCATGGGCTGCAACATCCACACCTTTGCGGGTCTGGCCGGTATCGGCGACCTGATCGTGACGGCCACCAGTATGCACAGCCGCAACAATCGTGCGGGCATTCTGATCGGCAAGGGCAAAAGCCCGGAGCAGGCCGTGAAGGAGGTCGGCATGGTGGTGGAGGGCATCAATGCCCTGCCCGCCGCCATGGAGCTGGCCGCAAAGTACAATGTGGAAATGCCCATTGTGCAGACGGTGAACGCCATCGTGAAGGAGGGCATGAGCGCCAGCGACGCGCTGCGCACCCTGATGGACCGCAACCGGAAGAACGAGATGCCGCAGGGCTACGAAAAAGTCTGAATTTTAAGGGAGAAGGCACAGCTGTCTGCAGATGGCTGTGCCTTTTTTGCTGCGCGGCCTGCCCACTGGCCGAAAACACAAAATAATTCAAATTTTTTACCAAAATCAGACGTAAAAGGGTAGAAGGTCGGGAAACTTTCTGCTATACTGAAACAGAACGCAAAAACCGGGGGACGTTTTGTGCACCCTGTCGGAGAGAAAGAGAGGAATCTGCCATGCCGTCAACTTATGCGCACCGCCGCTTTGGCACCAATGTGCTGGAACATCTGCCGGATGAACTGCGTGCTCAGCTGGAACAGAACCGTGAGCTTTACGATATCGGCCTACACGGGCCGGACCTGCTGTTTTATTACCATGCTGCTAAGTCCAACCCGGTGGGTGCGCTGGGCAATGCCATGCACGAGGAGCCGGGGCGGGTCTTTTTTGACCGGGCGCGCAGGGTGGTGCACTGCGAGGCAGACCGGGATGCTGCGCTGGCCTATGCACTGGGTTTTGTGTGCCACTTTGCGCTGGACAGCACCTGCCACCCGTATGTGGAGCAGTTCACCCGGGAAAGCGGCGTGACCCACTGCGAGATCGAGACCGAGTTTGACAACATGCTGCTGCGCCGGGACGGATACGACCCGCTGAAGTTTTTCACAGCCAGCCATATCCACCCGTCGGAACAGAATGCAAAGGCGATCGCGCCCTTTTACGAGGGCATCTCGGAGCAGGTGGCGCTGGACTCGCTCAAGGGCATGATCTCAGTGCACAGGCTGCTGCAGGCGTCCAATCCTGTCAAGCGCTGGGTGGTGCTGACAGGCATGAAGGTGGTGGGCAAATACGACATGCTGCACGGCCTTGTGGCAGATCCGCAGCCGAACCCGAAGTGCGTGGAGAGCGGCAAGCGGCTGGAAGAACTGTATGCGCAGGCGCTTCCGCTGGCAGAAACGCTGATCCTGGAATTTGTGGCAAAGCTGGACACGGACCAGCCCCTGAGCAAGGCCTTTGACCACACCTTCGGGGAGTTCTGAGCAAGTCGATGCAGGCCAGCAGGGAAAGATGCTGTTTCCCGCTACGACCCTTTTGGTGAAAATGTGTTTGGAGCGCTCCGCAGAGCGCGACAAACACGAAAATAAAAACAAAATTTCCGCTGTAGATGGCCAAAGCGAATGCGGCGGCCATTTTAAATGGTGAAATCTAAAAAGAGGGGGCACCGCCCGGCGGTGCGAGAGGAAACAAGATGAAACATGAAAAATTCAAGGTGACCCCGCTGGAGCGGTCATGGATCCTGTACGATGTGGGCAACTCGGCCTTTGTGCTGATGATCGCAACGCTGGTGCCCATTTTCTTTAATGCGCTGGCCGAGGCCGGGGGATTGAGTCCGGTGAACTATCTGGCCTACTGGGGCTATGCAAGCTCGGTGGTCACGGTGATCACGGCAGTGCTGGGGCCGATTTTGGGCACGCTGGCCGATACCAGAGGCTTTAAAAAGCCCATCTTCATGCTCTGCCTGTTCGTGGGCGTGGCAGGCTGCTGTGCCATGGGACTTGCCACTACATGGCTTCCGTTCCTGATCATCTTCATCCTTGCAAAGATCGGCTTTTCGGGCAGTCTGGTGTTCTACGATTCCATGCTGGGCGATGTGACCACCCCGGAACGCATGGATGTTGTGTCTTCGCAGGGCTATGCATGGGGCTACATTGGCAGCTGCGTGCCCTTTGTGGTGTGTCTGGCGCTGGTGCTGGGCAGCGGGGCCATCGGCCTGAGCCAGATGACCGCCCTTTCCGTGGCGCTGCTCATCACCGCTGTGTGGTGGCTGGGCACCACCCTGCCGCTGCTGCGGAACTATAAGCAGATCAACTATGTGGAGGTAGAGCAGCACGCCATCCGGCAGAGCTTTGTGCGCATCGGCCACACCCTCAAGCATCTGCGCGAGGATAAGCAGGTGTTCTGGTTCCTGCTGGCCTTCTTCTGCTACATCGACGGCGTGTATACCATCATCGATATGGCCACCGCCTACGGCACGGCACTGGGGCTGGAGACCACCGGCCTTTTGCTGGCCCTGCTGGTAACGCAGATCGTAGCCTTCCCTTCGGCGCTGATCTTTGGTCGGCTGAGTGCAAAATACCCGTCCAGCCAGCTTATCCCGGTCTGCATCGCGGCCTACACCGGCATTGCGGTGTTCGCCTTCTTCCTGACCAGCCAGTGGCAGTTCTGGGTACTGGCCGTGCTGGTGGGCATGTTCCAGGGCGGCGTGCAGGCACTGAGCCGCAGCCACTTTGCCAAGATCATCCCGGCTGAAAAATCCGGCGAATACTTTGGCCTGTTCGACATCTGCGGCAAGGGCGCGTCCTTCCTTGGCACCATGATCGTGAGCGTGGGCAGCCAGCTGACCGGCAGCGCCAATGTGGGCATTGGGATGCTGGCGCTGCTATTTGCAGTGGGCTTTGTGCTGTTCCGGGTGTCCTGCCGGACTGAGGGTGCAAAACAGGTGTAAAAAATACGATTTAAAATTGCCGATGCTTTCGCTTTGGCAATATCAGAGGAAATATTATTTTATAATTTTGCAAACAAGCCAGCCCTGCGGGGCCGGCTTGTTTCCTTTTTCACGGGAAGGGCGCAATGGCAAACGGCATATTGCTGCTGTCAGCTGCGCAGCAGATAAAGCACAAACTTACCCGTACAGCTCGTCGCGTAAGCGACTCGAAATCGGCGGAACACAAAAAATCCTTTAGCGAAGCGATTTGGATTTTTTGTATGGAGCCTAACAGCTTTGGGGTCTAAAAGGGGCGAGCAGCCCCTTTTTCATGGATCCAGCGCGTTGAAATCGCTGTGACCTTGCTGTGCTGAACACACAGCATTTGCTGCGCAAACCGGTCTGCGGCTTAAAAGCCCCACTGGGGCTTTCATGCCCTGCGGGCACCGCCGTCCTTTCTGGTTCTCTTTTGCAACCAAAAGAGAACATACCTGGCGGTAATGCTTTTTACAAAAGGCATTAAACTCAATCTACGCGAAAACGCTCTGTACGGGAAGCAAATGGTTGAAAATCGTCCTTCTGGTTATTATTAACAAACCGGTAATTGTCTTTTTGAGCGGCGAATGATACAATAGTGTCAAACGATTTCAAAACCACAAAGGAGAAAACGAAATGGAACGATTTCCCGGTTATACCCTCGTGCGTACCGAGGACTGCCCTGAACAGCACGGAACCCTGACCGTGCTTACCCACGATGTGAGCGGTGCCACGGTGCTGCTGGTGGAAAATGAGGATACCAACAAGGCGTTTGGCATCGGCTTTGGCACCTTCCCGTCCGATGACACCGGCGTGTTCCACATTCTGGAGCACTCGGTGCTGGCAGGCAGTGAAAAATACCCGGTGACCTCGCCGTTCTTGCAGCTGCTCAAAAGCAGCATGGCATCTTTCCTGAATGCGATGACCTTCCCGGATAAGACGGTCTACCCGTTCGCTACGCCCAATGAGACCGACTTCAAAAACCTGATGGATGTCTATCTGAACGCGGTGTTCTGCCCGCTGGCCATGGTGGACAAGAGCGTGTTTGAACAGGAGGGCTGGCACCGCAGTGCCGACGGCACCGTGAGCGGAGTGGTGTACAACGAGATGCAGGGCGCTCTGGCTGCACCGGATGCTCAGTTGGAAAATGCACTGGAACGGGCCATGTTCCCGGATACGGCCTACGGCTTTGTTTCCGGCGGCGACCCGGCCAGCATCCCGGCGCTGACCTATGAAAAGTATAAGCGGGTATATCACCGCCACTACAGCGCCGACAACTGCTGCATTACCCTCTATGGCAAAATGGATATGGCTGAAAAGCTGGAACTGCTGGACAGGGATTATCTTTCAAAAATGCCCAAGGGCACCAGCCGTCCGCAGCTGACCGTGCAGCACGAGCAGGCGGGTGCCTGCGTGGAACTGCCCTACTATACCGAAAACCCGGAGCCGGACGAGGTGCAGTGTGCTCTGGCATGGTACACCGGTGCCTTTGCAGACCGGGAGCGGCAGCTGGGTGTGGAGATCCTGCTGGATGCCCTGCTTGGCACCAATAACTCCCCGCTGAAGGCGGCGCTGCTGGCCGAAAAGCTGGGCGCAGATATTGACATTGGCTTTGACGACAGCACCCTGCAGCCGGTGCTGGAACTGGTGCTGCGCGGTGCCACCGAGGAGAGCGCCCGCAAGTTTGCTGCCGCTGTGCGCAAGGCGGTGGACGGCATTCTGGCCGAGGGCATCCCGCAGGAACTGCTGTTGGCTTCGCTGAACGCAGCAGAGTTTGCATCGCTGGAGCGCCCGGGCACCCTGCCAGACGGCGTGCTGGATGCCATCAACGCTTCCACCGGCTGGCTGCACACCGGCGACCCCGCCCTGCTGCTGCACACGGACAGGCTGTTTGCTTCCCTGCGGGAAAAGATGGCCGATGGCTGGTTCAATGAGCTGCTGCGTGAGCTGTTTGCACCGGCTCCGGTGCAGGTGGTGCAGGTGCCCACCCTGCCTAAAAAAGAGGAGGGCGAACCCATCCGCACCGACGGCAAGCTTGTGCTGGAGCACCCGCTGACCGTTGCCGACCTTGGCGACGGAGCAAGGACGGCCCCAGGTGAGCGGGAACTTCTGGCCGGTGCGCAGCTGGTGCATCACCCTTCGGCAGGCAGCCTGTACCTGAACTTCTACTATGACCTCGGTAATGTGAAGCCTGAGGACATGCCGTATCTGGACCTGCTGACCGATGTGTTGGACGAGCTGGACAGCACCGAACACACCGCTCAGCAACTGAACACTCTGCGCAGCACATGGCTGGGCGACAGCCGCACCCAGCTGGACATCTGGACTGGGCGGCAGGAGGGTGCACCCTGCCATGCCAAGCTGAGCCTGTGCCTGAGCCTGCTGGAACGCAGTCTGGAAAAGGCTGTGGAGCTTGGCGGCGAATGGCTGTATGATACCATCCTTACCGGCCCGGCGGCAGAAGCTGCTTTTGCACGGGTGCTGAGCCAGCAGAAGTTGAACATGGAACAGCAGTTCATCCAGCAGGGCAATGTATACGCAGCCACCCGCGCCAGTGCCCACTACACGGTGGACGGTGCGGTGAGTGAACGCTGCAGCGGTGTGAGCTATTACAAGTTCTTGTGTGGCGTGCAGGAGCGCGGCAATTGGGCAGCACTGGGTGAAAAGCTGGATGCCCTGCGCACAGAGGTGCTGCAGCACGCAGAGCTGACGGTCAGCCTGTACGGCAGCGAGGATGCCCTTGCAAAGCTGCGCACTCTGCTGCCGGACAGCCGCTTTGCTGCCGAGGGCCGCGCTGCGGCAAAGCCCTATGTGGAGCCGCTGACACCGCCGGTGAACGAAGCGTTTATCATTGACGGCGGTGTGAACTACGATGTACAGGTATGGCCCATGGAGCGCCGCAGCGACCGCAAGGCGCTGGCCCGCGTGATGAGCTACGAATACCTGTGGCACAACATCCGCGAGGTGGGCGGCGCTTACGGCACCGGAATGCTCTCCTCGGACGGCGTGGAATACCTGTACACCTACCGCGACCCCCATGTAAAGGAAAGCTACGACACCTTTGCAAAAGGTCCGGCAGAACTGGCAGCACGGGAGTACACCGAAAAAGACCTGAACGATTTTATTGTGGGTACTGTGGCCAAGCTGGACACCCCTCGCAAGCCGCGTGCTGAGGCCCGCGAGACGGACCGTCGGTATTTCTGCGGCATCACTGATGAAATGATGGCGGCAGACCGCAAGGCCCTGTGTGCGGTGGATGCCGCACTGCTGAAGGAGCAGGCCGCAGAGCTGGGTGCCGCCATGGCAAACGGCGTGCGGGTGGTGTTTGGCAGCAAGGATGCTGTGGAAGCCGCAAAAGACCTGTTTGATACGGTAGAGACACTGTAAGCAAAGAGTCTTCCATCCCGCCCGGGACATGCTCTGACAGGATAAAAGTGCCTGATGATACGAAAAATGTCATCGGGCACTTTTACTTTTTGTAAAGAAACGGAAAAATTTAAAAAGCAGGGTTGACGCAGCAAAAAAGCAGTGGTAAAGTAATGGGCGGAAAAGGCAAAAAGTGTCTTTTTACAACAGGAAAACGAGGTGGTTGTCATGGAACCTGCTGGCAGTAGCAGCAGTCTTTCTCCCCGATTACTTTATATGATGGCAGCCGCCGTTTCTGCTTTGCGCAGACCCTGCTGTGTGTGAATGCACACGGTGCGTGTTTGCGTTCCCTGAAAAGAAGAAACGAGAGCTGCCACTGAAAAGGAGGCAGCTTTTTTATGTCTGAAATCTCGATCGATACCCTCAAGACCATGCTGGCAAATCTGGACGATGCCAAGAAATACCAGAGCCTGCGGGATGTGATGGAAACTCTGCCCGCGCCCGACCTTGCGGCGGTATTTGAGGATCTGCCTGCAGAAAAGCTCCCGGTGCTGTTCCGTCTGTGCCCGAAGGATCTGGCCGCAGATGTGTTCACCGAACTGACCCCTGAGACCCAGCAGAAGCTGATCGACGGCCTGACCGATACCGAGCTGAAGGCTGTTGTGGACGAACTGTTCGTGGACGATGCCACCGACCTTGTGGAGGAAATGCCTGCCAACGTGGTCAAGCGCATTCTGGGTCAGGCCGACCCCACCACCCGCCGCATGATCAACGAGCTGCTCAAGTACCCGGAGGACTCGGCCGGCGGCGTGATGACCACCGAGCTGATGGAGCTGCGGCCGGACATGACCGTGGCACAGGCCATGGAGGCCATCCGCAGGAATGGCTTTGACAAGGAGACCATCAACAACTGCTATGTGACTGATGACAGCCGCAGGCTGATCGGCGTGGTGTCCCTGCGGGTGCTGGTGCTGGCAAAGAACACAGAAGAGCCTATCAAGGACCTGATGGATTCCAATGTGGTCAGCGTGAGCACCACCACCGATCAGGAGGATGTTTCCAACCTGTTCGAGAAATACGGCTTTCTGGCCATCCCGGTGGTGGACGCCGAGAACCGGTTGGTGGGCATCGTGACCATTGACGATGCTATCAGCATCCTGCAGGACGAGGCCAGCGAAGATATTGCAAAGATGAACGCAATCGGCCCCTCCGACAAGCCCTACTTCAAGCAGAGCATGTGGGATCTGTATAAGAGCCGTGCGCCGTGGCTGCTGTTCCTGATGATCAGCGCCACCTTCTCCAGTCTGGTCATTCGCGGATACGAGGATGCACTGGCCGCTGTGACCGTGCTGACTGCATATATCCCCATGCTGACCGACGCAGGCGGCAACGCGGGCAGCCAGAGCACCTCCACCATCATCCGCGGCATGGCGGTGGGCGATATCCAGCCCCACGATCTGCCCCGCATCCTGTGGCGCGAGAGCCGCGTGGCCTTGCTGTGCGGCGGCACGCTGGCCGTATGCAACTTTGTAAAGCTGCTGGTGTTTGACCGCATCGCGGCTCCGGTGGCGCTGGTGGTGTGCCTGACTTTGATCTGCACCATCCTGCTCTCGCAGATCATCGGCGGCATTCTGCCGGTGGCGGCAGAAAAGCTGCATGTGGATCCGGCCGTGATGGCTTCACCCCTGATCACCACCATTGTGGATACCACCACGCTGCTGATCTACTTCAACATTGCAAAGATGCTGCTGCATCTGTAAAAGATACTCGGATCGGAATGCCCGGAGGCTCAGGAAAGCTTCTGGGCATTTTCTTTGCAAAAGGCGGGCGGCAGGAACCGGGAATGACAGGCGATTTTCAGAAAATTTCAGAAATGAAGCGAAAAAATGCGGAAGAACAGGGATGAACTATTCCTGAAAATATTTTTCAAGATATACAAGAAATAAAAAAGCTGCAAAAACCGGACGATGCAACATTTTGTAATCTTTTTGAGAGAAAAATGACATAATTTTTTTGCTTTTGTAGGGAGGCTGCAAATGTATGAAAAATTGTGATGTTTCGAGAAAAGAAATTGGCGAGCCCAAAAAGCATTTGTTGAAATAGCACAAAAGAACTCCTTCAATCTTGTGAACTTGTTCTCTTGAACAGTGGGGTGCTGCAAGGGTATAATACGAACAGGAATTACAGGTGCATGCAAGATTGCTCCTGTGAAAATGCTGAGATACGAATTGAAGGAGAACATTATTATGAAAATGATTTCGCGTCGTGACTTCCTGAAGGCATCTGCTGTTGTTGGTGCAACTGCTGCTATGACCGCCTGCGGCGGCTCTTCCAGCACCTCTACTGCTGCATCTTCTGTTGCTGCATCTTCTGCTGCTGCTTCCAGCGCTGCTGCAACCAACGGTTCCGCAAACATCGGCGTGTGCATCTATCAGTTTGCTGATAACTTCATGACCCTGTACCGCTCCGATCTGGAAGAGTACCTGAAGGACATGGGCTACTCCGTCACCATCATGGACGGCAAGAACGACCAGAACACCCAGACCGAGCAGATTAACACCTTCCTGCAGCAGGGCGTGGACGTGCTGGTCATCAACCCCGTGCAGACCACTTCCGCACAGACCATCGTTGATACCGTCAAGCCCTCTGAGACTCCTATCGTCTTCATCAACCGTGAGCCCGACAAGAGCGTTCTGGACTCCTACGCAGACAAGTGCTGCTACGTTGGTGCTGACGCACGTCAGTCCGGTACTTATCAGGGCGAGCTGATCCTGGAGACCGAGACTCAGGGCGATATCAACGGCGACGGCAAGATCACCTACATTATGTGCAAGGGCGACCCCGAGAACATCGATGCTCAGTACCGCACCGAGTACTCCATCAAGGCCCTGACCGATGCAGGCAAGGAAGTTGAGTGCCTGTACGAGTACCTGGACAACTGGGATCAGACCACCGCTCAGCAGGACGTTGCAAACGCTCTGTCTCAGTACGGCGACAAGATCGAAGTTGTCTTCTGCAACAACGACGCAATGGCACTGGGCGCTCTGCAGTCCATCCAGCAGGCAAGCCGCACCGTCGGCAAGGACATCTATCTGGTCGGCGTCGATGCTCTGGCAGAGGCTGTTCAGGACGTTCTGGATGGCAACATGACCGGTACCGTGCTGAACGACGACGTGGGTCAGGCTACCGCAGCTGCTGAGGCTACCAAGCTGTACGTTGAAGGCTCCAAGGTCGAGCAGTACTACTGGGTCGACTATGTGAAGGTGACCAAGGACAACGCTTCCGAGTACGTGAAGTAAGACCAAAGTTTTCCTGAAACAATGCAAGGTGCGCAGTGGACCTTGACGGCTTGAACAAAGCTATAAAGCGCGTGCGTGCGAGAAATATTCTCCGCGCACGCGCCTTGTTTTGAAAAAAAGGTTTTTCTGCGGCCTTATAATAAACGACAAGGAGGCTCTGCGGAATGTCAGAATACCGTCTGGTAATGAAAGGCGTGGTCAAGACCTTCCCCGGCGTCAAAGCGCTGGATCACGCCCAGTTGGAGCTTCGCCCCGGTAAGGTCATGGCGCTGATGGGTGAAAACGGCGCCGGTAAGTCCACACTGATGAAATGCATGTTTGGCATTTACAAGATGGACGAGGGCGAAATTGAATACGAGGGCGAAAAAGTTACCATCACCACCCCTCTGGATGCACTGAACCGCGGCATTGCCATGGTGCATCAGGAACTGCAGCCGATTCCGGCACGTACTGTGGCTGAGAACATCTGGCTGGGCCGCTACCCCACCAAAAAGTACGGTCCTATTACGGTGGTGGATCACGCCAAAATGTACAAGGATACGGAGGAGCTGCTGAAAAAGCTGAAGCTGGAGATCAATCCCCGTGCAAAGCTTGGCTCTCTGAGCATCGCACAGATGCAGATGGTGGAAATTGCAAAGGCTGTTTCCGCAAACTGCAAGGTGCTGATCCTGGACGAGCCCACTTCCTCGCTGACCGCAAACGAAGTTGAGTCGCTGTTCCGCATCATGCGCGAGCTGAAGGCTCTGGGCGTGGCACTGGTCTATATCAGCCACAAGATGGACGAGATCAAGGTGATCGCGGACGAAGTCACCATCATGCGCGATGGCCAGTACATCGGTAAGTGGGACGTTGCCAACATGACCAAGGAGCAGATCATTGCAAAGATGGTCGGCCGTGAGCTGTCGAACCTGTATCCCCCGCTGGAGAACCATCCCTCGGACGAGGTGATGATGAAGGTGGAGGACTTTACATCCATTCATCCGCGCTCCTTCCGCCACTGCAGCTTCGAGATCAAAAAAGGCGAGATCCTGGGCGTGGCCGGTCTGGTGGGCGCACAGCGCACCGAGCTGATGGAAGGCATCTTCGGCCTGCGTGCCCATACCTCCGGTAAGGTGTGGATCAAGGGCGAAGAGGTGAACATCAAGCAGCCCCGCGACGCCATCCAGAAGAGCGTGGCTCTGCTGACCGAGGACCGCCGTGCCACCGGCATCATGGGTGTGCTGAGTGTTGCGGATAACATCTCCATTGCATCGCTGGATGCCCTGCGCAAGGGCCCCATCATGCTGGACAACAAGAAGATCCTGGATCTGGTGGCTACCAACAAGGAAAAAATGGCCATCAAGGTGCCCAGCCCCAAGACCCAGATCAAGAGCCTTTCCGGCGGCAACCAGCAGAAGGTGCTGATCGCCCGCTGGCTGGCCAACAACCCCGATGTTCTCATTCTGGACGAGCCTACCCGCGGCATCGACGTTGGTGCAAAGTACGAGATCTACTGCATCATTGCCGATCTGGCAAAGCAGGGCAAGAGCATTATCATGATTTCCTCTGAAATGAGCGAGATCATCGGTATGTCCAACCGTGTCATGGTCATGTGCGATGGCCGCATCACCGGCTTTATCGACGGCAAGGACGCTACGCAGGAAAACATCATGGCGCTGGCTACCCAGTTCGAGACCGCACCTGACGCAGCTGCGGCAAATCAGTAATTAAGGAGGCTGTCTATCGTGGAAGCTACCAAAAAATTGAATGGCAAGGCTGTGGGCAAGTGGCTCAGCAACAACGCCATTATTATGATGATGCTGGCCATCACTCTGATCGTTGGCATCATGCACCCCAACTTCTTCTCCGGCACCAACATGATCAACCTGTTCAAGAACGTGTCCATCCGCTACATCATCGCTCTGGGCATTTCCGGCTGTCTGATCACCACCGGTAACG